>Ga0105044_10001349_pt1 | contig 32566 bp, 35 predicted proteins | sample MAT01_FD_78092 | JGI IMG/M metagenome (GOLD analysis project Ga0105044, IMG submission 78092) | Freshwater microbial communities from Lake Fryxell liftoff mats and glacier meltwater in Antarctica - MAT-01 | ecosystem: Environmental > Aquatic > Freshwater > Ice > Liftoff microbial mat | place...
CAAGGACTAGGTCCTGGGGCGTTTTCCTCTCCGCGTCGCCCTGGCGATCCTTACGACCTGGGTCGCGGCGTGCGACAAGCCCGCGGCGACACCCGCCGGGGCTCCTGCGACGGCGGCGATGCCTCCGGCGGCCTGGTTCACCGAAGGGGCGGCCGCCGCTGGTCTCGTGTTCGCGCACGCCAATGGCGCCTCGGGACGGCTCTACTATCCCGAGATCCTGCCGCCTGGCGTGGCGCTGCTCGACTTCGACAACGACAGTGACCTCGATATCTACCTGCCGCAAGGGCAGGCGCTCGGTGCCGCCCGCCCCGGCGCCGGGATTTCGGCAGCAGCGTCCCCGGCAGGCGCGCGTCTCTATCGCAACGATCTGACGGTGTCCGTCGATGGCACCCGCCTGTTGCGCTTCACCGATGTGACGGCCGCGAGCGGCCTCGGCGCGCCCGCCTTCGGGTTGGGCGTCGCCACCGGCGACATCGACAACGACGGGTTCATCGACCTCTACGTGACGGGCGTCGACGGCTGCCACCTCTACCGCAACAACGGCAACGGCAAGTTCAGCGACGTCACGACGGCGAGCGGCGCCGGAAACCCCGGAGGCCTGGCGGTATCGGCTGCGTTCGTCGATCTCGATCGCGATGGCTGGCTCGATCTGTATGTCGCAAACAACGTCACCTACCAGACCACGAGCGCCACCGTCTGCCCCGGGCCGGCTGGGGCGCCCGACTATTGCCCGCCGCAGATCTACGGCGGACAGCGCGACCGTCTCTACCGGAACCTCGGTCGCGGGCGCTTCCGGGACATCAGCGGCACGGCCTTGCGCGGCCTCACGGCCCGTCCGGGCCTCGGGGTCACGACGGCCGACTTCGATGGCGATGGCTGGATGGACATCTTCGTGGCCAACGACGGCGAACCCGACTTCCTGTGGATGAACGAGCGCGACGGCACGCTGCGCGAAGTGGGTCTGCCTGCGGGCGTGGCCGTGACTGGCGACGGCAAGGCCGAAGCCAGCATGGGCACCGATGCCGGCGACTTCGACAACGATGGCGACGAGGACGTGATCGTCACGGAACTGACCGGCCAGGGCACCAACCTCTTCGTCAACGACGGCGCGGCGCGGTTCCGTGATGCCAGCGCCGCCTCGGGCATCGGCGTGCCGAGCCAGCCCTACACGGGCTGGGGCACGGCGTGGTTCGACTACGACAACGATGGCTGGCTCGATCTGCTGGCCGTGAACGGCACGATCATCGCGCAGGAGGGCCGCACCGGCCGGGCCTTCCCCTACGATCAGAAGAAGTTGCTGTTCCACAATCTGAGCAATGGCCGGTTCGAGTCGGTCGGCGCACAGGCCGGGCCGGCGTTCGCGCTCTCGGAGTCGGGCCGCGGCGCGGCATTCGGCGACATCGACAACGACGGCGACACCGACGTGCTCGTCGGCAACAACAGCGGTCCCGTGCATCTGCTCATCAACGAGGTCGGCGCGCGCCAGCACTGGCTGGGGCTGCGTCTCATCGGCCGCGAGGGCCGCGACATGCTCGGCGCGCGGGTGTCGGTGGCGCGACCCGGGCAGCCGGTGCTGTGGCGGCGCGCCCGGTCCGACGGCAGCTACGGATCGGCCAACGACCCCAGGGTGCTCGTGGGCCTCGGCCCATCGGCGGCGGCGGCGACGGTGCGCGTGCGGTGGCCCGATGGCCGCGACGAGACGTGGTCGGCGGTGCCTGCTGACACCTGGACCACGCTGCGACAAGGCACGGGGCAGTGACGATGACCGGGCGAGTTGGAGTGGCGGGATTACTGGTGCTCGTCCTGGCGGCGGCCGGTTCGTGTGCGCCCGGGGCCGGCGGCGAGGACCGGGCGGCGCCGCATGCCGCGCCGTTGCCAGATCTTGCGAAGATGGCGCCGTCGGTGCAGACACAGATTCGCGACGCCCACGCGCGCCTCATGGCGCTCGTCACCGGGCGCGCCCCCGCCCGCGAGCGGAGCCGGGCCTACGGCGAGGTGGGCACGCTGCTGATGGCGGCCCAGTTCCCCGATGCTCCGGAACCCTTCCTGCAGAACGCGCTGGCGCTCGATGACGCCGACTTTCGCTGGCCCTACTATCTTGCGCAGTTCTATCGTCTGCGTGGCGAAGCCGAGCGGGCGGTGGCGCAGTTCGAGCAGGCGAGCCAGCGCAATCCCGCGGATGTCGCGTCACAGATCTGGCTCGGCGACCTGCACCTGCAGCTTGGGCAGCCCGACCAGGCCGCGCCGCGGTTTGCCCAGGCGCTCGCGCTGCAGCCCACCTCGATCTCGGCGCGCTTCGGCCTCGGGCGCACGGCGCTGGCGAAGAACGACTTCGCGGGTGCCGTCACGCATCTCGAAGACGTGCTGAGCCGCGATGCGACGGCCGTGGCGGCGCACTACCCGCTCTCGCTCGCCTACACCGCGCTCGGGCAGACGGCGCAGGCCGACACGCACCTGAAGCAGCGGGCCAGCCGCGACATCCTGCCGGCCGATCCGCTGATGGTTGAACTCGACACGGTGCTCGACAGTCCGCAGAGCTACGAAACGCGGGGCATCCGCAGCCTCGAAGCCAACCAGGGGCGCGCGGCGGTGACGTGGTTCGAGAAGGGGCTCGCGCTGGCGCCAGGCAACGCCGCGCTGCACCACCGGCTGGGCGCCGCGCTCGGCATGACCGGCGACCGCGCGGCCGCCCGCCGGCAGTTCGAAGAGGCCGTCCGCCTGTCGGCCGACCAGTTCCTGGCGCACTATAGTCTCGGTGTGATGGACCAGGAAGACGGACGGCACGACGCGGCGACCGGGCGGTTCCGCGCGGCGCTGGCGGCCCGTCCCGCCTACGTGCAGGCCAGGGTGCGTCTCGCCGCGAGCCTGCGCCGCACACGGCGGGCGGGCGATGCGCTCGCCCAATACCGCCAAGCGGTTGCCGATGACGCCCGGCTCGTCGAGGCGCATGTGGGCTACGCGATGACGCTGGCGCAGCTGGGCCGCTACCGGGAGGCACGCGATCACTTCGAAGACGCCCGGCGCACCGTGCCCGAGTCGACCGTGCTCACGCACGGCCTCGCCCGGCTGCTGGCGACGGCCCCCGATGGCCAGGTGCGCGACGGCGCGCGCGCCCTGACCCTGGTCGAAGCGCTCGTGCAGCAGGGCCGCACGCTCGATCTCGGTGAGACGATGGCGATGACGCTGGCGGAACTCGGGGCGTTCGAACGCGCGGCGGCGGTGCAGCGCGACCTGCTCACGGCGGCGCGTCAGGCCGGCCTGGCGCCGGTGGTGGCCCGGATCGAGCGCAATCTCGCGCGCTACGAGCGGCGTCAGCCGTGCCGGATTCCCTGGACCGAGCAGGAGTGGCCATGAACCCGCCGAGGTCGAGAACCGCCCGCGTGCGCCGGCTGGTGTGCGTCGTGGTCGCCGCGGTGGCCCTGGCGGCGCCCCTCGGTGCGTCGGCGCAGGAGGCGCGCCCCCCGTTGGCCGTGCATCAGGCGGTACCCGACGCCGCCACCGACACGCTCACGATCGACGGGGAGCATTTCGGGCCGACCCCGTTTGTGACCCTCGACCTCGCGCCGCTCGACCTGCGGCTCGTCCTCGACACGCGCATTCTGGCGGCGGTGCCGATTGACGCGATGCCGCCCGGCCGCTACCTGCTCACCGTGAGTCGCGGACCCGACGCCGTCGATCGCGCCACGCTCGAGGTGTCGCTCGGTGCCGTGACCGCCGAACCGGTCAGCCGCCCCGCGGTAACGCCGCCCGGGTTGATCCAGACGCCGGCGCCCGGGGCCCCGGCGGCGGTTGTCGGCGATCGCACGATCACCGTCGCCGAGGTGGACCGGGAATGGCAGTTGACCGATCCTGGCGGCTATGTCGCGATCATGCGGGAGCTGCATCAGCAGCGCCGCCGCATCGCCGACCGCATGGCGACCGATGACGTGCTGGCGCGTGAAGCCAAGGCGCAGGGCCTCACGACCGAGGCGCTGCTCGCGCGGGAAGTGCCGGCGCGCGTCATCGCCATGCCCGACACCGCGCTGGCCGCCCTCTACGACAGCCTCGGCGAACGGACGCGCGGCGCGGCGCTCGAGCAGATGCGCCCCGCGCTGCGCGCCTGGCTCGAGCGCAAGTCCGAACCCGAGCTGGCGAAGATGGCCTACGTCGAGGAACTGGTGAAGACCGCGACGCGCATCGACGTCGTGCTGGAGCCACCGGCGATGCCGGTGGAGCACTCGGCGCTCGATCCCGTGCTCGGCCCGGCGTCGGCGCCGGTCGAGATCGTGACCTTCGGCGACCTGCAAGACCCCGATTACGCGCGCCTGGCCCAGGTGTTCGGCCGCGTCACCGAGACCTTCGGCGCCCGCGTGCGCGTCGTCTTCAAGTTGCTGCCCGCCTTCGGCGCGCAGTCGGCATCCGCGGCGGAGTCGGGTGCGTGCGCGCATGCGCAAGGCCGGTTCTGGGCGTTCCATGACGTGGCGGCCCGTCGGGGCACGCTCGATGCCCGCCGTCTCAAGGCCATTCCCGGAGAAGCGGGGCTGGACCTGCTGGCGTTCGATCGCTGTCTGGCCGCCGGCACGTTCCGCGCCCGTCCGCGAGCGGCGGCGGTCGAGGCCAGCCGTTACGGGATCGCCAGCGGGCCGGCCGTGCTCGTCAACGGACGCCTGGCGCCGGCGCCCCCGCCGTTCCTTCCGCCGTTCGAGTACTTCACGCGCCTCATCGAGGAAGAGCTGCAGCGGCAGGCGCGGGCGGGACGGAAGGGCGCCCCGTGACCGTGAGGCCGCGTGCTTCGTGCACCGTCACGGCCTGATCGGCGGCAACGGCGCGGAACACTTGTTTCGTGCCCGACGGCCAACTCACCTCGACGGTCACCGGCGTGGTCTCGCGCCCGAGTCCAAAGGTCAGGGCGAGGTCGCTCTGCGAGGCGTAGCTCGAGCCACTGCGCACGGTCTGCGCCTGCGTGCCCGAGGCGCGCGTCACGCTGACGACGGTGCCGAGCCCGCTGCGATTCGAGCGCGCGCCGACGGCCCTGACGCGCAGCCAGTGCCGAGGCTGCGCGGCGTCGTTGCGCAGCAGGTAGGCCGGGCCGTTCAAGGTGGTGAGTGCCAGGTCGAGGTCGCCGTCGCCATCGAAGTCGGCGTGCGCCGCGCCGCGGCCCATCAGCGGCCGTGTGAACGCCTCGCCCACGCGCGTCGAGAGGTTCTCGAACATGCCGGTGCCGCGGTTGCGGAAGAGCAGCGGCGGCATGCTCAGCCGCGCCCGCTGGTCCCGCCCCTGCGACTCATCGGTGCCGCCGTTCAAGGCGAAGATGTCGAGGAACCCGTCGAGGTCGGCATCGAAGAAGAAGACGGCCCACGTGACCGCCAGCAGGCTGGCCCGGCCCACCTCGGTTCTTGGCGCCACGTCGGTGAAGAAGCGTCCGTCGGTGTTGCGATACAGGCCCAGCATCTCGCTGAGGAAGTTGCCGACGAGGATGTGCGGCCGGCCGGAGCGGTCGTAGTCGGCGGCGTCCACGCCCATGTTGGCGCGGGCGACGCCTTGCTCGCTCAGCGCGACGCCGGCTGACAGGCCGTCGTCCACGAAGCCGCCGCGGCCGGTGTTGCGATAGAGCCGGGCCGGCACGCGGTCGCTGCCGATGAAGAGATCGGGCCAGCCATCACCGTTGAAGTCGAGCACCGCGACGCCCATCGCCTTGTCAGCGGGCTCGCTCATGCCCGCGCGGACGGTGACGTCCGCGAACCGGCCGGCGCCGAGATTGCGATAGAGCTTCGGGGCGGTCGGCTGGTAGGCGTCGGGTCCGCAATAGCCGCGTTCGCCGTTCTGCGCGCACCGCACCTCGACGGCGGGCGACCACCGCACGTAGTTGCCCACGAACAGGTCGGCCTGACCGTCGCGGTCGTAGTCGAGCCACGCCGCGCTCACCGTGAACTCGCGGTTGGTGATGCCCGCCTGCGCCGTGACGTCGCGAAAGCGGCCGCCACCCTCGTTGTGGAACAGGCGCCCACCGTCGACGGTGGTCATGAAGAGGTCGTCGCGCCCATCGTTGTCGTAGTCGGCCACCGAGGCCCCGAGACCGTAGACGCCCGCCGTGTCGAAGCCGCTGCCGGCGGTGACGTCGCGAAAGGTGCCGTCCCCGTTGTTGCGGTAGAGACGGTGCAGACCGGGCTGCGAGGCCGGCGTCCACGGCCGGCCGTTCACGAACAGCAGATCGGGCCGGCCGTCTCCATCGATCTCGAGCACGGCGACACCGCCCCCGAAGAGCTCGGGATACCACTTGTCGCCAACGGCGCCGTTCTGATGGACGACGCCGACCCCGGCGGCGCGGGTGACGTCGGTGAAGGTCAGCGCCGGCGGGGACTGGTAGGCCCCCGAGACCGCCCCGGCCATGCCCACTGCCAGCAACGCCCAGAGGCCCGTCCGGGTTCCGCGAGAAGGGTGCACCATGACGCGACCGGAGCGTGACAGAAGCTCGTGCGCAGATCAAACGCCCGTGCCGTCAGGTCGCGACCGATTGAGACCGCTCGCGCACGGCAATTGGTGGTACAAGGGGGGCATCAGGACGTGGCGTTCCCACGCTTCACCGAGGAGCTCACCGTGACGGAGTCACAACGACGGCTCACTGCGGCGGTCACGATCGGGTGGTCTCTTGCTTTGGCGGCAACCGCGGGCGTCGCGGCCCCACGAGGGAGCGTAGCCGGGCAGGCGGCACCGACGCCGGAGGTCACCTTCGCCAAGGACATCGCGCCCATCCTCCAGCGTAGTTGTGAGACCTGCCACCGTGTTGATGGCGGCGCGCCGATGCCGCTCACCACCTACGAGGAGGCACGGCCGTGGGCTCGCGCCATCAAGCAGCGCACTGGCATCGGCCCCAAGGCCGGCGTGATGCCGCCCTGGTATGTCGAGAAGAACATCGGGATTCAGCACTTCAAGAACGACCCGTCATTGAGCGCTGCCGAAATCGCCGCGGTCGCCGCGTGGGCCGACGCCGGCGCGCCGCGCGGCAACCCTGCCGAGCTGCCACCAGCCAGAATCTGGAGTGAGGCCACCAAGTGGTCCATTGGCGAGCCGGACCTGATCGTGAACACCGCCGACCTGGTGGTGAAGGCCGGGGCGCCGGACTGGTGGGGCGAGATTCCCCGGGTGCCCACGGGGCTGACCGAGGACCGGTACGTGGCCGCTCTCGAAGTGAAAGAAGTGAACGACATGCCCACCGCGGGATCGGGCCGTGACACCGTGGGCGGGCGCTACGTCTTCCACCACATGATCTGGAGCACGCGCACGTTGGGGCAGGAGGGATCGAGCAATCCTGCAGATGGCACGTCGTGGCCGGTCCACGAGGTGGGCCGCGAGGCCGATTTCTTCGATGCCAAGTCCGCGCGCCTGCTCGAGGCCGGGTCGAGCATCGTCTCCGACTCCGTGCACCTGCACTCGAATGGTCGCGACACCAAGGCCCATCTCCAGATCGCCTTCAAGTTCATGCCACGCGGCTACCAGCCGGACTACCGTCGTTCGCGCGTCTCGCTCGGCAACGGCGTCGACATCGACATCAAGAGCATGGAAGCGGGCCAGCAGCTGCACGCCTACGCCGTGCTCAAGGAAAACACCAAGCTGCTCTCGTTCGAACCGCACCTGCACGCGCCGGGCGAGCGCATGTGCCTCGAAGCCATCTGGGGCTACACCATCCAGACCCTCAGTTGCGTCGGATACGACCACAACTGGGTGCGCGGCTACGACTTCGCCGATGACGCCGCGCCGCTCCTGCCGAAAGACACCATCCTGCACATCGTCGGCTACATGAACAACACGCCCGGCAACAAGAACATCCCCGATCCCCGCAACTGGCAGGGGTCGGGCAACCGCTCCGTGGCCAATATGTTCATCGACCTGGGCAACCGCGTATCGCTCACCGACGAGCAGTTCGCGGCCGAGATGGCCGATCGGCGTGAGCAGTTGAAGCTGACCCGCAACAGCGTCGTCATCGGCTGTCCGCTCTGCAACGTGCCGCCCGAGCCGGCGGTGCCGACGCCCGGGGGAACGCCGCGGCCGCAGCAGTGAGCGCGAGGTCTCTCATGCGCGCACGACTCGTCCTGCTGACGCTCGCTACTGCGGCCGGTCTGGCCGGAGGCGTCGGGCCACTCACGGCGCAGTCGCTGTCGTACTCGAGTGGGCAGAACGTCTCGCCCGCCTACGAGGGATGGGAGGAAGAGGCCACCGGGGTGAAGTACTTCGTGTTCGGCTATATGAACCGCAACTGGCAAGAGGAACTCGATGTGCCAGTGGGCCCGGACAACAGTTTCAGTCTGGGCCCGGCCGACCAGGGGCAGCCGACACACTTCCTGCCGCGCCGCAACCGGTTCGTGTTCCGCGTGGCCGCGCCAGCCGGTTTCACCGTGAAGGATGAGTTCGTCTGGACCCTCACCACGAGAGGCAAGGTCGAGAAGGCCTACGCGACGCTCAGTCCCGACTACAAGATTGACGACGTCGTGCGAGCGTCCGAAACCGGGGCTCTCGGTGCCGGCACCAGCAGCCCGGAAGTGCGGGCCAACACGCCGCCGATTCTCGAGGTCCAGGGTCGTCGGGAACGCGCGGTGAAGGCCGGCGACACCGTGACCTTGAGCGCAGTCGTCGTCGACGACGGCATTCCCAAACGTCGAGGTGCCGGACTGTCGGGCGCTGCCGTGTCCAACGAGGGTTCGCGTCGCGACGACCGGCTGCCTGAGTCGAGTGGCGAGAATCCGGTGCGCGTGAACCGCGCGATGCTGCCGCCGGCCCGGGCCACCGTGGGCAAGAACGTGGGCCTGCACGTGACGTGGTACGTCTACCGCGGCCAGGGCAGAGTCACATTCAGTCCCGACCAGGTGATGGCCTGGGAAGACACGCGGACGGGCGCCAACTCGCCGTGGGCGCCGATCTGGGCGCCGCCCGCACTGGCCGAGAGCGGTCGGACGTCGGTGCAGGTGACGTTCCACGACCCAGGAACCTACGTGATCAGGTCACACGCCGATGACGGCGCGCTGACGAGCGATGAGCACCTCACCATCGTCGTGACCCCGCCGTAGCGACAGCGCCAGGTGCCGCCCTCAATTCCGCCGGGCGGGCTCGGCCAGTTCGAGCGCCTGATCGACGATGCGTTCCAGCTCGCCGGCGCGCGCCGCTACGCTGCCGTCGACCTGGAGCTGGGAATCGCGGGCCCGGAAGAACTCGTCGGCGATGTTGAGAGCGGCGAGAATCGCGAGCCCGAGCGTGTCGCTCGAGGGCGCGGAGTCGAAGGCGATGCGCAACTTGCGGTCGACGTACGACGCCAGTTCCTGGACGTAGACCGGGTCGAGCGAACTGCGAATGGGGTATCGCTGCCCATTCACCTCGACGTGCACGACGCGCGGGTCGGACATGGGGCAGCGCCCTAGAGCTTGAGGGTGTCGAGCTCGGCGAGAATCTCGCCGACCCGAGTGCGGATGAGATCGCGCTCTTCACGCAGCGCTGAGACCTCGGTGCCGGCCTGTTCCGCCTGGCCGAGCCGCTCCTGCAGCGTCGTCAGCTCGCGCTGCAGGCGTCCGTTGTCTTCGGTGAGGCGCGTGTGCTCGCCTTTGAGGCGGGCAATCGTGCTCACGAGCAGCTTGATCTTCTCTTCGAGCCGGTCGAACGGCTCTACGCCCACTGCCATCGTCTTCGCCATCCTTCGTCCTCTACTTCTTGCTCTATCGCTTCTTGCTCTATCGCTGCTCGGCGCCGAGCCCGTCGCGCACCGCCGCCAGAATGCCCTGCATGGCCGCCGCCACGTCGTCGTCGGTCAGCGTGCGGTCGTCGGCGCGGAACGTCAGGCGCAGCGACACGCTGACCTTGCCCGGCGGAACACCGCGGCCCTGATAGCGATCGAACTCCCGGACGGAGACGAGCGTGATCGGCGCGGCGTGCCGAATCGTGTCACGAACGGTGCTGGCAGACAAGCTGTCGTCGACGAGCAACGACACGTCGCGCACCACGGCCGGAAAGCGCGGCAGCGGTTCGACCCGCATGGCGGCCGTGGCGGCCGCGGCTGACACCACGGCGAGATCGAGTTCGAGCACGAACACATCGTCACCTTTCGGTATCCCGCGCGCCTCGGCGAGCACCGGCGCCAGCAGGCCGACGATGCCGGCGGGCCGGCCCGCCACCGTGACGGCGGCCGCGCGGCCGGCCACCAGATACTCGCGTTCGGTCACCGCGAAGTCCGGGGTGACGCCGAGGGCGGCGCACGCCTGCGCCACCACGCCCTTCATGTCGAAGAAGTCCACGTCGCGCCGCGCGCCGCTCCAGTGGTCGCCGGCGGCCGCGCCGGTCCAGGCGGCAGCCAGTGAGCGCCGTTCGCCGCCTGCGGCAAACGCGGTGGCGATCTCGGCGAGCTGCACGTCCCGCCGTCCGTGCCGACGATTGTGGCTGACCGCGTCGATCACGCCGGGCAACACGCTCGGCCGCATCACGGCAAAGGTCTCCGAGAGCGGATTGGCGAGCGTGATGAGCGGCGCGCCGCCCGCAAACGGCGTGGCGGCACTGGCTTCGATGAACGCAAAGCTGATCGCTTCCGAGAAGCCCATGCCGAGCATGGCCTTGCGCACCTTCGCGTCGCGCGCGATGCGCGGGTCGGAGGGCGGCGGCGCCTGGTGCACGGGGGGGAAGGTGGCCGGCAGATGTTCGAAGCCGTGATGCCGGCCTACTTCTTCGATGACGTCTTCCGGCCGCACGACGTCGGGGCGCCATCCGGGCACCGTGACCTGCCAGGCCGCCGCGGCGCCGCCTGCGGCGAGCGAGAAGCCGAGCGCGCCGAGGAGGCGTTCGACCTCGGCGGGCGGCACCGGCATGCCGAGCAGCGCCTCGATGTGCGCGTGGGTCACGGCAATCACGCGCGGCACGTGGGGCCGCGCGAGCGCGTCGACCATCGTGCCGTCGGCGCGCCCGGCGCCGATGATCTCGAGCAGCGCGCACGCCCGCGCCATGGCGGCGGCCTGGGCCGTGGGGTCGGCGCCGCGCTCGAAGCGCATCGAGGCCTCGGAGCGCACACCCAGGCGCTTACTCGTGGCCCGCACGGTCTGCGGCGTGAACCACGCGCTCTCGAACACGATCCGGATGGAGTCGGCGCGCACTTCTGAATCAGCGCCGCCCATCACGCCGCCGATGGCGGCCGCGCGCGTGGCGTCGGCGACGACGAGCATGTCCGCGGCCAGCGTGCGGGCCTTGCCGTCGAGGGTGGTCAGCGCTTCGTTCGCCTGCGCCTGCCGCACGACGATGGCGTTGCCGTCGAGGCGCGCGTGATCGAAGGCGTGCATCGGCTGCCCGAGTTCGAGCAGCACGTAGTTGGTGATGTCGACGACGTTGCTGATCGGCCGCACGCCGAGCGCGGTGAGGCGGCGCTGCAGCCAGGCGGGCGAGGGGCCCACGCGCACGTCGGCGGCGGCGCCCACGTAGCGCGTGCACAGCTCAGGTGCGTCGATGCGTACGCTGAAGGAGGCGCTATTCACGCCGCGCAGGTCGATCGAGCGCAGGTGCCCGGCGGCCGCCGCCGAGGGCAGACGCAACGGCAGCCCGTAGGCGGTTGCCACCTCGCGCGCGATGCCGGCCACCGACATGCAGTCGGGGCGGTTCGCGGTGACGTCGAAGTCGAGCACGGCGTCGTCGGGCACCGGCGCCACGCCCGGCGGGTCGTCGCCGGGCGGCGCCGGTTCGAGCCCTTCGAGCGCGAGGCCGCGCAACGACAAGCGGCGGCCGATCTCGGCGGGACCGTCGGTGACGTCGACGAAGTCGCGGAGCCAGGAATAGAGCACCCTCATAGCGAGAACTGCTCCAGGAAGCGCAGGTCGTTTTCGTAGAAGAGACGGATGTCGCCCACGTCCCACTTCAGCATCGCGACGCGTTCGATGCCCATGCCGAAGGCGAAGCCGGTGACCTCGGCCGGGTCGTAGCCGACCGCCTCGAACACGCCCGGATGCACCATGCCGCTGCCCAGGATCTCGAGCCAGCCGGTGTGCTTGCACACTGGGCAGCCCTTGCCGCCGCAGCGGATGCAGCCCACGTCCACTTCGGCGCTCGGCTCGGTGTAGGGGAAGAAGCTGGGCCGGAAGCGCACCGGCGTGCCCGCGCCGAAGAGCGCTTCGGCCATGGCGAGCAGCGTGCCCTTGAGGTGCGCGAGCGTAATGCCCTTGCCGACGACGAGGCCCTCGCACTGATGGAACATCGGCGTGTGCGTGAGGTCGAGGTTGTCGCGACGGTAGACCGGGCCGATGGCGACCAGCCGCACCGGCGGCTCGTGCTGCTCCATGTGCCGGATCTGCATCGCCGAGGTGTGCGTGCGCAGCAGCGTGAGGGGCTGTGGCGCCAGCGGACGGCGCCCCCGGCGCGCCGAGCCGGCTGGCGGCGCGTGCGCCTCGGCGGCCGCGGAGACCGCCGCCGACGGCATCAGCGGCGCGGCCAGATACAACGTGTCCTGCATGTCGCGCGCCGGGTGTTCCTCCGGCATGTTGAGCGCGTCGAAGTTGTGGTAGTCGTCCTCGATCTCGGGACCTTCGAGCACCTGGTAGCCGAGGTGCGTGAAGACGTCCTGCACCTGTTCGCGCACGAGGCTGAGCGGATGGCGATGGCCGAGCGCGGGGGCGCGACCGGGCAGCGTGATGTCCACGGCGTTTCTGGGGCGGCGGGTAGCGGCAAGCGCGGCCTCGCGTTCGGCGAGCGCCGCTTCGACGCGCGCCTTGAGGGCGTTCACGAGTTGACCGAAGCTGCGGCGATCGGCGGGCGGCAGCGAGGGCAACCGCGCCATGAGGTCGGCGATCTTGCCGGCCTTGCGGCCCGTCCAGCCGACCTCGAGCGCCGCGAGCGCGCTTTCGCGCGAGGCCGGCGCGCCGCCATCGGCCGCACCGAGCGCCGCGGCGAACGCCGCATCGTGCTCGGCGATGAGGCGCGTCAGTTCATCCAGCGTGGCCATGGGGACCTATTCTAGCGGGGCTCGGGTCTCGGGGCCCGGGGCTCGAGCCGAGCGGTGGGCGGCGGCGCGAAATGTCGTCTCGAGCGTACGTAAGAAACGCATCAGGCGCGGCCGTGGACCGCGTCCCGATGCGTTGCAGTGGCTGTCGTCCGATAAGAGCCCCGGGTCCCGGGACCCGGCTCTTAGACTGCGCCGAGCGCGGCCTTGGCCTGCGCGACGATCGCGGCAAACGCCGCCGCGTCACGCGCGGCCAGTTCCGACAGGCTCTTGCGATCGAGTTCGATGGCGGCCTTCTTCAGGCCGTTCATGAAGACGCTGTAGGACAGACCGTGCTCGCGCGCGGCCGCGTTGATGCGCATCACCCAGAGGCTCCGGTAGTCGCGCTTCTTCCGCTTGCGGCCGGTGTAGGCGTAGACGCCTGCCTTGTCGGCCGCCTCCTTCATGAACTTGTAGAGCTTGGACTTGTTCTGGAAATAGCCCTTGGTGAGCTTTTCCAGCTTCTTCCGCTTGGCACGACGTACCGTGCCGCGTTTGACGCGAGGCATTGCTTCTCCGCTCAGCGACCAGGGGTCATGTCAGTGAACTTGGCGCCGGACGCAGAGTGCGTCGTGGCGGTGGGGAATCGCGCAGCCGGAAGGCCCTGATCGCCTGCTGCGAGATCGACTCTTCGGGTGAGGCTCAGCGGCGCGGCTCGTGTGAGCCCCAGCCCCCTGGTCCCCAGCCTCCAGCCCCTAGTCGTACGGCAGCATGCGGCGCAGCTTGTTCTGCTCCGAGTCGGACACCTGCTTGCTGCCGCGGGCATGCCGCTTCATCTGCGTGGACTTGCTCGTGAGCAAGTGACGCTTGAAGGCTGCCGCGCGCGTGAACTTGCCGGTGCCCGTCTTCTTGAAGCGCTTGGCCGCGCCCCGGTGACTCTTGATCTTCAACTTCTTCGCCATGTTCGTCTCTAGCTTTCGGTCAGTTCTTCGCTGCCGTCTGCGGGCTTGGTGGCCCGCACGGCTGGCTTGCTGCCGCGCTTCTGCGACAGGATCGTGTGCATCTGGTTGCCTTCCTGCCGCGGCATCGTCTCGGGCAGGGCCACGTCGGTCAGATCCTCGATGAGGCGCGTCAGGATGCGGTGGCCAATCTCGGGATGCGCCATCTCGCGGCCGCGGAAGAAGACCGTGGCTTTCACTTTGTCGCCGTCTTCGAGGAAGCGTTCGATGTGCTTCTTCTTGAATTGGTAGTCGTGTTCGTCCACCTTCGGTCGGAACTTGATTTCCTTGACCTCGATGACCTTCTGGTGCTTTTTCGCTTCGCGTGCCCGCTTGGCCTCTTGGTACTGGAACTTCCCGTAGTCCATGATCCGGCAGACCGGCGGCACGGCAGTGGGCGAGATCTCCACGAGGTCGAGTCCCTTGGACCGGGCAATCGTGAGCGCCTGCGGAGGCGGCATGATGCCCAATTGCTGGCCCGTTTCGTCGATGACCCGGATTTCCCGTACCCGGATGCGCTCGTTGGTGCGGACCCGGTCGTCACGACGGCCGGAACGGTTACGATCGAATGCGATAGTCAGCCTCCAGACGGAAAGAGTTTAGGATAGCCGCTTCTCGGTAACCTCGGCAAGAGCTTCCGCTACAAATCTGTCGAGCGGCGTTGCGCCGAGGTCGCCTTTGGAGCGGTGACGCACGGCCACGGCCCGGTCGGCCGCCTCGCGATCGCCGATCACCAGCATATAGGGCAGCTTCTGCAGCTGGGCTTCACGAATCTTGTAGTTCACCTTTTCGTGGCGTTCGTCGATGACAGCGAGCAGCCCGGCGGCCTGCAGGGTGGTCAGCACTTCGTGGGCATAGGCGTTGGCCCGGTCGGTGATGGGCAGCACCGCCACCTGGACCGGCGCCAGCCACAGCGGGAAGGCCCCGGCGAAGTGCTCGATCAGGATGCCGATGAAGCGCTCGAAACTGCCGAAGATGGCCCGGTGGATCACGACCGGCATGTGGGTGGTGTTGTCGGCGCCCACATACCGCAGGTCGAACCGGGCCGGCATCTGGTAGTCGAGCTGAATCGTGCCGCACTGCCACTTCCGGCCCAGGGCGTCGGTGATGTCGAAGTCGATCTTCGGACCGTAGAAGGCGCCCTCGCCGGCTTCGAGCACGTAGGGCTGCGCGGCGCGCTCGAGGGCCTCGCGCAGTGCGGTCTCAGCCGCGTCCCACGTCGCCGCCTCGCCCAGGAACTTCTCGGGCCGCGTGGCGAGCTTGGCGGTGTAGTCGAGGCCGAAGTCGCGATAGACCCGCTGCATCAGCTTGAGCAGGGCTTCCACCTCCGACCCGATCTGGCCGTCGGTCACGAAACAGTGGGCGTCGTCCTGCGAGAACTGCCGCACGCGCGTCAGGCCCGAGAGCACGCCCGAGGCTTCGTTGCGGTGCAGTGGCGTCTGCTCGTGGAGCCGCAGCGGCAAATCCTTGTAGCTGCGCATCTCGCCCGCGAACACCAGCATGTGGCCCGGGCAGTTCATGGCCTTGAGGCCCATCTCCTCGCCGTCTTTCGAGTCGACGAGGAACATGTGCTCGCGGTAGTGCGACCAGTGGCCCGACGTCTCCCACAGGCCCTTGTTGAAGACGATGGGCGTCTTCACCTCGACGTAGCCGGCGGGGAAGAGCACGCTGCGCATGTAGTCGGCCAGCGTGTTGTAGAGCGTGGCGCCCTTGGCGAGCCAGAACGTGGCGCCCGGCGCCCACGGGTGCCACATGAAGAGGCCCAGCTCCTTGCCCACCTTGCGATGGTCGCGCTTCTTCGCCTCTTCGATGCGCGTCAGATGGGCATCGAGATCCTTCTGCGCCAGGAACGCCGTGCCGTAGAGCCGCTGCATCGGCTGATTCGCGGCGTCGCCCTTCCAATAGGCGTTGGAGGTGGAGAGCACCTTGAACGCCTTGAGGCGCGCCGTGCTCGGCACGTGCGGGCCGACGCAGAAGTCGACGAAGGTGTCGCGGTCCTTGATGGTGTAGACCGACACCTCGGCCTGGCCGGCCGTCTTCTCCTCGATGAGCTGCACCTTGAGCGGCTCGCCGCGCTGGGCGAAGAACGCGAGCGCCTCGTCGCGCGGCCACATCTGGCGCTCGTAGACGAGGTCCTGCGCCGCCAGCTCGCGCATCTTGCCCTCGATGCGCTCGAGGTCGCCTGACACGAAGGGCTGCGGCATGACGAAGTCGTAGAAATACCCTTCGTCGATGGCTGGGCCGATGCCGCACCGCGCGCCGGGAAAGAGCGCCGTCACCGCCGCGGCCATGAGATGGGCGGTCGAGTGGCGGGTGAGCGCCAGCGCTTCGGGGCTCTTGTCGGTCACAATCCGGACGCGCACGTCGGTCGTGAGCGGGCAGGTGAGGTCGACGAGCTGGTCGTCGACGACCGCGGCGAGGGCAGCCTGGGCGAGGCGGGGTGAGATGTCGGCCGCGATGGCGGCGGCAGGCGTGCCGGCCGCCACCTGCCGGCTGGAGCCGTCGGGGAGCGTGACCGTAATCATGAGGTGGGATTCCGTGCCTCGAGGCCGAGTCGATGGTAGGCACGGGCAGACTCGAACTGCCGACCTCCTGCGTGTCAGGCAGGCGCTCTAACCAACTGAGCTACGCGCCTATATGCGGGTTCGCTCGACCTCACGAGAAGCGAAAGTATAACACGCGTACTCGGCCTGACTCGTGGCCGGTACGCACGAACGCCCGGCACGAATCATCGCCGGGCGGCCGTACGGCGCACGTTGCGCAGTTACTTGACGGCGAGTTTGAGGGCCTTGCCCGCCTTGAACTTCGGCACGCGCCGCTTGCCGATCTTGATGGCCGCGCCGGTTTGTGGGTTGCGCGCCGTGCGGGCCTTGCGCTGCGAGGTCGAGAAGGTGCCGAAGCCGACGAGGCTGACCGAGCCGCCCTTCTTGAGGGTCTTGGTGATGCCTTCGACGACCGACGCCAGCGCCTTGCCGGCCGTGGCCTTGCTGCCACCGGTGTCCTTGGCAATCTTGGCGATGAGTTCCTGCTTGTTCATCCATTTCCTCCAGATGCCTGACCGCCCGTCCCTGAGACGCGCACGCCGACATGCCGACTCCGGGTTATACGGCGTTGCAAGCTGGGCAGTCAAGCGCAAAAGCGCGTAGTTTTGGCCCTTGGCGCGCAGCGGAATGAAGGGGCGTGCACCGCCCTGGGAAGAATCAGGCCGCTTTCTTGGCGGCAGTCAGGGTCTCGACGGCCTTGTCGAGCATGGGGTCGCCGGGCCTGGGCTCGACCCCGAAGTCGACGACCGGCACGTCCACGGCCACGTCAGGCGTGACGCCGCGCTCATGGAGCGACGCTCCGCCCGGACCGAGGTAGAGCAGGTGCGTCAGCAGGAGTCCAGCGCCACCCGGCAGCGTCACGACTTTCTGCCGTCCGGCGCGGCCCAGGCTGCGTTCGCCCACTACGCTCGCGCGCTTGTTGCCGGAGAGCGCGGCCGCGAACACCTCGGCCGGTCCGGCCGTGCCGTTGTCGGCGAGAATCGCGACCGGCAGACCGAGCGCGCCATCGCCGGCGGCGGCCGATACCGTCTGCTTCTCTTGACCGCGCGCCTGCCGGTAGCCGAGCACGCCCGTCGGCACGAAGAGGCGGGCCGCGTCGAAGCCGAAATCCAAGTCGCCTTGCGTGGTGCCGCGCAGGTCGATGATGAGCCGCACGGCGCCGCCGCGCGTGAGCGACTGCACCTCGGAGCGGATCTGCGAGGCGGAGGCCGTCGTGAACTCACCGACGCGCACGTAAGCGGTGCCGGCTTGGAGCAGGCGACTCTTGACCGCGAGGGCGGGCTGCTGCTCGCGCACGAGCTCGACGTGATGCGGCTCCGCGGCGTTGCCGCGTAGTATCGCCAGCTTCACCTTGGTCCCCGGCTTGCCGCGCAGCAGGCGCATGCCCTCGAACACCGTCGTGTCGCGGGTCGACTGACCGTCGATCGACCGCACGTAGTCGCCGGGCCGCAGGCCCGCCCTGGCGGCCGCGGATCCGTCGCGCGCGGCGACCACACGCAAGTAGTACTGCCGCGTGATCGCGAGGCCGGGGTCGGCCAGGCCGGCAGTGGGCGCGTCGACCGTCTTCATCTGTTGCGCGTCGAGGTAGGCGCTGTCAGGGTCGAGACCATCGGCGAGCCCGTGCATGGCGCCGTGCATCACCTTGTCGACGTCCACTTCCTCGACGTAGTTGTTGAGGATGAGCGTGACCACGTCCTCGAAGATGCGCAAGGACCGGTAGCTCTCGCCCTGCGCGGCGGCTTCACGACCAAGGAATCCGCCGATGACCGCAAAGGCGAGCACGGGCAGCGACACGGCGAGCACGGCAGCGCGGGTTCTGGAGGTCATGGGTTGGCCTTAAGCCATTGTAGGGGATTGACGGGACGACCGTCGATGCGTACCTCGAAGTAGGTGGCCCCGGCGCCGGCCGGGTTGGCGCCTACGGCGCCCACGATCTGCCCGCGGCCGAGCGAGCCTCCGGGCCGCAGGGCGGTAGCGGCCAGGTGGCCGTAGACGGTGAAGGCGTTGCCGCCGTGGTCGAGAATTACGAGCACGCCGAAACCGGTGAAGGGCGCCACGTAAGCCACGGTGCCGCCGTGCACCGCGCGCACCGGCGTGCCCTGCGCGGCGCCGATCTCGATGCCATTGCGCTGGGTGGCGGTGCCGAAGGCGGTCGTGGCGCGCCCGTACCGTGAGAGCAGCGGGCCGGTCAGCGGCCACGGCAGATCGCCCTGGAAGGGCCGGAGGGGCAGATCCGCCGGACCGGAGGTGGCCAGGCCCGAGAGGGTGGACTGGAGCCGCACTCGCGCCTGCTCGAGCTCGCCCACGTACTGCGCCGCCAACTCGCGCCGCCGGTCGAGGTCGTCGAGCAGCTTCGTGCGCTCGGCCACGGCGTGCCTGGCGGCGGCATCGAGCGTGGCGGCCTCGGTGCGCAGCCGCGCCAGCTGCCGCTGTTCGGAGGCGAGCTGATCGCTGGCTGCGCGCTCGTCGGCCAGCAGTTGGCGGTGGGCGGCAACCCGCAGCTCCTCGATGCGCGCCAGCGACACGACCCCGCGGCTGGCGCGGGCCAGGTCGCGGCCATCGGCCGTGGCGAGCAGCAGACGGGCGTAACCCGACTTGCCACCGCGCTTGTAGAGCGCCTCGAGGCGGCTTTCGAGGGCCGGCGTGCGCGCCACGCGCTGGCGTTCGATCCCGGCCAGGCGGGCGGCCGAGGCCGCCGCCTTCGCGCTCACCGCGTCGAGTCGTCCGTTGACGACGGTCAGTTCCTCGGCGCGCAGCGCGCGCGTGAGCTCCAGTTGTCTGAGCGACGTGAGCAGGGTGCGCGACTGGGCCGCGAGCTGATCCGACTCGCGCTGCAGCGCCTTGATCCGGTCGCCGGCCCGGTCGGCCAGAGCCGTCGCCTCGGCGGGCAACAGCAGCGCGCTCACGGCGGCCGGTGGCGCGGCCTCTGGCACCGGCAGGCGCTGGTCTGGCGTCGGCGCGGGCACCTGCGCCAACCCGGGCATGCCGGCTAGCACCAGGACGACGGCGCCGATGCGGACGGCAGCGCGGCGCAGCGGGCCGGCATGAGGGGTCATGTCCATAGGGTAGCGCGGGAAGGATACACTTTGCCGATGTCCGCGTCCGCGCCCTCGAATGGCCTGCTGGTCGTCACGCCCACGGAACTCTTCTGGCTCACCGCCGGCCTGTGGATGGGCGGGGTGTGCCTGCTCGCGCTGCTGCCCGTCATCCTGATGCCGCGGCTGGGTCCGGCGCCGGCGCTGGCGGTGGCCTACCTGCTGTTCTTCGTGTCGTGGCAGCCCGTGCAGCGGCTCACCCAGCGCGCCCTGGCGCCGCGCGCCGCCTTCGTGCGGATGTTCGCGCTCGTGGCCACGGCGGCCACGGCCGCCTACTACGTGCGCGAAGCGCTGCTCGAGCTGCTGCGCCGCGCCGGCTGAATGCGCCGCACATCCCCGCACTATACTTTTTGCGTGCGGGTGCTCGGCATCGACTACGGAGGGCGGCGGATCGGCCTGGCGCTGAGCGACGCGAGCGGCACGCTGGCCTCGCCGCTGCGGGTGTTCGAGCGGCCGCGGTCCGAGCCCGAGACCGTGCGCCTCGTGTGCCAGGAGATTGCGCGGCTGGTGGCCGACGACGACGGACTGGCCACGGTGGTGGTGGGTTGGCCGCGCCGGCTCGACGGCACGCCGAACGCGCAGACGCCGATCGTGGAGGCCTTTGCCCGTGCGCTCGGCCAGGCCGTGACTGTGCCAGTGGTGCTCCAGGACGAGCGCCTGAGTTCGCACGAAGCCGAGTCGCGGCTCGCCCTCACGGAGCGCGACTGGCGCAAACGCAAGCAGACGCTCGACGCCGCGGCCGCGGCCGTCGTGCTGCAGGATTTTCTCGACGAGCAGCGCCGTGCGTAAGTGGATGGTGCGCCTCGCGGTGCTCGCCGTGGTGGCCGTCATCGCTGCCGGCACCGCAGGCTGGGCGCTCCGCACGCGCGCGCGCGCGCCGCACCGGGCCTACTCTGGCGCTGAGCAGTTCGTCGAGGTGCCCGCGGGCGCCGGGCCGCGCACGATCGGCGCGCGGCTGGTGGCGGCCGGCGTGGTGCGCGACGACCTCACGTTCCGCGTGGCGCTGTGGCTCACCGGTCGCGCGCGCGCCTTGAAAGCGGGCGAGTATCGCTTCGCTGAGCCGATGAGTGCGGTGCAGGTGGCGGAGTTCCTGGCGCGGGGGGAGATCTACACGCGGCCCGTCACCTTCCGCGAAGGGCTCACGATGGCCGAGATGGCCGAGGTCTACGCCTCGAGCGGACTCGGCACGCGCGCCGCGTTCCTCGCGGCGGGCAAGGACGCAGCGCTCGTTCGCGATCTCGATCCCGACGCCACCGACCTCGAGGGCTACCTGTTTCCTGACACCTACCCGGTGCCGCGGCAGACGCCGGCCGGCACGCTCGTGGCGCAGATGGTGCGCGGCTTCCGCGCCGCGTTGACGCCGGCCCTCATCGCCCGCGCCGCCGCCGACGGGCTCAGCGTGCGGCAGGTGGTCACGCTGGCGGCGCTCGTGGAGAAGGAAACCGCGCAGGACGCAGAGCGGCCGATCGTGGCCGCGGTCTACCGGAACCGTCACCGGATCGGCATGGGGATGCAGGCCGACCCCACCGTGATCTTCGCCTTACAGCGGGCTGGCACATGGGACGGCAACCTGTCACGCGAGGATCTCGCGTTCGACTCGCCCTACAACACCTACCGCTACGGCGGGTTGCCGCCGGGGCCGATCGCGGCGCCCGGCAAGCGGGCGCTCGAGGCCGTCGTGGCGCCGGCGCCGGTGGACTACCTGTACTTCGTGAGCCGCAACGACGGCACGCACGTGTTCGCGACCACGCTGCGGGAACACAACCAGAACGTGTTCGAGTGGCAGATCAAGTTCTTCCGCGACCGCCGCGCGCGTGAACGCGCTGAACGCAGCGGCGCGCACTAGCGACGGTCGTCGCGCTCAGTCGTGTTCGCTCACGACGTTTCTGGGCCACATCGGCTCCGGCCGTCCGCGCCAGATCCAGGCGATGTAGTCGACCAGCGGCGGTTCCGCCTCGAGCTCGCGCAGGCGCGCGTTGACCTGGCCGCGATGGTGCATGCTGTGCATGGCGACCTGCCGCACCGTGTCCGCCAGCGTGGGATGCGCCACGGCGGCATGCCGCTCGATGGCGCGGGCCGCCCACGGCAACTCGATCGTGCGGCCGAGCGCCGCGGCATCGGCGGTCGCGAGGTAGGCGCGCAGGCCGGCATGCGCGCCGCGGCCCCACGAGGCGAGCGCCGGCGCATCGGCGAAGCTGCTGACGTTGACCAGATCGGGGGTGCCGCCCTGCCAGATCGCCGTGAAGGCGCGCTGCACCGTGTGGATATGATGCAGCCAGCCGCGGATGCGCTCGTCAGCGCGCGCGGGCCCCGACTGCAGCGTCGTGCTCCACACGAGCGCGTCGGCCCATTCCATGTGCGCCGCCAGCTCGAGCCATTCGTTCTGCTGTGCCATCGTCGTGTTGCCTCTCCTCGTGCGGCCGCGTCCTTACGGCTCGCCCGCGCGGGGTGCTACCGTTCGCCCCACTTGAGCTTCTGCCGCAGTACTTCGAAATAGGTGCGGGCCGAGGCGCGCACCAGTTTCACGTTGCGCGGCGCGCGGCGAATGGTCACCTCGTCGCCGGCGTCGAGGGGCGTGCCCGTCTGGCCGTCGAAGGTCACATAGACCTCGGCGCCGCCGTTCTCGCGGCTGACGGCGACGCGCACGTCGCGGTAGGCCGGCACCACGATCGGCCGGTTGCTGAGCGTGTGCGGCGCGATCGGCGTGAGGATGAAGGCGTCCATGGCCGGATGCACGATCGGCCCGCCGGCCGCCAGATTGTAGGCGGTGGAGCCGGTGGGGCTCGCCACGATCAGCCCGTCGGCCTTCACGCGCGTCACGAACTGGTCGCCGACCCACACCGACAAGTCGATGATGCGCGACAGGGCGGTGCGCGTGAAGACCACATCGTTCAGCACGATCGTGTCGCCGCGGGCGGCTCCGCCGCGGCTCGTGATGGCCTGCAGCATCATGCGCTCGTCGAGCTGCGCGCGGCCCTCCATCACGTCGGCCAGGGCGCCCAGCAGTTCGGGGCGCGTGATCTCGGTGAGGAAGCCGAGGCTGCCGAAGTTCACGCCCAGAATCGGCACGTCGCGGCCGGCGTGGGCGATGCGGTCGGCCATGGCGAGCAGCGTGCCGTCACCGCCGAGCACCACCACCAGGTCGACGCGCTCGGCGATGTCATCACGCTCGACCACCGACGCGGGCGGACCTGCAAGCAGCGCCGCGGCTTCCGGCGCCCAGCACACGTCGGCCCCACGCGCGTCGAGCCACGCGCGCAGCTCGGCGAGCGTGTCGCGGGCGGCGACGAGGTCGGGTTTCGCGACGATGCCGATGCGCATGATCAGGCCTGGACGCGGGGGGCGAGACGAAGATGCATCAGGAACTCGCGATTGCCTTTCGCGCCCACGATGGGCGAGGGCGTGACCGCCACGCGCGTCCATCCTATCGCAGCCGCCTTCGCCGTCACCTCCGCCTGCACGCGCGCATGCACGGCGGGGTCGCGCACGATGCCTTTCGGCGAATCCTTCCGACCGGCCTCGAATTGCGGCTTCACGAGCGCCACGACGTCGGCGTCGGGCGTCACGATGGTGGCGAGCGCCGGCAGGATGAGCGCCAGAGAGATGAACGACACATCCACCGTGGCGATGCGGGCGCCTCCTGCCAGGTCGGGCAGATCGGCCGGCGTGAGGTGACGCGCGTTCATGCCCTCGACGACCACGACGCGCGGGTCGGTGCGGATGCGCCAGTGCAACTGGTTGTGCCCCACGTCCACGGCCACCACCTGGCGCGCGCCGCGCGTCAGCAACACGTCGGTGAAGCCGCCCGTGGAGGCGCCGATGTCGACGGCGAGCAGGCCCGTGACGTCGAGGCCGAAGGTGTCGAGGGCGTGCGCCAGCTTCACGCCGCCGCGGCTCACCCAGGGATGGTCGGGGCCGATGACCCGCACCTGGGCGTGCTCCGACACCATCGTGCCGGCCTTCGCCGCGCCTCGGCCATCGAGGTCGACCTGCCCGGCCATGATCAGCGCTTGCGCGCGTTCACGTGACTCCACGAGGCCGCGCCGCACCAGCAACTGATCGAGCCGCAGCTTCATCGGACGCCGACTTGAAGGGTCACGAGCGGCGGCCCACGATCCACGTGGCGATGGCGTCGAGATGCGACGGGCGCAACCCGGCGTCGGCCAAGGCAGCCGCGGCGCGCGCGGCGGCGTCGGCGGCCAGCGCCTTCGACCGGTCGAGGCCGAACAGCGCAGGGTAGGTGGGCTTGCCGCTCGCGGCATCTTTGCCCGACGTCTTGCCGAGGTCGGCGGAGGCGCCTTCCACGTCGAGGATATCGTCGACGATCTGGAACGCGAGGCCCACGTTCGCGGCCCAGCGGTCGAGGGCGGCGAGACACGCGTCGTCGGCGCCGGCCATGATCGCCCCGGCCGCGGCCGAGGCGCGGATCAGGGCGCCGGTCTTGCGCGCGTGCATGTCCGAGAGCGCGTCACCGTCGAGCGCCGTGGCCGCGGCGGCGCCCTTGCCGGCGGCTTCGAGATCGATGGCCTGGCCACCCACCATGCCGATGGCGCCGGCGGCCCGGGCCACCACATCGAGCACCTGCAGCTTGCGGCGCATCACCGCCGGATCGTGGCTGCGCGGCTCGCGCGCAATGAGCTGGAACGCTTCGGCCTGCAGGCCGTCACCGGCGAGAATCGCCTGTCCTTGACCGACCACCATGTGCAGCGTGGGCCGCCCGCGCCTCAGGGCATCGTCGTCCATCGACGGCAGGTCGTCGTGGATGAGCGAGTAGGTGTGGATGAACTCCAGGGCGCAGGCGGCCGGCAGCGCGAGTTGGCCGGCGGTCTCCGCGCCACTGCCCTGGGCGCGGGCCACGGCGTCGGCGGCGGCCAGCACGAGAATGGGGCGCAGCCGCTTTCCGCCGGTCATCACGCTGTAGCGCATGGCCTCGGCGACCACCGCCGGGCAGGCCGGCGGCCGCGGCAGATACCTGTCGAGTGCGTGGTCGATGGCGGCGCGGCTGGCGGCCGCAAAGTCCGCAAACGGCGTCACTACCGATCCTCGTCCTGGCCGATCTCGGTGAGCGCGGCCGCGGCCGGGACGAGCTCGCCTCGTTCGTTCAGGATGTCGATACGGCGTTCCGCCGCGTCGAGCCGTTCGTGGCAGAAGCGCTGCAGTTGCACGCCGCGCTCATAGAGGGCCAGCGAAGCCTCGAGCGCCAGATCGCCGTCCTCGAGCTTCTTCACGATGGTGGCCAGCTCCGCGATGGCGGCTTCGAAGTCCTTGATCGTGTCGTCCATCATGATCTCCCTGGCCGCGCGTCGTCGTGCACATCACGCACCTCACAGCCAATGTCTCCCTGCCCGAGCGTGACCCGCACCCGGTCGCCCGGGGCCAGCTGGTCGGCGCGCCGCACGAGGGCCGTACGATCGTCATTCCAGCACACCGCGTAGCCGCGCCCCAAGACCGCCAGCGGGCTGAGCGCGTGCAGCCGCGCCGCAGCTTCGCGGGCCCGGCTCTGCGCGGCATGCTGGCGCGCGCGGATGACCGTGTCGAGCCGGGCGCGCAGCGCCACGAGCGACGCGCGCACGCGGGCGAGTCGCTCCTGGGGCCGATGCGCGTCGAGGGTGCGGGCCAGCCCATCGAGACGGCGGCGGCGGGTCGAGAGCGCGCCGCTCGCGGCCACGCGCAAGGCGCCCGACAGCTCGGAGACGTGACGCTGCCGGAACGCGAGCCGTCCGGGCAGGCCGGCCAGGGCCGGCCGCGCCTCGAGGTAGTGCAGGCGCGTGTTCCACTGCTGCATGGTGGCGCGCATGGCCGAGCGCGCCCGGCCGTGCAGCGTGTCGATCCGGCCGACGAACTCGTCCTTGCGGGCGACCACGATCTCGGCGGCGGCCGAGGGCGTGGACGCGCGCAGGTCGGCCACGAAGTCGGCAATCGTCACGTCGGTTTCGTGGCCGACGGCCGAGATCACCGGCACCGGACACGCGGCGATGGCCCGGGCCACGACTTCCTCGTTGAACGCCCACAGATCCTCGATCGAGCCGCCGCCGCGCCCGGCGATCACGACATCCACATCGGCCACGGTGCCGATCAAGCGCAGCGCGCGCGCGATCTCGGCGGCCGCGCCGTCGCCCTGCACGCGGGTCGGCGCAATCACCAGGTGGGCGTTCGGGTAGCGCCGGCGCAGCACGCGGATGATGTCGCGCAGAGCCGCGCCGTCCCGCGACGTGACGATGCCGATGCGGCGCGGCAGCGCCGGCAGCGGCCGCTTGCGCGCCTCGTCGAAGAGCCCCTCGGCGGCCAGCCGTTTGCGCAGTTGCTCGTAGGCGAGCTGCAGCGCGCCCAGGCCGCGCGGCTCCATCTGTTCGCAGACCAGTTGATACTCGCCGCGTGGGTCGTAGACGCTCAGGCGGCCGCGGGCGACGACGTGCGCGCCGTCTTCGGGGGTGAACTTCAGCAGCCGCAGCGTCGAGCGGAACATCACGCCCTTCAGTTGCGCCTGCGCGTCCTTGAGGGTGAAGTAGAGATGGCCGGTGTTCCAGACGCGCGCGCCCGAGAGCTCGCCTTCGACCCACACTTCGTGGAACTCGGATTCGACCAGCGTGCGCAGCGAGGCGGTGAGCTCGCCGACCGAGAGCACGCGCCGGACGGGCGCCGGCAGCGGCGCCGGGGGCTCGGGGTCGTCGAAGGGCAGGCCGCTCCGGGTCACGGTGCGGACGCGCCATCGGCCCGCGCGAGGCGGTCGATGTCGGCGGCAGAGAGGCTCACGCGCTCGATGCCGGTGGCGAGGCCGGTGGCCGGGTCGGCCGTGATGACGACGCCGTTCAGCCGCGGGTCGCCGCTGGCCGTCTCGAAGCGCGCCGGAAGTCCGCTCAGGAACTTGGCGATGACCGGCGCCTTCTCCACGCCGATGACGCCGTCGTGCGGGCCGGTCATGCCCACGTCGGTGAGGTAGGCGGTGCCCTTGGGCAGCACGCGTTCGTCGGCGGTCTGCACATGCGTGTGCGTGCCGACCACGGCCGTGGCGGTGCCGTCGAGATACCAGCCCATGGCGACCTTCTCGGACGTGACCTCGGCGTGCACGTCCACGAACACGAGCCGCGCGCCCTCGAGCTTCAGTCGGGCCACTTCGCGCGCGGCGGTCGTGAACGGGTCGTCGATGCTGGCCAGGAACACCCGGCCCATCACGTTCACGACGCCCACCTTCACGCCGTTCGTGGCGGTGGCGAGATACGCGCCGGCGCCAGGCGCGCCGGCGGGGAAGTTCGCCGGCCGCAGCAGACGCGGCTGGCGCGGCAGGTAGTCGAGCACTTCCTTCTTGTCCCAGATGTGGTTGCCCGAGGTCATCACGTCGATGCCGTAGGAGAAGAGCTGGTCGGCGATGTCGCGGGTGATGCCGAAGCCGGCGGCGGCGTTTTCGCCGTTGGCAATCACGAAGTCGACCTCGTAACGCGCCACGATGGCGGCCAGGCCCGTGCGCACCAGGTCCCGGCCGGGACGGCCGACGATGTCGCCGATGAACAGCAGCTTCATCGGCCGCCGTCCGAGGCCACGGGCACCAGGATGCCCTGGCCGCGCCGCTCGTCGATCTTCGGCAGCCGCACGCGCAGTTCGCCGTCCTTGAGGGTGGCCGTGGCCCGCGCGGCATCGATGGCCGCATGCACGCGCACGGCGCGAGCGAAGCGGCCGAAGTCGCGCTCCACGAGGTGGAAGCTGGCGTGGCCGCGAGCCGACTGGTCGGGGCGGTCCTTCTCGCCGGCGATGATGACCACGCCCGCCTTGACCAGGATGCGCAGCTGCGGCGCGGTCACCCCGGGCACGTCCAGCAGCAGGTCGAAGGCGTCGTGGGTCTCGAAGACGTCGAGCAGAGGCAGGCACTCGCCGGTGATCTGGTGCCGCCGTTCGGGCCGCTGCCGGGACAGCTCTTCGAAGAGCCGCCGGACGTCGGCCGAGACGTCGCCAACGTCTGAGGAAATGGGCAATCGTGCGGGGGGACGCATATCGAAACGGTCGGAACCGGGCCATTGTACCGCGGCGATCGCCGCGGGCGCCGTTCGAATCCAGGGGCAAAGTGCCTGTGCCGGAGGATAAATATGAGCGCACTGTTAGCAGATAATCTGCTGTCGTGAAACTAATCTCGTGCTACACTCGTCTCACGTCACGTAAGGAGACAGAGAAACATGTCAGCACCCAAAGGCAAAGTTATCGGCATCGACCTCGGCACCACCAACTCGGTGGTCGCGGTCATGGAAAGCGGCGAAGCGGTCGTGGTGGTCAATCAGGAAGGCGCCCGCACGACGCCGTCCGTGGTGGCCGTGGCCAAGGACGGGGATCGCCTCGTTGGCCAGGTCGCCAAGCGGCAGGCCGTCACCAATCCCGAGAACACCGTCTTCTCGGTGAAGCGCTTCATGGGGCGCAAGTTCACCGAGATCACCGAAGAAGCCAAGCGCGTCCCCTATCGCGTGTCGAAGAACGACAACGGCGATGCCTGGGTCGACGTGCGCGGCAAGCAGTACTCCCCGCCCGAAATCTCCGCGATGATCCTCGGCAAGCTGAAGAAGGCCGCCGAAGACCATCTCGGCCAGCCCGTCACCGACGCGGTCATCACCGTGCCCGCCTACTTCAACGACGCGCAACGCCAGGCCACCAAGGACGCCGGCACGATCGCCGGCCTGAACGTGCTGCGCATCGTGAACGAGCCGACCGCAGCGGCGCTCGCCTACGGCCTCGACAAGAAGAAGGACGAGACGATCGCCGTCTACGACCTGGGCGGCGGCACCTTCGACATCTCGGTGCTCGAAGTGGGCGAGGGCGTGGTCGAGGTGAAGTCGACCAACGGCGACACGCACCTGGGCGGCGACGACTTCGACCACAAGATCATCGACTGGCTCGCCGAGGAGTTCAAGAAGTCCGAGGGCATCGACCTGCTGAAGGATCGCATGGCCCTGCAGCGGCTGAAGGAAGCGGCGGAAAAGGCGAAGATCGAACTGTCGGCCGCCATGGAAACCGAGATCTCGCTGCCCTTCATCAGCGGCGATGCCACCGGTCCCAAGCATCTCACCGTGAAGCTCACGCGCGCCAAGCTCGAGGCGCTGGTCGAGGATCTCGTGCAGCGCTCGATGGGCCCCGTGAAGAAGGCCCTCGAGGATGCCGGCCTGAAGCCCGGCGACATCGACGAGGTCGTGCTGGTTGGCGGCTCCACCCGCATGCCGCGCGTGCAGGAAGCGGTGAAGGCCTTCTTCGGCAAGGAACCGCACAAGGGCGTGAACCCGGATGAGGTCGTGGCCATCGGCGCGGCGCTGCAGGGCGGCGTCCTGGCCGGCGACGTCAAGGACCTGCTGCTGCTCGACGTCACGCCGCTCTCGCTCGGCATCGAGACGCTGGGCGGAGTCATGACCTCGCTCATCACGCGCAACACCACCATTCCCACGCGCAAGAGCGAGACGTTCTCCACCGCGGCCGACAGCCAGACCAGCGTGGAAGTGCACGTGCTGCAGGGCGAGCGCCAGTTCGCGCGCGACAACCGCACGCTCGGCAAGTTCCAGCTCGTGGGTCTGCCGCCGGCGCCGCGCGGTGTGCCGCAGGTCGAGGTCACCTTCGACATCGACGCCAACGGCATCGTCAACGTGTCGGCCAAGGACAAGGCCACCGGCAAGGAACAGAAGATCACAATCAGCGGCTCGAGCGGCCTGGCCAAGGACGACGTCGAGCGCATGGTGAAAGACGCGGAGGCCCATGCCAGCGACGACAAGGCCAAACGCGAGCTGATCGACGCGCGCAACCAGCTCGACTCGCTCGTCTACTCGGTGGAGAAGACGCTCACCGAGTCGAAGGAGAAGCTGGCCGCCGGCGAGGCGGAGAAGGTGCAGACCGCGCTCGACGCCGCCAAGAAGGCCGTGCAGGGCGACGACCACGCGGCCATCACCACCGCCTTGGCCGACCTGCAGAAGGCGTCGCACCAGATGGCGGAGCAGCTCTACAAGGCCACGCAGAACGCGGGCGGCGGTGAGCCGGGTGCGCCCGGCGCCGATGCCGGCGCCACGCCTCCCGACGGCGACGTCGTGGACGCGGAGTTCTCGGAGAACAAGTAGCCAGACCAGGGCCCGGGTCCCGGGTCCCGGGTCCCGGGAAGAACCTAGGACGCCCGCGAAGAACCCAAGGAGACAGACGCATGGCGATCGTGCGATTCGATCCGTTTCGTGAACTGGCGGCGCTGCAGGGCAGCCTGCGCGGCGATGGCGGGTGGGTGCCGGCGGTGGACATCTACGAGACTGCCGACCGGGCACTCGTCATCAAGGCAGAACTGCCCGAGATGAAGCGCGAGGCGATTGCGGTGACCGTGGAGCACGGCACGCTGACCATCAGCGGCGAACGCGCCCTGCCGGTGTCGGTGGCGTCGTAACCGTGATGAGCTTCCTGGCGCACTGGCTCGTGCTGGCGGTGGCCCTCTGGGTCACCACCCAGCTCGTGCCCGGCGTCACCGTGTCGGGGTGGGGTGCGCTCGCCGTGGGCGCGGCCGTGTTGGGCGTGGTGAACACCGTGGTCCGCCCGGTGCTCACCTTGCTCACGTTCCCGCTCACCATCCTCACGCTCGGCCTGTTCTACTTCGTGGTCAACGGGGCGGCGTTCGGCCTGGCCGCGGCGCTCGTGCCGGGGTTCGACGTGCGGTCGTTTCTGTCGGCCATCCTCGGGGCCCTCGTGACCGGGCTGGCGGCCTGGATGGTCGGCGCTCTCGTAAAACCGGGAAGAAACGCTTCCCGGACACGCCGGGATTGATTCCGCCGGCGGGAATTCGTTAGGCTGGAACGCTATGTCCGATACCGACAACGTTACAGACGGTCAGGCCAAAACCCCAGCTGTTCGCTCGCAGGCCCGGCCGATCGAGAGCCGCTTCCTCTACGTCGACATCGCCGCGGCCCGCGCCAAGCAGTTACGCAAGGGCGCGACCGTACGGCTCGACGCCAATGCGCCGCGGGCGGTGAAGCCCGAACGTCAGGCGATGGAAGAAGTGAACCAGGGGCTGGTCGAGTGGGACCTGCCCGAGTTCGCCGTGCTGCTCGAGAAACGCTGACCCGCGGCGGCTGACCGGCGTTCGAGGAACCCCCCGCCGCGGGTTCTCGTCCCTTCCAGTGGCGGGCCGTAGCCGCCGTGGGAGGGGTCCATGGGAGCAGTGCTCGCGCTCGGTGCCATCGCCGCCGCCGCCGCCGTCGTCGGCATCATCGGCCTCGTCTGGCTGGTCCTGAAACTGATCATGCTGCCGGTGCGCCTGGCCCTGGGCCTGGTGAAATTCGTCTTCAGCCTGGCCGCGGCCGCCGTGGGCATGGTCGCCATGCTGGCACTGGCGCCGGTCGTGGCGGTGGGCGTGGGCGGGGTGATGCTCGTGGGCCTGGTGGTGGCGACGCTGGCCGTGCTGCTGCCGCTCGTGCCGTTCCTGTTGCTCGGCCTGGTGGTGTGGTCGTTCTTGAAGCGCCCGGCCGCTACGGCGTGACGCCGGAAGGCGTGCGTATATGCCAGTCGGTGGCCTGCTGCAACGCCGTGCCCGCCCGGATCAACGTGGCTTCGTCCCACATGCGCGCCGTGAGCTGACAGCCAATCGGCAGGCCCTCGGGCGAGAATCCACACGGCAGGCTCATGGCCGGCACGCCCGCCAGATTCGCGCTCACCGTAAAGATATCGGCCAGGTACATCTGCAGAGGGTCGGCCGTCTTCTCCCCTAACTTGAACGCGGCGGTGGGGGTGGTGGGCGTGGCCACGACATCTACCGTGGCGAACGCCGCGGCGTAGTCGTCGCGCACCTTCGCGCGCACCTGCTGCGCCTTCAAATAGTAGGCGTCGTAGTAGCCGGCGCTGAGCACGTAGGTGCCGAGCATGATGCGCCGCTTCACTTCGGCACCGAAACCTTCGTCGCGCGTGCGTTCGTACATCTCCCGCAGCGAGTCCTTGGGCGTGAGCGTCGTGCGATAGCCGTAACGCGCGCCATCGTAGCGCGCCAGGTTGGAACTCGCCTCGGCCGTGGCAATCAGGTAGTAGACCGGAATCGCCAGCCCCGCGTTCGGCAGGGCGATGTCGACCACCGTGGCGCCCAGTCGGGTCCAGGTGGCCAGCGCCGCCTCGAAGGCCTGCGCCACCGCCGGATCCACGCCCTCGATGAAGGCCCGCGGCACGCCGATGCGCAGACCGCGCGCGTCGGCGGTCGCGGTGGTGATCCCGGTCCAGTCGGGCACGGCCTCGGCGCCACTCGTGGCGTCGTGGCCGTCGGGCCCGGCGATCACCGAGAGCACGGCGGCGGCATCGTCGACGGTGATGGCTAACGGGCCGATTTGATCGAGCGACGAGGCAAACGCGAGCAGGCCGAAGCGCGACACGCGCCCGTAAGTGGGCTTCAGGCCGACGATGCCGCAGAACGCCGCAGGCTGACGGATCGAGCCGCCGGTATCCGATCCGAGCGACGCCGGCACCGCGCGCGCGGCCACGGTGGCCGCCGAGCCGCCGCTCGAGCCGCCCGGGGCGCGATCGAGCGCCCAGGGGTTCGCCGTGACGCCGTAGGCCGAGTTCTCGGTGGACGAGCCCATCGCGAACTCGTCGCAGTTGGTCTTGCCGATGATGATGGCACCCGCCGCGGCGAGCTTCGTGATGACCGTGGCGTCGTAGGGCGGCACGTAGCCGGCCAGCACCTTGGAGCCGGCCGTCGTTGGTAGGCCACGAGTGCTGATGTTGTCCTTCACCGCTACCGGCACGCCGGCCAGTGGGCCCAAAGCCGCGCCTCGCGCGCGCGCCTGGTCCACGGCCACGGCCTGGGCCAGCGCCTGCTCGGTGGCCACGGCCGTGAATGCCCCGAGCGAGGGCTCCTGGCGGTTGATGGCGGCGAGGGCCTCGCGCGTGATCGATTCGGCTGTGCGTTCGCCGCGCGTGACGGCGTCGCGCGCGAGCGCCACTGGGCCGCGTGCGTCGCTCATGCCATCACCCGCGGCACTTTGAACAAGCCGGATTCGAGCGCGGCCTCGGGCGCATTCTTCAGCGCGTCGGCGCGCGGCA
>Ga0105044_10001350_pt1 | contig 32566 bp, 23 predicted proteins | sample MAT01_FD_78092 | JGI IMG/M metagenome (GOLD analysis project Ga0105044, IMG submission 78092) | Freshwater microbial communities from Lake Fryxell liftoff mats and glacier meltwater in Antarctica - MAT-01 | ecosystem: Environmental > Aquatic > Freshwater > Ice > Liftoff microbial mat | place...
TCGGCCTTCCCGCGCTGCGTCTCCCCGCGCTCGAATCCACGCCCGGTGAATCGTCGGTGGCGCTCGATCAACTCGCCGAGCGACTCTCCGTCATCCGCACCGCCGTCGCCGACGCCACGCCCCGCATCATCGTGTGTCCGATCCAGGCTCTCATGCAGCCGGTCCCCACCCCCGCCCGCATCGAAGGCCTCTCGCGCACGCTCCGCAAAGGCCATTCAATCCGCCTCACGGACCTCGTCAACTGGCTCGCAACCGCCGGGTACAACCGTGTCGAAAGCGTCGAAGAACCCGGCGATTTCGCAGTCCGCGGCGGAATCCTCGATGTCTTCGCCCCCGGCACCGCCAGCAGCGCCAACAGCGCAAGGCCGGGTGGCACCGTCAGCGGCGTCCCCGTCCGCCTCGACTTCTTCGGCGATGAGATCGACCGCATCACCGAGATCGATCTCGAAACCATGGGCTCCGATCGCGCCGCCGACGCCGTGGAACTCGTCGCCGCCGACATGAAGGCCGTCGAGGGCGGCCCAACCGTCAACTTCCTCGAAATCCTGCCGCGCGAGGCCGTCGCGCTCCTGCACGAAACCATGGAAGTTGTCGAGCAGGGCCGCGGCTACTTTGAGCGCGTCAGTGATGGCCGCAGCATCCACGGCCCGCCCGCCGTCCTAAAAGTCCTCGAGTCCCGCTTCCACGCCCTCGCCGAACTCAACCAGTTTTCCGCAGGCGCATCAGCCGCCGATGTGCGTATTACGCTCCCGTTTGCGCAACTCCCGGCCTTCACCAAAGACGCTGGGGAAGCCGTCAAAGAGCTCGCTGCGCTCGCCGCCGAGACACCCCAATCCCGCGCCGTCGTCCCCTGCCAAAACGAGGGTGAACTCCAACGCTTCGGCGAACTGCTCGCGCAGTTCGCGCCGGAACAGCAGGAACGAATCACCGGCACCATCGGCTACCTCCATCGCGGCTTGATCATCCTTCCCGACACACCCGCCGAGCCGGTGACCCCAACCGACGGCTTGCCGCTGCTCATCGTCCCGTACCACGAACTCCTCGGGCGGTTCACCTTGCGGCGTCGCGCCGGCCGGCTGCGTTCCGGCCGCGCGATGGACACCTTCCTCGACTTCCAGCCCGGTGACTACGTCGTCCATCAAGACCACGGCATCGCCCGCTTCATCGGGCTTTCTCTCTTGGCGCTGCGAGCGCTCCCCGGCTCCGACAAACCGCTTGCCAAAAAGACCATTCCGGAGCAGGAAGAGTTTCTCACGCTTGAGTTCGCTGGCAAGAGCAAACTGCACGTCCCGGCCATGCAGATCGACCTCGTGCAGAAGTACGTCGGCGGGTTCGCGGGCAAACCGCCCCTCTCGACCATGGGCGGGCAGAAGTGGAAGAACCAGAAGGAAAAGGTTTCCGATTCGGTCCGCGATCTGGCCGCGGAGTTGCTGCGGGTGCGGGCCGCGCGCGAGCACATGCCGGGCATTCAGTACCCAGCCGACACCAAGTGGCAGACGGAGTTTGAAGCCGAGTTCCCGTACACCGAGACCGAAGACCAGTTGGCGGCCATGTCAGAAATCAAGAAAGACATGACCAGCCCGCGCCCGATGGATCGGCTCATCTGTGGCGATGTGGGCTTTGGCAAAACCGAACTGGCCATCCGCGCTGCGTTCAAGTCCGTTGAGTTTGGGCGGCAGGTCGCGGTGCTTGTTCCCACGACCGTCCTGGCCGAACAGCACGAACGCACCTTCCGATCACGCTTCGCCGGATACCCCTTCCGCATCGAAAGCCTGTCGCGCTTCAAGACCCCTAAAGAGATCAACGAGACTCTCGCGGCGGTACGCAAGGGTCAGGTCGATATCCTCATCGGAACGCACCGGATCCTCAGCCAGGACGTTCGCTTCGCCGACCTGGGCCTGGTCGTCATCGATGAGGAACAACGCTTCGGCGTGGAGCACAAGGAGAGCCTGCTCCGGCTGCGGCTCACGGTCGATGTGCTGACGCTCTCTGCCACACCCATCCCGCGGACGCTCCACATGGCGATGCTGGGGATCCGCGACATCTCAAGCCTCACGACCGCCCCGGTTGATCGCCGCGCCATCGTGACCGAGGTCATCCCGTTCAACGCCATCCGCCTGAAGCAGGCCATCGACCGTGAACTGGCCCGAGAAGGCCAGGTCTTCTTTGTTCACAACCGCGTGCACGACATCATCAGCGTAGCCGACGATGTGCGCCGGTTGGCCCCCACGGCCCGCATCGTGATCGGCCACGGACAGATGGATCCGCACGAACTCGAGGAGGTCATCCTGAAGTTCGTGCGGCACGAGGCCGACATTTTGGTTTCGACGACCATCATCGAATCGGGAATCGATATCGCTTTGGCCAACACGATGATCGTCAAAGACGCCGACCGCTTCGGCCTCGCGGAACTTCACCAACTGCGGGGGCGCGTCGGCCGCTCCAAGCACCGGGCCTATTGCTACCTCCTGATCCCCGACGACCGGACCGTCAACGAGGTGGCCCAGAAGCGACTGAAGGCGATCGAGCAGTACAGCATGTTGGGCGCAGGGTTCAAAATCGCGATGCGCGACCTCGAGATCCGTGGTGCCGGAAATATCCTAGGTTCGGAGCAATCCGGGCACATCGCAGCCGTTGGATACGAGATGTACTGCCGCCTGCTCGAAGACGCCGTGCACGATCTCAAGAACGACCCCAAGCCCCCGCCCGTCTCGGCCACCAGCATCGAGATCGGTGTCGCGGGTTCGATCCCGCGGGCCTACATCCCTTCCGAACTCCGTCGGCTCGAGGCGTACCGCCGCCTCGACCGCTGGCAGCGTCGCCGCCCTCACGCAGGTGCGGGCCGACCTCGCCGCGGCCTACGGCGATCCGCCCCGCGCGTCGTTCCGGCTCTTTGATCTCGCGGAACTCCGCGTGCTGGCGTCGGCCCTCCGGGTGCGGACCATCACCATCCGCGACAAGGACGTGGTCTTCTTCCTCCAAGATCCCGCCGCGCTCATTGCCCAATTGTCGCAAGTGCCCAAAGGCAGCCAGATCGCGAAGGAGGCATCGGTGCGGTTGCTGCCGCCCAAGGAACCGGGCCACCCCAGCGAGGTGTACTTTCGGCCGCCCGAGAATTACATGGACCCCGACACGCTCCTGCGCATCCTGCGGAAAAGGCTCAGCCCGGTATAAAGCAAGGAGAATCGTTAAGCCGCGATGGCGAGCATGTAGAGCCGGAGTTGGTCGGAGTCATCGCCCGCCACCGATTCAAGGCCGAGCGCGAGGCTCAGACTGGCCGAGGTTTCTTTCTCGGGTACAAAGTGATGGCTCAAAAGACGCTGCCCCGTGGAATCGAACAAGTACGCCACGGCTCGCCCATCGGGCTCGCGTGCCAGTTCCACGCATTGCCCACCGATGGTGAACCGTTCGGATTGGGCCGTGCTCTCGCGCTGCACGGCGCGCTCGACCGAGTCGTCCAGTTCTTTAACCAGAGTCATTTGCACCCGTTCCTGCAACGCCTCAATGTTGTCCATCGCCTTGGCGATCTGCGAGAAAAGGTCAATGCTCGCGCCATATTCCTTGATCGATCTGGCTACGGCCGTGTGGACCGATGCGCCGTCGATGTCCAGAACCCGTTGCGCGGCCTTGACACTGGCCGAGTCGGCTGACAGCGGCGTGACGTCGCCATCGGCCGCCCCCGGCGCGAGTTCCAGCATCCCCACGCCGAAAGCGATGCGGTGCAGCCGGTGGATCGGGTCGGTGCGGGTCAGTTCCAAAGGCCTGGTGTGGTGCCACTCCAGAGGCCTCGCGAGCAGGTCCGGTAGTTTCCACTTCTTGGCGAGCGCGTTGATGACATCGACGTGCGTGTACGGGAGGGTTTCAAACTCCCTTCGGAACTGCTTCTGCGGGTTCAGCCCTTCCAGTATGAGGTTGCGGAACGGATCGCCGACCATCGCGCACATCAGCGGTTGGCCGGCGTCCATCATCATTCCGATGACAAATGCCTCGGCCACGTGCGACGGCGCAGCGAACTTTGCGAGTTCCGAAGCCAGGCACGCGCGATACACCGACTGGCCCCACACCATGCGGGTGATGGCCTTCTCACCCCCGCCGGCGGCCGCGGCCCGGCTGAGGTGGAAGCCCAAGGCGATCGACTTCAGGCGTTCCATGCCCATCACGAGGCAGGCGCGGTCGATGGTGGTGACGGCCCGGCGCTGGGCGAAGATCGCCGAGTTCGAAAGTTTCAGCAGGCGACCGGTCAGCCCGGCATCGTTCTTGAGAACGTTCGCGTAGTCCTTGGGCTGGGCGTCTTTGCGCGATGAAAGGTCAAGAATCTTGAGCGCGACCTCGGGCTGGCTGGGAACGCCGATGCGCTCCAGACGCTCGCCGAGCGTGTCCAGAAGCGTCGTGATCTCGGCGGCGGAGAGTTCGGATCGCGACTTCATAATCACCCGGAGCAAAGGATGGTGTGGCCGGGAACGCGGTTGTCCCCAGTCGGTGTTGATCGGCCGGATCGGTCCGAGTGTTAAGCGGGTGAAACCACATTAGCGGACAATTGACCCATGTTCAGGGGTTGAGGCGGGTTACGGCCCAAGGGCCGAAGGTTCTGGGGGTGAAAGGGGCAGCCGCGCGGCTCCAGAGGGCCCGATCGTGCAGCCGGCCCGGGCCGCCGAGCCAGAGTTCGCAGGTGGCGGCCAGGATTCGAAAACCGCCCCAATTGGGGGGCCGGGGGATGGGCGTGGCGTTGCCCATAGAGGCGATCTGGTCTGCGGTGAGTCCGAGTTGTTGCATGACCCTCGGGATGCGGGCGACGAGCTCTTGGCGGGAGGACAGGGGCTGGCTTTGGTTGCTGGCCCAAGCGCTCAGGCGGCTTTCCCACGGCCTGGTTGCGAAGTATCGGTCGCTCGACTCCGGGGGGCTGATTGAAACGGGTCCGGACATGCGTACTTGGCGTTCGTCGTGGTCGAAGTGGAAGACTGCGCTCGCGACCGGGTTGGCCCGCAAGGCGCGACCCTTGCCGCCATCGTAGTTGGTGAAGAACTCGATCCAGCCTTCATCGATGGACATGCCGCGGCAGAGGACGATGCGGGCGGATGGAGAGCCATCAGGCTCGACGGTGGCGAGCGTCATGGCGTTGGGGTTGGGGACGGATTTGGCGGTGGCGGCCGACCGGAACCATTCGGCGAAGAGCGGGAAGGGGCTTTCGGGGAGCGGGTCGGGGAGCGTGTGGCCGGCGGTGATGCGACTAAGCAGTTCGGGCGGGAGTTGGAAGCGGTCTTCGTTCATGCTTTGTGTTCAGGTGGAGGCTCATGGCTGGATTCAGGTGGGGATGTCGCCGAGATCGGCATCGGCCTCGGGGCCGCCGCCGTCGCGGTGGTTGTGGGCGGGGCCGGTCCGGGATCGGCCGCCAAAGGCTCCGGCGTTGGTGTTGCCGGGGGTGAAGGGTGCCTCGCCGGCGGCACTTTGGGGTTGGGCGCCTTGGGAGGTCCAGGGGCGCGAACTTTTGACTTCGGAAGCGGGGAAGTTCATGGCGGCGGCGGAGGGGCTTCGGTAGCCGCCTGCGGGGTTGCTGTGCGGATCGAAACTTCGGAAGCGGGTGGTGTTGGAATCCCAGACGAGTTTGACGAGGCCGGTGGGACCGTTACGTTGTTTGGCGATGATAACTTCGGCGATGCCGATTTTTTCCGGGTTTTCGGACTTCCAGTCTTCGTCCTGGACGTGGTAGTAGTCTTCGCGGTGCAAGAGCATGATGACGTCGGCGTCCTGCTCGATGGAACCTGATTCGCGCAGGTCGGACATGCGGGGCCGGTTGCCTTCGCGGCTTTCGCTGGCGCGGTTCAACTGGGAGAGGCAGATGACGGGGACCTTGAGTTCGCGGGCGAGGGCCTTGACGCCGCGGGAGATTGCGCTGACTTCGACCTGGCGGCTTTCGCGGGCGGCTCCTGGGGCGGTCATCAACTGGAGGTAGTCGATCAACAGGATTTTGACACCGTGCTGGGCGACCATGCGTCGTGCGCGGGCGCGGAGGGTGAGGACGGTGAGGTTAGGGGTGTCGTCGACGTAGACGGAGGCGGCTTTGAGATCTTCGGCGGCCATGATGAGCCGGCGGAGGTCTCCATCGGGGATGGAGTGGCCGCCTCGGAGGGATTGCGAGGAGACGCCGGAACGGGCGCTGAGGAGGCGCTGCACGATGGCGTTCTTGCTCATTTCGAGGCTGAAGAGGCCGATGGGCACGGTTTTGCGGGGCTGACCGCCGGAGATTCCGCCGACGGCCATTTGCTCTGCAAGGTTGAGGACCAGCGCGGTCTTGCCCATGGAGGGGCGGGCCGCCAAGATGATGAGTTCGCCGGGTTGGAAGCCGCGGAGGAGTTCATCGAGGTCGGCGTAGCCGGAGCGGACGCCGGAGAGATCACCGCCTTCAAAGTCGGCGGCCTCGATGCGGCGCATTTCGATTTCGAGGAGTTCGGCGAGGGATTGCGGGTCGTTGGAACTTTGCTCCTGGGCGATTTCGAAGACCGCCATTTCGGCCTTGTCCAAGACTTCGCGTGCACCTTCGGGGCCCAGGTCTCCGGTGTGGTAGGCGTCGTAGAGGATTTGACCGGCGGCATCGATCAAACGGCGCAACTTGGCCTTTTCGGCGACGATGCGTGCAAAGTGCGGAGCGTTGACGGAGGTGGGGACTGCGCTCGCGAGTTCAAGCAGGTAGGCCTGACCGCCGACTTCTTCCAAGACATGCCGGTCGCGGAGAAGATCGATGAACTGGATGAGGTCGCCGGAGTGACGTTGGTCGTAGACGTCGATGATCGCCCGGAAGATGTGGCCGTGGGATTCGCGATAGAAATCGGAGGCGGAACTCACGATCCCCACGATGTCGGCGACCACATTGGGGTCGAGCATCATCGAACCCAGGAGCGACATCTCGGCCTCGAGCGAGTGGGGGGGCTGCCTTTCAAAGAGTGATTTGACCGACACGCGATCGGCGACGAACTTTCGCTTGCGGGCCAAACCGGCGGGAACCGAGGGCCCCGCGGTGGGGCCTGAAGTGTCGGAACCATGGGTGGGAGAGTCGGGGGGCATATTGGGCAGTATCCCATCAATCGGGCGGCGTTGGGGCCAAAGCGAAGCGGGTTCACGGCTGACGCCAGCCCATCCACGACGGGTCCACAGGGCGTGAACAGAGGAGGGTACACGGGGGTCGGCCTCGGCCTACCGGCGACTTCCCGGGTTTGGATGGGAAAGCGTGCGTAAGTCATTCTTGCGGCACGGGAGAGAATAAATGGATCTCAAAAGTTTGGTCTGCGGGGTTGAAATTGCGATGGTCCGGTGGTCGGCGGTGAGTCGGGGCGATCTGACGCTCCAAAGCAGCCGATAACAGTGTTGCGATGTCCAAGGCCCCCCGCATCAGTGTTGGAACGGTCCGTGCCGCGGCGACGGCGGTTGCTGGCGACGTGGGGCGGTGGAGCGTGGCCGGGTGGGTGCATGAGGTGGGGCGGGAGGCTGAGGTTCCGGTATTTCGGAAGGTTGTCGCGGAGTCGTTGGCTGGAGGGGCTTCGGCAGTGACGCTTTATGCGTGGTCGGGGCGGACGCCGTGCCAGGTGTGCAGGTGGTGCAGCGCGGGGCTGATCGACCATTGCGAGCGCCCGTTGGAGCGAGAGCGGCCGGGGCCGGGCCACCTTGGCACGGACAGCGGTTGCACGGAGCGAGTTCCAACTGTCGAGGCGGAGGTTGTGCCGTTGGGGGCTTTGCGCATCGAGCGAGCCGCGTGGGTTGGGGTGGTGGCGCGGGCGATGCGGATTGCTCAGTTTGCATCCGCATCGGAATCGACGTTCATCACGCTTTTGGGGTCGGATGCGTGCACGCTTGTCGCGGCACAGGTTCTGGCGATAGCCGCGCCACGGGTGCGTGTGCTGGCGGAGGATGATGGGGCGTTGGAACGGTGCGATCGGTGGGGGATTCGGCACCGGGCGTTGGGTGCGGCTGGTTTGCGGGGGGATCAGGACGTCGTGATTGTGGGGGGGTGCGTGGCTCCGGATGTGCTGGCGATGGCCGCGGCGCACTGTCGGCCGCGGGGCCGGATTGTGCTAACGGAATCATTTGCTGGCGCGGGGGCGTCGGTGCACTCAACGGTGGCGGGCGTGGTGGCGCGTGAACTCGTGGTGGCGGGCGTGAGGGGTGGGTCGTTGCGGGATGCGGCGGCGGCGATGATGGGTGGGCGCGGGCCGGATACTGAGGGGCTGGGGTTTGAGGTCTTTACGGGCCCCGGTGAAGGGAGTTTGATCGGCGCGAGCCGGTTTGGCCGGGTGGTGAGGGTGTAGGTGTGATATTGGCCCGGGCGGGCCGGGGCGGGGCGGGCTGGGGCGGAATTGTGGCTGCTTGGGGCCGGGTTTCGCTCGGTTGGGCGGTTCAGGAAGGCTGTTTGGGGCTCATGGGAAGTTCCTTTGGGCGGGCGCGAACTTCCGGGAGGGATGGGCCGATACTATTGGTTCCTGATGTCGCTTGTTCCGCTCACTTTGAGAACGTCCCCGGTCGCCAGTTTGGCGGGCCGGTCGTGGCTTACTGGGCTTTCGTTGCTGTTGGTGGTTGCGTTCTCGGTTCAGGTGGTGGATGCCGCGACGCTGCAGTCCTTGGAGACTGGCCGGAATGCCGAGCGGGCGACGGCGATCGAGGCTTCGCGGCGGTATGCCGCGGCGGTTCGGCGTCAGCGTGAGCAACCGGGGGTTGTGGTTCTGCGGCTTGGCGCGTGCGGAAGCCGTTGTTCGGATGAGTGCGGGCAACGGGGCGTTATTGAGCGAGGGGCACCGACGAGCCGTATGGCGGTTTCGTTGCTGGCGTTGCCGCCGCCGGTGGCTTTGGTCGCAACCCGGCTGATGTCGTTGCGGGCCTGAGCGTGCTTTGGGCCTGATCAGGGATTCATAGACAAAGCGTGATTTTCGGCGTTTGCGGGCGGCGCGTTGACGTTTGCCCGTTTCGACGCTTACGGCGATTTATTCGGCGACTTGCCCGTGACGGGTGCCGCGATTGGCACCGTCCGAAGGGCACACAAGGCAGAATTTCCAATGGGCGAAAAAGGTATTCCATTTATTGGTCCGATCCTGAACCGCATTATCGGTTCGCGGAACGACCGCTTCGTCAAGAAGTACACGCAGCGGGTTGATCAGATCAACGCGCAGGAGGCGAAGGTTCGGGCGATGACTGACGCGGAGATTCAAGCGCAGTTCAAGGAACTCCGGACGCGGATTGATGGCGGGGCGAAGCCGGACGACTTGATGAGCGAGGCGTTTGCGGTGGCGCGTGAGGCGATGGACCGGGCGGTGGGGATCCGGAATGTGTTTAATCCGAAGCACGCCTTTGATGCATCGGCGTTGCCGGCCGAAGCGAGGGCGATGTACGACCGGCTGCGGGCGGAGTTGGAGACGATGCCAGCGGTGGTCCCGCAGTCGGCGGGGTGGCGACCTGGGATGCAGTTGCCGGCCGGGATGATTGGCGATGAGTCGAACGAGTTTCTTGGGTGCACCGAGCCCCAGCCGGCGTTCCTGAAGATTGAGATTCCGCCCGCGTTTTATGACGCTGTTCGCGCGCTGATTCCGGAGAGCCGTCCACCGTTTCGGGCCCGCCCGTTTGATGTGCAGTTGATCGGCGGGATGGTGCTGACGCAGGGGAAGATCGCGGAGATGCGGACGGGCGAGGGGAAGACGATTGTCGGCCCGCTCGCCACGTATCTTGCATGCATTGACCGGCGGAAGGTGCACGTGGTGACCGTGAATGACTACTTGGTGCAGCGCGACCGGGATTGGACGTTCCCGTTCTTCCACGCGTTGGGGCTGACGGTGGGAGCGATTCACCCGCAGCACATGCAGGACGAGGACCTGAAGCGGCTGATGTACCGGTGCGATGTGGTGTATGGCACGACGTCGGAGTTTGGCTTTGACTATCTGCGTGACAACATGAAGTCGAGCGCGGATTCGCAGGTGCAGAAGCGGCGTGACTTTGCGATCGTGGATGAGGTTGACAGCACGCTGGTGGATGAGGCCCGCACACCGCTGATCATCAGCGGGCAGGCGCACGACGACCAGCCCCGCTATGAACTGGCGGACCGTTTGGCGCGGCATTTGGTGGAGAAGCAACGCCCATGGACCAACGCGGAAGAGGTGGTCGAGAAGTGCCGCCTGCGGATGAAGGGCCTTGAGGGGGACATCCGGCAGGCCCGTGACCGGGCGAAGGTGCCGGACATGCAGAAGCAGTTGGCGGAATCCAAGGCGGAACTGCCGAAACTCGAGGCGGAGCGAGATCGGTTCACACAGTACTTTGAAGTGAAGATGGAGCGGAAGCAGAGCCATATCAGCCACGAGGGCATCAGCGAGGCCCAGCGGGTGGCGGGGCTGGGGTCTTTGTATGTGGATGAGAACATCGACCTGCCTCACCTTCTGGAACAGTCGGTCCGTGCGCACACGGTGTACGAGCGGGACCGCGATTATGTGATCATGGATGTTCAGGACAACCAATCGGGGCGGAAGCAGCCGACGATTGTGATTGTGGACGTCAACACGGGTCGCCCGATGATCGGACGGCAGTGGTCGGACGGGCTGCATCAGGCGATCGAGTGCAAAGAGAAGGTGCCGATCAAGCAGGAAACGCAGACGGTCGCGACCATCACCATCCAGAACTTCTTCAAGATGTACAAGCGGCTGGCGGGCATGACGGGCACGGCTGACACCGAGGCCCAGGAGTTCCACGATATTTACGGGCTGGACGTGGTTTCGATCCCCACGAACAAGCCGGTGGTGCGGAAGGACTTTGACGATCTTGTGTTCCTGTCGGCGAAGGACAAGTGGGAGAAGATCTCGGACGAGATCAAGGCGTTCCATGACGTTGGGCGTCCGGTGCTGGTGGGAACGACGAGCGTTGAGAAGAGCGAAACGCTCTCCAAGATGCTGATGCAGCGGCATGGCATTCAGCACGAGGTGCTGAACGCGAAGCAGCACGAACGTGAGGGCAACATCATTGAATCGGCTGGGCAACTGGGCGCGGTGATGATCGCCACGAACATGGCGGGTCGCGGCACGGACATTAAGTTGGGGAAGATCACGCGGGAGACGCTGCTTGACCACTGGCTGCGGCGCGGGCTTGCGCCGCGGACGCTGACGGTGACGTCTTTGCCGGAAGAGGTGCGTGAACAGGTGTACCGCAAGGTTGCGCCGCAGGAACTGGGTGTGCAACGCCGGGAGATTGAGTCGGTGCCGTTCGCGGAGCTTGAACTGCGCCTGCTGCGGCACTGGGCGGGCTTGAACACTTGGGAATCACCAAAGACGATCGAGAAGATGAACGCGAACGAGTTGCGTGAGGCTCTGGATGCGGGCGGGCGGTTCTCGCTGCACCGGATCGGCTGGTTCGACACCTTGGAAGAGATCGGCGGGCTGCACGTCATCGGGACGGAACGCCACGATGCCCGCCGGATCGATAACCAGTTGCGTGGACGCTCGGGCCGCCAGGGCGACCGCGGATCGTCGCGCTTCTTTGTGAGCCTTGAAGACGACCTGATGAAACTGTTCGCGGGCGAGACGACGCAGAAGTTTCTGGCTCGCATGGGGATGAAAGAGGGTGACGCCATTGAGCACCCGATGTTGAGCAAGAGCGTGGAGCGTGCGCAGCGGAAGGTGGAGGAACGCAACTTCCAGATCCGCAAGAACGTTCTTGAATATGACGAGGTGATGGAGCACCAGCGACAGGCTTTCTATGGCATGCGGCAGCGCGTGCTGGATGGCCGGGACGTGAGGGGTCTGATCTTCGATTTCATCGGGGCGACCGTTAACGACGCCGTGGAAGAGTACTTGGACCCCGAGTATCCATATTCGTGTGCCGCGACGTTTGCGGGGGCCAAACTCGACTGCTCTATTCCGGTGGATCGGGTGAAGGGCAAGAGCCTGGCCGACATGGAGCGAGCGATTGTGCAGGACGCGGCCCACGAGGCGAGGCAGACGATTGATGTGACTTTGGGCGAGTACATGCCAATGGAGGATTCCGAGGTGGCGGTCGACTTTGACACGGCGGGGCTTATCCGCTGGGCGAAGAGCCGCTTCAACGTTGACCTCAATGCGGAAGATCTCAAGACGGGGTCGGCGGCGGAGCGGAAGCGTGTCCAGAACATGCTGACGGATGCCGCGATGCGATCGATCGAGGCGACGGATCTATCGGAACTCTCGAAGTTTTTGGTGCCCAACTATGGGGCGATCGAGTTGAGCACGTGGGCCGAGGAGAAGTTGAGTTTGAAGGTTTCGGCCGAGGAGATTGTTGCCGCGCAGACAGACAACAACGAGGCCACCACGCCGACGACCGTGCTGATGGGGAAGGTGGAGGAGGCGTATGACCGGCGGGAGATTGAGTACCCGGTGGACTTCATGATGCAGATGGCGAAGATGATGAGCCAGCAATCGATGCAGGCGGCGGCCGAGAACCTGCTTGCGTGGGCGAACACGCGCTTCCAGATGGGGTGGAACAACGACCTGTTCAAGACCGCCACGCCGCAGAAGGTGAAGGAACAGTTGCTCGAAGCCGCGACCAAGTTCCACAACGAGAACCGGCTTAAGTCGGAGATTGAAGCGGCGCTCAAATTCGACACCGATGAGGCCCTTGATGCGCACTTCCAGGCTCGCTTCAGCAGGCCGCTTCCTGACACGATGAAGTTTTTGCGTGGCAAGGAGCGCGAGGACGCCATTCGGGCGCGGGTCGAGAGCATTCTGCGGGAGGAGTTGCTGCAGTTCGAGCGGCGGATCATGCTCGACGTTTCGGACAACGCGTGGAAGGACCATCTTTACGCGATGGACCAGTTGCGCGATTCCATCAGTTTCCGGTCGTTCAGCCAGCAGGATCCGCGCATCGAGTACAAGCGGGAAGGGTCGCACATGTTCTCCGGAGTTCTTCAGAACATCCGGGAGCGTGTAACGGAGTACACCTTCAAGGCGAAACTGACTCCGCAGTTGCCGGCACCGGGGCCGCAATCGGTCGGTGGCCCGAATGTGCGGCCGGCCAATGCGACGAGCCCACGTCCGGGCGTGCCGCGCGGGCCGGGGGGGATGATGATGTCGGGCATTGCCGGGCCGGGGCTGGCGGGAGCGAACATCAAGCCGATGCTGGGGGGACCGAACAGCAACGGGCCCATGAGCGGAGGCTCCAACCCCAACGCGCCGCAAGGGCCGACGCAGGCTTGAGGCATTTTAGATGATCGTGGTGCGGGCCAAGGGCCCGCACCCGTTCCGATTTTTCACCTGCTCGAGGAGGTCTCAGATGAAGAACATTGTTTTGCTTTCATGTTCGCTGGTTGCGATCGCTTTTCTTTCGGCCTGTGAACTCTTCCCGATGGATACGGGTGATGGGAACGATCGGCCCGCGAACCGTCCGGCCGAGCCGTCTCCCTCACCATCTCCGGCGAACCCCGGCGGCGGGGCGGACAACGGATCCAGCGGGCAGAACTTGGATGGCGTGGTGAGGGGCAGCGTGACGTATTTGGAGCGCATCGCGATGCCGCCGAACGCGATCATCACGGTGAAACTGGTGGACGTGGCCCGAGCCGATGCGCCCGCGCGAACCATTGCGGAACAAATCATCACCAACCCCTCCGGTGTGCCTGTTTCCTATGAACTTCGGTTCGACCGGGGTCGGATCGATGAGAAGCACATCTACCAGGTGCAGGCGAAACTGACGAGCAACGGCACGGTGATGTTCTCGAGTACGAAGTCGTATCAGGTGTTGACGCGAGGGAAAGGCAACACCGCGGACATCATCCTCGGCAGGCCGAACTAGTGCGGGGGCTCTTTTTTTAGACGGTGCAGATTTCGATCGCCCTTCTGAGGCTCGTTACGGCGTCTTTGGATGGGATGAATTCCTGCGCGAGGTAGCCCGTGAAGCCTGTATCGGCGATGGCGCGGCAGATGGCCGGGTAGTAGAGTTCCTGGGAATCGTCGATCTCGCGGCGTCCGGGGACGCCTGCGGTGTGATAGTGGGCGATGGCGGCAGAGTGATCGGTGATGGTGCGGATGACGTCGCCTTCCATGATCTGCATGTGGTAGATGTCGTAGAGCAGTTTGAAGCGGGGCGAAGCGACTTCGTTCACGAGGTTCACGCCCCAGGGGGTGCGGTCGCACATGTAGTCGCCGTGGTCGATTTTGGAGTTCAGGAGTTCCATGACGATGGTGACGCCGAGGGATTCGGCGAGGGCGGTGATGCGTTTGAGGCCCGACGCGGAGTTCTTGAGGCCGGTCGCATCATCGAGGCCGGCGCGGTTGCCGGAGAAGACGATCATATTGGGGATATTCGCGGCTTTGATCAGCGGGAGCAACCGTTCGCTCTCTTGGACGAAGGCGTCGTGGTGCTCGGTGCGGTTGAAGCCGCGGGCGATGGTGGTGGGGCCGTTGGCGACGGCGCAGGTGAGGCCGAAGGCTGCCGGGACGGACCATTCGTTCTCGCCGAGCAACTCGACCGAGGCGATGCCGAGGTCCTTGGCGTGGCCACAGAGTTCTTCGAGCGGCATGCCGCTGAAACACCAACGGCAGACGGAGTGCTTCAGGCGGCCTGTGACTGGAGTGGGTGCTTTGTTGCTTACGGAGGCCGCCGGTTGTGCCCGGGCCGCGGGGACCGCTGCACCCACGGCCAAGGCCGAGGCCGCGAGGAAGTTTCGGCGGTTCATGTTGGGAGCCTTTCAGCGTTTGGCGGGTTTGAAGACTTCGGCCATGACCATGAGACAGGCGAGCGCCATGGAGCCGCTGAACGCTGCGCCGCAGGCGATGATGACATAGATGGCGTTTTCGTAGGGGCGTGAGATCCACCAGGCGGCCATGTCGGCGGTGAGGGCGAAGCCCATGATGCCGACCAGGAGGCCAACCAGCGTGCGGGGCCAGGTGGACATGAGCAGGAGTAAGGAGACCACTGCCGCGAGGGTCGCGAGGCTGAGGGCGTGCGTATGGGTGGAAGCGGCGAGGATTTTGACGTCGTTGGGACGGATGTCTTTGCTGAAGGCGACGGCTTTGACGTCGTCCCAGCGCTCGAGCGGGAGGCTGGGCATCGCGTCGGGGACGGTGGATCTGGACGCGTGACAGGAGGCGCAGTTGGAGGCGATGAGTTCACCGGGGGCGGCGTCACCCAGGTCGAGGTTGTCGTAGTCTTCGGCGATGCGGGTTCCCTCGAGCCATTTGATGAGGGTTTCGCGGTCGTTGGGGAGGAGCGTTTCGGGGTGCCCGGCGCGCAGGCTGGAGAGGAGCGGGGCGGTGGCGTTGACACCGTGATAGACGCCCTTGATGTCGGTGGTTGTGAGGCCGGGTTGTTCGTCACGGTTCTGGTCGTGGAAGAACAGGTGCGCTCCGGAAGCCGCGAGGCCTCCGATGATGAGGAGCATGAGCGCGAAGACGCCGAGCCGGGCAGATCCGGGGAGGTCTCGCAGCAGTGGCCAGGATGCTCCGCCCGCCGCCCACAACCGCCGTTCATCATTCGCCATGCGTGTGGCTGCCTTTCGCGAGGGTTCAGGCCTTGATTTCGACGCTGTTGCCGGTAACGACTGCGCGGTTCGCCAAGATGCCCGCAACGCTCGCCTTGGCACCATCGTCGGCGGTGGCGGCGACGGGTATGCCCTCGGTGACGCTCTTGACGAAGTCGGCGAGGGCGTAGTAGAGGGAGGTGTTGGGCAGGCCGACGCCGTCCTTCAGTTTTCCCTGGCTGGCAAGTTTAGTGGCGTCGGCGATGAGGGTGATGCCTTCGTCGTTGTGGAAGCGCTGACGATTGGCATAGACCTCCCAGCCTTGGGTAGCGGCGTCTGCTTCCTTGAACATCCAGCCGTGCGTCCACGCCATTTTGAAGGCGGCGGCGGTGGTGTGGAGGACTTCGAAGCGGCCGCCGAAGGAGTTGCCGAGGGAGGCTTCGTACGAGAGCGTCTGACCGGTGGACATCTTGAAGAGGCATGAGGCGGTGTCGGCGACGTCGCGGCCGTCTTTGTAGACGCGGACACCGGAAACGCCCATGGCGCTGGTGGGTTCGCTGTCGGCGAAGTAGCGCATGACGTCGATTTGATGGGTCCCGAATTCGCCGAGCAGGCCGATGGAGACGTCCTTATCGAGCCGCCAATTGAGGGCCTTTTCGCGGGCTGCATCGCTGGCGGGGGTCTTCCAACTGGTTTTTTGAAAGGCCTGGGCCCGGAGAGAGACGAGGGCTTCGAGACCGCCCGCGCGGAAGAACGAGCGGGCGAGTGAATAGACGGGGTTGGATCGGCCTTCCAAGCCGACGGCGAAGACCTTTTTGTAATCCTTGGCGGCGGCGCTGATGTCTCCGCAGTCTTCGGGGGTGTGGGCGATCGGGGCTTCGCAGTAGATGTGCTTGCCGGCTTGGATGGAGTCGAGCGCGATCTGCTTGTGGAGGTGGGTCGGGGTGGCGATGATGACGGCTTCCACGTCTTTCGCGCCTTCGAGCAGGGCCTTGGCGTCGGCGAAACCGGTGGCGTCTTTGGTTTTTTTGACGCCGCTTTCGAGGCGGGAGGCATCGCTATCGCAGATCGCGGCGATACGAACGGCTTCGAACTTGGCGAGTTCGGTGAGCATCGCGCGGCCCTGCCGCCCAGCGCCGATGAGGGCGACCTGGAGGGGGGCACGCCGACCAGCCGCGGCGAGCGTGGGGGCTGCGGGCAAGATGGAGGGGAACAGGCTCATGGCTGCCAAGCCGCCCGCGGCTTGAGCGAGAAAGTCTCTGCGATCCGGGTTCCACTGGTTCGAGTTCGTCACACACCGCTCCTCAAAGTTTGGGTCGGCAGGGCCGACGTCCATTCGTGTTTATCGAGTCGGATTGAAACCCCGGTCGGAATGGTCTGTGCAGTCGTGCCGAGTGAACACCCCGATACGAGGGCAACCGTAGACCACGCATCGGAATCGGCGGCTGAGGTTGCTTCGCAAATTGCCCATCGTGCGCAGCGGGCACTTTCGCCGGTGCGGGGGTCGATCACGTGATGGTGCCCGTGATCGGAAAGCCGACCCCTGGGTGATGAAATCGACATGGCGGAGTTGCGGAGCGTGATGATGGGCCCATCAAGATCGGGAATGACGTGGACGTGCCAGCCGGTGCCGCTAGGGCCGTCGCCGATGGCCGCGACGGTGCTGGTTCCGCCGTGGATGAGGGCTTCGGTGATGCCGAGCGTTTTCAATTCATCAAGGGCGCGATCGATGGCCCAGCCCTTGGCGACCGAGCCGAAATCGAGTTCGATGGGAATGGTGCGGGCGACGGCGAGGTGGTCGGGGTTCCAGGCGAGGTGTGAGAAGCCCCAGGAAGCTCTAGATGGTGCGGGGGGCGATAGCGAGGCCGCGGGTTTCATGGAACGCAGGCCGAGATCGTGCATGCGGGCACCCAAGGCGGGATCGAAGGCTCCTGCGGAGGCCGTCCAGACGGAGTGGCAATATCGGAGGAACGTCCAGAGATCGTTGTCGATGTGCAGCCACTCGCCGGGTGTGGAGCGATTGAACCGCCCGACGAAGCTGGCGGGGGAGAAAGCATTGAGGGCGTCGTGCCATTCGCGGATGATGTCGAGGGCGGCCTCGGCGATGGGGCGGGCGTGGCGTTCGTGGAGGGCGGGAAGCAGCAACTCGAAGCGAGTTCCCATGGCCTCGAGCGCAAAGAGCGGCGGCCAGCTTTCACCGGCCGCCGAAGAGATTTCAAGGGCGTTGACCAGCATCGACGGTTACACAGCGCGGGCGGTCATGGTGCGTGGATCGAACTCGAAGGCCTTGCCTTCCCACATGGAGCGGGTGGCGAGGTCGACGACGACCATGACCTTCATGCCGAGTTCGACGCTGCTCTCGGGGCGTTGGCGGGTTCGGATGCTGTGCATCCAACCGAGGCGATGGACGTCTTGGTCGTTTCCGATATCGGGGCACTGGATGGTTTGCTCTTCGATATCCTCGGCCCAGATGCGCTCTGGGCGGAGCACGCAGTGTGCGCTGTTGAGGTAGAGGTTGCCCTGTGTGCCGCGGATCAGCGATTCGAGGCCGTTTTCGTTGCAGGTTGAGCCGGCGACGATCATCTGGTGGCCGGTCTCGAACTGGACGGCGATGTTGATGTTGTCGTGATTTTGCATGGCCTTGTCGGAGTGATGTGCACCGGTTGCGACGACGCGGGTCGGCCAGCCCTGATCGAGGGCCATCATCATGGGTGTCATGACGTGGACGAGGAGGTCGCCGATGATTCCGGTGCTGGTTTTCTTGTAGCGGCGCCATTGGTAGTAGACCTTGGGGTCCCACTCCATGGGGCCGAGGGGCCCGCACCAGGCGTCCCAGTCGAGGTTTTCGCCGGGGACCCAACGGTCGTCGACGGTGTAGTGCCATTCGCCCTTTTTGCTGTTGCGGCAATACGAGGTCTGGCTGAAGGTCGGGGTACCGATGGCACCGTCGCGGATCAATTGGCGGGCTGCGTGGTACTTGGGTTGCTGCGTCATCTGGGTGCCGACCTGCACGATGACGGCGACGCGGTTGGCGGCCTCATAGAGCGGCATGGCCTGCTCGAGGTTGAGGGTCATCGGCTTTTCGAGGTAGAGGTCTTTCTTGGCTTCGAGCACGTCAATTCCCACGATGGCGTGGGAGTGTTCGGGCACGGCGACCAACACACCGTCGAGGTCTGCCATGGCCAGCAGTTCTTTGTGGTGCTTGAAGGTCTTGACGTCGCCTCCTTGGGCGGCGTCGATTTCCTTTTTGCCGTTCGCAAGGAAGAGGTCGTTGAGGTCGCAGATCGCGGCGATCTCGCACTTTTCGCGGCCTTGCTTGGCGAGTTCGATGAACGAGAGGCAGTGGTTGAGCCCCATGGCGCACCCGCCCGGGCCGCCGAGCCCGATGACGCCGATCTTGAGGGTTTTGGCAGCATCGCCAGGGGGCGAAAGTTCGGGCTGTTCAGACCGGTACGGCACGGTGGCGCGGGTGATGGCGGGACGCCCGAGGAGGACGGAGGCCCCGACCCCCGCCGCGGCGGTGGTGAGGAATGACCGACGCGAAGCCCCGTTTGCCGCCGATGGATTTTTTTTCGTCATTGCCAGACCTCACAAAGGTGTCCGAACTGCCGTACGAGATTTGCAAGGATACCCGGTTTCGGGGAGCCGTGCCAGAAGTTTTGCCACAGAACTGGATGCGGCTTATTGGTTTATGCCGCGGCGTCGGGGCGGGGCCGGAAGAGGAGCAGGAAGAGCACCATGACGGCCGCGGCGAAACCGGCCGGGACGAACCACACCATCCTCCAATCGACGAGGTCGGGCAGACCGTCGGCCTTGGTGGTGAAGTGGGTGACGAGGCGGGGGAAGACGAGGTTGCCGACGAGCATTCCGAGGCCTTGGGTGAGGAGAACGAGAAGCCCCTGGGCTTGGCCGCGGATCGCGGGGGAGCAGCGCTTGTCGACGTAGATCTGGCCGGTGACGAAGAAGAAGTCGTAGCAGATGCCGTGGAGGAGGATCCCGCCTAGGACGAGCCATTTTGCGGAGTCGGAGCCGGCTCCGCCCCAGGCCGCACCGAACAGGCCGTAGCGGATCACCCAGGCGAGCATTCCGACCACGAGCATCCATTTGACGCCGAGGCGACCGAACATAAGGGGCATGATGAGCATGAAGACGATTTCGGACATCTGTCCGTAGGACATGGTGATGGGCACTTGCTCTTTATTGAAGCCGATGAGTCCGACATAAGCTGCGCCGAAGGCGTAGTAGGCGGCGAGCGGAATGCATAAGAGGAACGAGCAGAGGCAGAAGATCGCGAAGTTGCGGTCTCTGAGCATCGCCAGAGCATCGAAGCCGAGGGCATCGCCAATACTGAAGGGTTTGCCCGTTGCGGGGGGCGGCGTGTGCGGCAGTGTGAGGCTATAGAGCCCGAGGAGAATACCCGAAGCGCCGGCCACGTAGAAGAAATGGGGGGGTGATGCGGCGATGCCGGTGGCGCCCTCGGGAGTCGATTGCTTCGCGATGAACCCGACTGCGAAGCCGGCCGCGATCCATCCGATGGTGCCGAGCACGCGGACTGGCGGGAATTGTTTTTCCGGGTTGGTCATGTTGTGGAATGCGAGGGAGTTGGAAAGGCCCAGAGTGGGCATGTAGCAGAGCATGTGGAGGAGCAGGATTCCGATGAAGGGCCAGGCGGAAGCGGTTTGATCGGCGGGTGCGAGGCTGGGCGCGGCGAGGAGGAGCAGGCCGCCCAAGATGTGGAGTCCGCCGAGCACTCGCTGTGTGGCAAAGAAGCGGTCTGCGACCATCCCGAGAAAGATGGGAGCGAGGATGGCGCCGATGGGGGCGGTGGCATAGGCGTTGCCGATCGCTTCGGGGTTTTGGCCACGGGCGACCAAGAAGGGTCCGAGGGTGACGAACCATGCGCCCCATAGGAAAAACTGCAGGAACATCATGACCGACAATCGAACGGTTACCAATCCCTGCACGGCTGCTGCCATCACTGCTGCTCCAATATTCGAGGCGGGCAGGAGCCCGCGACTTGCGTTGAACGGACGGAATCGCCCGCGGGGCAGAATACCGCATGGCGGGCCGAGATGCCAATCGCGCACGGCGGCGGGGTCAGGAGCCCGGTAAACTGGTGCCGATGCCACGCCCCAAAACGCTCTTTACCGGTCAATGGGCCGATCTGCCCCTCGAAACACTCGCTCAATGGGCGGCGTCGTGGGGCTATGAAGGGTTGGAACTGGCGTGCTGGGGGGACCACTTTGAAGTTGAGAAGGCGAACGCGGATCCGGGGTATTGCCGGTCTCGGCAGGACCTTTTAGCCCGCCACGGCCTGAAGGTGTTCGCCATCAGCAATCACTTGGTGGGTCAGGCGGTGTGTGACCGGATCGATTCTCGGCACCAGGCGATTCTTCCACCCCGGGTGTGGGGCGACGGCTCGCCGGAGGGCGTTCGGGGGCGGGCCGCCGAGGAAATGAAGGCGACGGCCCGGGCTGCGGCGCGGCTGGGCGTGGCGGTGGTCAACGGTTTCACGGGGTCGGCGATCTGGCACACGCTGTACTTCTTTCCGCCCAGTTCTCAAGCGGACGTGGATCAGGGTTTTCAGGATTTCGCCGACCGTTGGAATCCGATCTTTGATGAGTTCGACCGGTGCGGGGTGCGGTTTGCGCTGGAGGTTCATCCGACGGAGATCGCGTACGACATTCATACGGCTCGGCGTGCCTTGGCGGCGGTCGGCCATCGTCCGGCGTTCGGCTTCAATTTTGATCCATCGCACCTGATCTGGCAGGGAATCGATCCGGTCCGGTTCATCAACGCTTTTCCGGACCGCATTTACCACTGCCACATCAAGGATGCCATTCGCACGCTGGATGGGGATGCTTCGATTCTGGGGTCGCACCTTTCCTTCGGGGATCATCGCCGCGGCTGGGACTTTCGTTCACCGGGTCGGGGCGAGATTGATTTCGAGGCGATTATCCGTGCGTTGAACCGCATCAACTATGCGGGTCCGCTGAGTGTGGAGTGGGAAGATTCGGGGATGGATCGTCGGCACGGCGCGAAAGAAGCGGTCGAACTTTTGCGAAGGATCGACTTTGAGGCGGGCGGGCGGGCGTTTGATGCTGCGTTTGAGAAGTCATCTGGAGAGGGTTGATGGGCGGGGAACCCTTTGGGGCGGTTGCGGTTTGACTGTTCACCTCACTACGCTCATGCCTTCGTGCCACGCACCTTTGACCCCAACGCCCCGCTTCTGTTCACGGCCTTTGAGCCCAGTGGCGACGACCACGCCTCGGGGGTGATCGCGGAACTGAAGCGACGGAACCCGAACCGGCCGATTTTTGCTTGGGGCGGCCCTCGAATGGAGCGGGCGGGGGCCACGATCATTCGTCGGACGGGCGAAGACGCGGTGATGGGTGTTCCGGGCCTCGCGAAGATCCGTGAGCACCGCCGGATCAATGCCGATATTGACCGGTGGCTGTCTTCGAATCAGATCACGGTGCATATTCCGGTGGACTCACCCGCAGCGAATTTTCCGCTGTGCGAGATCGCAAAGAGGCATCGGATCAAGGTTGTGCACTTGGTGGCCCCGCAGATCTGGGCGTGGGGCCGCTGGCGGATTCACAAACTGCGGCGCCGGACGGACATGGTGCTGTGCCTGCTGCCGTTTGAGCAACGGTTTTTTGAGCGGCGAGAGGTGCCGGCGAAGTTCATCGGGCATGTCCTGTTCGACAAACCTGTGGACAAGGCCGAACTGGCCCGCAAGTCGGCGGGCTTCGGGGACGGGCACCCGCGGATCGCCTTGATGCCGGGGTCACGGCCCGACGAACTGTACCGGCACTTCCCGGTGCTGCTGGAGGCGTTCGCGGCGATCCGGCGGGAACATCCGAGCGCGAGGGGCGTGGTGGCGGCGACCAGCCCGAATGTTTCGAACCTGCTGAAGGACTTGGCACGGTTGGAGGGTGGTTGGCCCGATGGGCTCTCGATCGTGGTCCAAGAGACCGACGCCGTGATCCACTGGTGTGATCTGGCACTGGTGAAGAGCGGCACGGTTACCTTGCAGGTGACGCGGCAACTGAAGCCGATGGTGGTCTTCTACAAGAAGACGAACCCCTTGTTCTTTCTGTTCGTGCGGGCCATTCTTGCAACGAAACTGTTTTCGCTGCCGAACGTCATCGCCTCGAAGCGGATTGTGCCGGAATTCATCCCGCACTGGGGTGGCGGTGAACCGATTGCGGCGGAGGCCTTGCGGATTCTGGCATCGCCGGAACGCCAGCGCGAACAGGTCGCAGCGCTGCGTGACGTTGTTTCGCAGTTTCAGGGGCTTGATGCCGCGGTGCTGGCGGCGGATGCGATCGAGACGGTATCGGGGCGGGCGTAGGCCGGGGCAACACGCGGCGGGTACGGGCTCTGCGTACCTCGTTGGCGTACCTAATCGGCGCGGCTTGGGATCATCGCGACGGTGCAGTTCGCGTTGCCCATGCGGTCGGTGATGGGGAAGTGCATGAGTTCGGGGGAACGCATGGGCACGCTCCGGGATGCGCATCGTTGGAGTGCGGCCGTTACATCGTGTTCGCCGGTGCGTTGTGAATCGGTATAGACGACGAGCACCAGCCCGCCGTGTGCGATGCGGGGTTGGGCGGCGAGTTTGTGCAGGTCCGTCGTGATGGCTTTTACCAGTTCGCTGCCGTAGGAGCGGTTCGGACCGGGCCAGCCGCTGGTGACGGTCATCTGGCCGACGACCTTGGTTTCGAGCCAGAAGGCATCCTCGGGTTGCACACCGGGTTCGATCGGACCCACCAACGCTTCGAACAAGGTGCCGATGGCACCGGCCTTGGTGTTGGCTTCGACGAGGGGGTCTATCAACCGTGTTTCGCCGGGCGGGAGCAGGACGAGATCGCAACGATCTCGTTCGCGCGGCAGCGTTCCGGCGGTGCACTTGCCGGGGTAGGGCACTTCGCGGCGGACAACGGAGCCGTCGCGTGAGAGGCCCTCGGCGAGGACGGCGTGGAGGCGGACCTCGGCGAGGGCGTCAAGGCCTGAGACGGCCTGTTCAAGCCGCAGGGCGGCTTCGCGGGCCAAAAGTGAAGCCGCGACTCGCTCACAGATTTCCGGCGTGGTCCACATGGGAATCGTTCTTTGCGGGGCTCGCAGCGATGGTGACCGGGCCGATCCTGCGTTCCCTACCCTTCCGGCTATGTTTGAGTGCGTCATCCGAAACGGGTCCATTTCTACCGCGAACTCTACCGTGGTCGGGGACATCGGCATTTCTTCGGGTCTGATCCGGGAGGTGGGGCCGGCGAACAGCCTGACGGGTGTGCAAACCATCGATGCGACGGGGATGCACGTTGTTCCTGGCGCGATTGATGTGCATGTTCATCTGGAACTGCCGTTCTGCGGGACGGTGTCGTGTGACGACTTTGAATCTGGTTCGCGTGCGGCGGCGTGCGGGGGAGTCACGACGGTTATTGACTTTGCGATTCCGTCCGCCGGTGGCACGCTGCTTGAAGCGCACGACGCTTGGATGAAGAAGGCTCGAGGTCGGAGTCTGGTGGATTTTTCGTGGCACATGGCGATCACGCGGGATGAACACCTGGACGAGATCGGCGCGATGATCCGGCGTGGGCTGCCGACTTTCAAAGAGTTCATGATCTATGAAGCCGAGGGATGGAACTCGGACGATGGGCGGATGTTTCGGACGCTCGAAGCGATGGCCGATCTGGGCGGAATGCTGCTGGTGCACGCGGAATCCAGCCGCGTGCTGAATGAACTTATCCGGCGTCATCATGTTCCCGAGTTGATGCGGGAACACGGGGCGAGGCTTCACACCATCACGCGGCCGAACTTTGTGGAGGCCGAGGCGATCGAGCGGGCGATCCATTGGAGCAGGGTGACGGGGGGGCGGCTTTACGTTGTGCACATGTCAACGGCGGAGGGGGCCGATTTGGTCGCGGCGGCTCAGCGGCAGGGTGTTCCGGTGCTGGCCGAGACGTGCGCCCAGTATCTGTGCCTCGATGACTCGGTTTTTTCGAAGCCCGATGGCCACTTGTTTGCGTGCTGCCCGCAGGTGAAGGGGCGGGCCGACATCGAACGGCTGTGGCACGCCCTCACCCGGGAGGTGAGCGTCGTGTCGACCGACACGTGCTCGTTCACGCGGGAGCAGAAAGGCATGTGGATGGTGGGCCAAGGCGCGGACGCCTATGGAGACTGGACGAAGATACCGATGGGGTTGCCGGGCCTTGATACGCTGGTTCCGCTGCTGTACACGCTGGGCGTTGAATCCGGCCGCATCACGCTGAATCAACTTGTGTCGCTGGTGTCGACGAACCCAGCGCGGATCATGGGGCTGTCGCACATCAAGGGCGACATTCGGCCGGGGATGCACGCGGATCTTGCGATCATCGATCCGGAGTTTCGCATGACGGTTTCACCGGAGCGGCTGCAATCGCGGTGTGACTGGTCACCCTTTGATGGGATGAACCTTGCCGGATTTTCGCATACGACACTTGTGAGAGGAGTTCCGGTGGTGCGCGATCATGCACCGGTGGGCAACCTCTCGCACGGGCGGTTTGTGGAGCGTCGCCTGCCGGATGCGGGGTGAGTGCACCGCGCTGGTGGAACGCAATTCACGCGGACGTTTATCGGGAGGGGACGACGCTGGCGGCGGACATCCCGGCCTCGATGGCGTGCACGAGTTGGTCGATGTCTGCGGGGGAATGCATCGCGTTGACGACGATGCGGAAGTAGTGTTCGGTGGGGCCGCCCGGGTAGGCGATCAACGGCGCGAGCACGCCTGAGGCGAGGGCGTGTTCGTAGACCGCGCGCATGGCGGTAGCGGGTTCGAACCAGAAGGTGAAGATGGGGATTAACGCCGGAGTTGGCCCGGTGCCGTGGGCATTGTGTCCGGGGATCGACCTTGGGGCGAGAAGGCCCAGCCGCGCCAGCCCGGCCGAAAGGCGCAGGGCATTGGCACGCAGGGCGGCGATGCGGGCTCCACCTTCGCGGGCGAGGATGCGGAGGGCGGCGAGGGCGGCCCCCGCCAAGGGCGGCGGCACGGGCGTGCTGCTGCGGTAGACCCACGCGAGGTCCTGAACGCGTTTGATGATGCCGGACCGGCCGATGACGGCTCCTCCGTAGCAGCCCAAGCCCTTGGCGAGGGTGGTGGTCATGAGGATGCGTTCATCGTCGAGGCCGAAGTGCCGGATCGCGCCCTCACCGTTTGGCCCCAGAACCGCGAATCCGTGGCAGTCGTCGATGACCAGCGTTGCCCGCGTGCAAGGGAGGATGTGCAGTAAGTCTGAGAGAGGAGCGACCGCGCCGTCTGCCGCGAAGACGCTATCGGTGAGGATGGCGACGCCGGCGTCGGCGTTTTGGCGGGCGAGCCAGGCAGCGGAATCGACGTTGAGGTGTTCATACTCAAAGACGAACATGCCCGCGGCGGTGGCGGCGTTGCGCAGGCTGCGGTGCGAGTGGGAGTCGATAAGGGCGACGCGGCAGGTGTCGGCGATGGCTTGGCAGGCGGCGAAATTCGCGGTATAGCCCTCGGCGGAAAGGATCGCGGCTTCTTGCCCGGTGAAGGCGGCGAGCTGCGACTCCAGTTGCTCGTGGAGGCGGGTGTTGCCGGTGGTTTCGCGGCTGGCGGTGGTGCTGATACCGAACCGGGCCAGCGCAGCGGCCAGAGCGGCGTGGACTTCCTGGTCGTGGGCAAGGCCCATGTAATTGCAGCCGCCGAAGGCGAGGAAATCGCGGCCGTTCATTCGAACGGTGGTGGGGGAGGCGTTTTCGATGGGGAGGCGCATAAGGAAAATAGCAAATGGAAAATGGCAAATAAAGGCAACAGGGTTCAGACTGCTTCGACGTCGCCGGGGTGGTTGCACAGGCCCGCGGCGTGGCCTTCGTTCAGGAGTTTCTGGATCGCGTTGCGGCCTGCCTCGCCCATGTCGAGCGTGAGCCGCGTCACATACATCGACACATAAGCGTCCACACCTTCGATTGTCGGCACCTGTGTGCCGCTGCGGCGGGCGTTCTCGACGGCGAAGGGCAGGGTGTAGTGGATGGATTCGGAGCGGTGGGCGAGGGCGTAATCGATGGATTGACGCAAAAGGGCGAGGATTTCGGCCTGTGACCCATCGCCAAAGCGGCCGTCGAAATCGCGTCGGATGGCGTTGATGCCCAGCGGCAGCGGGAGGTTTCGCGTTTGCTTCCACCAGGATCCGAGATCGATCACCTGCTTGAGGTCGGCATCGGCGAAGGAGGTCTGGCCTTCGTGGATGACCAGCCCGGCGTCGACTTCGCCGCTGGCGACCGCAGGGATGATGCGGTCGAAGGGCATCTCGATGAAACGCTCTTTGCGGAACATGGCGGTTTTGCCGATGAGCAGGCTGAGGACCAGGAACGCCGTCGTCCGTTTCCCGGGGATGGCGACCTTGAAATCTTCATTGCGTAGGCTCTCGGCGTTCTCGATGTCGTAGCGATCGTTCTTGGCGACGACCTTGGGGCCGTAGCCCTCGCCGAACGATGCGCCGCAGAGCGTCATGACGTAGCGCTGGCGGATGTCGGGCCAAGTGCGGACGCTCAGGGCGGTGATGTCGAAGTCGCCGTATTCGGCGGCCCTGCGGTTGAACTGCTCGATGTCGCCCGGGATGGCCTTGAAGGTGAAGCGGCCGCAGTCGATGACGGGTTTGGCGTCATCGCCCTTCCAAGGCACACCGTCCGGGCCGACTTTGCCGGTGATGGGCCACCACATGAAGGCATCGTCGGGGTCGCCGGAGTGGGCGAGTGTGAGGTTGCCGGGCTTCTTGGGGTTGATGATCGAGATCATTCTTCGTCCTCACAGGCCACATCGGCCGCCCGCACAGCGCGGCAAAAGGCTTCGATGAGATCGGCGTCTTTGACGCCCCGTTCGCTCTCGACACCGCTGGCGACGTCGACCGCGTAGGGACGGACGAGTCGGATGGCTTCGCCGACGTTGACGGGTGTCAAACCGCCCGCCAAGAAGACCGGGAGTTGGTTGTCCACAAGGGCCTCGGCCACCCTTTCCCAGTCGAGCGTTTTTCCTTCCCCGCCCGCACCACCATCGATAAGGACGGCGGCGACCTCTTCGACCTTGGCCCATTGCAGGAGTTCGGCCCCGATGGTGGTGGGGTCGAAGCGCACGGCCTTGATGACGTCGGGGCCGCACTGCTTGACGGTCTTGAGGCCTTCGCTGCCGTGGAGTTGGTTGAACGCGAGGAAGGGGCACTGCTCCTCGATGTCGCAGAAGGCTTCGTAGGAAGGATCGGCGAAGATGCCTACGCCGACCACAAGGGGCGGAAGCATTTGCGTGAGACGGTCGGCCTCGTCGGGATCGATGTAACGGACCGAGGACTTGACGAAGTTGAAGCCGACGGCGTCGGCCCCGCTGGCGACGGCGGCGGCGAGGATGTCTTCATCGAGGATGCCACAGATTTTGATGCGGGTTCGGGCCATGAGCAAGGTTAGTTCGAACGCGAATGGGGCGGGATGGAAATCCGCATCAGGGGTTCATGAAACACCCAAATGACGTTGCTGGTTCAGATCAGCGGATCCATTCGAGCCCGATCTCGCGGGCGGCGAAGGGAGTGGAGCCCGCGACGTGGTCCATGGTTACTTTGACATCGTCGGCGTCGGCGGCTGTGCTGGTGAGCGATTGGGCGGTGCGGGCTTGGGCGGAGAAGCGGACCTTGCAGAATTCACCTTTGGCGTAACCGAAACCGTCGCCATCATCTTCGTACAAGTCGCCGCGGGCGTGGCCGTTTTCATCGAGGCAGACGATGAGTGTGAGCGGGCTGGCCGGGCGGTCGGAGATGAACTGCATGACGGGGCCGACGGGGACGGCTGCGCCGGCGCGGATCCAAAGTTCCGGGAGGTGGGGGCTGGTGCGGTCGGTGAGTTCGAAGCGTTGCCAGCGGCCCGGGGGCATGGCCGAGTGCGAACCACCGCCGGTGGGTTCGACATCGGCCCTGACGAGGATGTCGGGGCCGAGGAGGAAGGCGCGGTCTTCGGAGCGCAGGCGCGGATCGGCGGGATCGGCGAAAAAAAGCGGGCGGACGACGGGCATTCCGGTTTCGGCGGCCTCGGCGAAGAGTGTGTAGAGGTAGGGCAGGAGGCGGTACCGGCGTTCGAGCGCGATGCGGCAGGCGTCCTCACAATCGGGGCCGAAACTCCAGGGTTCGTGGTCGGTGCTGTCTTTGACGCTGTGGGCCCGCGCAAAAGGGAGGAGGCTGCCGATACCCATGAAGCGGGCGAAGAGATCGGGCGTTGCGTTGCCGATGAAGCCGCCGATATCAGGGCCTGAGAACGCTTGGCCGCTGAGGCCGAGGTTGAGAGCCATGGGGATCGACCAGCGCAGGTGGTTCCAATCGCTGCGGTTGTCGCCCGTCCACGTTGCGGCGTAGCGATGGCCGCCGAGGAAGTTTGCGCGAGTGAGGACGAAGGGACGCTTGTCGGGGCGGGCGGCTTGGATGCCCTCGCGTGTGGCGCGGACCATCTGCATGCCGTAGATGTTGTGATATTGCGTGTGCGGGCCGGGGCCACCGAGTGAATCGTCTGCCTCGTGGCGGTTGTCGGTGGGCATGGTTTTTTCGGGGGCCTCGAAGACCGCCGGTTCGTTCATGTCGTTCCACACGCCGTCGATGCCGCTCGCGAGAAAGTCGGCGTAGAGCCCGGCCCACCATCGGCGGGTGCGCTCGCGGGTGAAATCAGGAAAGGCGCACTCACCGGGCCACACTTTGCCGTGGTATTCGAGGCCGTCGACGGTTTTGATAAGGTGGTCGCCTTCTTTCGCGGCGGCGTAGACCGAGTACCACTCATCGACTTTGAGGCCTGGATCGATCATCCAAACGGAATGAAAGCCGAGGGCGTGCAGGTCGGCGTTGAGGGCTGCCGGGTCGCCGAACTGCTTGCGATCAACGGTGAAGCAGCGGAAGCCCTCCATGTAGTCGATGTCCATCCAGATGCAGTCGCACGGGATGCGTTTTTCGCGAAAGGTGCGGGCCAACTGGCGGACGCGATCGGCCGGTTCATAGGACCACCGGCACTGGTGATACCCCAGCGCCCAGCGTGGCGGCATCGGGATGCGGCCCGTGAAGTGGGTGAGGGCGGCGAGAACGTCGGCGGGGGTTTTACGCTCGATGATTGTGACGGTCGGGGCTGGCCCGGCGGTGGTGAAGCGAATGATGCGACCGAGTTCGATCACGGAGCGCCAGGTGCTTTCGAAGATCACGCCGACGCTTGAACCATCTTTGCGGACGGCGAGCACAAAGGGGTGGGATTGATAGAGCGCCTTCGAGGCTTCGGTGTAGTCGAAGCAGTCGTTGTTGTAGAGCAGTTTGCGGCTGCCGTTGCGCAGCAATGAGCCCGCGACCTCGCCAGTTCCGTAGAAAGACGTGCCGGCTTCGAAGGCTACCTCGACGTGGGCTTTGCCATTTTTGCGGGTGAAGCGAGGTCGGGCCAACCAAGGTGATGGTGTGGGCCCCACAAGCCGCGGCTGGCTGACATAAGCCGGGAAGGGCGGGAGTTGATCGAGCGTGGTGCCGGGGGGCGCGAACCGCACGACGTCATCGGCGATGAGGCCCGACTGGCCATGGGCGGGGCGCGAGGTTTGAAGGCGAACTGGCAAGGGCTACGAGGGTAGGAAGCGAGGGCTGGCGGCAGGCGGCCGAGACTGGAACCCGTTTCAAGGGGGTCTGCCTCAGGCGCTGCGTCGGACGGCGGCGTCGGCCATCATCGACAGGAGGCGCTTGGGTGCACCTTCGGGCACGGAAGCGAGGCGTTCTTTGGCGCGGCTGACGAGCGATTCCGCGGCCCGCTGGGCGTGGTCGATGGAACCGGTGGTGCGCATCGCCTGGACGAGGCCGTCGCGGGCGGCGGAATTGGGAGCGGCGGAAGGGTCGGAAAGCAACGACAGAACGCGGGCGCGAAGGGCGGATTCGGCGACCGAAAGACAGTGGATGACCGGGAGTGTGGCCTTGCCTTTTTCGAGGTCTTTGCCGACGGACTTGCCGACCACGCGTTCATCGCCGGTCAAGTCCAGCAGGTCGTCTTGGATCTGGAAGGCGACGCCCAGGTCTCTGCCGAACCCTGCGAAGACGGCGGAGCCTTTGGCATCGAGGCCGGCCGCGGCGGCTCCGAGTTCGCAGGCGCACGCGATGAGTTCGGCGGTCTTGCGTTCGACGATCTCAAAGTAGGTGGGTTCATCGAGCGAAAAGTCTTCGCGGTGGTGCAGTTGCAGGAGTTCGCCCGCGCACATGGCCGCGCTGGCGCGGCCGACGGCGAGTGAGTAGCGTTGATCCGCGAGGGAAGCGCAGAGGGAGAAGGCCGAGGCGATGAGGTAGTCGCCGAGGATGACGGCCGTCTCGTTGCCTTTGAGGCGGTTGACAGTTGCTCCGCGGCGGCGGGTGTCGGCTTCGTCGAGTACATCGTCGTGAACCAACGTCGCCATGTGCACCATCTCGCAGACGGCGGCCAACACGTCGTGCTCGCGGGTGGTTGTGCCGGCAGCCATGCCGCTTGCCAGAACGAGGGTCGGGCGGAGCATTTTGCCGCGGTATCGCTCGATGTGGCTGCACAATTGGTTCACCGGCGGAAGGTCCGATACAAGGTGGTCATCAAAGACCTTGGAAACCCGTTCAAGCCGACCGCTGATCTGAGCGACGAGCGAAGCAACCTCCGGCGGAATATCCATCAGACCCTGCATACGCAAAGGGTACTCCGCGCCGCCTTCATCCCCCTCAACCGCCGCCAAAGTCCCGATGAGAGGAATGGCCGCCGTCACCGGTCGCCCCGCGCCCGCCGCAAAAGCACGATCAGCACCGGCCCGCCCACCAGCGCGGTCACCACCGAAATCGGCATCCGCCCCGAACCAAAGTCCGACAGCCGAACCGCAGTGTCCGCACCGATAACCAACGCCGCTCCCATCACCGCCGATGCCGGAACCAGCGACCGGTGCCCGCTCCCAAACACCAGCCGGACGGTGTGCGGCGCAACAATCCCGATGAACCCGATCGGCCCGGCCAGCACCACGGTTCCCGCAGTCACCAGACCCGAAACGAGAATCAGCGCCGCCCGCAGCGTCCGCACCGCAACGCCCACCGACGCCGCTTCATCGTCGCCCAAAGTCAGGCAATCGAGGGCGAACGACCGCGACCACGCAAAGCCGCACCCGGCCATCACAACGCCGCCGATGCCCAACACCTCCGCCCACGAAAGGTCGCTCTCGCGGATGGCCCCGAGCAGCATCCGCTGGGTCGCCACACCCTGGTCCGGCAGCAAGTGGGTGATGAACTGGGACGCCGCGGCACACACGATGCCGACCACCACACCCACCAGCAACAACGTAAACGGATCAAGCAGTCCGCGACGCCGACCCAGCGCGTACACCACCCCCAACGCTCCGAAACAGCCGAGCGAAGCCCCGATCGTCGCGGACCCCGCGTTCGCAATTCCGAACCCGGCAAGGTGGGCGAGATACACCGAAACCGCGACCCCAAGCCCCCCGCCCGACGCCAACCCAAGCAGATCGGGCGACGCCAGCGGATTCCGCAAACGCGCCTGCAAAAGCCCCCCGGCGAGCGCAAGCCCGGCCCCCACCACTCCCGCGGCAATCACCCGAAAACCCCGGATCGCAAGCACATCGGTTCCCGGCCAGCCCCAGCCGGTGGGGCCAGAACACATCGCCAAGATCACGATAACGCCGCACCCGACCACCAGAACCATCCACCACATCGCCCCCCAGGAACGGCGTATCAATCCCGGGATGGCGACGACGGGGGGCACGTGCCCACAGGCTATCGCGACGGCGTCTCGGTCGCGCGGGCACCAAATGGAGAAGATGCCGACCTCGCCGCGTAGCATTGGCCCCAATCTGAACGGAGAACGGCCCTTGGCTCAGAAGTCTTTTCGGTGCAAACTCGTGACCCCCACCGCCGCCCTCGTCGATGACCCGGTGGTCTACGCCTCGGTCCCCGCTTCCGACGGCCTGATGGGCTTCCTCCCCGGTCGCGCCCCCATCCTGGCCCGCTTGGGCACCGGCGAACTCAAACTCGACTTCGCGGACACCGACAAGGGCGCTGGCGGCAGCCGCGTCTTCGTGGTCAGTGGCGGCATCGTGCGGATGGAAGCCGACAA
>Ga0105044_10001353_pt1 | contig 32534 bp, 32 predicted proteins | sample MAT01_FD_78092 | JGI IMG/M metagenome (GOLD analysis project Ga0105044, IMG submission 78092) | Freshwater microbial communities from Lake Fryxell liftoff mats and glacier meltwater in Antarctica - MAT-01 | ecosystem: Environmental > Aquatic > Freshwater > Ice > Liftoff microbial mat | place...
CTGCGCCGACATCCTCGACAAGTGCTCAGCAGCCTGGAACTTCTTCGCAAACGACACCAAAGCCATCGTCTCGATCACGTCCCGAGATTGGGTAACGGTCAGTCTTCAAGGCCGTTGGTATGAGCGTTGAGATGGCGAACATAGCGCGAACTTTTCGGCTCTCTCGTTGCGCTCGTGATCAAGTTTCGATGATTTTCGATCTCGATGCGGTATCTCCGTGCCGACGCGGGTTCTAAACGCGGGTTCTAAACGCGGGTTCTGAAGGTTGCATTCGCAAACAACCACATAGTGGTGCCCGGTTTCATCCAGTCCGGCGCACCATTCACCCCTGTCGCCGTCATTCCTTCCAGTGGGTCTGTGCCAGCAGCGCCGCCTCTACCCGGTTGCGCACATGCAATTTTTGCAGGATCGAGGTCATGTAATGCTTGATCGTCTTTTCCTGCAGGTCCAGCACGCGACCGACCTCCTTGTTGGATTTGCCGGCGGCCACCAGCTTCAAGATGTCTTCTTCGCGCTTGCTCAGATCATCAATCGGGTTGGCAACCTTGGTGGCGGCACCGGTTCGCATGGCGTTGAGGATGCGGGCAGCGAGCGACGGCGATACATAGGATTGTCCGGTCGCCAGATCCTTGACCACGCCCACCAGATCGCGCGACCCCACCCCCTTCAGGATATAGCCCAATGCCCCGGCTTTCAGCGCCTGCATCACATCGTCATCTTCCTCGGATGCTGTCAGCATCGCCACTTTCGGCGGCTTCTCGAAAGCCATGATCTTTTGCAGTGCAACTATCCCACCGCCGCCGGGCATCGAAAGGTCCAGCAGCACCACATCGGGGCGCAGCGCTTCGACCATGGCGACAGCGGACCCGGCATCCTGCGCCTCGCCCACCACCAACAGGCCGGGATCGTCGGCAAGGCTGCGCGCCACGCCTTCGCGGTAAAGCGGGTGGTCATCGGCTATCACGATCCTGATCGGGTCCATCATCCGTCCTTCATATCCAAAGTCATGCGTATTTCGGCGCCACCGCCCGGTGCCGTGCCCTGCTCAAAGCTTGCACCAAGGCTTTCCACCCGGTCGCGCAGGCCAGACAGGCCCATGCCACGTGCGTCATCGGGTTCCCGCACGGCGCCGGCGTCACCCGCAAAGCCCGGTCCGCCGTCCTGAACCGACAGCGAAAAGATGCCACCGGCAAGTGTCAGCTCCACCCTTTGACCGAGGCCCCCGGCATGGTGCCAGGCGTTGTTCAGGCCCTCTTGCACAAAGCGGTAGATGCAGATCTTGAGCGCAGGCGACAGTTCGCGGTCCGGCCCAACCTTGCAGATCACCTCGACGGCGGTCTCAGTGCGGGCTGCATGGGCATCGGCGACACCGCGCACCAATTCCTCGACCGGGCGCTTTTCGATATCGGGCAGCGACAGACCACGCGCAATAGTGCGCAGTTCCTTGATCGCATCCTTGACGGCGCGTTCCACCGACGCCAGATCATCGTGCGCCGCAGCACTTTCGACCGACCCGCGCAGGCTGTCGAGGCGCAGTGCCGCAAAGCCCATCAGTTGCGCCGGGCCGTCATGCAGGTCGGCACCGACCTGCCGCATCGACTGGTCGTTCATTGCCGAGGCCCGCGCGGCAGCGTTCTGCACCCGTCGACGCAACGTCATGTTATGTTCAGACAATTCGGTCAGCCGTGCCAACTGGCTGGTCAGCGCGGCACGCTGGCTGTCTATGGTGCGGCTGCCGCGCAGCACGATGGCATAAAGCGAGGCACCGATCAGAAACATCACCATCGCCACCGCCAGCCAACTGTTGCGCCGGGCATTGGCCAGTTCGGTTTCCAGCTCGGTGCCAACCTCATAAAACTCGACAACACCGATGATCCTGCCCGACCAGACCTCGCGGATCGGGCTGTAAATCTCCAGAAGCGGCACACCAAGCGCCTGTTCCGCCGCACTTTCCGCACCGGACGGTGCCGCAAAGCTGGCGGTGACTTGCCCGCCCCAGGCCGCCGCCAGATCCGCGTCGACATCAAACCGCCGTCCGACGATGGATTTGTCAGAGGCTTCGACCACCAGCCCGTCGCCTTTCCAGATCTTGAAGCTCAACACCCGCTTGCCCAGCGGCGTGTTGGTGAAAATCTCGTCCAGTGCCCGCCGGGCCCCGGTTGACAGGGTATCGGATTTCGCCAGATCCTGGCTCAGCGGCGAAATGAAGCTTTCCATATACTGCGCCGTGGCGTTGGCGGTGTTGCGCACCACCGCATCCTCGATCCGCATCGATACCCAGCCCCCGACCCCAAGCATGGCGATCAGCATGACAATGCCACCGGCCACGGCGAATTGCGTCGCCAGCGACCAGTCACGCCAACGCCGGGGCGAGGCAGGAGGAAATGGCTCGGCAAGAAACGACATGACACCTGTCTATCCTGTTGGCAGGGCCAGGTGAAATGGTCTTTGGTCTGAACGCCGCAGACCTTGGGCCGATCAACCCGTCAAAATCGCGCGGATTTCGGCCAGCTTTGTCGCCATGAGTGCCCAATCGCCCCGGGATTCCACATTCAGCCGCACCAGCGGCTCGGTGTTCGAGGCCCGCAGGTTGAAGCGCCAGTCGGCAAATTCAAGGCTGGTGCCATCGGTTTCATCGCAGTGCAGCGCCCCGGGGGCAAAGGCTCCAACCACCCGCGCCATGGCCCCGGCCGGATCGGCAAGGCTGAAATTGACTTCGCCGGACGAGGGGAACAGGTTTTGCCGCTCTGTCAGCAAATCCGCCAGCCGTGCGCCGCTTTGGCTCAGCAGCGCTGCGACCACAAGCCAGGGGATCATTCCGGAATCACAACAGAAAAAGTCGCGGAAATAATGGTGGGCCGAGATTTCGCCGCCATAGACAGCACCACTGTCGCGCATCACCTGTTTGGCATAGGCATGCCCGGTGCGCGCCATCACCGCGCTCCCCCCCCAGGTCGTCACCAGATCGCGCGTATTCAGCACCACGCGCGGATCATGGACCACTGTCGCTCCCGGTTCCCTTTGCAGGAAAGCCTGCCCCAGCATGCCAACCACAAATTCGCCCGGCACAAAGCGGCCCAGATGGTCGAACAGGAAACAGCGGTCGAAATCGCCATCCCATGCCACCCCGAAGTCAGCCCCCGCTGCCACCACGGCCGCCGCAGTGGCGGGCCGGTTTTCGGCCAGCAGCGGGTTGGGAATGCCATTGGGAAAGGCGGGGTCGGGCGTATGGTTGATCCGGGTGAAGCGCAGTGGGGCACCCAACGCCGCCAGCCGCACCGCTATCGCGTCAAAGGTCGGCCCAGCCGCACCATTGCCGGGATTGACGAGGATATGCAGCGGTGCCAGCCGCGCCGGGTCGGTGAAACCCATGACGCAGTCAACATACGCGCTCCTGGTGGCCCCGATGTTGCGCCGGGTTCCGCCGGGGCGGCTTTCTGCGGTGCGGCGGGTTTCAGTCCATTGACGAATGGCTGCGAACTGATCGGGCGTCAATGGTGCCGCCCCGGCCTGCACCAGCTTCAACCCATTGTAATCGGCGGGATTGTGCGATGCTGTGACCATGATCCCGCCCAAGGCCCCAAGGTGGCCGGTGGCGAAATACACCTCTTCGGTGCCGCACAGACCAAGATCCAGAACCTGCACTCCCGCCGCCATCAGCGCCGCAGCCACAGCATCGGCAATCGCGGGGGATGAGGCGCGACAGTCCTGCCCCAGCGCTACCGGACCCACCCCCACCACGCCGACAAAGGCTGCCGCGATCCGCCCGGCGATGGCGGCGCTGAAATCCACCCCGATGCGACCACGCACATCATAGGCCTTGAAACAGCCTGGCTGGTCAGCGGACCCGGGCATAAAGGTCGTCATAGCGGGTAATGTCATCCTCCAGCAGATAGGCCCCGGTCTGCACCTCGACCAGTTGCAGATCGACCTTGCCGGGGTTTTCCAGCCGGTGAATCGTGCCTAGCGGCACATAGATCGACTGGTTTTCGGTCAGCAGGGACGCTACATCACCAATGGTGGCCCGGGCAGTGCCTGCCACCACGATCCAGTGTTCCGAGCGGTGAACATGGCTTTGCAAGCTGAGCTTTTGCCCCGGGCGCACCACGATCAGCTTGACACGGAAACGCTGCGCCAGCAGCAAGGTTTCGAAATGGCCCCATGGCCGGTGCACCCTCGGGAACTGGTCAGCCTGCGCCGCCCCCTTGGCCTGCAATGTGGTGACCGCCTGCCGCACCTGCTGCGCCCGGCCCATCCCCGCCACCAGCACCGCATCGCGCATCGCCACCACGATCAGGTTTTCCAACCCGATCCCCACCACCTCCATCCCCGCCTCTTCCGAGCGGATCACGGAATTGCGGCAGTCAATTGCCGTGGCGGCACCCGACAGCGCCACACCCGCGCCATCACGCGGGCTTTCATGGTGAACGGCAGCCCAGGACCCCAGATCGGACCAGGCGCCGTGATAGGGCACCACCGTCAGGTTCCGCGCCTTTTCCATCACGGCATAATCGATCGAGGTGCGGTCGGCGGCGGCAAAGGGCTCTGCCGCCAGTCGCAGAAAATCAAGGTCAGGTTCCGCCGCCGTCACCGCCTGCTGCACGGCGCGCAGCATCGCGGGGGCATGGACTCCGTAGGCCGAAAGGATTGCAGTGGTGGTGAACAAGAATATGCCGGCGTTCCACAGGAACCGGCCCGAAGCCAGCATGGCCAGCGCAGTTTCCACATCGGGCTTTTCGACAAACCGCACCAGAGGCTGCGGGCCGGCGGCAGGCTCTGCCAGTTCCAGATAGCCATAACCGGTTTCCGGCTGGGTTGGCGTGATGCCAAAGGTCACGATGCGCCCTTGGGCGGCGGCGGGAACCCCGGCGTCCACCGCGGCGCGAAAGGCCACCGCGTCGGGGATCACATGGTCGCTGGGGGCCACCAGCATCAGCGACCCCGGCCGTGTCTGCTCCAGATACAGCGCCGCTGCCAGAATGGCAGGGGCGGTATTGCGGCCTTCCGGCTCGATCAGGATCGCGCTCGCCTTGCGTTTGATCGCCGCCAACTGTTCGGTGACGATGAAACGGAAATCGCTGGCAGTTACGATCACCGGCGGCTGGAACTGCTGCCCCGACAGGCGGTCTGCCGAGCGCTGAAACAAGCTCTGGCTGCCAAGCAGGGTGGAGAATTGCTTGGGGTAGCTTTGGCGGCTGAGCGGCCACAGCCGCGTGCCCGACCCCCCGCACAGGATTACCGGTGTGATTGTTCCAGCCATACACGTCCCAACCATTCATCCGGCTCTGGCAGTAGAGAAGCCGCCGCCGACCCGGTTGTCCCGGGTATACACGCCACGGTTGAAGGTGGTCCAGCGCGATATGATAAACGGATGCCAGGGCAGGACGGGCAGCGCCAGAATCGCCGCTTGGCCGCCGCCCCGACCGATTTCTTTGCAGAAATCGAGCCGAAGCCTGTACAGGCTTCGTTCCGGAGTTTGTGCAAACTCCGTTCTGACCGCCCGCGGTTTCTGTCAAAGCCCATCACGCTCCGCGCTTTACCAGTGCGGCGGGCGCTGGTCGGCCAAGGGGATGGTGCCGCCGCCATCGGTCTCGCGCTCGGCCTCGCGCGCCATGACCAGCGACAGACGGCGGGTCAGGCGGTCGACCTCTCCCACTTGCCGCGCCACCATCGCAGACAGGTCATCGAGGTTGTGCATCAGATGGGCAATCGCCTCTTCGCAGGCCAACAGGCGGTGGTCGGTATCAGCAGGGTCCATGGGCACTCCTTGCGAGCCGCGCCACCATCTTGTATGCGGGCGCCAGCAGGAAACAGGGTGCGACATGGCGCAAGATAAGGCAACCCGGCGGCCAAACGCGGCGACCCCCAAGGGGTTTCGCGATTATTTTGGTGCCGATGTCACGGATCGCAAGGCGATGCTGGATGCGATTGCCGAGGTGTATCACCGCTATGGCTTTGACCCGCTGGAAACCAGCGCGGTTGAAACCGTCGAGGCCTTGGGCAAGTTTCTGCCCGATGTCGACCGCCCGAATGACGGGGTGTTTGCCTGGCAGGAAGACGGCAAGGACTGGCTGGCGCTGCGCTATGATCTGACTGCGCCCTTGGCGCGGGTGGCGGCGCAGTATCGGGGCGACCTGCCATCCCCCTATCGCCGCTACGCCATGGGGCCGGTGTGGCGGAACGAAAAGCCGGGGCCGGGGCGGTTTCGCCAGTTCTATCAATGCGATGCCGATACGGTGGGGTCGGCCTCGGTAGCTGCGGATGCCGAGATCTGCGCGATGCTGGCCGACTGTCTGGAGGCAGTGGGGATAGAGCGCGGGGACTATGTGGTGAAGATCGGCAACCGCAAGGTGCTGAACGGGGTGATGGAAGCGGCGGGGGTGCTGGACCCGGCGGACCCCGCGAAATGGGCCGAGGAACGCGGCATCGTCCTGCGCGCCATCGACAAGATGGATCGGTTGGGAGAAGCCGGGGTGCTGGCACTGCTGGGCGCGGGGCGCAGGGACGATAGCGGCGATTTCACCAAAGGGGCGGGGCTGGGCAATGCTCAGGCGCAGGTCATCATCGGCTTCATGGCGGCCAAAGGGGCTGACACGGCGGCAACCCTTGTGCGACTGGAGGGGCTGATTGGCGGCTCCGCTCTGGGCAGCGAAGGGGTGGTGGAACTGGAAACCATGGCGGCTCTGCTGGCAGCCACCGGCTATGGGGCCGACCGGATCGAGTTTGATCCGGCCATCGTCCGTGGCCTTGGCTACTACACTGGCCCGGTGTTCGAGGCGGAACTGACGTTTGAAGTCCTCGACGACAAGGGTCGCCCGCAGCGTTTCGGCTCGGTGGCCGGTGGTGGGCGCTATGATGATCTGGTGATGCGGTTCACCGGGCAGCGGGTTCCGGGCACCGGCGTTTCCATTGGGGTGGACCGGTTGTTGGCGGCCTTGAGGGCCAAGGGGCGGATCGGGCAGGCAGCGGCGGGGCCGGTGGTGGTGACGGTGATGGACCGTGACCGGATGGCGGATTACATGGCAATGGTCGGTGATCTGCGCCGCGCCGGGGTTCGGGCGGAACCGTACCTTGGCAACCCCAAGAACTTCGGCAACCAGTTGAAATATGCCGATCAGCGCCGCTCGCCCATCGCGGTCATACAGGGCGGCGATGAAGCGGCGGCCGGCATGGTGATCCTGAAAGACCTGATCCTCGGCGCAAGGATCGCCGAAGGGGCCAGCCTTGAAGAATGGAAGAACCGGCCCGCGCAGCGGAGCGTGCCGCTGACCGATCTGGTGGCCGAAGTGCGCCGGATGCTGGCGGGCGAATGACGGCGCAGCCTGACACAGCGACCATCCGCGCCACCGCCCAGCGGCTTCAAGGTGCGATGCTGGCTGCGGGCGCGGTTTCAGTGGAAGCCGACATCCTGCAACCGGCGGAACTGCTGCTTGATCTTTACGGCGAGGATATCCGCGCCCGCGCTTATGTGACCCACGACCCGTTGCGCGGCGAACTGATGCTGCGCCCCGATTTTACGGTGCCGGTGGTGCAGGCCCATATGAACGGCGGGGCTGACCCGGCGCGCTACACCTATCTGGGCGAAGTGTTCCGCAAACAGGAACACCGTGCCCGGGGGCAGGAGCGGCCATCGGAATATCTGCAACTGGGCTATGAGGTGTTTGACCGCGCCAACCCCGCTGCCGCCGATGCCGAGGTGTTTGCCCTGTTTGCCGACCTGCTGGCATCGCTGCCCCTGCGTGCGGCGACGGGTGACATCAACATTCTGATGGCGGCAGTGCAGGGCCTGACCACCTCCGACAAACGCCGGGCAGCGCTATTGCGCCATATCTGGCGGCCAAAGCGTTTCCGCGCGCTGCTGGACCGGTTTGGTGGTCGCCAAGCAGCCAGCGCGGCCCGCACAGCGATGCTTGCCGCCTTTGCCACCACCCCGGCGGCAGCGCTGATCGCGGGTGTCGGCGGTTTTGTCGGGATTCGCAGCGATGCCGAGATCGCGGCGCGGGTCGCGGCGTTGCTGGATGACGCCGCCTTGCCGCCGATTGCGGGCGAACAGGTGGTGATGCTGGATCAGATATTGGCGTTGCAGGCGGCCTCGCCGATGGCATTGGCCGCGCTGCGGGGCCTTGCGGCGGTGATGCCCGCGCTGACCCCGGCCCTTGACCAGATGGAACAGCGGCTGGACGCGCTGGCACAGCGCGGTGTTGACGTGGCGGCGCTGGCGTTTGAAGCAGCCTATGGCCGCACGACGCTGGAATATTACGATGGCTTCGTGTTCGGCTTTTACGCCGGGGGGCGGCCTGATCTGCCCGCCATAGCCTCTGGCGGGCGCTATGATGCGCTGACACGGGTGCTGGGCCGGGGTCGCTCGATCCCGGCGGTGGGCGGGGTGATCCGGCCCGCACTGGTGGCGGCATTGCAAGGCGGCGGCGCATGATCCGCATCGGCGTGCCGTCCAAAGGGCGGCTGATGGAGAACACCTTTGACTGGTTTCGGGCGCGCGGGCTGGCAATGCAGCGCAGCGGGGCGGAACGGGCCTATGCCGGGCAGATATCGGGCAGCGATGACGCCGAACTGGTGATGCTGTCCGCCGCCGAAATGCCGCGGGAACTGGCGGCGGGGCGTGTGCATCTGGCGGTGACCGGCAGCGATCTGGTGCGCGAAGGGCTGGCCGATTGGGCCGATCAGGTGCGGCAGGTGGCGGCGCTGGGCTTTGGCCATGCCGATCTGGTGATCGCCGTCCCGATGGTCTGGGTGGACGTGGAGACCCTCGATGATCTCGATGCCGTGGCGGCGCAGTTTCGCCGGATCCATGGCCACCGGCTGCGCATTGCCACCAAGTACCACCGCCTGACCCACGGTTTTCTGCGCGATCAGGGGGTGGCCGATTATCAGCTGGTCGATAGTCAGGGTGCCACCGAAGGCTCGGTGAAGAACCAGACCGCCGAGGCGATTGCCGATATCACCTCGTCGGGCGATACGCTGCGCGACAATCATCTGAAGGTGCTGGCCGATGGCCTGATCCTGCGGTCAGAGGCGACATTGTTCGCCTCATGCCACCCGATGCTTGCGGGGGATCAGGCGGCGCTGGCGGCCTTTGTCGCCCGCCACGGGCTCGGCGGGTGAAACTGTAGGTGCGGTGACCACGTATGTGCCAGGGTCACGGCACCCAAGCACAGGATCCCAGCGATGGCCCCGCCCGTTTCCCAAACCCGCCCGGAACCCGGGCCGCTGGTCTACCGCCAGTCGGTCTGGACCCGGGCAACTCATTGGCTATGGGCGATTTGCCTGTTCTTCCTGCTGTTGACCGGGCTGCAGATCTTCAACGCCCATCCAACGCTGTATCTCGGGCTGGAAAGCGGGTTCGACTATGACAATGCGGTGCTGGAAATAGGGGCCCGTGAAGGCGACGCAGGCCCGCGCGGCTTTCTGCGCGTGCTGGGGGCAGAGGTGGATACCACCGGCCTGCTGGGCTGGTCGGGGTCTGAGGCTGCGGGCTATGCCGCCCGGGCCTTTCCGGCCTGGGCCACCATCCCGTCAAACCAGAGCCTTGCCTTGGGCCGCATCGTGCATTTCTTTTTTGCCTGGATACTGGTCGGCACGCTGGCCATCTGGCTGGTCGCCAGCCTGATAAATCGCCATATCCGCGATCTGGCCATCGGCCGCGCCGATCTGGCGGCGCTGCCCGCCGATATCGCCAACCACGCGCGGCTGCGGTTTCACCACACAAGGCGGTACAATGTGTTGCAGAAACTGGCCTATGGCGGCGTGCTGTTCGTGCTGTTTCCGCTGATCGTGCTGACCGGCCTGAGCATGTCACCGGGGTTCAATGCGGCGGCACCCTGGCTGCTGGATCTGTTCGGCGGGCGGCAAACCGCGCGGACCATCCATTTTGCCGTGATGCTGCTGCTGGTCGGGTTCTTTGCGATCCACATGCTGATGATCCTGGCTGCCGGGCCGCTGAATGAACTGCGCTCGATCCTGACCGGCTGGTACCGGGTGGATCCTGAAACCGGGAAGGAGAGCGGCCATGGCCGGCATTGATCAGCGCAGGCGCGGTGTGCTGGCAGGGCTGATGGCGGCACCGGCGCTGCTTGGCGGCTGCAAGGTGCTCGACAGCCTGAATGACCGCGACGCGCCGCTGCGCAATTTCATCGAAGGGGCCAATGGCCTGACCTACCGCGCCCAGCGGCTGCTGATCGGCGGCAACCGGCTGGCCCCGGAATATCAGCCCGGCGACATCCGGCAAAGCCAGCATCCCAACGGTGTCACCGCGCCGCAGGATGAAGAGTATCTGACCCTTGCGGCGCGCGATTTCGCCGACTATCGCCTGACGGTCAGCGGCCTGGTCGATGCGCCCCGAACTTTTGACCGCGCAGCGCTGCAGGCGATGCCCGCGCAAAGCCAGATCACCCGCCACGATTGCGTGGAGGGCTGGAGCTGCATTTCGAAATGGAACGGGGTGCGGTTGTCAACGGTTCTTGAGCTGGCAAAGCCGAAGCTGGCAGCGCGGTTTGCGGTGTTCCACTGCTTTGACACCATCGAACGCAGCCTGTCGGGGGGCATCAAATACTATGAAAGCATTGATCTGATCGACGCCCGGCACCCCCAGACCATACTGGCTTACGGGCTGAACGACAAACCCCTGCCAGTGTCCAGCGGCGCGCCTTTGCGGGTGCGGGTGGAACGGCAACTGGGCTACAAGATGGCGAAATACATCCATACGATCGAGCTGGTTTCCAGTTTCGCCGAGATCGGCGAGGGCAACGGCAGCTATTGGGCGGATCGCGGCTATGATTGGTATGCGGGGATTTGACCGGCGAAGCAGAGCCGGGGCTGCGCGCCCCGGACCCGCGGGATATTTGCACCAATAAGAAACCGGATCAGGGGCAGCCTCGGGGCTTCGGGGTTTACCGCACACCCAGATCCGCCAATGCTGTTGCCAGTTGCGGCGGCAATGCCAGTTCGTTCAGGCGGCTGGCGGCAAGGTCGCGGGGGCTGTCCTTGGGATCAAGGTAACGCCAACCCTGAAACGGGCGGCGGGGGGCGGGTTCGGTGCGGATTATGGCAGGCTCCATGATGAGGCCGCAGCGGGAAATGCCGTCATCCCCCTCGACCCGGTCCAGCCGGACGATACGCTGGCGGCACAGGATCACGCCCTTGATAACCCAGTACAGCGAGCCGCCCGCGATGATTTCAGCCCCGCGCTTTGGCCACATGCGGGTGACGTGGCGGCGCTCGCCTGTCGTGAAGGGCGAGGGGTGGGTGCGCTGCCAATCGAGCAGATCCTCGACCGAATCCGCGCCGACACAAAGTTTGAGAATGTTCAGGTGCCCGGTCATGATTCCCCCGCGCCATTGTGGGCGACCTGCGCGCCGAGATCAAGTTGACCCGAGCCGTGAACCGGGCGTTGACCCCCGCACTCGGGGGGCGTATCTTGCGCCTCTGGCGCAAGATCACACAAGCCCAAGGGTTCCCGATGTCGCATTTCCCGGCCCCCATCGCAGAGCAGATCTGGGATATGAAATACCGGCTGAAGGCGGCCGACGGGTCTGCCATCGACCGATCGGTCGAAGATACCTGGGCGCGGATTGCGCGGGCGCTGGCCGAGGGCGAACAGGAACCAGCCCGCTGGGAACCGCAGTTTTACGCGGCGCTGGAGGGATTCAAATTCCTGCCAGCCGGGCGGATCGCTGCGGGCGCAGGCACCGGGCGCAGCGTGACACTGTTCAACTGCTTTGTGATGGGCACCATCCCCGACAGCATGGGCGGCATTTTCGACATGCTGAAGGAAGCCGCGCTGACCATGCAGCAGGGTGGCGGCATCGGCTATGATTTCTCGACGATCCGGCCCAAGGGGGCCGAGGTCAAGGGTGTGGCCGCCGATGCCTCCGGCCCATTGAGCTTCATGGATGTGTGGGACGCGATGTGCCGCACGATCATGAGTGCCGGCAGCCGCCGTGGGGCGATGATGGCAACCCTGCGCTGTGATCACCCTGATATCGAGGCCTTCATCGCCGCCAAGCAGGACGCCGCGCGGTTGCGGATGTTCAACCTGTCGGTGCTGATCACCGATCCGTTCATGGCGGCGGTAAAGGTCGACGGCCCGTGGGATCTGACGTTTGGCGGCCGGGTTCACCGCAGCCTGTCCGCCCGCGATCTGTGGAACCGCATCATGCGCGCCACCTATGAGTTTGCCGAGCCGGGGGTGATCTTCATCGACCGGATCAACGAAGCCAACAATCTGAACTATTGCGAAACCATTGCGGCGACCAATCCCTGCGGCGAACAGCCGTTGCCGCCTTACGGCGCCTGCCTCTTGGGCTCGATCAATCTGGCGCGGCTGGTCACGGCCCCGTTTGCCCCCGGGGCCGCGATTGATCCGGTGGCACTGGAGGGGCTGGTGGCGACAGCGGTGCGGATGATGGACAATGTGGTGGATGCCAGCCGCTTTCCCTTGCCCGTACAGGAAGCCGAGGCGCGGGCCAAGCGACGAATCGGGCTGGGGGTTACCGGGCTGGCCGATGCGCTGCTGATGCTGGGGCTGCGCTATGGGTCAGATGCCGCCGCAGCGCAGACCGAAGACTGGATGCATGCGATTGCCCGCGCCGCCTATCTGCAATCGGTTGAACTGGCCAGGGAAAAGGGCGCGTTCCCGCTGTTTGATGCCGAGAAGTTTCTGGCCTCCGGCACCATGCGGGCGATGGATGCGGATGTGCGCGCGGCGATCCGCGCCCATGGCATCCGCAATGCGCTGCTGACCTCGATAGCGCCGACCGGCACGATCAGTCTTTATGCCGGCAATGTATCCAGCGGGATCGAGCCGGTGTTTGCCTATGGCTACACCCGCAAGGTGCTGCAAAAGGACGGGTCGCGCACCGAGGAGGAGGTAGTGGATTATGCCGTGGCGCTGTGGCGCAAGATGCATGGTGACACACCCCTGCCGGACCATTTCGTCGACGCACAGACCCTGCCGCCGCTCGACCATGTGCGAATGCAGGCGGCGGCGCAGAAATGGGTCGACAGCAGCATATCCAAGACGATCAACTGCCCCGCCGACATCTCTTTCGAGGCGTTCCAGCAGGTTTACATGGCGGCCTGGGATCAGGGCTGCAAAGGCTGCACCACCTACCGGCCCAATGCGGTGACCGGGTCGGTGCTGAGCGTTTCAGCGGGCAGCGCCCCGGCCGCGCTGCCGGTGGTGGCGGCCAGAGGGGGCGATGTGGTCTATATCGCCGAGCCGCTGGACCGGCCGCAGACGTTGGAGGGCCAGACCTACAAGCTTAAATGGCCCGAAAGCGAACATGCGATCTATATCACGATCAATGATATCATCATCGCGGGCCACCGCCGCCCGTTCGAGGTGTTCATCAATTCCAAGAACATGGAGCATTTCGCCTGGACGGTGGCGCTGACCCGGATGATCTCGGCGGTATTCCGGCGCGGCGGCGACATCTCATTCGTGGTGGAGGAATTGAAGGCGGTGTTCGATCCGCGCGGCGGTGCCTGGATGGAGGGGCGTTACATCCCCTCGATCCTCGCGGCAATCGGCGGGGTGATCGAGCGGCACCTGATTTCCATCGGCTTCATCGCAGGCGAAGGCATGGGGCTGAAGGCGGACCCGAAAGACCTGATGGTATCAGCGCCGCGCGCCAACGCCTGTTCCAGTTGTGGCAGCTATGAAATGCGGATGATCGAGGGCTGCATGACCTGCGGCAACTGCGGCTATTCCAAATGCAGTTGATTGATCTGACCTGATCGGGGCAGTCCGCCGAAGGGCGGTTTCAGCCGAGCAGCCGCTGCAATGCCTTGGCGCGCAAGTCATCATAAAGCCGGTTGGCGGTTTCGGCGAGGGCTGCATCATGCGGCGGCACGGCGCGGGGCGGGGCGTCGTGCACCAAGGCCAGGGGGGTTGCGGGGATGGCAAGTCGCGCGCAGAGCGCCGCCCAGATGCGCGGATCCGTGCACAGGTCCTGGTGCGGTACCATCAGCGCATTGGGAAGCGCCGCCGCTGCCGCACCAAGGTCGCTGTAGACCGCGATCCACAGCCGCAGCCAGTAATCCAGCGCCATCGGGTCGCCCCCGGGCGCTGGTCCGAACAGGAAAGGCCGGTGAGTTGCGCCGAATTCGTGATGGCCAAGCCATGTCATGTAGTGCTGCGTAAAGGCGTCGGAGTGCAGAAACCGCTGGTGCTGGCTCAGCAGGCTTTGGGCATGTTGCAGCGGCGCACGGATCGGCAGCAGAAACAGCGCGTCCGGCATCGCCTGTGCCAGTTTGCGCAGCCGCAGGATCTGGTTGTTGTTCTTTGACAGATAGCGGGTTTTGCCGGTGCGGCGCAGGATCAGGCGGATCAGGTCGCCATAGCCCGCCAAAGTATCGGCATCGGGGTTGTGCGGCTTCAGCCCCGCAGCACCGATATAGTCTTTGCCGCAAAACACCCGCCAGTACACCTCGTCCAGCGCTTCGGGGCTGGTGGCATCAACCTCGATCCCATCGCCATGTGCGCGCTCATGGCGGCTCAGGTCTGGTTTCGTCGGTGCCAGCCGTGCCCACAGATTGGGGGCCAGCACAAAGGGCATGTCGGCATAGGTCAGCGACCCGAATTGCCCGGTGCGGTGGATTTCGCGCATCAGGATGGTTGATCCGGCCCGCGCCAGACCGGTAACGAACACATGCGCCCCGCCACGCGCCACCGGGGCGGATTTCAGATACAGACCGCGCTCAACATCGTGCATCATCTCTGCCAGCACCGGCGAGCCGAGCGCCAGCCGGTGCAACAGCTTGTCGAGCGGCGAATAGCCTGCCGCCGGCCCCTGCGCTTTCGCCATCCGGCTGCGGAGCACCATATAGGGGATCGAAACGAGGCACAGCGCCACGATCACCACAGGCCGCGCCAGAAAGGCTATCCACCCGGCCAGACCACCGGGGGCTGCCAGGCCCACCAGAACCACCGCCCCCAGCACCAGACACAGAAACCCGAAAAACTTCAGCGAGTTGCCGGCGATCTTGACGGCATAAACCGGCAATATCCGCTCTTTCCAGTGATCGGATATGCGCTTGGCCCGCAACAACCGCGACGCCTTGCCTGCCGTTGCGGTCGCCCCGCGAATCGCTGTCATCAGCGGCAGGCGCAAGAACAGTTCGCACGCGATCACCGCCGCGACAAGCAGCAGGGCCCAAAGGATCACCGTGGCCCCCAAAGGGTCAGGCAACCCGGAGAAACCGGGGCACCTGCGGCAAACCCGGCGTCAAAGCGCATCACTTTGCGGTATCGGTGCCTGAGCTATCGCCGGTCGCTGCCTTGCGCCGCTTCAGCAACCGTTTGACCGGATAGTAAATGACGGCAAACAGCACCAGAAAGATCGAGCCAATGACGCCGACGACTGCGGCAAGGGCACCCGAGGCAACGCCGGGGCCGATATAGGCTTGCGCCACGCCAGCCTGTAGTCCGATCAGCACCGCTGCAACAGCGAGGGTCAATAAAGTGCGCACCGCGATCAATCCCTTCGATTCAAGATGAGGTTTCATGTCTTTGGCTCAGTCATCATACCGGACCGGCAGAGGCGGGTAAACCTCCCGCCACGCACGGAATACCGGTCTGTATGCCAGCGGAACAGATCAGCAGCGCCAGCACAAACGGGTTAAACCGGGCGTTCCGGTCCGGTCAAGCGGCGAAACGTCGCCGGGTCAGCCGCCACAGGGTCAACACCACCAATGGCGAAACATAAAGCGCCACTTCAAGGTAATGTTTCTCACTGAAAGCCCAATGCCACAGGACCAGCAGCGCCCCGCCGTAGACCAGTTGTTGCAGCTTTTTCCAGCTTGTTCCCATTCGGCGGACCATGGCATCGGTTGAGGTGATCGCCATCGCCGTCATGACGGCGAAACCCAGCCAGCCGGTCAGAATCTCCGGCCGGACAAAACTGCGCAGAAGCGCGCCGGGGTTGGTATCTTTCAGGAATACCGCCAGATGGAGGCAGGAATAGCCAAACGCCGCAACCCCGAGGTTGCGCCGCCGCGCCCGAAGCCAGCGAACCCAGGTCTGCGGCCCGAACACCATCCCCAGCGGCGTCACGGAAAGCGCAACGATCAGGAGCCAGCACGCCACCAGTCCGGTGTTGCGCAGGTAATGCGGTCGCCCCTCGGTCGCCAGCCCCAAGGCCACGATGCAAACCGCAGGTGCGGCCAGCAGCAGCCAGAACAGATAGGCTCTGCCGTTGGCAGGGCTTGATGATACAGACAAATCTTTGACCATGGCGCGTCCCTGAGACGGTTCACGGCCAGTTCTATCGCGGAACCGGGCGGCCCCTGTCAATTTTTTCGTGACCCAGCGACAGGTTGCGGGGCGACCGTGGGAAAGCGGCAACGTCGCTATCCGGCATCGCCCGAAACGGCAGGGAGGGGCAGCCCATCTTCGCCCCGCGCCGTACCCACAGCATTTTCCATCTGCCAGAAGCCCGCTGGCACGCGCAGCGCCACAAAGCTGCGGCCCAGTGCCCATCCCGATCCCGGCGTGATCCGTCCGATCTCATCGATGCCGGATGAGGCATGCAACAGTTTGTCGGCCACTACGGCATCTACCAGAAACAGGATCTGCCCGGGCACCTTGTCAGGCAGGGCGTTGGCCATGGCGTAGTGATTGGTGGGTGCCCCGCTTTGCGGTGCTGCAAACACCTTCTGCCCTCCGTCTCGGGCCTGATAGAACAGATCGGCCAGCAAGGGCCGCTCTGCCGCCACAACGCCATACAGGCCATTTGCCCGCGCCAGATCCAACGCGAAATTGGCGACATCCGCACGGCCGGTGTAGCGCTTGAACAGTGCTTGCCCGTTGGGCAACCGCAGGTCGATCGCCACAGCCGGAAGCATCGGCAATGCCACAGCCAACGCGCCCTGCAGCACCAACGCCGCCGCCAGCAGTCTGGGCGCCGTTTGCAACGACAGCGCCGCCAGCAGGCTGCCGCCCACCGCAGCACCCACAGCCCAGTTGGCATAGGCATGTGACAACAGCGCCTGCCCCGTCATCACCACCAGCACTGGCAGGGTGAGCAGAACGGCCCCGCGCAGTGCCTCGTTCCCGCGCCCGAACAGGATCCGCGCTGATTGCCACAGGATCACGCCAAAAAACACCGGGCCGAATACCGCGAACTGCGACGCCAGAAATATGGCGCCTTCGCCAGGATGCAGTTGCAGCCCGGCCCATTGGGCAATGCTGGCGGTGTGGCGCAGGGTGGCAAAGCCATGCTCGATGTTCCACCACAGGTTCGGGGCAACGGCCAGGGTGGCGCTCAGCGCCACCACTGCCGCATCCCGCCGCCGCAACCGCCACGACGGCAGCGACAGCGCTGCAAGAACCAACCCCGGCAGCAGAAACAGCATCGCATATTTCGACAGGATCGCCGCGCCCACCGCCAGGCCCAGCAGCACCGCTTGCCACAACGAGGCGCTGCGGACCAGCCTGAGCCACAACACCAGCGACAGTGCCAGAAAGAACAGCATCGGCGTATCGGTTGATATGGTCATGCTGCCGACCATGGCAGCGGGCATCACCAGATACAAAAGGCCAGCCAGTGCCCCGGTCCGAATGCCCGCAATATCCCGCGCGAACTGCATCACCAGCAGCGCCGTCGCCCCTTGCAGCAACGGCGAGGCGATACGCACTGCAAAGGGGCTGTCAGACCCAAGAAGCCCGGTCGTCGCCCGGATGATCCAGGCGATGACCGGCGGCTTGGAAAAATAGCCCCACTCCAGCGACTGACTCCAGAACCAGTATTGTGCCTCATCCACCCCAAGCTCTGCCTTGCTGGCAGCCAGCCAGACCACGCGCCAAACCGTGACGGCAAGCACAGCCACCAGTGCCAGCCGATTCAGCCTCAGGCTGTCAGGCGTGACTGCGTGATTCAGCATGGATCAACCACAGGTTGCGCACATAGATGATGACGCCGGTGGACTGTCCCAGAATGAACACCGGGTCGCCGCGATAGATCGCATAGCTCAGCAGCACGGTTCCCCCGGCCAGCGACAGGTACCAGAAAGACAGCGGGATCACCGATTTCCGCTGCCGCTCCGACTGGATCCATTGCACAAGGAACCGCCCGGTAAACAGCAGTTGCCCGGCAAGCCCGATCACCACCCACCAGAATTCATGCCAGGATGTAACGCTCAGCGCGGTCCACAGATGGTCGATCATTGCACCGCCCCCCGATCAATGGTGATCTCGTGTGGCACCGCCATCTTGCGGCGGCGCAACAGCCAGGCAACCCCGACCAGATCATAAAGCCCGACCACGGCGCGGCCAAAGTTGGAATAGTTCGACGCGCCTTCCTGCCGGGCGCGATGGGTCACATCGACCAAAGCAACCTGCCACAGGTCACGGGCAAACAGCGCCGGCAGATAGCGGTGCATATGGTTGAAATAGGGCAGCGCCAGATAGGCATCGCGGCGAAAGGCCTTCAGCCCGCAGCCGGTATCGCGGGTGCCATCCTTCAGGATCGCGGCGCGAATGCGGTTGGCCGCCAGCGACGCCAGCTTTTTCGACCAGGTATCCTTGCGCCCTTTGCGCTGACCCGCAACCAGCGCCAGCCGGTCCGGCGCATCGGTGGCCAACAAGGGTGCCAGAATAAGCGGCAACTGGTCGGGCGGGTTCTGCCCGTCGCCGTCCAGCGTGCAGACGATTGCAGCCCGGGCGGCCAGCACCCCGTTGTGAACCGCGGCAGACTGCCCGGCAGAAGCGTCGTGCCGCAATATCCGCATCCATCCGCGGGCTGCGGCCACACCAGTCAGAATGGCCAGCGTGGCATCGCCCGAGCCGTCATCCACTGCAATCAGTTCAAACGGGCCGATCGGCGCACAGGCGGCCTCGATCCCGGCGATCAGGGATGCGGCATTTCCCGCCTCGTTTTTCATCGGAACCACCACCGAGAACCGCATCTAAACTCCAGACGGACCGCTGCCGCCACACCATTGAATGGCCGGTTACCACGGGCGTCCAAGGGGATTCAATGGCGGCACCCGGCAAAACAGGCGGAACCTCGCCCGTACCCGCCCCGCTCTGCAACAATTCCTGCATTCCGATAACCGGGACCAAACCGCCCTGCAGCCCTTTGTCGGTTTGAATTTCCCCGCACGGGCCGCACCGTGGGCCGGTGCCTCCCGCAGGGAAATTTTTACCAACAAGGAACCTGCGCTGTCGCAGAAGTCGCGGCATCGGGGTCTTTTCCGTCGCGGGTCAGAGAATTTCGCTGACCAGGACCGCGCGCCCTTCGGCCACCGATTTCAGCGCCGCATCGGCCAGCGCCAGCGCGATCAGCCCGTCTTCGCCTGACGGGGAAATGGCGGCCCCTTTGGTTACCGACGCCACGAACGCCGCGATTTCGGCGGCATAGGCCTCGGTATAGCGGGTCATGAAGAAATCATGCAGCGGCGGGCGGGTATAGCCATCGGCATTTGCCAGTTCGATGCTGACAGGGCGTTGATTCTCTGCGGATATCGCCCCTTTGGCACCATGCACTTCGACCCGCTGATCATAGCCATAGGTGGCGCGGCGCGAGTTGGAGATCAGGCATTGTTTGCCGGTTGCCGTGGTCAGTATCAGGCTGACGGTATCGAAATCGCCCAGTTTGCCGATCTCGGGGTCGGTCAGCACCGAGGCCACGGCGGAAACGGTGGCAATTTCTTCGCCCAGCATGAAGCGCGCCATGTCGAAATCATGGATCGTCATGTCGCGGAAAATCCCGCCCGATTGCTTGATATAGGCGGGGGGCGGTGCGCCGGGATCGCGCGAGGTGATGGTGACCTGTTCCACCGCGCCGATCTTGCCCGCATCAATCGCGGCGCGCACGGCGGCAAAATGCGGATCGAACCGGCGGTTGAAACCGACCATCAGCTTGACCCTGGTATCCGCTACCACCTTCAGGCAGGCCTTGACCCGCGCCACGTTCAGATCAATCGGCTTTTCACAAAAGATTGCTTTTCCGGCCCGGGCAAATTGTTCGATCAGGTCGGCATGGGTGGTGGTGGGGGTGCAGATCACCACGGCATCCACATCTTTCGACGCGGCAATGGCATCGATGGTGCGCACCTCGCAGCCATAGTGACCGGCAATGGCCTGAGCCGCCCCGGCTATTGCATCGGCCACCGCAACCAGCGTGGCATCGGGGTTGGCGGCAATGGCGCGGGCATGGACTTTGCCGATGCGGCCTGCGCCGAGCAGGGCGAAACGAAGGGTCATTCTATCCTCATGGGTTGAGCCCGGCGGATCGGCAGAGCCTCCGGCGGGGATATTTGCACACAGAAAATGGGGCGGCGCTGGGGTCAGGCGGGTTCGGCCACCCCGGTTTTGACGCCGGTGATATAAGACACGATGTCGTTGCCGTCGGTCTCGCCCTTGTTCAGCGAGGCGACGATGCGGCCGCGGCGAAACACCACGATGCGGTCGACCAGATCGATGACCTGTCGCAGGTTATGCGACACCAAAATCAGCGGCACCCCCCGGTCCTTCAGGCCCCGGATGATGTTTTCGACCTGCGCGGTTTCCTGCACCCCCAGCGCGGCGGTCGGTTCATCCATGATGACCAGCTTTGACGCAAAAGCCGCCGTGCGGGCAATGGAGACACATTGCCGCTGGCCGCCCGACATGTTGCGGATCGGGTTGTCGATGTTGGGGATTTTCACCGCCGTCCGCTGCAGCGCCTCCATCGTGCGGGCGCGCATCAGCTTGTGGTCAAGCCAGGAAAACGGGCCAAGGCGGAATTTGAACAACTCGCGGCCAAGATAAAGGTTGGAGGGCACATCCAGATCATCGGCAAGTGCCAGGGTCTGGAACACGGTTTCCACCCCGGCTTCGCGAGCATCCAGCGGGCCGTTGAAGCTGACCTCGGAGCCATCAAACAAGATCTGGCCGGCGGTGCGCTGTTCCACCGCCGTGATCTGGCGCACAAAGGTCGATTTGCCGGCGCCATTGTCGCCCACCACCGCCACATGTTCACCGGGGCGCAGGACGAAATCGGCATCGTCCAGCGCATGAACCCCGCCGTAATGCTTGGTCAGGCCGCGTGTTTCCAGAATGAAGTCGCCCACCTTTGCCCCCTATCCCTGCATCCGCTGGCGTTGGCGCCATTGGTCCAGCACCACGGCACCGACGATGATCGCGCCCTTCACCATCTCCTGATAATAGGCGTCGAGCTTGATCGAGGTGAAGCCCGAGATGATGACGGAGAAGATAAAGGCCCCCAGCACCGTCCCGACGATGGAACCACGCCCGCCCGACAGCGACACCCCGCCGATCACCGCCATGGCGATGGCATCCAGCTCATACTGCACCCCCATCCCGGCCTGCGCCGTCAGGTTTTTCGAGGTGAGCAGGACGGTGGCCACCGCCGTCAGGATACCGGCAATCGTATAGACCAGCACCTTGTGGCGGTCGACATTGATCCCGGACATCCGCGCCGCCGCCTCGTTCGAGCCGATGGCGTAGCTGTGCTTGCCGTAAAGCGTATAGATCATGATGATCTGGAACAGCACCGCCAGAAACACGAAAACCACCGCCGGGTTCTGGCCGGGCCAGCTCAAGGTGCCAAAGGTCAGCGACCCCAGCACATCGCCGTTGGCGACTTTGGCATAGGCTTCGGTCGGAAAGGAAATCGGATTGCCGTTGGACCACCAGCGCGCGACACCGCGCGCCGACACCATCATGCCCAGCGTGGCGATAAAGGGCGGTATTTTGGTATAGGCAATCAGCAAACCATTGATCAAACCGGCAATAGTGCCGCAGGCCAGCGCTGCGACAATCGGCACGATCACCGGCAGATCCATGAATTCCGCGCCAAAGATCGCCTTGGGATTGGGGTTGCCGTTGACAAGTGCGGTTTGCGCGAAGCTCATGCAGACCATGGCGGTGGCCCCGACCACCGAGCCGGAGGACAGGTCGATACCGCCCAGAATGATGACCTGCGTGACGCCAAGTGCGATGATGCCGGTGATGGCCACCTGCAGCACGATGACGTTCAGCCGCTGCTGGTTGAACCAGATGTCCAGCTTGGGGTTCATGTTGAACAGAAAGCTTGTGCCGTTGATGCGGTTCAGAACCTCAAAGACCAGCACAATGGCGATCAGCGCGGCCAGAATATTCAACTCTGGCGGCCAAGCCCGTTTGGATTGATCGTAGCTCAGGCCTCCGAGCCCTTGCGCTGGCTGTGACACGACGCGTTCCCCCCCCGAATTTGTCAGTCTTGATCAACTTCACCCCGGCCAGGGCCGAAGGGCAAGAGAAAAGGGGCGGCATCTTGGCGCGCCGCCCCTTCTGTTGCAAGGATCAGTTCTTGGCGAGGAAGTCGGTGACATTGGCAGAAGTCACCAGCTGGAAGGGGATCATCACCTTCTGCTCAACTGCCGTGCCGGCCGCCAGCGCCATAGCCGCATCCACCGCGCCCGAACCCTGGCCCGCCGCATCCTGGAACACGGTCACGTCCTGATCGCCGGCCTGCATCGCCGCCAGCGCGTCCTGGGTCGCGTCAATGCCGCCCACAACCACGGTGGCCATGTCAATTCCGCCGGCCTTCATCGCCTGAATTGCGCCGATGGCCATTTCGTCGTTGTTGGCGATGACGCCATCAAACGCCGTGCCGGTCGACAGCCAGTTGGTCATCATGGTCTGCGCCTGATCGCGCGACCAGTTGGCGGTCTGCTCGTCGATGATGTTCAGGGTCACGGCGCATTTGCCCGCAGCCATCACGTCATGGATGTCAGCGGTGCGCTGGACGGCGGCCTGATTGGAAAGTTCGCCCATCATCACATAGATATTGGCGGTGTCTTTCCCCATCGCCTTCAACTGGGCGCAAACTTCGATGGTTTGCAGCGTGCCCGAGTCAACTTCGTCTGACGCCACGAAAGCCTGATTGTCGGGCATGGAATCGACGTTGATCGGCTGGCGGTTCACATAGACCAGCGGAATGCCGGCGGCAGCAGCGGCATCCGACATGGCTTGCGTCGCCGAGGTGTCAACCGGGTTCACGATGATCGCGCTGACGCCCGACGCAATGAAGTTGTTGATCTGGTCCAACTGGGCCGCCACGTCGTTCTTGGCGTCCTGGATCTGCACGACCTGACCCTTGCTGTCGGCATAGGTCTGAATGCCGTTGCGCAAAACGGTCAGGAAGTTGTCGTCAAAGGCCGCCATCGAAACGCCGATTTCGCCAGCCATTGCGCTGGTGCCCATCAGGGCAGCAAAACCAGCGATGATAAGTGTCTTTTTCATAGTTTCCTCCACGTTTGGTGTCCGGTCACCGTTACCTTCCCCGGAACCCCGCTGTTGGGCGGGGCTGTTCTTGCCGCTACGCCAGTGCGCCGCGGATGTAAGTCATAGATGCCGACAGATCGTCGGGCAATGTGGCGCTGTCGTGAACCGCTGCGGCAAAGGGCTCGAACGAACAGGAGGCAGTGACCCCGGCAGCCAGCAGGGCGCGGATCTGGGCGATGTTGCCAACCCGGTCGGCGGCATCGACCAGAACCCGGTGGCTGTCGCGCATGTCGGCCACGGCAACGGCAGGGTCGGTCACGCCTGAGATATGGATCAGGCCGGTCAGGTCGGGAAAGGTCGCTGCCTCGCCCGCCAGATGGTGGTGGAACGTATCGTGCGTGATGCGGAAGCGGTCGGCCAGGCCCAGCGCAAGGATCACCTCTGCCACTTCGGATTTGCGGCGGAGCGAGCAGCTCTCGAACCCTAGCGGCTCGACAAACCCCATGATTGCGTGGCGTTCGAGGATCGGCGCAAGGCCGCGCAGCGCTTCGGCAAGATTGGTTTTCCGTTCCCCGTCATCGCAGCCGGTGCCATCGTTTTTCGGCACCAGAATCAGCGCAGCGGCCCCGGTTTCGGCACACCAGCGGGCCAGATCCCCGGCCTCGGCTGCGCGGGTGGCAGACCATTCGTTGAACCGCTGCAAGGCGTTGATCGTGATGATCTTTTGGCCGTGTTTTGCGGCAGCCGCACGGATCGCTGCCGGGGTGGTGCCGTCAAGGATCGCTTGCCCGGCCAGATCGTTGCGAATCTCTGCCTCGGTGCAGCCAAGGCGCGCCGAAAGTGCAAAGAATTCCGCCACATCCAGCCTTGGCGCCGCCATATGGTTCAGCGCGAAACGGGCCTGCAAGATTTTCGCCACGAAATGATTTCCCCCCATGGGTGGCAGACTCAGGTCCGCCATCCGCGTGATGGAACAAATATTCCAAATTGGAATTATTGCAACCCATAAATTCCACGAGGCCTGGATGACATGCACATACTGCGGCTCTGCGCTGCTGGGCCGTGACGCCAAACCCGCCAGGGCAATCGGTCGGGGTCTGCGGAACTGTATCATTCCGGGTTCGGCGGGGCAGCATGAAAGATCTGATGAAACGGTCGTATCAACCGGCGATCCTCGATCCACTGATCCGGGTCGGGCCGTTGATCGTGGCCGTCGGCAAGGCTGCTTGTAACTTGGGCAGCCGGTGGTGCCTGCGGCAATCGGGCAGTTCCAGAATCCCCACTGGTTCGTTAAACGCACATTGCCCGCAACGGCAAAACAACGATGGCCAGAATTCCGCAGCGATCCGGAACCTGGCCAACCAACCCGGCATCGACGGCTCACCGCCGGCAGCCGAAAGACATGAAGGAACGACCATGGCGCAATGGGTAGAGGCCTGCAGCACCGATGACGTGGATGAGGAGGATCTGATCCGCTTTGACCATGACGGCCGCACATTCGCGATCTATCAAAGCCCGGACGGCAAATTCTATTGCACCGATGGCCTGTGCACCCATGAAAAAGTGCATCTGTCGGGCGGGTTGGTGATGGATTACCTGGTCGAATGCCCCAAGCATAATGGCCGGTTCGACTATCGCACCGGCGAGGCCAAGGGGGCGCCGGTCTGCATCAATCTGGCGACATATCCGGTGCGGGTCGAAGGCGGCAAGGTGTTGGTAGAGGTCTGAGGCAGCCTGCCCCGGTTCGGATTTTCATGGACAGACAGCGGGTCCGCTCATAGAACATGCATTCCACGGCCCCCGGTTTTTGGAACGCTTGGGTCGGGAGCGGATGGATCGGGAGCCGGACATGGCAGACACTGCGCTTTTGACTGCGCCGGGATCGATCGAGGAGTTTCAGGCCCGGCTGGTCGACATCTCCGACGGTCTGCCCAAGCGCCTGCTGCAATGCGCCGACTTCATCGGGCAGAATACCGACCGGATCGCGGTCTCGACCGTGGCAGAGCTTTCGGCGGCGGCGGGGGTTCAGCCGTCGGCTTTCATGCGGTTTTGCCAGCTTATGGGCTTTTCCGGCTTTTCGGAAATGCAGCGGATGTTTCGCGAAACCTACAAGCTGCGCTGGCCCGACTATACCACCCGGCTGGAAAACCTGCGCGCCACTGGCAGCGACAGCCCAAGCGCCCTGCTGGCCGAATTCGTCGAAGCCGGGCGGGCGTCGCTGTCCACCCTGGCGGCAACCATTGATCCCGCCCAGCTTGACCGCGCCGTCGAGGCGCTGGCGAAAGCCCCGACGATCCATGTCATCGGCTTGCGGCGCGCCTTTCCGATAGCCAGCTATCTGACCTATGCGTTTGAAAAGATGGAAATTCCCGCGATGCTGCACGACGGCGTCGGCAATTTCAACCTGCGCCACGCGCTGCGCAAGGGCGATGCGCTGATCGCCATCACCTTTGCGCCCTACACCCAGGATACCGTGGAAATGGCCCGCTTTGCCCGAGATAACGGCCATGAAGTGGTTGCCATAACCGATGCATTGAACAGCCCGTTGCACCGGCTGGGCAGCATCGCGCTGATGATATCGGAAATTGATGTCGGTGCCTTCCGCAGCCTGTCGGCGTCGCTGTCGCTGGCGATGGCGGTGGCCGTTTCCGTTGGCACGCGCCGCGCCAGCGCGTAACACGCCGGCCAAATGCGACCCAAATGGAATTTTTCCATTGCATATATTTTGTAATGGAATATTTTTTCCAAGATAACCCGGAAGTGTCGTGCTGCTGAGTCTTCCGGGCCATGGGGGGAAAGATGCTGGATCTGATCACCATTGGCCGGTCGTCGGTCGATCTTTATGGCGCGCAGGTTGGCGGGCGGCTGGAAGACATGGCGTCTTTCCAGAAATATATCGGCGGCTCCCCCACCAATATCGCCGCCGGAACCGCGCGGCTGGGGCTGCGCTCGGCGCTGATCAGCCGGGTTGGCGATGAACATATGGGGCGCTTCATCCGCGAACAACTGGTGCGCGAAGGCGTCGATGTGCGGGGCCTTGCCACCGACACCACGCGGCTGACGGCGCTGGTGATCCTTGGCATCCGCGACCAGCACCAGTTTCCGCTGATCTTTTACCGGGAAAACTGCGCTGATATGGCTTTGAGCGAAGACGACATCGACCCCGCCTTCATCGCCGAGGCGCGCTGCGTTACCGCCACCGGCACCCATCTGAGCCACCGCAACACCGAAGCCGCCGTGCTGAAGGCCTTGCGGCTGGCGCGCGAAAACGGCGCGAAAACCGCGCTGGATATTGATTATCGCCCCAATCTGTGGGGGCTGGCGGGCCATGGCGACGGCGAAAGCCGTTTCATCTCCTCGGCCGCCGTGACGGCCAAGCTGCAATCGAGCCTGCATCTGTTCGATCTGATCGTCGGCACCGAGGAGGAGTTTCACATCGCCGGTGGCTCCACCGACACGCTGGCGGCGTTGCGCGCCGTTCGGGCGGTTTCGGGGGCCGTGCTGGTGTGCAAACGCGGGCCGATGGGGGCCGTGGCCTTTACCGGTGCGATCCCGGATGCGCTGGAAAAGGGCACGGCGGGGCAGGGCTTTCCGATCGAGGTGTTCAACGTACTGGGGGCCGGTGACGGCTTCATGTCCGGTCTGCTCAAGGGTTGGCTGACCGGCGAAGACTGGGAAACCAGCCTTAAATTCGCCAATGCCTGCGGGGCCTTTGCCGTCAGCCGCCACGGCTGCACCCCGGCCTATCCGAGTTGGGAGGAGTTGCAGTTTTTCCTTGGCCGTGGGGTCGTGAACCCGGCGCTGCGCAAGGATGCGGAACTGGAGCAGATCCACTGGTCCACCAACCGCGCAGGTACCTGGCCCGACCTCAAGGTCTTTGCCTTTGACCACCGCATGCAATTGGAGAATATCGCCGGTCAGACCGGTGCATCCCATGAAAAGATTGGTGATTTCAAGCTGTTGTGCCTAAGGGCGGTAGAAAAGGTTGCGCAGGGGCGGGCGGGCTATGGCCTGTTGTGTGACAGTCGTCTGGGCCGCGAGGCGCTGTATCGCGCTGCTGGGCAGGGGCTGTGGATCGGCCATCCGGTGGAATGGCCGGGATCGCGACCGCTCAAGCTGGAACCCGAGCTTGGCCCCGATTTCGGCGGCCTGTCGGAATGGCCGCTGGAACATATCGTCAAGGTGCTGTGTTTCTATCACCCCGAGGACAGCGCCGCGATGAAGGCGGATCAGGAGGCGACGGTGACCCGCCTGTTCGCCGCAGCACGGCGCAACCGGCTGGAATTTCTGCTGGAAGTCATCCCCTCCAAGGTCGGCCCCGTGGCAGATGACACCACGGCGCAGATCATCCAGCGCTTTTATGACATCGGCATCTTTCCCGACTGGTGGAAGCTGGAGCCGTTTCGCAGCGATGCGGCATGGCAACTGGCCTGTGACGCCATCAGCCGCAACGATCCCCATACCCGCGGCATCGTGGTTCTGGGGCTGGATGCCCCGGCGGATGAACTGCACCAGAGCTTTGCCCTTGCGGCGCAGCATGATCTGGTCAAGGGTTTTGCCATTGGCCGCACCATCTTTGGCGATGCCGCCCGGGCCTGGCTGGGTGGCCATATCACCGATGCCGAAGCCGTGGATGACATGGCGCAACGCTACCAAGCACTCTGTTCGGTATGGGAACAGGCCCGGGCCGCAAAAAGGAACGCAGCATGATGAAAACCCCCGCTCGCCAGACGGTTCGCCTGACCGCCGCACAGGCGATGGTCCGCTATCTGGCCAACCAGATGAACGAGGACGGCGAAACCTTCATCGCCGGGGTCTGGGCGATCTTCGGCCACGGCAATGTGGCGGGCATCGGCGAGGCGCTGCACGGCATCGGCGCGGCACTCCCGACCTGGCGCGGTCAGAACGAACAGACCATGGCGCACACCGCCATCGCCTATGCCAAGGCCATGAACCGCCGCCGGGCCATGGCGGTGACCACCTCTATCGGGCCCGGCGCGCTGAATGTGGTGACGGCGGCCGGGGTGGCGCATGTGAACCGGCTGCCCTTGCTGATCATCCCCGGCGATGTCTTTTCCAACCGTTCGCCGGATCCGGTGCTGCAGCAGGTGGAGGATTTTGGTGACGGCATCCTGTCGGCCAATGATTGCTTCAGGCCGGTTGCCCGCTACTTCGACCGGATCAGCCGCCCCGAACATCTGCTGACCGCGCTGCCGCGCGCCATGGCCACCATGACCGATCCGGCGGGCTGCGGCCCGGTGGTGCTGGCTTTTTGTCAGGATACGCAAGCCGAGGCCCATGACTATCCGCTGGCGTTCTTCGAGCGCAGGGTCTGGGCGATCCGCCGCCCCCGCGCCGACCGGGCCGAACTGGCTGCCGCCGTTGCCGCCATTCGCGCCGCCAAGGCACCGCTGATCGTGGCAGGCGGGGGCGTACTTTATTCCGGTGCATCCGAGGCGCTGTCGGCCTTTGCGTCACGCCATCAGATTGCAGTGGTCGAGACTCAGGCCGGGAAATCGGCGCTGGCGGTCGGGGATCGGATGAATTTCGGCCCGGTCGGGGTGACAGGATCCACCAGCGCCAACGCTCTGGCGGAAAAGGCCGATCTGGTGATCGGGGTCGGCACGCGGTTTCAGGATTTCACCACCGGATCGTGGAACCTGTTCCAGAACCCGGCGCGGCGGCTGATGTCGGTGAACGTGCAGCCCTATGACGGGGTCAAGCACGGGGCTTTGGCCGTGGTGGGTGATGCGCGCGAGGCGCTGGCGGAATTGTCGGCGGCGCTGGGCGATCATCGTGGCCCGGCCCCTGACATGGGGTTGAAAACCGCATGGGCGCTGGACGTGGCCGCAGTTACGGCCCCACCGGCCCCCGGCAATCAACTGCCCAGCGACATGCAGGTGATCGGGGCGGTGCAACGCTCTGCCACCGCCGCTACCGTGGTGATGGGCGCGGCGGGAACCATGCCGGGGGAATTGCACAAGCTGTGGCAGACCGAGGCGGTCAGCGGCTACCACATGGAATATGGCTTCTCCTGCATGGGATACGAGATCGCCGGTGCCATCGGCATCAAGATGGCGCGTCCCGACGCCGATGTGATCTGCATGCTGGGCGATGGCAGCTACATGATGGCCAATTCCGAACTGGCGACGGCGGTCATGATGGGGATCAGGATCACGATCGTCATCACCGACAACCGGGGCTACGGCTGCATCAACCGCCTGCAGCGCGCCACCGGGGGTGCCGGGTTCAACAATCTGCTGGATCAGAGCTACCACAAGGTGCCAAGCGCCATCGACTTTGCTGCCCATGCCGGCTCGATGGGGGCGCAGGCGATCAAGGTGCGCACGATCGCCGAGCTGGAAGCGGCGCTGGCCCGTGCCAGGGGGGCCGATGCGGCAACCGCCATCGTCATCGACACCGATCCCTGGCCCTCGACCGAAGCCGGCGGGACATGGTGGGATGTCGGGGTGCCCGCAGTATCCGAGCGGGCAGAGGTGCGGGCAGCGCGCGCGGCCTATGAGGCGGCGATGGCGGAGCACCCCGACAGGTGAAGGGATTGCGGCGAGACTCCAGGGCGCTGCCCCGGACCCCGGGATATTTGAGCCAACAAGAAACGCAAGGCAGGGGTGACATGGATGGCTGATCTGCTGGTGAAACCGATGGGCGCGCACGGCAAGGTGCATGACATTACCCCGGATAGCGCAGGTTGGCGCTATGTCGGGTTCGGTCTGTACCGGCTGGCGGCGGGGGAAAGTGCGGCCGAGGCTACCGGCGGGCGCGAGGTGATTCTGGTGCTGGTTGAGGGCAAGGCAGCGCTGGAAGCGGCGGGCCGGGATTTCGGCGTGATGGGCGCGCGGATGGATCTGTTCGACCGCACGCCGCCGCATTGCCTGTATGTGCCGCCGGGGGCGGAGTGGCGCGCCGTTGCCACCACGGATTGCGTGATTGCTGTCTGTTCGGCACCCGGCGTGGGCAGCTATCGGGTGCAGCGGCTGGGGCCGGAGGGGATCGCCCTTGCCCCGCGCGGCAAGGGCAGCAACACCCGCTATGTCAACAATATTGCCATGGAGGGCCGCGATGTGGCCGGGTCGCTCTTGGTGACCGAGGTCTTTACCCCGGCGGGCAACTGGTCATCCTATCCGTCGCACCGCCATGACGAGGATGACTTTCCGCGCATGACCTATCTGGAGGAGACCTATTACCACCGCACAAACCCGCCGCAGGGCTTTGCCATTCACCGGGTCTATTCCGAGGATGGCGCGCTGGATGAGGTGATGGTGGCGAAGAACCATGATGTGACGCTGGTGCCGCGCGGCCATCATCCGGTGGCGGCGGCCTATGGTTATGACCTGTATTATCTCAATGTCATGGCCGGCCCGATCCGCAAATGGCGCTTTGCCAATGACCCGGATCATGACTGGATCGCGAGGCGCGACGCCTGACCTTATCGCCCGTGCATTCCATGTGGCAACGTGCGATGCTGCGCTGCAGCCTGGAGGAAACATGGGCAAAGTCATCACGGTGGCGCAGCAAAAGGGCGGCTCTGGCAAGACCACGCTGGCCGCCAATCTGGCGGTGGCCTTTGCCCGTGCCGGACTGTCGGTGGCGCTGCTGGACACCGACCCGCAAGGCAGTCTTGGCCGCTGGTTCATGGCGCGGCGCGGCCGGGAACTGCCAGCCAACGGGGTGGCAATCGAGTTTTCCACCGCCTCGGCCTGGGGGGTTTCCTACGAATGCGAAAAGCTGCGCAAGCTTCATGACATCGTGATCGTCGACACCCCGCCCAAGGTCGATGCCGATCTGCGCCCGGCCCTGCGGGAGGCCGATCTGGTATTGGTGCCCGTAGGCTCCAGCCATGTTGATCTGTGGGCGACCGAGGGCGTGATCGATCTGGCGCGGCGCGAGCACAAATCGGTGGCTTTGGTGCTGAACCGCGCCCGGACCGGCACGCGGCTGGCTGCTGAAGTTGCCACAGCGGCGGCGGCTTTGGAGGGGCAGGTACTGGACACCGTTCTGTCGTTTCGCGTCGCTTATGCCGAGGCGCTGGGGCTGGGGCTTGGCGTTGCCGAACTGGGCAAATCCGCCGCTGCCGCCGAGGTGCAGGTGCTGGCGGATGAGGTGTTGCGGACCCTTGGCTAATCCTTGGGGAAATGCAGGATCAGCACATAAAAGGCATAGGCCCCGGCTCCGCCAAAAAGCACCGCCCAGCCGGGGCTGCCCATCATGGCTTCGGCAATGCCCCAGGCCAGCGGCAGCAGCGCCGTGACCCAGCGCCGCCATGGCTTGGCAAAGAACGGGTGGCGCGGATCGAGCAGTCGTTGCATCTGGAAATCCCATGGTCTGACCGGGCCAGTGCCCGCACCGCCCTGAATAGCCGGAATGCGGCGCTTTGCCCAGTGTTGCCAGATTGTTGCAATGATCGCCGGTTGATGGCTTCATGACGTCGCCCGCCGCGTGAGGTGGCGGCAATGACGGCTTGTTTGCCTTTGGGGGATCGGTTGCTGGAGTTTTTGCGCGCCGAAGGGCGGCGGTTTGCCAAGACGGTTACGTGGTCTCTGGCGGGGTGGCGGGCCTGTTGGGCGACGGAAAAGAGCCTGCGGCAATGGACCCTGGCCAACCTGATCTCTGCCGCGCTGGCCTTTGCGGTGCCGACGACGCCGGGAGAACGGGCGCTGATCCTGGCGCTGGGGCTGCTGGTGCTGGCGGCGGAACTGCTGAATTCGGCTTTGGAGGAGACGGTGGATTACATCTCTGCCGAGCGGCACCCGAGGGCGAAAAAGGCCAAGGACGCCGGATCGGCGGCGGTGGCGATGACGGCTGTGGCCCCAGGGGTGGCCTGGGTGGTGGTGCTGGCGGGGTAGTTGACCCGTAGTACCAAGGAATGGAATTGGTGGGGAAAGGAGAGCGGCCATGAGCAAGAATACATCGGTGGTGCTGGGCGATCATTTCATCGGGTTTCTGAAAGAACAGGTGGCGTCGGGCCGCAATGGCTCCGCCTCCGAGGTCGTCCGCGCCGGGCTGCGACTGTTGGAGGAGCGCGAGACGGCGCAGGTGGAGTTGCGGGCGGAAATTGCGAAGGGGGAGGCGAGCGGCCCGGCGGTGGAGTTTCACTTCGACGCGTGGCTCGCCGGGAAAAAAGCCGAATTTGCCGAGGATGCTGCGTGAAGCTGATCTGGCGACCGGACGCCTTGCGCGATCTGGAAGAGATCTGGGCCTACCCTGCCGACGAAAGTGAATTGATCGTAAGGATCGCGGAATGGAAAAAGCTGCATCCAGCCTTCGCAATTCCAATCGCCGGATC
>Ga0105044_10001355_pt1 | contig 32517 bp, 28 predicted proteins | sample MAT01_FD_78092 | JGI IMG/M metagenome (GOLD analysis project Ga0105044, IMG submission 78092) | Freshwater microbial communities from Lake Fryxell liftoff mats and glacier meltwater in Antarctica - MAT-01 | ecosystem: Environmental > Aquatic > Freshwater > Ice > Liftoff microbial mat | place...
ATGCCGACGCAGGATCGTCAGCTGCTGCACGAGCGCCATCTGGTCAGTAAGGAGCTGGCAGGGCTCGATCAGCAGCATCCTTTGCGTACCGGCGCGGCCGTGTTCCTCGGTCAGTCGGTTGGCCTGCTGGTGAACGAAGAGGATCACCTTCGCTTGCAGGCGCTGCGGTCGGGGTTTGCGGTGCCGCAGGCGTTCGAGGATGTGCAGCGCCTCGATCAGGAGTTGGGGGCGCAGGTGCCGTATGCGTTCCATCGCGAGTTCGGTTTTCTGACGGCGTGCCCGACGAATACCGGAACTGGACTGCGGGCCTCGGTGCTGATTCATTTGCCCGGGCTGGTGCTCACCAAGGAAATCGGCAAAGTGCTCGCCGGTCTTCAACAAATGGGGCTCACGTACCGAGGCTTGTACGGTGAGGGCAGTGAGGTCGTCGGAAATTTCTTTCAGCTGTCGAACCAAACGACGCTGGGACGGTCCGAAGACGAGCTGCAGGACCTGCTGGTCCGGGTGGTGCGGCACGTGATCGAACGGGAAGAAGAGGCTCGGCGTGTACTCGTTCGGGACGCCGGATATATTATTGAGGATAAGTTGTGGCGGTCGTACGGTACGCTGCGGTACGCCCGTAGCCTGACGTTCGATGAAGCGATGAATTACCTCAGTGGAGTGCGGCTGGCGGTTGGCCTGAAACTGATCACCGGTCTCAGTGTATACACTCTCAACAAGCTCCTGATATTTGCACAGTCAGCGCATCTGGCCCACCTTGAGGGGCGCGCGTTGACCGAAGGTGAGGCGAACCTAGCTCGCGCGCGCTACGTGCGTGAATCGCTGGTGAGCGAAGGGGGAGAGTCGAATGATCCGCTTCCATAGGAACCTGAGGGGACGATGAACGGCTACAACTTCACCGAGCGGGTTCGGAAGGTTCTTGCGATGGCGCGCGAGGAGGCAGCACGCCTTCACCATGAGTACGTGGGTACCGAGCATATCTTGCTCGGGCTGATCCGCGAGGGTGAAGGGGTTGCGGCGGCCGTATTGCAGAATCTCAACGTCGATCTCGACGACGTGACGCAGAAAATCGAGGAGACGGTCAAGAAGGGGAAGGCGGCTCAGGCCACCGGCCCCGATCTGCCGTACACGTCGCGCGCGAAGAAAGTCCTGGAATTGGCCATGGCTGAAGCGCGCGACCTCAATCACAGTTATGTCGGCACCGAACACCTGTTGCTCGGACTCCTTCGCGAAGAGAAGGGGATCGCAGCACAGGTGTTGACCGACGCCGGCGTGAATCTCGACGCGGCGCGCGCCGAGACGTTGCGCTTGCTCGGGACCGACATGCCGCAGCCAGGGCAGTCGCCGCCGCCGGAAAAAGCGGGCACCGGCGGGCCGCCATCAGCCGCGTCGCCCAAGGGCGACAAGAAGTCCAAGACGCCGGCACTCGATCACTTCTGCCGCGATCTGACCCAGTTAGCTGCGGAAGGGCAGCTTGATCCGACCATCGGCCGCGCGAAGGAGATCGAGCGCGTGATGGAAGTGCTCTCGCGTCGGAAGAAGAACAACCCGGTGTTGATCGGCGAACCTGGTGTCGGCAAGACGGCGATCGTCGAAGGGCTGGCCCAGCTCATTGCGAACGGTGAGTGCCCCGAGAACCTGCGGGACAATCGCGTGTTGTCACTCGACATGGCGGCGGTTATCGCGGGCACGAAGTATCGTGGCCAGTTCGAAGAGCGGCTCAAGGCTGTGATGAACGAGATCGCGCAGAACAAGCAGATCATTTTGTTCATCGACGAGCTGCACACCCTGGTCGGTGCCGGTGCCGCCGAGGGAGCCATCGATGCCAGCAACATGCTGAAACCAGCGCTCGCGCGCGGGGAACTGCAGTGCGTTGGGGCCTCCACGCTCAACGAATATCGCAAATACATCGAGAAGGACGGCGCGCTCGAGCGTCGCTTCCAGACCGTGGTGGTCGATCCGCCTTCGATCGACGAGACCGTGCAGATCCTGCAGGGGCTGCGCAAGAAGTACGAAGATCACCACCGCGTGAACATTCCTGACGAGACGCTCGTGGCTGCTGCGAAGCTGTCCGAGCGCTACATCACGGATCGTTTCCTCCCGGACAAGGCGATCGACGTGATCGACGAAGCAGGCGCGCGAGCACGTCTCGCCGCGCAGGCTCCGCCGCCGGCCGTCGCCGCACTCAAGGAGCAGCTGGAAGCGATCAACGGCGAGAAGGAAGCGGCGGTGCGCGACCAGAACTTTGAGCGGGCCGCGTCGTTGCGTGACAACGAGCGTGAGTTGCAGGCGGAGATCCGCCGCAAGCAGGAAGAGTGGGAGCAGCATCGTGCATCGCATCGGCCGACGTTGGGTGAGGAAGAAATCGCCTTCATCGTCAGCCGCTGGACGGGCATTCCTGTGACACGTCTGCAGGAAGCTGAGACCAAGCGTCTGTTGCGCATGGAAGACGAGCTCCACCTGTCCGTCGTGGGGCAGGATGAAGCGATCAAGGCGTTGGCCCGCTCCATCCGCCGCAGCCGCGCTGGCCTCAAGGACCCGCGTCGTCCGATCGGGTCGTTCATCTTCTCCGGGCCAACCGGCGTTGGAAAGACGGAGCTTGCCCGCTCGCTCGCAAAGTTTCTGTTTGCCGATGCCTCGGCGCTGATCCGCGTCGACATGAGCGAATACATGGAGAAGTTTTCCGTGTCAAGGCTCATCGGTGCGCCACCCGGGTATGTCGGTTACGAAGACTCAGGAACGCTAACGAAGGCAGTACGTCGTAAGCCGTACAGCGTCGTGTTACTCGACGAAATCGAAAAGGCGCACCCGGATGTGTTCAACATTCTGCTGCAGGTGCTCGATGAGGGTCATCTCACGGACAACTACGGCCGCATGATCGATTTCAAGAACACCGTCGTCATCATGACGTCGAACGTGGGTGCAAAAGACATCACGCGTGGTAAGTCGCTCGGCTTTGCGACCAACGATTCACGCGGCAATTTTGAACGTATCTCCGACAAGGTCAAAGAGGAGATGGGGCGCGTCTTCAACCCCGAATTCCTCAATCGCCTCGATGACGTGATCGTGTTCCATCCGCTGGGGAAGGAACATATCTCCAAGATCGTATCGATCCTCTTTGCGGACGTGCAGAAGCGTCTCGCCGAAGAAGAACTGACGATCAGGCTGACAGATGCGGCGACCGAGTTCTTGGTAAATCATGGGTACGACGAGCATTACGGTGCGCGTCCACTCAAGAGAGCTATTCAGCGGTACATCGAGGATCCACTCTCCGAGAAGCTGCTCACGGCAGAGTTCTCGCGCGGCGACGATATCGAAGTCGATCCGTCCAGCACGGAGAAGGACAAACTCGAGTTCCGCGTGATGTCCCCGTCCCCGAGCCCGCAGGCGTGATTTTGATGCTTGCTGGCGGCCGGACCCTCAGGGGTCCGGCCGCTTGTTGTTTCAGTTTATATTCATCGGCTATGCAGAAACGCGTTTCCCTTCGAACGGCGGCCTTTGGCGCGCTGGGTCTGGCACTGTCTCTCCTTCCGGGCGTTCTCCGGGCGCAGGACATGACCGGCAAGTGCACCGTGCCAGATTCCATCGCGATTCGCGGCAACAGCCGCGTTGCGGAATCGAAGATCCGCGCCGAGGGGGGAATCACAGCCGGAACGCCACTGAACTTTCCCGGTGTTCAGCGCGCTATCAAGGCTGTCTACGCGCTCAACGAGTTCGATGGCGTGGAAGTGGTGTGTGATCTCGAGACGCTGGAGGAGAAGGCGATCATCGCGATCGTGGTGAAGGAGCGCGCGCTGCTGGGTGACATCAAAGTCGTCGGGGCGAAAGCGGTTTCTGAGCGGTCGGTCCGCGACAAGATCGATCTCCTGGTCGGTCGGCCGATCGATCCACTCGTCGAAGCGCGCGCGCGTGCACGCATCGACTCGACGTACGAAAAAGCCGGCTACTATCTTGCCCGCGTTACAATCGATTCGACGCCGATGTCCGACGGTCGTATCGGCCTTACCTATCGTGTTGACGAGGGACGTCGACTCGCGATTTCAGGCATCGATGTCGTCGGCAACACCAAAGTGAAAGAGTCGACGATCGTTGGCGCCATGAAGACAAAGCCGGAAGGATTTTGGTTTTTCCGGAAAGGCGAGTTCGACGATGACAAGTACGTTGGCGACCTTGGCGAACGTATTCCGGCGCTTTTCTCGCGCCTGGGTTACGTCGACATGCGCATCGCGAAGGACACGCTCGTCGTCGACCGCGACCAGGGGAAGGGACTGGTGCAAATCGGTATCGAAGAAGGTCCGCGATACCGGGTCGGCAAATTTGAAATTGCGGGCAATCGTCGGTTCCCGACGGATGAGCTCCGCCGCTACTATCCGTTCGAAGGCAATGATCCGACGCTGACCCAGAAAGTGAAGTCGTTGATCACGCGTGAAGCTGCCGCGCCGGAAGGCGTGTTCGACCAGAAAAAGTGGGATGATGCGCTTGAGAAGGTGAACACGGCGTATCGCAACAATGGCTATTTGTACGCTCGCATCAACCCTGTCGTCGAGCGCACGATCGGGGCGGATTCACAGTCCGTGGTGAACCTGCGTTGGGAAATCGACGAGAAGAATCCGGCGATCGTGAATCGCATTGAGATCCTCGGCAACGATTACACGTCGGACGATTGCATTCGGCGCGCGATTTTTCTGGTGCCCGGTGGCGTTTTCAATCAGGAAGCCATGGTGCGCAGTTATCAGAGCATCGGCAATCTGAATTTCTTTGAATCGCCCATGCCGTTTCCCGACTACCGCCCAATCAATGATCAGGGTGATGTCGACATCGTGTTTCGTCTGAAGGAAAAGCGCACCGGTAGCATCAATTTCGGCGCGTCCATGGGGCAGGGCGGCGTTGGCTTTGGTGGTTTCATCGGCCTTGAGCAGCCCAATCTCTTCGGCAAGTGCAAGCGGGGGCAACTGAACTGGCAGTACGGCCGGTTCTTCAACGACTTCACGGCGACGTACACCGACCCGGCGCTTCGTGGCTCGCGCATCTCCGGGGCGCTGAGCGCCTACCGGACTCAGTCGCGTTTTGTGATTGGCAACCTTGGTCAAAACATCCGAACGGGTGGGCAGGTTCGCATCGGACTTCCGGTGCCAGGGTCACTGTTTTCGTCCCTCGCGGTGTCGTACAACGGAGAGTCGGCGACGTTCACGCAAGGCACGGTTGCCAACAGTACATGCTCGAGGAACTGTCTCCGCTCGAACATCGGGCTGGAGTACACGTTCGACACGCGTGTCGACCTTCCGTTTGCGACGAGAGGCTCGCTTCGATCAATCACCACGGATTTCAGCGGCGGCCCGCTGGGCGGCTCCGTGAATTTCCAGCGCGTGACTGGTGAAATGCGGGCTTACGCGCCGCTTGCTGAGATCGGCGGTTCAACCCCCGGATCTCAGCCCATCAAGTTCGTGATGGGTATAACAGCTCGGGCCGGTGCGCTATTCGGCAATTCAGGGCCGTTCTTTTTCCAGCAACAGTTTGCGGTGGGTGGCGTGATGTTCGGTCAGGCCGTCCGCGGCTATCCGGAATTCTCAATTACACCCGGCGGCTTCAACCCGACGACCGACCAGTTCAGGTCGGACCCGAACTCGTTCGGCAACGCATTCATGACCATCACAGGGGAGCTGGGACTTCGGCTCAATCAGATGTTCTACCTGAACGTATTTACCGACGCTGGCAACAACTGGGCGTCGGCCCGCCAGATAAATCCTACCCGGCTCTTCCGTTCTGCCGGAGTTGGAGTATCTACCGTGACGCCATTGGGCCCCCTTGGGCTTGATATGGCGTACGGATTCGACCGGGTCGCGGTCGATCCAGTCACACTTCGCGCGCGACCTGCCCCGAAGTGGCAGTTCCATTTCCGACTCGGTCAGCTCTTCTAGGGGATTTCAGATGCGTCTTTCTACTTTCGTCGGCGCCTGTGCGCTGGTTCTCGGTGCTCCTGCGCTGGCCTCTGCACAAGTGGCGCAGAAGTTCGCGTTCATCAACTCGCAAGCGATCATGCAGTCGGCGCCCGGCCGTGGTGAGGCCGAGTTGCAGTTTCAGAAGGATATGGAAATGTTCCGTGCTCAGGTCGCCAAGCTCGGCGATTCGCTGAACCTCCTTCAGGAATCGTTCAAGAAGGAAGAGCCGGCACTCTCGCCAACGGCGAAGGAAGCAAAGCTCAAGGTGTTGAACGAGAAGCAGGCGGACTATCAGGAGCGCGTGCAGAAGCTCAACGATCAGGCTCAGCAGCGTGAGGCTGAGCTGATGCAGCCGATTCTGGAGAATGTCCGTAAGGTGCTCGATGACCTGCGTGCTGAGGGCGGCTACTCGTTCATCTTCGATGTGTCGGCGGGTTCGTTCATCGTTTCTGCAGACAAGAACCTCGATATCACGGACCGCGTCGTCTCGAAGTTGAAGCTTGCGGCGCCGAAAGTTGCGCCCAAGGCGACAACCGGACCAGCCAGCGTTCCAGCCGGTGTCACCACGAAGAAGCCGCCAACGCGGTGAGTCTCGGGCCGGATCGGCCGCGTGATGACGGCGGTGATGAGCGTAAGCTCATCACCGCCGCTGCCATTGCGGCGCAGGTGGGCGGAGACCTGTTCGGCGATGGGGAGATCGTGGTGCGGGGAATAGCCCCGCTTGATCGCGCCGGGCCCGATGAACTAAGTCTGCTGGCGCACGCCCGTTATGCTAATTGGTATGCCAATACCCGAGCTGGCGTCGTTCTCGTGTCGCCTGATCTGGCGGAGACCATCGGCACGCCGCGAGCTCGAATCGTTGTCGCCAAACCGATCGAGTCGATGCAGATCCTGCTTCGACATTTCCATCGGGGCGAGCGTCGTCCAACGGGCATCCATCCGACAGCCATCATCCCAGCGTCAGCGACGATCGGGCTGGATGTCACGATCGAAGCGTACGCCGTGATCGGCGAGAATGTCGCAATCGGTGACCGTGGGTGGATCGGCCCGAACGCAGTCGTCGGCGACGGCTGTACAGTGGGTGTCGACTGTCGAATTTACGCGAACGCGACGGTCTATCCGTTCGTGGAGATGGGGGACCGCGTCACCCTGCACGCTGGTGCCCGCGTTGGACGCGATGGTTTTGGATTCCTGCCCGGTCCGACTGGCCCCGTCCGTGTCCCGCACATCGGCCGGTGCGTGCTGGAGAACGATGTTGAGATCGGAGCGAACAGCTGCGTCGATCGCGGCAGTATCGACGACACCATCATCGGCGCCTTCACCAAACTCGACAGCCTCGTGCACATTGCGCATAACGTGCGCATCGGGAAGGGTTGCTTCATGGCGATGGGTGTTGGTATCGCCGGTTCAGCGCGCATCGGTAACGGCGTGCAGTTTGGCGGCCAGTCAGGGGTGGGCAACCACATCATCATCGGTGATGGCGCCTCGATCGCCGCGCGCGCCGGCGTGATCAGCGACGTCCCGGCCAAGCAGACCTATTCCGGCTTCCCCGCGCGCCCACATCGCGAGCAACTTCGGTCCTGGGCTGCGCTGGCTCGTCTCGCTGATATCATCAAGCCGCTCGAGCGTCTTCTCGGTCGGTCGGAGGAGCCGTGAGTGCGATGAAGGCAAAGACGGTGACGAAGGGTGGTGCGCCGCCGCTTTCCGGCGAGCGGAGAACGATCGGCGCCGAGGCCGTTGTGGAAGGGATTGGTCTGCACTTGGGCCACGCGTGCCGGCTGACGTTTCGCCCGGCGCCGACGGGATTCGGGATTCAGTTCAGACGCAGCGATCGCCCGGACAGCGCACTGATTCCGGCACTGGTCGACGCGGCGGTGAGCGCCGAGCGTCGAACGCAGCTCGGCCGCGGTGATGATGCCCTGCATACCGTAGAGCATGTGCTCGCTGCCGTGGGAGCGCTCCAGATCGATGATCTCGAAATCGTGATGGACGCGCCCGAGCCGCCGGTTATGGACGGCAGCGCTGAGCCGTTTCTGACGGCGTTGCTGGGCGCGGGCTTGGTCTCGAACGGTGGACGGCCCGAGTGGCTGGTGCTCCGGAAGTCGATCCGAGTCGTGGATGGCGAGTCGGTTTATGAGGCCCATCCGTGCATGCGGCTGGAGCTCGATGTGTCGATCGATTTTCCGCATCCGTTGATCGGGCGACAGTTTGGGCAGTACACTGTCTCCGCTGAAAGCTTCGGGAAAGAGATGGCGGCGGCGCGCACCTTCGGCTTCGTGCACGAGGTCGAAGGATTGCGTGCCAAAGGGTTGATTCAGGGAGCATCGACGGCGAACGCCGTGGTCCTCGACGAAGTCGGAGTCGTAGACAACACGTTGCGTTGGCCGGATGAGTTTGTGCGTCACAAAGCGCTGGATTGTGTTGGCGATCTGGTGCTGGCTGGTGCGCGAGTTCGTGCACACATCATTGCCGACAAACCAAGTCACCGGGGCACGGTTGCTCTGGTCCGCGCGCTTGTGCATCACGCAGTCAGGGAGCCGTCTGTGTATACCATTGAAGACATCATGCAGGTGTTGCCCCACCGCTATCCGTTCCTTCTCGTGGATCGCATCCTGGAGATTGAAGAAGGAAAGCGAATTGTCGGGCTCAAGAACGTGACGATCAACGAACCGTTTTTTCAGGGGCATTTCCCGGGGCATCCCATTATGCCGGGAGTGTTGATCATCGAGTCGATGGCGCAAGTTGGCGGCATGCTGCTGATGCGCACGATTGCGGATCCGTCGAGCAAGGTTGTCTACTTCATGTCGCTCGACAACATCAAGTTCCGTCGACCGGTTCGGCCGGGCGATCAGCTGCGACTTGAACTCGAAGTGACCCAGTTGCGTGGCGCCACCTGTCGCATGCGTGGTGTCGCGAGCGTCGACGGACAGGTCGCGACGGAAGCCGAGATGGCGGCCATCGTCAGAGATCGATGACTGCTCGCATTCATCCGACGGCGATCGTTGACTCGTCGGCCGTCCTTGGCGCTGGCGTCGAGATCGGACCATGGGCGATCGTGGGGCCGCGGTGCACGCTTGGCGAGGGCACAAAGATTTCCGCTCGCGCGACGCTTGAGCAGAACGTCCGTCTTGGCGCGCGTGTCAGCATCGGCACGGGCGCGGTGCTCGGCGGTGATCCGCAGGACCTCAAGTATCGCGGCGAGGAGACGTGGGTCGATATCGGCGATGATTCGTCTGTGCGCGAATACTCGACGATCAACCGTGGCACCGCACATTCGCTGACGACGCGCGTTGGACGCGGCTGCTTTCTCATGAGCTACGTGCATCTGGCGCATGACTGTCATCTGGGCGACAACGTCATCATTTCGAACGGGACCCAGCTCGCCGGGCACGTGACGATCGAGGACAAGGTGACTATTTCGGGATTGTGCGCAGTGCATCAGTTCTCGCGCATCGGTCGTCATGCGTTCATTGGCGGAATGTCGCGTGTGCCGCAGGACGTGCCGCCATTTGTGCGGGCGGTCGGGAATCCGTTAAAGCTGTTTGGACTGAACTCCGTTGGTCTTCGCCGCAGTGGAATTGACGACGAGACGGTGCGCGAGCTCAAGCGCGCGTATCGGCTTTGCTTCCGTTCTGAGCTGAATCTGTCGCAGGGTGTTGAGCGCGCGCGTCTCGAGGTCGACCAGCTCCCTGAAGTCGACCAGTTCCTGTCGTTCATCGAAGCGAGTCAGCGCGGAGTTGGATTCTGAACGCGCGCGCAACGATGCCATCCTTTTCGCGTCAGGGCTCTCCGCGCATCGGCGTCGTGGGCGCTGGTGGGCTTGGCGTGCACCACGTGCGGATTCTGCGTGATCTGGCAGGCGATCGGTTCGCGGGTTTTGTGGATGAGAATCCCGCGCGCGCGCGTGAGGTTGCTGAATCACTGGGGGTGCATGCCTTCGGTTCGCTCGACGCGCTGCTCGACGAGGTTGATGCTGTGTCGATCGTCGTGCCGACCACGTCGCACCACGAGGTGGCCACAAAAGCACTGCAGCGAGGCAAACACATCTTTGTCGAGAAGCCGTTTACGGTGACGCTGGATGAAGCGGATTCGCTGCTCGAGTTGTCGAAAAGTGCCGGGACCGTGCTGCAAGTCGGACATGTCGAGCGATTCAATCGCGCGGTTCGGGCGGCGATGCCGTACGTAGACCAGCCTCGTTTCATCGAGAGCGATCGGTTGGCACCGTTCAATCCGCGTGGGTCTGATGTCGCGGTGGTGCTTGACCTGATGATTCACGATCTCGATCTCGTTCACACGTTGGTTGGTGCGCGTGTAGCCGACATCCAGGCGATGGGAATGCCCGTGTTGACGCCGCAGATCGACATCGCGAATGCGCGGCTGACGTTTGCGAATGGCGCCGTGGCGAATATCACGGCCAGTCGTGTGTCTCGGGAACGGTTGCGCAAGTTGCGCATCTTTCAGCGGAGCGGGTATCTGTCGCTCGACCTCGCCGCGGGCACGGGTGAGTTTTTCCGCCTGCGCGGTGATTTTGATCCGCTGCAACTCGCGCAAGCACCGCGGGCGCTCGCGGACTTCGTTGAACTCGTGCCACTTGACGCACCCGAAGGTGAGCCGCTCGTGCTGGAGCTGACGCAGTTTCTGGGTGCGATCAGTGGGCGTAATGCCGTTGCGGTGACGGGTGCCGAAGGGCGCGAAGCGCTCGAGGCCGCACTCCGGATCGTGACAGCGATCGAACAGGCGCGGGCGCTGATGTCGGCGAGCGGTCCGCTCGGTGCGTGAGATTCTTTTTGTCGTCGGGGAGGCATCCGGCGATTTGCACGCGGGGAAAGTGGCGGAAGAGATCGCGCGACGCCGCCCCGACGTCGCGATGACAGGGATCGGCGGCGGCTACATGCGGAAGGCCGGGGTCACGATCCTCGAGGATGTCGAACGTCTCGCGGTGATGGGGTTTGTGGAAGTCCTTGCGCACGTGCCGAAGCACTGGCACTTGCTGCGCATGCTGCGCAAGCGCATCGAAAGCGGTAACGTCGCGCTGGTGGTGCTGCTCGACTATCCGGGCTTCAACCTCAAGGTTGCTGAAGTCGCGCGGGCTGCTGGCGTTCCGGTGCTGTACTACATCACGCCACAGGTTTGGGCGTGGGGCGCCGATCGTCTGCCGAAGCTCAAGCGGCTAGTCACGAAGGCCGCGTCGATACTGCCATTCGAAGAAGCGCTGCTACGGTCGCACGGTATCGATGCAACGTTCGTCGGTCATCCATTGCTCGATCGCGCGCAGAACCTTCCGTCGCAGGCGGAAGCGCGTGAGCGACTGGGCTTGGCCGCCGCCGGTGAAGTGCTCGCCGTGTTTCCAGGCAGCCGACGCGCAGAACTCGCCCGGCATCTCGAACCGTTTGTTGCCGCGGCGCAGGAATTGGTGCGACGCCGGCCGGGACTCAAGGTCATCGTCAGTGTTGCGCCGACCGTCCGCATTGACGTCGCCGATTGCCCGTTTGAACTCGTGCACGGCAGTTCGTTCGATGTGTTGCGCGCGGCAACGGCTGGCCTGCTCAAGAGCGGAACCACCACGCTTGAAGCGGCTGTTGCCGGGCTGCCTCATGTCATTGGCTACCGCACAAGTCCCATCACGTATCAGATCGCGCGCCGACTGGTGAAGATTCCGCACATTGGCCTGGTGAACGTGGTCGCACAGCGCGAGGTGTCACGCGAGTTCGTACAGGACGCGTTTCAGGCCGGCGTTGTGGCTGATGCGCTTGAGCCATTGTTGACCGTCGGCAGCAGCGCCCGTGTTGCGGCTGAAGCGGCGCTCGCGGAGGTGCGTGGATCGCTCGGTACAGCCGGCGCCGCCGCGCGCGTCGCAACGATGGCGTTGGATTTGCTGGAATGATCGAGCAACGCGAGCGCAACGTGCCGGCGCGCAACGCACCCGTTCCGCCGCCGACGAACGACTCGCTGAATTGGCGGACCCGCGTTGCAATCCGACTTGGCACCTGGCTACTGCGCGCGCTCGGCGCGACATGGCGCGTGCGCGTCTACGGCCGACAGGCGTTACTCGATCGCGGTGCGGCTGACCAACGGGTTGTTTTCACGCTCTGGCATGGACAGATGCTGCCGATCCTGTGGGCGCATCGACAGCCAACGGCAGCGATGATCAGCGAACATCGCGATGGCGAAATCATTGCCCGCATCATCGGGCAGCTCGGATTTTCGGCGATCCGCGGATCGACGTCGCGAGGTGGTGCGCGTGCACTGCTCGAGGCGGTGCATGTGCTCAAGTCGGGCACCGATGTGGCCGTCACTCCTGATGGGCCGCGCGGTCCGCGTCATTCGTTTGCGCCTGGCGCACTCCTGCTCGGCTTTCGCGCCGGTGCATCGTTGACTCCGATTGTTGCGCATGTCGATCGAAAGTGGCAACTCAGGTCGTGGGACGCTTTTGAGATTCCGAAACCGTTCGCGCGCGTGACGATCGCGTACGGAACGGCTGTCGAGATCAACGCGGAAAGTGCGCGCGCGGTGGCGGAACAGAGTGGGGTGTTCGCTGAACGAATGCTCTCGGAGCTTGGGCGGGTGCGCGCGCTCGCGAATGGGCAGTGGCGCGAGCCGATTGCACCACCGGCGACGTGACCGAGCGATGACGATGCGAGATCGGGCGGCAGCCATTGTTGAATCGATCTGGGCGAGTGAGGGCCTCGCTGCCCGCGCAGCGCGTGGCGCGCTTACGCCGGCGTCATGGCTGTTCGGCGCGATCGTCGCCCGTCGCAATCGAGGCTACGACCGTGCAACGCAAGCCAAGCCGCCACTCGCCGCGATCTCCGTGGGCAATCTCACGGTCGGCGGCACCGGCAAGACGCCTGTCGCTGCGTGGTGCGTGCAGCGGTTGATCGCTCATGGCGCGCGGCCGGCGATCGTACTGCGTGGGTACGGCGACGATGAATGGCGCGTGCACACGCAATTGAACGCAGGTGTACCAGTGGTTGTGGCGGCTGACAGGCGAGACGGCTTGATCACTGCCCGTGTTCGCGGTGCTGATTGCGCGGTGCTTGACGACGCGTTTCAACATCGACGTGTGGCGCGCGCGGCCGACATTGTTTTGATCAGTGCGGACAGTTGGCGGGCTGAAGTGCGGCTGTTGCCGGCCGGGCCGTTTCGTGAGCCGCTTGCGTCGCTACGTCGCGCCGACGTGGCCGTTATAACCGTGAAGGCCGCCACGCCGGAAACGATCGCGGCGCTCGCGAAGGCACTCGCGATCGCGGCACCGGCCGTGCCGGTCGCGGTGATCCGTCTGGAACCTGGGACGTTGCGCCTGGCCGTGGCGTTGGCGAGTCCTAGCGACACGAGCCCGGGACGTGGTGTGGCTTCATCGCTGACGCACGCACCGTCGTGGCTGCGCGGTCGGCGTGTTTCCGTCGTGTCGGCCATCGGAAATCCAGTTGCATTCGAGCAGCAGTTGGCTGGGATGGGCGCACTGATTCACGCACGAAAGCGATACCCCGATCATCACGCCTTCTCGGAACGCGATGCAATCGCGATTGCAGCGATGGGGGAGGGCAGCGATGGTGTGATCTGCACCTTGAAAGACGCGGTCAAACTCGCGCCGTTGTGGCCTCGCGAAGCGCCGCCGCTTTGGTATGTTTCTCAGACAGTGGCCGTCGAACGAGGCGCCGAAGCGTTGAACCGTGCATTAGCGCGGGTGCTGGTGGCGCGCGCGGGCACTGCTCCCACCGCCGGCTGAGCCCGGCCAAAACCTGCTTTCATGGCACTCGATCTCCGCCTCCCAACGGACAGCATAGTCCGGCCAGATAAGGACCGCTTCCTCAACGAGCACAATCCGTTTGAGGGCATGATGTCGCGCTTTGATCGCGCGGCCGAACTCCTCGACCTGGAACCCGGGATCTACAAGATCCTGCGTAATCCCGAAAAGCAGTTGATCGTGTCCGTCCCGGTGCAACTCGACAACGGTGAAGTCGAGGTGTTTACTGGGTATCGTGTGTTGTACAATACCTCGCGCGGTCCGGCCAAGGGCGGCATCCGCTTCGATATGAAGGTGACGCTCGATGAAGTGAAGGCGCTCGCCGCGTGGATGACGTGGAAGTGCGCCGTAGTGAATTTGCCTTTTGGTGGTGCCAAGGGCGGCGTCGTCTGTGATCCGCTCGGCATGAGTGTTGGTGAACTCGAGCGCGTCACGCGGCGCTATACAAAGGGGATCATCTCGCTGCTCGGGCCTGATACCGACGTGCCCGCACCCGATGTGAACACGAACGAACGTGTGATGGCTTGGGTGATGGACACGTACTCCATGCATGTCGGGCGCACCGAGAACGCCGTTGTCACCGGCAAGCCGGTTGAAATGGGCGGCTCACTTGGCCGCAAGGAAGCGACGGGTCGCGGCTGCATGCTGGTGACGCGCGAGGCCCTCGAGCACCTCGGTCTCAAGATGCAGGGTGCGACGATGGCGGTGCAGGGTTTTGGCAACGTTGGGTCGATCGCGGCGAAGTTGATGGCGCGCGAGGGATGCAAAATCGTGGCGATCAGTGATCGTGCCGGTGCATTCCACAATGCCAAGGGAATCGACGTCGATGCCGCAATCGCATACGTCAACCAGCATCGCTCGCTCGACGGCTTTTCCGGTGGCGACAGGATGGAGGCGGACGAGTTGTTGACGCTTGACGTCGATGTGCTGGTGCCGGCCGCCTTGGAAAACGTCATCACCACAAAGAACGCGCCGAAGATGCGCGCGAAGGTGATTTGCGAAGGCGCCAACGGCCCGACGACGGCCGCGGCCGATCCGATTCTCGACGAAAAAGGGATCTTTGTCATTCCTGATATTTTGGCCAATGCGGGCGGCGTGACCGTCTCGTATTTTGAATGGGTGCAGGATCGTATGGGATACTTCTGGTCGGAGGCGGATGTGAATCAGCGGCTCGGTGATATCATGACCCGTAGCTTCCAGGATGTGCTGCAACTCTCCAAGCAGCACAAAGTGAACATGCGAACCGCAGCGTACATGGTGTCGATCAGTCGGGTCGCCACGGTGCATCGCCTGCGCGGGATCTACGCCTGACCCACACCACCTCGTGCGTGTATCGATGTTCGCGGTCGGCAAGCCACGTCATGCAGGACTTGCCGACGCCATTCGTGACTACGAAAGTCGAGCGGCGCGGTACTGGCCGCTCGACATCGTGGAAGTGAAGGAAGAATCGGGGCGGAGTACGTCGCCCGCGCTGGTGCGTGAGCGCGAAGCCGAGCGTTTGGTGGAACGTCTTCCGGTTGATGCACGGGTCGTGGCGTGTGACCCCGGTGGCGAGATGATGGATTCCGATGCATTCGCGGCGTGGATCAGCGCGCAGCGCGACAACGCGCAGAGTGTCGCGTTCGTCATTGGTGGCGCGCATGGGCTTGGCGATGCCGTGCGTCAGCGTGCGACACGCCGACTATCGCTCGCACCTTGGACATTGCCGCATGAACTGGCGCGGCTGGTGTTGGCCGAACAGCTCTACCGTGCGGGCACGATCGCGCGCGGTGAACCGTATCACAAGTGATGTCCACGTGATTGACGCGAACGAACAGATCCTTGCCGGCACCGGTGTGATTGTGCGAACGGTGCCACTTGGCGGCAGCGAGTTTTCGCGCGCGCTGCAGGAGTCGCGCGTCGGCGGTAACTGGATGACGCCACGTCCGTCGGACGCAGCGGGTTGGCGTACGCACGCCATGAAGGTGCATGACGCGCATCGCAGCACAGATTGGCTGACGGCGCTCGCTCCGGCGATCGCAGCGACGGGCCGCGCGGCTGATCGGCTCGGTCGGGCTGCGTCATCCGGTGTGGTGGTCACGACGGGTCAACAACCGGGACTCTTCGGTGGACCAGCCTATACGTGGAGCAAGGCACTCGGGGCGCTCGCCATGGCTGACGAACTCGAAGCGACCGTGGGCATGCCCGTCGCGCCGATCTTTTGGGCCGCGAGTGACGACGCCGATTGGATGGAAGCGGCCGTCACGTATGTCGTCACCGCTCGTGGAGTCGAGACCCTGACACTTCCTGGTCCTAAAACGGACGGAGTTGCGATGGCCGACGTCGCACTTGGGGACGTGGCGTTGTGTATCGAGCGCCTGCGTGCCGCGTCGGGGTCGATTGCACATCCATCAGTACTCGACATCGTCGAGGCCGCGTACGTGCCGCACAGCACGATCGGCGCCGCGTACGTGCAGCTGTTGCGCGCACTCCTCGAGCCGTTGGGAATTGCTGTGCTTGACGCAGCGCATGCGGCGTTCCGAAATGCAGCTGATCCGTTTCTGCGCAATGCGCTCGTACGTGCAATGCCTGCCGCTGAGGCCCTCGCTGGGCGCACGCGGGACATTCGCGCGGCCGGTTTCGAGCCACAGGTCGACCCAATCGACGACCTGACGCTCGTGTTCCGCTCGCAACTCGGCATTTCAGGTCGCGCGAGCGATCGCGTGCGTGATCGGGTGCCGCTCAAGGATGCCGCTCGGGTTGCTCGCGAAGCAGATGTGGGCACGCTTGGCGCGAACGTGTTATTGCGGCCGGTGCTCGAGCGCGCGCTGTTGCCGACCGTGACGTACATGGCGGGCCCTGGCGAGTATGCGTACTTCGCGCAGGTGAGTGCCGTTGCTGACGCATTGAGTGCCGAGCGTCCCGTCGTGTCGCCACGCTGGGCGGGCGAGATCGTTGATGCGGATGCAAGCGCGATGCTTGATGAACTTGCGATCGATGAATCGTTGCTGCGCGATCCCCATGCGGCCGAATCGGAGTTGGCGCGGCGCAGTGTTGCGGAAGGTGTCCAGGACGCGCTCGAGCGATTGCGCGTTGCGACCGATACGCAGCTGCGCGCCGTGCGCGACGCAGTCGCCCACGATGATGCCGTTGTTGCACCCGAGGTCGTCTCGGGACTCGAGCGCGATGTGACGCACAAACTCGACCGCTTCGAACGGCGTGTGCTGTCGGGGGTCAAGCGCCGCGAAGACGAGCTGATGCGGCGCGTTTCACTGGCGCGGGCGTGGTTCCGACCGCTTGGCACATCACCCGAGCGAGTACTCAACCTACTGCCCGTGATTGCGCGCTATGGTCCGTCGGTGTTCACGCGCATGCACGATGCCGCGCTGGTGCACGCCCGAACGCTGGTGCAGGGCGTCGTCGAGGAGTCATGAGCGCGGAGTCGGGCGGCCGTGCGGCGATGGTCGTCGGCGCTGGGATCTTCATCAGCCGCATTGTCGGACTGTTACGCAACTTGCTCTTCGCCCAGTACTTCGGCGCGGGGCCCGCATCCGATGCGTACACAGCCGCGTTCAAGATTCCGAACGCCGTGCGCAACTTGCTCGGCGAGGGGACGCTGTCTGCGTCGTTTGTGCCCGTATACAGCCGCTTGCTGGTGCGCGGTGATGAGCGCGCGTCGCGTGCACTGGCCGGTGCGATCCTCGGACTGTTGTTGGTAGCGGTATCGGTGCTGACCATCGTGGGTATCGCCGCAGCGCCACTGTTGACCACACTGCTCGCGGCAGGCTTTGATGCGCCAACCCGCGAGCTTACGACGCGACTCACGCGCGTGCTGTTCCCGATGACCGGGTTGATGGTACTCAGTGGCTGGTGCCTCGGCATTCAGAACTCGCACCGTCGTTTCTTTTGGTCGTATGCAAGTGCGGCGCTCTGGTCGATCGCACAGATCGCGCTGCTGGTTGGATGGGGGAAGCACGCGGCCGATATGGCGCAACTCTCCTGGTGGCTGGCATGGGCGACGCTGGTGGGCGCCGCGCTACAGGTGGCCGCGCAGTTGCCCGAGGTAGTGCGGCTTGTGCACCCGCTGCCCGTCTCAATCAATACTGCCTTCGAAGGCGTGACACAGACGCTGCGCAACGTTGTTCCCGTGGTGACGGCGCTCGGGGTTGTGCAGATCTCCTCATTCATCGACTTGCAGATTGCGTCCTGGCTGCCCTCAGGCGCGGCGACGAACATGGCGTACGCCAACAACATCGCGCTACTGCCGGTGTCGTTGTTCGGGGTGTCAGTGGCGGCCGCGTCGCTGCCAGAGTTTTCGCGCGAGTCGGGATCACTCGCGCTCGATGCACTGCGCGAGCGACTGCGCGGCGGGTGGCAGCGGATCTTGTTTTACATCGTTCCGAGTACGATCGCATTCACGGCGTTCGGCGATCTCTGTGTCGGCATTCTCTACCGCGGCGGCAAGTTTGGCGCAGCCGAGCAGGCGGTTGTGCATCTCGTGCTTGCGGCATTCGCCGTTGGACTGATCAGCTTTGCGTCCGTCAAGCTGCTTTCGTCTGCGTACTACGCCATGCAGGACTATAAGACGCCTCTTCGCGCCTCGATCTCAAGCATCATTGTTTCCGCGATCGCGTCAATTGCAATTGCGATCCCGTTGCGCGCGTCCCCGTATGCATCGGCGGGAATTGCACTCGGCACGGCGCTCGGTTCATACGTGAATCTTTCAATCCTGATTGGCGGGCTGCACAAAAAGCTTGGCGCACTCTACACGCCGACCATGTGGGCCGGTACGCGACGCATTGTGATCGCGACAAGCGTTGGTGCGGCGATCGCGTTCGGCGCACGGTATGCAGTATTCACAACCATGCCGTCGGTGCATCCGCGCATAGCCGGTCCGCCGATCCTCGCCCTGTTCGGCGTGGCGTACCTCCTAGTCGCGTGGTGGATGGGCTCTGGCGAAGCGGCGCGATGGTTGCGACTCGCGCCGCGCGTGCGTTCGGCGCCGACCGCGTAGCGCGGTACTCGCGACATGGCTGACGAGAGCGTGGTTCGTAATTCCGATGCGTCCATGCCGCTGCCGGAAGACGAGTGGACGGTTGACGCGATGCGTCGCGGGATGCCAGCGGCGGTCGCGGTGAAACTCCCGCACTTGCCGACCGGACCCGGTGTGTATCTCTGGAAGGACGTTGACGGTACGGTCTTGTACGTCGGCAAGGCAAAGCAACTGCGGTCACGCGTGCGCAGCTACTGGGCGCAGGATCACGAGGCGAGTCCCAAGACACGTGGGCTGCTGCGCAATGTGCGCGATCTCGAAACGATCGTCGTGCCGACGGAAGCGCATGCGCTCATTCTCGAAGCGACGCTGATCAAAGAGTATCATCCGCGCTTCAACATCGCGCTGCGCGACGACAAGTCGTATCCGTACATCAAGGTCACGGTGCAGGAGCCGTTTCCACGCGTGCTCGTCACGCGACGATTGCTCGACGATGGTGCGCGCTACTTCGGACCGTACACCGATGTCGGCGCGATGCGAAAAGCGCTCAACGTCGTCAAGCGCATCTTCACCGTACGCTCGTGTCACTATGCCTTGCCGAGGGAAGCGCCGGAACGTCCGTGTCTCGACTATTTCATCAAGCGTTGCCAAGCCCCGTGTGTCGGCTATCAGTCGAGCGACGAGTATCGCGTGATGATCGACGAAGTCGTCTGGTTTCTTGACGGTCGGACGAACGATGTCGTACGTCGGGTCCGTGAGCGTATGCTCGAAGCGTCGGAGCGACTTGATTTCGAGCGAGCGGGCGAGATGCGTGATGCGCTTCGTCACCTCGAGAAGATGGAAGAGCCCACGGTCGTGCTCGAAGTGGAAGGTGGCGATCGCGACGTTGTTGGCTATGCGCGCGATGGGGAGGATGCGTGCGTCGTCGTGTTGCGCATCCGCGGCGGCACATTGCTCGCGCGTGACCATCGTCTTGTCGAGCACGCCGAAGGCGAGACCGACGGCGCGGTACTCGGCGCCTGTCTCGCACAGTGGTATCGCACAGCCGAAGCGCGCGCTGCAGACCTGCTGGTGCCATTCGACTTCGAAGATCGCGAGTCGCTCGAGACATCACTCGAGTGGACGCGCATTCGCGTGCCGCAGCGAGGGTCGCGTCGTGCACTGGTCGATCTCGCCGATCAGAACGCGCGCCATTTGCTCGAAGAGTTCAAGCTCGCGGCGCTCGAAGCTGACGAGCGGGCCGCCGATCCAGTCTATGAATTGCAGCGCGAACTGGGGCTTCCTCGTCTGCCGCGCTCGCTCGTGTGCTTTGACATCTCGCACGCACAAGGGACGGACGTGGTTGCGAGTGCCGTGTGGTTTGAGAACGCGCGGCCCAAGCGCGCCGAGTATCGCAAGTTCAAGATTGTATCGTTTGAGGGGAACGACGACTTCCGCGCGATGAATGAAGTCGTCACGCGCTACTTCACGCGTCGTGTCGCCGAAAAGAAGCCGATGCCCGATCTGGCCGTCATTGACGGGGGCAAAGGTCAACTAGGCAAGGCACGTGAAGCGCTCGATGCGCTCGGTGTCACACAGGTGGCGTTGATCAGTCTCGCCAAGCGCGAGGAAGAGATTTTTCTCCCTGGTCGCAGTGACTCGGTGCGTCTCCCCAAGCGTTCGCCCGCGCTCCGCATGCTGCAACAGGCACGCGACGAGGCCCATCGGTTCGCCATCACTTTTCAGCGACAGAAGCGCGCGGCGCGTACCATCACGTCGGAGCTGCTTAAAATCCCCGGAGTCGGACCAACCAAGCGACGTGCGTTGCTTACGGCGTTCGGGAGTGTTCAGGGGGTCCGTGAAGCGACGGTCGAGCAGGTCGCCGCGATCCCTGGCTTCGCGCTGCCTTCCGCGCGACGTCTTCTCCTCGCACTCGGCGTCGATCTTCAACTTCCCTGAGACTTTCGTGACTGATACCGCTTCCTGGAAGCTTTCCTGTTCGGCGTGCGACACGCCGGCCGCAGTTGCCCGCGCAACGCTGTGCGCGGCGTGCGGCCAGCCGTTGTTCGCGCGGTATGCGCCGGTTCCCTCGACAACACCGCTTGCACCGCGTTGGGACGCGTGGCGTTACTCGCCCTTCATGCCGTTGCTTGCGGGCGAAGAGCCAGTGTCACTTGGTGAAGGGCTCACACCGCTCATCGAATCGCCGACGCTGGCCGCCGAGATGGGCGTCCGTCGTTTGTGGATCAAGGACGAGGGGCAGAATCCGACCGCATCGTTCAAGGCACGCGGCATGAGTGCGGCCGTCACGCGTGCCCGCGGAAGCAACGTCCCGGGAATCGTCGTCCCTACCGCCGGCAACGCTGGCGCAGCGCTCGCGGCGTACGGCGCCGCCGCTGGCCTCGAGGTGCGCGTTTTCGCGCCGCGCACCACGCCGCGTCCGATTCTCGACACAATCGAAGCGATGGGGGCCACACTCGTCCGCATTGACGGTCACATCGGCGACGCAGGCAAGCTCGCACTGGCGTACGCGGCGGAGACTGGCTTCTTCAATGTCTCGACGCTGCGTGAGCCGTACCGCGTCGAAGGGATGAAGACGATGGGGTTCGAACTCGCTGAGCAGCTTGGCTGGCGGTTGCCCGATGCGATCGTCTATCCGACGGGCGGGGGCGAGGGCACGATCGGCATCTGGAAAGCGATCGACGAACTCATCGCGGGCGGCTGGCTCCCGGCCGGTTCGAAGCAGCCGAAGTACGTCATCGCGCAGGCTGCGGGCTGTGCCCCGATCGCTCGCGCCTTCGCGGCCGGTCAGCCAAAGGCCGAACCGTGGGTCGATCCGGTAACTTATGCTGCCGGTTTGCGTGTGCCGTCGCCGCTTGGCGATCGCCTGCTGCTCCGCATTTTGGCTGAAGCTGGTGGCACAGCCGGTGTGGCGAGTGAGGAGGAGATCCGGGCCTGGACGCTGCGGCTCGCGACGCAGACTGGAATTGATGCTGCCCCTGAAGGAGGTTGTGCACTGCACGTCCTCCGCGAGGCGGTCAACAGCGGCAGCATTTCGCGCGATGCCGAGGTCGTGCTCTTCAATACCGGCAGCGGGGCTTCGTATCGGGCGTAGTGGTCGTGATCGGCGTCACCGAGTACGCAGGGCGCACTCGCTCCGGTATATTCTCCCGCCGAACGTCGGCCGGACGCGGGGTAGTAAGGTATATCGATCCGGCGAAGCAATTCGCGGATAGACCGTCGAGTAATCATGTAGGGATGGGGCGCGCGGGTGCGCGACCGTCGCAATCAGTTGATCTGACCAGGAGAGCGCGGGATGAAGGATTTGCGGTGGACCAGGGTCGCACAGGCGACAACGGTGTTTGTTCTCGCGCTGCCGAGTATCGTGATGGCGCAGACGAGCAAATGCGAGATCAACGACGGCAGCCCGTATCAGGTCAACGGCGGGAAGCAGTATGTGCTTGCCGCGGCGAGCTCCAGGCGGCCTGATGAAATCCCCAAGCATTTGGCGAACGCGATTCGCGTGCTGACGGACAACGCGGAGAGGATCGGCAACGAAGCGGGAAGGCAGTGGGTGCTGGTCCGTACGTTCTCCCAGTTCCTGCAGCAGGACGGCGCACCGTACATCATGCAGCGCGGCAAAATGGGCTATAGCACCAACCCGCAGGGGATGCAGAATGTGCTTTTGGCACTCGACTCTGCGGCCAGCGCCGTCGAACGGCTGATGCCACAGTGCACGTCCACTATCCAGCCGTACCGCTCGCGGTTCTTCACCGAAATCCACAACAAGTTCGTCGCGGCCATCAACGCCGACCAGAACGATTCGGCGTCCTTCTACGCACATCTTGAGCAACAGGTCGCGGCAAACGATCCACGTACCTGGAATGACCTCTCGGCCGTTTTTCAGAAGCAGAACAAGACGGACAGCGCGATGACGGCGATGACCAAGATCATCGAGCTTTCAGGCACCGATACGCTTTATAAAAAGATCAAGCAGCAGAGCCGCTATAACCTCGCGGTCATCATGTTGACCAAGGCGGAGAGCGACAGCGGTGAAGCCAAGGACAAGGGCATCAAGGCAGGGCGCGCGCTCCTCGAGGACTACCTGAAGGAGTCGCCCGGTGAAGCTGCCGCGACGCAGGCACTCGGTCGCGCACTGCGACTGTCGGGCGACACGGCCGCAGTGAAGGCGATCTTTGGCGACATGGTCAGCAATCCTGATCGGTTCACCGACATTCAGCTGTTTGAGGCCGCGTCAAACGCTGCCGCCTCGGGTCGCGACGCTGAAGCCGCCAAGCTGTTTGAGGGTGGCCTCAAGAAGAACCCGTATCACCGCGTCGCGCTGCTGAACCTCTCCAACGTCCTGTTCCAGTTGAAGGACGCGGAGCGCTTGGGACCCGTGTCACTGCGTCTGATTGAGGTCGATCCGAACAGTGCCGATACGTGGCGCATGCACGCCGGCTACTGGCAGCTGCGTCAGCGCGCCGAAACCGACGCCGTCAGGAAGAAGGCATTTGGCGATTCGACGCTCGCCGCGATTGCAGCACGCGACAAGGTGAATCCGCGCGTGACGGTCTTCCTCGCGGCCAAGTCGGGGACGTCGTATCAGGTGCAGGGAACGGTGAACAACGAGAGCGAAAAGCCCGGCTCTTGGACCATCAAGTTCGAGCTGCTCGATGTCGCGGGCGCCGTGGTCGCGACAAAAGATGTGGCAGTCGGCCCGGTCGATCCGGGCTCATCCGCCACCTTCTCGCTCAAGGTCGAGGCGCCGAAGGCGATTGCCTATCGCTACGCGCCGGTCAAGTAAGGCCAGTTCTGGGTTGAAGTAGGGCCGCGGTTCCGTTGGCCGAAGTCCATGCAATTAATTGACTTCGGCCCGCATGGCTCTTAGGTTTTGTGAAGTGGGCGACGGCGTTCGGTCGTCGCCCAATTTGTTTCCGGGGGAGGGCCGCCTTGGCCCCGTCCCCCGTTTTCGTATCGGGATATGGTTCGCGTCACACGTGTGCATCCCGGGAGCATCGCCGATCAAATCGGCATCGTCCCCGACACTGAATTACTCGCGATCAACGGACGGCCGTTGGAGGACTTCCTTGATTGGGAGTTTCTGACGGCCGATGACGCGTTTGTCGTTGCCGCAAAGATGCCGGACGGCAGCGCGATCGAATTCGATATCGAACGCGACGACAGTGAACCAATGGGTGTTGAGCTCGCTCCGCCCACCATCCGTCGCTGTGCCAATCGCTGCGAGTTCTGTTTCATCGAGGGATTGCCCAAAGGGCTGCGCAAAGGGCTGTACATCCGCGACGACGACTACCGTCTGTCGTTTGCGTACGGCAACTTCGCGACGCTGTCCAACGTGAAAGAGAAGGACATCGCGCGCATCCTCGAGTACCGCCTCTCGCCGCTTTACGTCTCGGTGCACGCGACGCCATGGGAAGCACGCAAGATTCTCCTGAACAACCCGCGCGTCCCCAATATTGTCGATCAGCTCACGCGCTTGGCCGCAGGTGGAATCCAATTCCACGGGCAGATGGTCATCGTGCCTGGCTTGAACGACGGCGCTGTGCTCGAAGAGTCGTTGTCCGATTTGTACAAGCTGAATGACGCGGTCATGTCGGTCGCGCTCGTGCCGGTCGGCGTGACGCAGTTCTCGCACCTCTACAACGGCAAGTCGATGGATCGCGATAACGCGCGTGTCATCCTCGATGCGGTCGAACGGTGGGAAGCACGCGCGCTCGAGGAGCGCGGCGATCGCTGGGTGTTTGGTTCGGATGAGCTGTATCTGTTGGCCGAACGCGAACTCCCGGGCGTTGAGCACTACGGTGAGTTCTCGCAAATTGAAAACGGAGTGGGGGCGGTCACGTCGCTGCGCACGCGTGTGCGCGACGGACTCTCCAAGCTTCCACGGCTTGATGGCCGACGCATTGGCATCGTGACCGGCGTCTCCATGGCGCCCCTGATGCCGGAGTTGTTGGAGCTGTTGCACGACGCGACTGGAGCGACCTTCGTGCTCATCACGATGGAGAATTCACTCTTCGGTCCGACTACCACCACTGCTGGTCTGCTGGTAGGCGCTGATATCCGGCGCGCACTGGCCGACCGCAATGATCTTGACCTCGCACTCATCCCCGCCGAGTGCATCAACGATGACGGTCTCTTTTTGGATGAAGAGTCGTTCGTTGCCGTGCGCGAAGCGATGCCGATGCCGGTCTATCCTTCGTATGATTTCATAGACGCGCTGGTCCCGGAAGGTGACGCGGCGATGACCCCTGCCGCATGAGCCTCCCAGTCGTAGCAATCGTCGGCCGCCCCAATGTGGGCAAGTCGCAACTGTTCAATCGCATCATCGGTGATGCCTCCGCCATCGTCTCTGAAGAAGCGGGCACCACGCGTGACCGTCACTTCAGCCAGGCCGAGTGGGCCGGGCGCCATTTCTGGCTGGTCGACACCGGCGGACTCGTCGAGGATTCGAACGAGCCGATGGACAACGAGATCCGTAAGCAGGTCATGCAGGCCATCGATGAAGCCGACATGCTGTTGCTTATCGTCGATGCCAAGGTTGGCGTGCACCCGAGCGACGCGCGTCTGGTTGACATTCTGCGCCACGCCAAAAAGCCGTGGATGATCATCGCAAACAAGGTCGACGCACCCGAAAGCACCGACTACTTCGAGTTCTATCGGCTCGGTGCGGGCGATGTGTTTCCGATGTCGGCGCAAAACGGCAAAGGCTCCGGCGACGTGCTCGATGCCGTCATCGAGCGCATCCCCGAGATGCCGGAGCAGGAAGATGAAGCGGTCCGCATCGCCGTGGTCGGTCGCCCGAATGTCGGCAAGTCATCGTTCGTCAACAAGCTGCTCGGGGAAGAGCGACTCGTGGTGAACGACGAAGCCGGCACGACGCGCGATTCGATCGACGCGCCCATGCGGTACAAGGAACGCGACCTGATTTTCATCGACACCGCCGGTTTGCGTCGCCAGTCGAAGATCGATGATGGCATCGAGTTCTACGCCGCGCTCCGCACGCGTCGCGCGATCGACTCCGCGGACGTCTGCATCCTCATGATCGACTCGACCGAGGGATTGCAGAATCAGGATCTCAAGATCGCGACGATGGCGTGGGAAGCCGGACGCGGGCTCATCATCGTCATGAACAAGTGGGACCTGTATCAAGAGAAGGATGGAAAAAGCGCCGCCAAGTTGACGAAGGAAATGGTCGAGAAAGCGCCATACCTCGGCAACGTGCCATTTCTCTTTACGTCAGCGACGACCGGTCAGCGCGTGACCAAGGTGCTCGACATGGCGCTCGCCGTGCAGGAACAGCGCGCGCGTCGCATCTCCACGTCGCAGGTGAACGACGGCTTGCAGGAGCTCATCAACCGCCTGCAGCCACCACAAGCTGCCGGCCGCGAAGTGAAGCTCAACTACGCGACGCAGGTTGAAATCGAGCCGCCAACATTTGCGATCTTCGGCAATCATCCTGAGCTGATTCCGGAGAACTACATCCGCTACCTGCACAACGGCTTCCGCACCAAGTGGGGCTTTCTTGGCTCACCGGTTCGGATTCTGATGCGCCGCAAGAACGAGAAGCTGGAGGAGTGATCTTGCTCGTCCTGTCGCTGATCGCGGCGTATCTCGTCGGCTCCATTCCAACGGCGTATCTTGTTGGACGCGGGAATGGTGTCGACTTGCGGACGGTCGGTTCTGGGAATCTTGGCGCGACGAATGTGTTCCGCACCCTTGGTTGGAAGTGGGGATTGTTCGTTTACGTGGCGGACATGTTGAAAGGCGCGTTACCGGTGCTGTTTCTTCCGGCCCTTGTGCACGTCGCTGCCGGCTGGCCCTGGGGCGTTGCTTTTGGTGTTGCCGCCATCGTTGGTCATGTGCGTCCCATCTTTTTGATGGGGAAGGGTGGGGGCAAAGGCGTTGCGACCGCGAGTGGTGTATTCCTCGCGCTCGCACCTATCCCGGCGATTTGCGCGTTGACCGCGTTCGCTCTGGTCGTTGCGGCATCGCGCTATGTATCGCTTGGTTCGCTCATTGGCGCCGTTGTATTGCCGGTCGTCCTCGGCCTGCAAGAGGGCGCGCTGACGCCCTTGGTGCTTGTGAGTTTCACCGTCGCGGCGTTTGTGTTCTGGACGCACCGCGACAACATCGGTCGACTCCGTCGCGGGCAGGAACGCCGCATCGGTCGCACAGCGGGAGAGCGGACATGAGCACCAGCGAAGGCGCCCTCCCGGGCGCCACAATCCGCTGCGCCGTCATTGGCGGGGGCGCTTGGGGCACGGCCATCGCCGATCGACTCGTGCGCAACGGGCACGAGTGCGTGATCTGGGCACGCGAAACGGATGTCGTCGAAGCCATCAATTCGCGTCACGAAAATCCGCGCTTTCTGACCGGGGCTGTACTCGCTGATGCACTGACGGCGACCGGAGACATGCACGCCGCGCTCAAGGACGCGAAGCTGGTGGTGTACGCCGCTCCGTCGCATGTGTTGCGCCTGGTCGTCGCGTCGGGGGCGGACGCAATCGCCGCGGACGCCGTGCTCGCGGTTGCAACGAAAGGCATCGAGCGGGAAACGTTGGCGCTGATGACAGAAGTGGTCGCGTCCGCCGCGCCCGGTCATCCGGTGGTTGCCGTGAGTGGTCCAAGCTTCGCCGTTGAAGTCGCGGCAGGCCAACCGACCGCCGTGGTCGCCGCGTGCGAGAATCACGCGGCCGCGAAACTTGTGCAACGCGCCATGAGCGCTGCAGCATTCCGCGTCTATACCAGCGACGACGTCATTGGTGTCGAACTCGGCGGCGCGCTCAAGAACGTCATGGCTGTGGCAACCGGAATCCTTGACGGCCTCGGGCTTGGCTACAATCCGCGCGCTGCGCTGATGACGCGCGGACTTGCCGAGATGACGCGACTCGGTGTTGCGATCGGCGCGAAGCCGGAGACGTTTGCCGGGCTCGCCGGACTTGGCGATCTCGTGTTGACATGTACTGGCGCGCTCTCGCGTAATCGGGCGGTCGGCGTCGCGATCGGGCAGGGGCAGACGCTCGACGAAGCGCTCGCCGGCAAGGACAGCGTGGCGGAAGGTGTGCTGAATGCGCAGAGTGCGAAAGCGCTTGCCGATCGGGTCGGGGTCGAAATGCCGATCATCGAGGCGACGCATCGCATTCTCTTCGACGGTCAGGCTCCGAAGGAAGCGATTGCTGAGCTCATGGCGCGCGAGCTTCGCGCTGAGCGGGACTAGTCGGCGGATGATTCGCGGCGAACCGGTGCAGGAGTTCTATTCGATCGGTGAAGTGTGCGCACTCACGGATCTCAAACCACACGTGCTTCGGTACTGGGAGAGTCAGTTCAAGCTGCTCAACCCGGCAAAGAATCGCAGCGGTAATCGGGTGTACGCGCGCCGCGAAGTTGAACTCATTCTGCTCGTCAAGCATTTGCTGTACGGTGAGAAGTTCACCATCGACGGAGCACGCCAGAAGCTCGACGAACATCGCAAAGGCGGCACACTTCGACCTGCCGCCCGTGTCGCGCTCGAGGTGCAGACCGTCGAGTTGTTGGAACGCGACCTCGCCGACCTCGCCGCACTGCTCGACAAGCGACTCGCCAAGATGGCGCCCTAGGCGTCGGACCCTCTCCCCCAAATATGCGCATTCTGCTCAGCAACGACGATGGTATTCTCGCCAAGGGACTCGGCGTTCTCGAACGAGCCTGCGAATCACTCGGCGAGCTGTATGTCGTCGCGCCCGATCGCGAACAGAGTGCCACCAGCCACTCGCTGACGTTGCATCATCCGTTGCGTCCTGTGCGCCTCGGGGAGCGTCGTTGGCAGATCGACGGTACGCCCACGGATTGTGTGATGATCGCCTGCGAGTCGTTGCTCGAGGCACGGCCGGACTTCGTCATCAGCGGCATCAATCACGGCCCGAACATGGGCGAAGACGTTCTGTACTCGGGCACCGTTGCCGCGGCGATGGAAGGGCTCGCCCTTGGCATTCCGTCAATCGCGGTGTCATTCGCGGGAAGCGTATTGCGCGCCGATGCCCTGCTCGACACCCAAATCGAGATGCTGACCGCGTTGCTCAAGCGTCTCACATCGCTCGAGAAGTTTCCCGCGGACACGCTGCTGAACGTGAATCTGCCGAATGTCGCGGCAGACCAGGTGAAGGGGATCAAACTCACGTGTCTTGGTCGACGGGTCTTCAGCGATTCGATAGCGAAGATGAAAGATCCGTGGGGGCGCGAGATTCTTTGGATTGGCGGCGGTTCAGTCGAGTGGAGTGGTCCGATGGATTCGGACTTCCGCGCTGTGCATGACGGCTACGTATCGGTCACGCCGTTGCACCTCGATCTCACCCATCGTGCAGTGCTCGACGCTGCGGCGGACTGGTGGCAGGCGCCATAGAGCCGGAGTTCCGCGGCGCGCGTCGACGTTTGGTAGAGGCGCTGCAGGAAAAGGGGATCAAGGATCTCGCACTGTTGCGTGCGATCGACCAGGTCCCTCGTCATCTGTTCGTGCCGCCCACGGTGCGACATCGCGCGTACGAAGACTCCGCGTTGCCAATCGGGAGTGGACAGACCATCTCGCAGCCGTATGTCCATGCGCGCGCGATCGAGCAGTTGATGCTCACGGGTCGCGAGCGTGTGCTTGAAATCGGAACCGGTTCCGCATATCAGACCGCACTCATTGCGTCGCTGGCCGAGCAGGTGTTTTCCGTCGAGCGATTTGCGGCGCTGCTCGACAAGGCGCGTGGAATTCTTGCGCACGCGCAGGTGCGTAACGTTTCGCTCTCGCTCGGTGACGGCACACTCGGCTGGCGTGAGTATGCGCCGTACGATGCGATCGTTGTGAGCGCGGGGGCACCGTCCGTGCCGCCTGCACTCGAGTCTCAGCTCGCGGATGGTGGTCGCCTCCTGATTCCGATCGGAGACAAGGTAGAGCAGATGCTGACGCTTTTCCGAAAGAACGGGAATCAACTGGAAAGACGTGACATCGTACCGGTCCGCTTCGTCCCCTTAATTGGAGCCGGTGGTTGGCCGGCATGACGACCCCGCGCGCCACCGTGTCCAGAATCTCGTAGCGCCCTTTCGCTGGTCCGAGCGTCCATGATCACTCCGTCGCAGTTACCGAGCAGCAGAGCAATTGCGCAAGGCAAGGGGAGTGCGCCCTACGCCGGACCGGAGCGCCGTATCGCTGATCGTCGTCGTGCTGACGACATCTCCGCCCGCGCCGGTGGGTACCAGGAACTTGGTCCTTACCTCCCTTCGCGGGGCCGATCAAGTCGGCGAACGCCCGTTGCCCATGTACCGGCACTTGTGCCCGTTGCGATTGTAGACTCGCCCGTCACAGGGGCCGTGACCTTCGAAGCGCTCGACGAAGATTTCGTTATGGCTGAGGCGATTCTCGCCGAGCCTGAGCCGCGTTTCGTGCCGCAGCGCGAAGTATCGAGCGAAGTGTCGAGCGAAGTGTCGAGCGAAGTGTCGAGCAACGAATTCACCGACACCGCGTTGACGCACGCGGAAGAGGCCGACGCGGCGATCACGGTCGCCCCTCCACGTGCACGCGATGAGTTGCCGTGGATTACGGCATTCCTCGATGACATTCCTGAACGGCCGGAGCAGGACGCGATCGAAGCCGAACTCTGGCCGTTGGACGATGCCGGTTCACGAATGTGCGAGTTGGCTCACACGCTTGAGCCGCACACCGCGACCGACCAAGAGCCGAACGAGCACGTCGTCGATCATGCGCCAGTTGAACAGCAGGGCGGCCCGTCCACGGTGGCGCCACTCGCGATGTGGAGCGACGATGATTTCGTGGACGTGATGCCCGTGCATGTCACGAGTCTCCCGCGTGAGGTCGTCTTGCCGCAGGTGACCACGGCGTTGGTTGCGCCGACCTCCGAGACTGTGAACGGACGCGAGTCTGCGGCGTTGGCGCTCGAAGCCCTTGCCGGTCGAGTGCGACGGGGCGAAGTGGAATCTCCCGCACTCGATACAGAGCTTGGCGATGCAGCTGCCTTGGCCAATGCGTTGGTTTTTTTGCTCGCCCCACGGCGCTGATGTAGGACACGGGACTTGTCGACCAGTGTTGTTTCGCGCCGGTACGTGGTCAGCGGTCGCGTGCAAGGGGTCGGCTTCCGCTGGTTCGTGCGGGAACAGGCGCGCGGGCGTGGACTCGCCGGGTTTGTGCAGAATGCGGTCGATGGATCGGTGATCGCTCACGTGAGCGGCGGTGCCGAAGGATTGGCGGCCTTGGAAGGCGCGCTGCGGGTGGGCCCGCCCGGGGCGCGGGTCTCGCACCTTGATATCACAGCACTCGACCCCGGGGTGTCCGCGTCGCTCCCGGCGCCGTTCGAGATCCGTCGCTGAGCGTGGTGCGATAGTTTTCGCGCATGAGCACTGACCACGCCGTTCCATTGACGACGCGCACGCGCACGGCTATCCGCGATGTGCCGGACTTCCCGAAGCCTGGCATTCTGTTTCGCGACATCACACCGCTTCTAGCCGATGCGTCACTGCTTCGCGAAGTCATCGCAGAAATGGCCCGGCCGTTCGCGGGGGTCGGCATCACGCACGTGATCGGCGTGGAGAGCAGGGGTTTTCTGTTTGGAGTGCCCATCGCTCAGCTCCTTGCTGTCGCCTTCGTGCCCGCGCGCAAACCGGGCAAGCTTCCCCGCGCTACTGTCAGTGAGCCATTCGCGCTCGAATACGGAGCAGATACGCTCTCAATTCACGCTGACGCGATCGACGAGAATGCAACGGTGTTGATCGTCGACGACGTGCTCGCGACCGGTGGCACAGTCGCCGCCGTGCTTAGCCTGGTCGGAACGTGCGGCGGCACGGTCGCCGGTATCTCGATCCTGATCGAGCTGTCGAGTCTGGGTGGCCGGGCCGTGCTCAATGGATTGCCAGTGCATGCGCTCGTGGGGTACTAGGGCGCCTGCGGCTTGATGGTGATCTGTGCATCGCTTGGTGGGTGGCGCGGGTGGGAAATGTATGTGAATTTGCAGGATGGCCCCCGTAGCTCAGTTGGATAGAGCAGCAGTTTCCTAAACTGTTGGCCGGAGGTTCGATTCCTCTCGGGGGCACTCAGTTTCGCGAATGAGACACGTTACTTCGCTTGAACAACAGTCGTGGCGTCTTTGGGCTCGGGCAAGCGCGCCAACAGTCGTGCCGCCGTGGCCAGCGCGCGCGCCTCACCAGCAGTGTGCCGAGTGTGGTTCGCTTACCCGCGCCGCAGCCGAATTTGCTCCGGCGCGACGATGATTCTGCGCGATCGTCGGCTGCGTTGCGGTGGTCGCGTGCCGCGACACAACGGCGCCCGATGCCGAACGCGCTGCCACCTTGGAATCAACTCTCGTTCCCGCAGAGGTCGTCCCACCCGCGAGTTTCGGCATCGTGGCTGTCTACTGGCGCGGCGCGTGCGACGCCGTCCGACAACGCATCGTGCGCGAATCCGCGGGGGTTCGCGTATCGGTGTTCCCCCAGTTCGCGGCGCCTACCGGCTTCGCGTGTATCGCCAGGGTATCCCTCGACACAATCGTGCTGCGCATTGATGCACCCTACACACTCCCGTTCACGGCACGATTGGAGCGCGGAGGCCAGCCGGATACGGGTCTCGTGGTTCGGCGCCCCGCGGGATGAGTTGTAACCGCCGCGGGCGACAATCGGATCCGCCAACCAATCGGCAGTGTGAATGCGACGGGGCGCTGGAGCGTGTCCTCGTCGGCCATTGCGTCTACCGTCACGAGCGACCAGACGCGCATCGTGGTGCGTGGCCTCTGTGACGCTGTGCGCCAGCGCTCGGCGCCAGCGACATCCCACTGCGGCCTCCGGGGGCTATCTGGCAGCGGCGGTTTTGTGCGAAGATGTCGGTCGAAGAACGC
>Ga0105044_10001358_pt1 | contig 32455 bp, 23 predicted proteins | sample MAT01_FD_78092 | JGI IMG/M metagenome (GOLD analysis project Ga0105044, IMG submission 78092) | Freshwater microbial communities from Lake Fryxell liftoff mats and glacier meltwater in Antarctica - MAT-01 | ecosystem: Environmental > Aquatic > Freshwater > Ice > Liftoff microbial mat | place...
AGAGGTCAGCGGTCAGGAGTCAGCGGTCAGATGACGCTGAACTCTGTCCTCTTGCGCCTTCCGAACTCTGCGCCCTTTTCAGTCCTCCTGTAAAAACTTCCGCGGTATTTTCAATCATCGATCCGTTTTTCACAGGAGCTCGCAGAGGTAGCAGAGGACGGAGGGTGGAGAGCAGACATCGGCGGTCAGATGTCGGTGTCTCGTCCTCTCAAGAAAAATTGAATCGAGGTGCCGATCAGCCTCATCGTGAAAGCAAATGGGGATTACTTCAGACTGGCGAGGTAGGCGAGGAGGTCGGCCGCTTCCATGGGTGTCAGTCCCGAAATCTGACCCTCGGGCATGAGCGAACTCGGAAGATTCTTTTCGGAAGCGATCTCGGTCGTCTTGAGCGCGACCGCTTGCCCGGTGGGAATCTTCAGCGAGAGTTCGGCGTCGGTGCGCGCGAGGACGAAACCCACATGGGTCGTGCCGTCCCGCAGTTCGACGACGGTCGAGCGAAATGCCGGGGCGATCGTTTTGGAGGGCGCAAGGATGCTCTCGAGGATCTGCGCCGGGGTTTGCTGCGCGCCGATGGTCGAAAGATCGGGCCCGAAATGGCGGCCTTGTCCCCGGATGAAATGGCAGGCTTGGCAGCTGCCCAGCTTGCCCTCCGCGGCGACGAGAGACGCACCCTTCAGCGGGTCTCCCCGCATCGCCAGGAGCGCGGCGACGTCCACTTGGCTGCCCAAGGTGCGTTCGCGTAACTCGTCCGGTTTAAACCGCTCGTAGATTTCGCGGACGGTGGATTCGGTCGATGCCCAAGCGAGCTTGAACGCGTGCGTCCGCAGGGCTTCCGAGAGTTTTCCGTCGTCGATCGCGCGTCGCAGACGCATCGCGCCGTTGACGGAGCCGAGCGACTCTTCGATCAGCGCGGGCGTCCAAGGCGTCGCGTCCCAAGGCTTCGGTGCGGTGCTGTCCGAGGTCATGCGTGCGATCCAATCCTCGATCGTCTTGAGGCCGACGATGTCGGTTTCGTGCGCTCCGATAATCGGCATGTGTCCGGTGCCCGACTTGGCCATGCGCACGGCGATGACCGAGTTCCAAGGATCGCCCGGATCGATCAGTTTTGGAGACTTCAGGCCCAGCCCGCCTTGCGAGGGCGTAACGCCGACCACATTCATCTGCGCGGTCAACAGCTCCGTATTCAAATAAACCGCAACGGCGCCGCCTGCGTCCGAACGATGGCAATGCGCGCAGTTGGCGTGAAAGACCGATCGCGCCGACCCATTGCTTCCCGTCTGCGGTTCGACGCCGACCCGGGTTTGCTCGAGAAAATTCGAGTTAACCAGGCCGAGGGCGACGATCTCGTGTGCCTGTTTCCCGGGCACCGCCCGCATTTGGGCGGCATTGAAGGCGAGCGCGCCGTTGTTCCAGGTGTTGTGGCAGCGCAGACATTCGGCGCGACTGTGGAAACGCCAGCGGTACTCGCGACTTTCTTGTCCCAGTGCCTGCGGATCGGCACGAACCCGCAACACCGTCTCCGCTCCGGCGGCGGGTACGAGGTCCGCGTCGGTTCCGGCTTCGTTCCAGCGGTAGCAGTAGGCATTCCACGCCTGGCCGTCGTAGTGCAGCAGCTGCGTTTCGATCCGCTTGGCTTTTTCCGGCTCGGTGAGGGCGAGGTCGCCCAGCGTGATCGTTCGTACGAGCACGGCGCCGGCCGGCCAGCGGGTCGAGTAGTCGGCCCGGGGAAGCGCGCTCTTGGGGTCCGGGTAAACGACCACGGTGGTCGAGAGCTTCGAGTCGGCGCGCAGCGCAATCAGCCGGCTGTCGACGGACGCGCCATCCTCCCATTGCGGGCTCGTAATGGAGAATGGATACACGCCGGGTGCGGGCGCGAGGGTGGCGACATCGGCGAAAACGCCCGTTTCGCTCAGTTTCCGAGGGAACGAGGACGGTTGGCCGACCTGCGGGTTGCGCACCAGCCGGTGAATGGAGGTCGGGGAGGCGTATTGAAGGTAATACAGCTCGCCGTCGTCGTCCTGGCCAAAGGTCACGATGTTGTGCGGGGTGTCCGCGATTTCCTCGTGACGGACGATTTGTTTGCCGTCGTACCAGAGCGCCCAGATTTTGCCGGTGGCCCAGTCGCCGTAAATGTAGGCGTTGACCAGCTCCGGGAATTGTTTTCCGCGATAGACGTAGCCGCCGGTGATCGATGCGGCTTCGGAGTGAGGATGCGCAACGATCGGAGGGGTGATGGGGGCAAGCGGGCTGGCGCGGGAGACGACAATCGGCTGGCTGGCTTCGTAGGCGCTCCAGCCGTAGTTGCCGCCGCGTTCGATCAAGTGGATCATCTCCCAGAGCTCCCAGCCGACATCGCCGCACCAGAGATTTCCATTGGCCGAATCGAAGCTCATCTTGAACGGATTACGCAGTCCGAACGCCCAGATTTCCGGGCGAGTCAGCCCGCCTGCGGTGCCGGCCGCACCGAGCGCGCTTGGCGCCTTGCCGTCGGCCCAGGGATTGTCGGGCGGGATGCGATAGGCGAGGGGCGGATCGCGGTGGTCGATATCGATGCGCAGAATCGAGGAGAGCAGATCGCTGGTGTCCTGACCGGTGACCAAAATGTCCGGAGGAGAAGGAAGCGCGCCATCGCCCGTGGAAACGTAGAGGTAGCCGTCGGGACCGAACTGGATGCAGGCGCCGTTGTGTTCGCCGGAAAGCCAGGTGAGGAGAATTTCCTCGCTCGCGGGATCGATGCGGAGCGGTTCGAGCGAACTTAAGGTGAAGCGAGAAAGGTGGGTGCCCTCCTTACGTCCGGGTTTAAGCGCGTAGCAGATGAAGATCTGGCGGTTTTCCCGGTACTTCGGATGCAGGGCGATGCCGAACGCGTTTTCGAGGTCGGGTTGCAGTTTCTTAAGGTCGATCGCCTCCACCGGTTTTTCGTCTTTTCCGCCGCGAGGATCGACCGTGAAGACTTTGCCCTTTCGCTCGACGACCAGCAGGCGGCCGGTTCCGCGGACGGCGGAGAGTTCCAACGCCTCGGAGAACCGAAGGTGGGTCAGGATTTCTTCGTGGACGAAAGGAGGGGGCGGCTCTGGCGTCCCTTTCACGGCCGAAGTCGTCCACGGAATCCGCGATTGACCGAAGGTAACGCCGACGAGGCAGATCGATGCGAACGCAACGAAAGAAAATCTCATAGTGGGGTGCCATCACGATCAGGAAACGAGAGGCAACGCACCGTCAGCAGAGCGTGACAAGCGCACGTGAGTCAAGGGAGCGACGCATGACCGCGTCCGCGCGCGTACCAATGAACATTCATCGGGCTGGTTGATTCTTTCCGGAACTTCCCGCCCGTATGGGTGAGGCGATGAAGGTTCACACGAACAGGAACAGCAGATTAAGCGCTCAATCCCGGGACGCGACAATGACCAAGAGCTTGAAAGCGATCGTCACCAAGTGTCTTTTATCGGGTTGCGAGGGAGGTTAGGTTGTCGCCGACGCTCGACGTCTGGCCGGTCGCCAGATTGCCGACGATCCGGACGATAGGTTTGGTGCCGCGGCGTTGAGCGCGAGCAGACCGGCGGGGTATTCGAGCGAATGTTACGCTAAAATACCCTTCACGGCCTTCGCCGGTTCCACTCCCGTCAACCGCTGATCGAGTCCCTGCGACTTGAAGGAGAACTTGGCGTGATCGATGCCGAGACAGTGCAGCAGGGTCGCGTTCAGATCGTAGAGGCTCACGGGATCCTTCGTTATGTTGTAGGAGTAGTCGTCGGTTTCGCCGTAAACGAGACCTTTCTTCACGCCGCCGCCCGCCATCCAGACGCTGAAGCAGCGCGGGTGATGGTCGCGTCCGTAGTTGGTCTGGGTGAGGGTCCCCTGGCTGTAAACCGTGCGGCCGAATTCGCCCGCCCAGACGACGAGCGTATCGTCGAGCAAACCGCGTTGCTTAAGGTCGGTGATCAGACCGTAGCAGGCCTGGTCGACGTCTTTGCACTGAAGCTTATGATCGGCGGGAAGGTTACCGTGCTGATCCCAGCCGCGGTGAAGAATCTGCACGACACGCACATTGCGTTCGGCCAGACGCCGCGCGAGCAAGCAGCTGGCCGCGAAGGTACCGGGCGTCTTCACGTCGTCGCCGTAGAGGTCGAGCGTGGCAGGCGTTTCGCCCGAGAAATCCGTCAGGTCGGGCACGCTGGTCTGCATGCGGAACGCCATTTCGTATTGGCCGATCCGATTGAGGGTTTCGGGATCGCCGTAGCGTTTGTGCGTGCTCTGGTTGAATTGCGCGAGCGAGTCGAGCATCGCGCGGCGCGTGGACCGATCGACCCCTTGAGGATTCTCCAGAAACAAGACGGGGTCTCCCTGCGAACGAAGCGCCACTCCGTTGAAGGAGCCCGGGAGAAAACCGCTGGCCCACATCCGGGTGAACAAGGCCTGCGCGCTGACTTTCGAAGACCACTTGGGCGTGAGCACGACAAACGCGGGAAGGTCGTTGTTTTCGCTGCCGAGCCCGTAAGAAATCCAGGACCCGAGGCTGGCTTTGCCGGGTATCTCGCTGCCCGTCATGAGGAAGGTGCAGGCCGGATCGTGATTGATCGCATTGGTGTGCACGGATCGGACGATCGTGAGGTCGTCGACGAGCTTGGCGGTCCAGGGCAACAGATCGCTCACCCACGCGCCGCTTTGACCGTGCTGCGCGAAATTGAAGAGCGACGGTGCGACGGGAAACCGCGTCTGGCCGCTGGTCATCGTCGTGATCCGCTGTCCCTGACGAACGGACTCCGGGAGGTCTTTATCGAATGCCTCGCCGAGCTTCGGCTTGTAATCGAACGTGTCCAACTGCGAAGGACCTCCGTTCATGTGGAGGTAGACGATGCGTTTGGCCTTCGGAGCGAAGTGAGGGAAGCCCGGTTGCGGCGGGTGCACCCGGGTGACGTCCGCACCGCCAGCGAGGGCCGCGGCGCTCAGGCGCGGCGCGAGCAGATTCAGGGCGACGCCGCCCATCGCAAGGCCGGCACCCGCGAAGAACTGCCGACGGGTGAGACTGTTGATATAATCTTGGCAGGGATTCATCGGGATTAGTTTCGCGAAACGGCTTCGTCGAGATTGAGGACCAGGTTCGCCACGAGCGTCCAAGCGGCGAATTCGGCGACCGGTTGGACGGTCTTGGGTTTGGATTCCCCATTGGAAATCACCAGAGTGGCGGCCTCGGTGTCCTTGGCAAAATGGGCGCGATGCGTGGCGAGGGACTTCACGAGCACGGCGGACTCCTCTGCGGTGGGAGCGCGGGAAATCACGCTGCGAATGGCGAGGGTCAGACGGTCGTTATCGCTTCCCGGGGTGGAGAGCAGGCGTTCGGCAAACGCGCGGGCGGCTTCGAAGTGCTGCACGTCGTTCATGAGTGCGAGCGCCTGGAGCGGGGTATTGGAACGGCCGCGACCGACGCAGAAGTTTTCCCGCGAAGGCGCATCGAAGGTCGTCATCGACGGTGCAGGAGCGGTGCGCTTCCAGAACGTGTAGAGACTGCGCCGATAGAGCGCGTCGCCGCGATCCTGCGCATACTCCTTGGTGTTGCTTCCGCCGAATGCAACGGGTTCCCAAATATTGATGGGTTGATAGGGCTGCACGGGTGCCCCTCCGATTTTCGGAGCGAGCAATCCGCCGACCGCGAGGGACTGATCGCGAAGGACTTCAGCGTCGAGTCGCGGTCGCGAAGCGCGAGCGAGGAGGAGATTTGCCGGATCGCGCTCCAGCGACTCGGTTGAAACGCGCGCGTCCTGGCGGTACGTGCGCGAGGTGACGAGCAGACGCGCGAGCCCCTTTATGTCCCAACCGGTACCGACGAATTCGCTGGCGAGCCAGTCGAGCAGTTCCGGATGTGTCGGTGGCAAACCTTGTGCCCCGAAGTCGCCGGGCGTGCGAACGAGGCCCGCACCGAAAATCTGCTGCCAGAAACGATTGACGGTCACGCGGGCCGGCAAAGGGTTTTTCGGGTCGACCAGCCATTGCGCGAACTCGAGACGAGAAAGGCGTTCGCCGGCCTTTTTAGCGGGCGGAAGAAAGGCGGGCGTGCCCGGTTCGACAAGCTCGCCCGGTTTGTCGTACTGCCCGCGGATGAGGAGATGGGCGGGTTTGGCGACGGCGAGTTCGCGCGAGACCAGCGTTCCGGGCAGGGTGAGTTCGTAGTGGATTTGCTGCGACAAGAGGAGGCGAACCGCGTGATGTTCGCGTTCCACGGTGGCGCGGAGCGGCGCGTAGATGTTTTCCCGATGGTATTGTTTCAGCCGTTCTTTCTCTTCGTCGTTGGTCTGTGTCGAGGAAAGGCCGATGAGGAATTTAATATCGTGGCGCAGCGGGTAGTCTTCGACGAAGCGAGCGCTTCGCTGCAGGCTCCGAGCCCACGCCCTGCTGTCCAGCAATGGATCGTCGATCGCGCTGACGCTGCTCAACTCCGCGCCCGCTCGATCCCACCAGGCGGCGCCATCGCTCTGGGCGATGCGTAAGCCGGTGTAGGCGTCGCCCTCCTCCACGCCCGAATCGCAGGCGTTGAGGCGCAGCCGGGTATAGGCTCCGGGGGTGGGCAGCTCTCCGGCGTGAATCGATGTCGTGGCGACTTCCGGGCCGAAGGCGGCGGGGTCGCCCCAAATCAACCGACGAGTTTTCTTTTCGCTGGTGAACTGCAAGCTGATTGCGCGCGGGGGACGTGCGGGGTCCGGTCGGACGGAAACGAATGCGTTGGCTTCCGTGCCGGCGACGAGCGGGATGTCGCCCGCCGTGAACGCGAACGCATGCTCGCCGGCTCCCTCCACGCGGAGGGCGCGCTTGCCGCCCGCGACCGGGACGTCGGCACCCTCGCGCCATTCGCCCTCGGACCGTTTGGCGCCGGGGATGACGCTGGCGATGGTGGGCACATCGGAGTCCTCTGCCCAGACGACCTCGTAGGAAATGGGTTTTTTCTCGTACGTCGGCAGAGGTGCCGCGGCGAGCTCCGCGTCGACGCGGGCGGTGAGGGCCGCTTCGATCGGTTTGATCGCTTCGGTCAATGCGTCGATTCGGGCCTGAGTGACGGGATCGGGCGCGACCACGGCGATCGGACCGGGCAGGCGGATGTTGCCGTCCCAGGTGCGATCGGCGAGACCTTTGAAAATGGCACCCAAGGAGTAGTATTCGCGCTGCGTGAGCGGGTCGAATTTGTGGTCATGGCAGGAGGCGCAGTTCGCCGTGAGGCCTAGCCAGATCGCGGCGGTGGTATCGGCGCGGTCGGCGGTGTTGCGCGCTTCGAGTTCGGGTTCGATCGCGCCGCCTTCGGAGGTCGAGAGATGGTTGCGATTGTAGCCGGAAGCGACGCGTTGATCGATCCGCGAATTCGGAAGCTGGTCACCGGCGATTTGCTCGACGGTGAATTCGTCGAACGGCAGATTGCGGTTGAACGCGTTCACCACCCAGTCGCGGTAGGGCCAGATTGTACGAACGTTGTCGAGATGCAGGCCATGGGTGTCCGCGTAGCGTACGGCGTCGAGCCAGTAGCGCGCAAAGTGTTCGCCGTAACGGGGCGAGGCCAGGAGGCGATCGACCACCCGCCCGTACGCGCCCGGTGCGGTGTCCGCGAGAAAGGCGTCGAGTTCGCCTACGCTCGGCGGGAGGCCGGTGAGGTCGAGGGTAACGCGGCGGAGAAGGACGTCGAGCGGTGTTTCCGGAGAAAGCGACAGTTGGGCGGAGGCGAGTTTCGCACCGATAAAGCGGTCGACGGGATGGTCGCCAGCCCCGGCGGCGGGAACGGGAAGCGCGGGACGAGCCACGGGTTCGTAAGCCCAGTGATTCTGATAGACCGCGCCCTGTTCGAGCCACTTCTTGATGAGCTCGCGTTGTTCGGCCGTCAGCGGCTTCTTATGCGACTCGAGCGGGGGCATCGTCTCGTCCTCGTGGGGACTGATAATGCGTTGCCACAGCTCCGACTCCTCGACCTTGCCTGGAACGACCGCGCGGATCCCTTTGATCTCGGCCATCGCCCCTTCCGCGGTATCGAGGCGACGGTCGCCCTTGCGATGCGCCGCGTCGGTGCCGTGGCACGCGAAACAGTTGTCCGAGAGGATCGGGCGAATGTGGGCGTTAAAAGAGATGGGCTCCCCCGCGAAAAGCGGAGAAACAAGAAGAGCGCCTAAAGAAAGGAGACGTAAACGCATTGCTGAAAGAAGGGGAGTGAGAAAAAACCAACTGCCTTCAGGTTTCGCGGGATCCGCGTGCGGACGACCGCCGCTGTCGTCGACCGGGCCAGGAGCGGCACCGCCGATTTCGAAAGCATCGTCGGAAGCGCAGCAGCCCCGGCCCGTTAGTTTGAGGAGTTCATCCATTTCCGCTCAATAGCGAAAATAGACTTCGCGTGGCGTGCAGTTATATTTTACGGCAAGCGCGGCGGATTTTCCTACTATCTCGCTCATCATGCCAATAATTTTCATCAAACGAACGGTTCCGAGCGCCCGATCGGTCATGCCGATGTTCCGACCCGCCATGAACATATTCTCGATGTTGACCGAATAAAGGCAGGGATAGGGAACGGGATAACGGCGACGACCAACCTTGACGATTATGCAGCTGCAGGAAAGCCAGGAGCGATCCTCCGGCCCGCGACCCCGTTGCCTGTCGAACCGACGTGACGTGAGCAGAGAGGAGGGTGGTGCGCTTGCCGGGAATATGCGATCGACCGAAACCTCATTGAGATCGCCGGGGAAACGGACCGCTTTTTAAAACTCGCGCATCACTTCATTCTTAGAAAGAGCCAGCTTCCGCCGAGAAAGAACACGACGTTCGGAATCCAAACCGCGATCGCGGAATCGATCGATCCTCCTCCGCCCAGAGCGTAGAATGCCTTTTGAAGGAGCATGTACGCCAGAAAGAGGCCGAGGCACTTGGACACGCTGACCGCAGGATTCACGCGCATGCCGGACACTGCGAATGGAATCGCAATCAGTGCGACGATCGCGGGCATCGCGGTATCCGCGACGAGCCCATGACAGCGAACCGCATAAGCGGCGCGCTTCGGAGAATCGTCTTCGGAGAAGAACGCTGCAATTCGCCGGAGTTCCGCGAAAGAAAGTCGATTCGGCTTCATATCGTAGAGGACGATGAGCTGAGGATCTTCGTCGAACCGATTTATTTCCTTTTCGATAAAGCCGGTGGTGGTCAATAAATCGCCGGTTTCGGGATCGTACTGAGTCTCCCGGCCCTGTTTGAAAGTGCAAGTCCGGGCACTCTGATTGTACGATCCCTCACGCGCCGCCAGCTGGCTCTCAACCCTCCCCCGTGCGTCGCGCTCCACCACCGTCACTCCGCCCGCACGACCCGTGAACGTATTGTACCGATTGATTACCCAGAGACGCCGCTTTCGACGATTTTCGAACGTGACGCCGCGAGAAGTGCCAGAAGATAGGATTTCCGCATTCTGAGTCTTGTGCGAAAACTCGATTCGATCGGCAATCGAGCGGGAGCGTTCGACCGATCAAGGGACCACAACCGCGCTGAGCCACCACATACCGCCACAGAGTAGTGCAACCAAAACCCAAACCGAACGCGTAATGTTGGCCGTGCTCAACGAAACTGGGAACTCTGACCGCTACAAAAAAGCAGATGCCGGAGAGGGACGCATCGGAACAACGAAATCGTTGCGTTGAAGGCAATCGGTCTTCACCGAAGACGAGAAGATCTCGTAGATCGTCGCTTGCGTGGCAGTTGTCGACCGCTCGAAGAAAAGTCCGAACCGGTTTGACCCTTTACGCCGGATCAAGCCGAAATCCCAGTGGCTGGTTGAGCAGGAGCCAGTAGAGTCCGAGATCGCCCACGGCCTTGGCGAAGGCTTCGAAGTTCACCGGCTTCACGATGTAGCTGTTCACGCCGAGCTGGTAGCTCTCCACCACGTCGCGTTGCTCCTTCGACGAAGTCAGCACGACGACCGGAAGGCTTTTCGTGCGGGGATCGCCCTTGATTCGTTTCAGCACTTCGAGCCCGTCCACCTTCGGCAGCTTCAGATCGAGCAGCACGAGTTTGGGGCAGTTGGCGACGATGCGCGCCGTGTGCGGACCTTCGCAGAAAAGATACTCCAGCGCCTCCACGCCGTCGCGCGCGATCTGCACGTGGTTCGTGAGATTGGCTTTCCGGAGGGCGCGCAAGGTCATGTCCAAATCGTCCAGGTTGTCTTCGACGAGGAGAATGTCTACGAGTCGAGTGTCGCTCATGAGGTTGTTTTTCCCGCGGGGGTGAAATAAAAGGTCGCGCCGCGGTTTTCTTCGGCCACCGCCCACACGCGCCCCCCGTGACGCTGCACAATCCGCCGCACGATGGCTAGCCCCACGCCCGTGCCCTCGAAGTCTTCTGCCCGGTGCAGGCGCTGGAACACGCCGAACAGTTTGTGCGCATACTTCATGTCGAACCCGGTACCATTATCCCGCACGAAGTAGATCGGCTCGCCGGCCTCGTCTCGGAAGCCGATCTCGATCGCCGCCGGTGTGCGGCCGCGGGAATACTTGAGCGCGTTGGAGAGCAGGTTGACCCAGACCTGTTTCAGCAACGCGGCGTCGCCGTTGCAGGCGGGCAGCGCGTCGATCCGGAACTCGATCGGCCGGCCTTCGTGCGACGGGCGCAGGTCCCCGAGCACGTTTTGCACGAGCTGCGCCATGTCCACCGTGCGTCGGTTTAGCGGCAGCCGGCTCAGCCGCGCGAACTCAAGCAGGTCGTCGATCAGTTCGCCCATTCGATCGCCGCTGTCGCGAATCCGCTGGAGATATCTCCGGCCTTCCTCGGGCAACTGGGCGCCGAAATCCTCGAGCACGATGCCTGCCAGCCCGTTCACCGCGCGCAGCGGCGCCCGCAGATCGTGCGAGACGGAATAGCTGAACGCCTCCAGTTCCCGATTCGCGGCCTCGAGCTGCGCCGTGCGCTCGACGACGCGGTACTCCAGCGTGGTGTTGAGCTGGTGAATGACTTGCTCCGCCCGTTTGCGCTCGGTGATGTCGCGCGCGATCATCACGGCCCCGATGATCTGTCCGTCGCCCGCCGTGATCGGGGAGAGGGTGACGGAAACGTCGATTCTCTTGCCATCCTTCCGCACCCGGACGGTTTCGAAATGCTGCACGCTCTCGCCGCGGGCGATCTGCGCGAGGATTCGGGCTTCCTCCATCTCCCCCTCCGGCGGATAAAGCATCAACGCCGGCCTACCGACGGCCTCGGCGGCGGCATAACCAAAGATCTTTTCCGCGCCCGGATTCCACGTGGCGACGATGCCGGCCAGCGTTTTGCCGACGATGGCGTCGTCCGACGATTTGACGAGAACCGCGAGGCGCGAGAGCTCCACCTCCGCCTGCTTGCGCTCGGTGATGTCAGTGCGAATCGCGACGTATTGGCGGGGTTTGCCCTGCTCGTCGAGAAACGGCACGATCGTCGTGTCCACCCAGTAGAACGAACCGTCCTTGGCCTTGTTTTTGATTTCGCCGTGCCAGACTTTGCCGTGCGAGATGGTGGTCCACAGATCGCGGATGAAAGCCTTCGAGTGATGGCCGGAGTTGATGATGCGATGATCCTGCCCGAGCAGTTCGTCGCGGGTGTATTGCGAAATCGCGCAGAACTTGTCGTTCACGAACGTTATTTTTCCCTGCGGGTCCGTAATCACCACGATCGAGTGCTCGTCGAGCGCAGCTTTCAGATCGAGCACCTCCTTGGTCGACAACCGGAGACTTTCCTCCGCCAGCTTGCGCTCCGTGATGTCGGCGCGGATCGCGACGTATTGGCGGGGTTTGCCGTCGTCGTGGAGGAACGGCACGATCGTCGTGTCCACCCAGTAAAACGTGCCGTCCTTGGCGCGGTTTTTGATTTCCCCGCGCCACACCTTCCCGCGCGCGATCGTCGTCCACAGGTCGCGGATGAACTCCTTCGGGTGGTGGCCGGAGTTGATGATGCGATGGTCCTGGCCAAGAAGCTCCTCTCGCGCGTATCTGGAAATCGCACAGAACTTGTCGTTCACGTAGCCGATCTTTCCCTGCGGATCGGTGATCGCGACGATGGCGTGCTCATCGAGCGCGGCCTTCAGGTCGTCGATCTCCTTGAGCGAGGACTTGAGCTGTTGGTCAGGGCGCATCGCCGGATCGATCTGGCCAGAGCACTTTCCCGACAAAAGTTTTGCGGAGCAACGTCAAGTGCGCTTGGGCAACACGCGGAACTTCTGTCGTGGTTCTGCCAACTTTCGCATGGGTGCAATGAGTCGTTGAGTGTTCATCGCTCGCCTTCTGCTGGGGAGACCGACTTAAGGCCTAGTCTCCCGTCGTTCGCGGCGCGCGCAACCCTTATTCTCCGCGGGACATCGCAGAAGCGTCCCAAACGCCAGCCCGAGCGGCTGCCGAGAGAACGTGCCGTCGCCCGCCATCGTGGATACCCCGGTGGGAGACGTAGTACTTTTACCGATACCGAAATTGTCTGTGGAGAGAGAGCCAGCAAAGGTCTGGAAGTCCGGCGGAATGGATCAAGCGAATCGTCGCGGCAGGTCGAGGCTCCGATTTGCCGCGTTGACATCATGTCGAGCGCCTCACGGACTCCGGGTGTGCGTCCCCACACCGCTTCCGCCCCGTCGCGCGCGCGCCACACGATGCTGGGCTTCGTGATCGTGCTCGCGATCATCACCTACATCGATCGCGTGTGCATTTCCCAAGCGGCCCCGAGCATTCGGCGCGACCTCGGGTTCACGGAGGCGCAGATGGGCTGGGTGTTTGCGGCCTTCGGGATTTCCTATGCGTTGTTCGAGATTCCCGGAGGGTGGATGGGGGACCGTTACGGTCCTCGCAGTGTGTTGATGAAGGTGGTCGTCTTCTGGTCGATCTTCACCGCGGCGACCGGTGCGGCCTGGAATTTTTTGTCGATGGTGGTGTGTCGGTTTCTCTTCGGTGCCGGGGAGGCCGGGTGCTTTCCGAACGTGACCAAGATCTTCACGATTTGGCTCCCGTCCACCGAGCGGGTGCGAGCTCAAGGGATCTTATGGTTGAGTGCGCGCTGGGGTGGAGCCTTCACGCCGCTGCTCGTGGCTTGGGTGCTGGGATTCATGACGTGGCGCAACGCGTTCGTTCTCTTCGCCGCGCTCGGGATTTTCTGGTCGATCGGTTTCTATCGCTGGTTTCGCGACCGCCCCGCCGACCATCCCGGGGTCAACGCGGGGGAGCTAGCACTGATGGACGGCGCGGAAAGGAATGCGCCAAGTCATGCGCAGGTCCCTTGGCGGCGCCTGTGCACGAATCCCACGGTGCTCCTCTTGTGGCTGCAGTATTTTTGCATGTCCTACGGATGGTATTTCTACATCACCTGGCTGCCGACCTACCTGCGCGACGCGCGCGGGGTCTCGCTGGAAAAGAGCGCGTTGCTCGCCGGTCTGCCGCTGTTCTTCGGAGGCGTAGGTTGTTTTGTCGGCGGCTGGGTGGCAAAGCGGTTGGCCGAGCGTTCGGGCAATGTCCGGCGGGCGAGACGATGGGTGGCTTGTACGGGGCTCGTCTTGGCGGGCTCGCTCCTCGTCGTGGCCACGCGGATCAGCGATCCCGTGCTTGCGATGGTCGCGATCGGGCTGGCGAGTTTTGGGAACGACCTCGCGATGGCGCCGGACTGGGCGGCGTGCATGGACGTGGGCGGCCGGCTGGCGGGTTCGCTTTCCGGAAGCATGAACATGATGGGTAATCTCGGCGGCGCGGTCGGTCCCTTGGTGGTGGGCTACATTCTGACCAACTCGAAAGTCACTCCCGACGCGCCTCCCACGCTGGAAGGTTGGACAACCGCATTTTTGGTCGCGGCAGCGGTTTACGGCGTAGGCGCGGTGGCGTGGTTGTTCATCGATCCGGTGACGCCGTTGGAAGAGGGTGCAGGGTCCACTCTGGCCTGACCCGCGACGCGCTTCTCACGCCTTTTCCTCCATGCAACTTAATCTTGCCGAACAAAAGGTCGCCGTCATCGGGGCGGGCAGTGGGATTGGCCGGTCGATCGCCGAAGCGTTCGTGGCCGAGGGATGCCGGGTATGGGCGTTCGATCGCGATCCAAAGGCTCCGCCCCTTCCGTCCGGCAATACGACGGTGACGGGGGACGTGACACGGTATGACGAGGTGCGCGCCTTTGCCGACGCGGTCGGGAGTGTGGACCACGTGGTTTTTTCCGTGGGAGTGGGTTCGGGTAAGTTCGGGTTTCCCTTCTGGAACCTGGAGCCCGGGGACTGGGCGCGAGTGTTAGACATCAACCTGATTGGCGCCGTCAATGTGGCGCACGCCTTCGCCCCCAAGCTTATCGGTGGAGGGCAGGGCTCTTTACTCTTTCTCGTGTCGGTGGCGGGTCAGATGGGCTCGCAGACGGATCCTCCCTACAGCGCCGCCAAGGCCGGGTTGATCAACTTCATGCAGTGCGCCGCAAAGGATCTCGCGCCTCACGGCGTCCGCGCGAACGCATTGTCGCCGGGGATGGTGAAGACTCCGCTCAACCAAGCGGTGTGGGATGCGGGCCAGCAGAAACTACCGTCGTCGGAGCGCCGCGATTATGCGACGTGGGCCGAGGAAAAGATACGTAAAGTCTCGCCGCTAGGGCGCTGGCAGACCCCACCGGAATTCGCCGCGATGGCGGTGTATCTGGCGTCCGAGCACGCGCGAAACATCACTGGCCAGACGATCAATATCGACGGTGGGCAGGTGATGCATGCGTGATCACTTGGAATCGTAAAGCAGGAACAAGCCGGAGTGGTCCACGCCGCCCAGACCCTTCTCGTGGACCAGTTTTTCCCATTGCGCGCGGCAGTTGTCCAACGTCGGCGATTTAAAACCGACGGACTCGGCAAGGGCGCATGCGAGCCTCACATCCTTGAGCTGCAGCTCGGAGCGGCCTCCCGGTTGAAAATCGCGCCGTGCCATCCGATCGCCGTGAAGTTTGAGGATGCGGCTTTCTGCAAACCCGCCCAATAACGCTTCGCGCACGCGCGCGGCGTCGAGGCCGGCGAGTTCCGCCATCCGCAGCGCCTGGGCGACGGCGTCGATCGTTTGCGCCACAATGAGTTGGTTGGCCAGCTTGGTCACCTGGCCAGAGCCGGAAGGGCCGACGTGGGTCACCCGTTTTCCGACCGCGTTCAGCACGGGCAGCGCTCGCCGAACCGCGGCATCGGATCCACCGGCCATAATCGTGAGGTCCCCGGCTTCCGCGCCGACCTGTCCACCGGAGACCGGCGCGTCCACCCAGGCGAAACGTTCGGCAAACCGCTTGGTTTCCGGTACGCCGGTGGTCCCGAAATCGACGATCAGCGCTCGTGCATCCAACCCCTCGACGAGTCCGCCTTTTCCGAAAACGACCTCCTCGACGACGTCCGTGGCGGTCAGGTTGATACAAATCGTGCCCTCACCGACTGCTCGAGCGAGATCCGGCAGGGATGCCGCGCGCTTCATTCCGAGAGCGACGGCGGCATGGGCGGGCGCCTCGCTCCGATTCCACACGATGACCTCCGCGCCAGCTTCGTGAAGATGTCGCGCCATAGGCCGCCCCATGTTTCCCAGTCCAACGAACCCAATTCTTTGACCTGAAAGTGGCATATTCATCCGAGACCGTCGAGTCGACAGCGGGCCGGTCCCCTTTGCCAAGGTAAATGTTGGGTGAAGAGGACGCTGGCGCGCATACCCTTGAGGAGCGGCACGTTTCTTGTTGCCTTCAGGATCGACGGTAGTGCCCAAACCGGTCTAAACGTTCCCCCTCTTATGAAGGTCATCATCACTGGCGGAGGTGGATTCCTCGGTTCGCAACTGTGTCGACGACTCCTCGGAGGAGCCACGTTGGTCGGCCCTTCTGGCGCTCCGGAGGCGATCCGTGAGATCGTGCTGTTGGATGCGTTCTTTGCCCAGCCCCCCACGGATCCGCGGGTCCGCCAGGTGCCCGGCGACATCGGCCAGCGTGACGTTGTCTTTGGAGCGATCGGGTCCGAGGAAGGCCTCGCGATTTTTCACCTCGCCTCGATGGTGAGCGGCGAGTGCGAGGAACGCTTCGACGATGCACTGCGGGTCAACCTCGACGGGGGGCGCAATGTCTTCGAGGCCGCCCGTGCCGCTACCGGCCTTCCCCGCGTGGTTTTCGCCAGCAGCATCGCGTGTTTTGGCGGCGAAGCCATGCAAGACCCCAATTCCGATCGGACGAAGCTCACGCCTCAGACCACCTACGGCATGACGAAGGCAATCTGCGAACTGATGGTGAACGACTACTCCCGCAAAGGGTTCTTCGACGGCCGCTCGGCGCGCTTGCCGACGGTCATCGTTCGTCCCGGGAAACCGAATGCGGCGGCGTCGAGTTGGGCGAGTGGAATGTTTCGCGAACCGCTTAAAGGCGAACCCTGTCGCCTGCCCGTGCGCCGCACGCAGTGCCACCCGATGACCGGCTATCGCACCGTGATCGACTCCCTGATCGCATTGCACAACGTTCCGACCGAGCGCCTGAGCGACGACCGCGCCATCGGCCTGCCGGCGCATCGCGTCACGCCTATACTCGCGGAATCCGTTGTCGCCGAACTGGCCAAAGAGCGCGGGCTGACGGTGGGACCGGTCGTGGATGCGTTCGACGCTCGGATTCAGCGCATCGTGGACAACTGGCCGCTGGGAATCGACGGAGCCCGCGCCGTGGCGCTGGGTTTGCCCCAGCCCCCTCCGCTGAAGCAGATCGTCGAGCACTACCTTGAGGATTTTGGACCGCGGCCCGGCTCTCTCGAGTGATCGAGAACGGGTTTTCCAGAAAGAAAACGTGTTCTCGTTAACCCGTCGGTTCGCCGAAAACCTAGGCGATGCCGCGGCGGATTGCTTCGACGGCGGCGTGCGCGTCCGTGTATTCGCAGGCAGAGGCGGTCATCGGCGTGGAGTGTCATTCTCCCTCGATCGCACTGCATTCGGGGACGCCCACGTTCTACATCCGCCAGCCCACCGATACCTGCAAGGGTCAGATGTATCGGGATATTCGGGCCAACGATCGGTTCTTCGAAATCGACGAGGCGAGCGGCCGCAGCGGTGGTCGCGGCTCGAGGCGATTCACAAGGATCCCGCTGCCGCCAAAGCCAAGGTGAAATCGATCATGGCTTTGGTCGAACAACGCCAGCGCCGGACGGTCGACGCGGTGCGTGCTGCGGCGACGGGCCAGGTCTGAGCGCTGCTTTCCGAATTCGCGCGCGGCCGACAACACCCGATATGTGCGACGGATATTGAGAACAATACGACCGACCTGGACATCGAGGATGGGGCTGGGTTGGAGCCGACCGGCGTGTCTGCGAACACGCGGTCCGTGTTCATCGCGGATCTCGATCCGTGGCTGGCGAAGGCGATGGAGAAGGGGCAGAGTTAGCGATCTTCGCCCGTGGAGGGCCTCGCTCCGTCGAGGCCGGGATTGCGCGCGTCGCGCGCTGCCAACGGAACGTCCCGTCAACGATCGTTCGCGGGCAGCCCACGGCATACGATCTTCGGCCAATCCCGGCCGCGGCAGAGAGACTGTCTCGCAACCCAACGGAAGCTCGGACGGTAGAGTTTGGAGTCCGGCCTTTAGGCCGTCCGGAGCGAGTGCGATCGGGCTTCGGACGGCCTTAAGGCCGGACTCCGAACTCTTTTGCAGCGAGGGGGGTCGAGCTTTGCGTTGTGGTGGCGGTCGACTGGAGTGTCCCCAAGGACGTGGATCTTTTCGATCCGAGAGCAGGCTAGGGCGGTGACGAGGGGCCGCTGCGAGGGCTGGCCTTGGAGCGTTTGCGAGACTGTCTCGAGACCGTGGCCCAGCCCAGTTCTAACATTTAGAGGCCGGGCGCGATCTCCATGCTCGTATTGAGCGGGAAGAGCGTGGGTGGAATAAACCACGCCACTTCCCAGCGTGGGAGGTCGGAGCGTTTGTGCGATGAGTCGCTCTTTTCGAGGGCGAGGACCGCGCCTTTCTTAAAATCGCAGAAGAACGGTTTGGCTTTCCCGCGGACCATCAATGTCGCCAGGCGTGCGAGGTGAGGGCAATGGCCGATCACGGCGAGATCGGTTTGAGGGGGAAGGGCATTCAACCGTTCGAGTATTATATGCGGGTCATCGTCGGGCTCCAAACCGGGGACCTCGATTCGTGCCGCATCGAGAGTCAGGCCGGCGGCGAGGCGATCCGCAGTTTCTCGGGATCGGGCGAGGGGACTGTGCCAGAGCTGCGACGGGAGGAAGGCACCGTTGCGGGAGAAGAAGCGTACCAGCCGGGTACACTCGTCGACACCGTGCAGGCTCAAGGGGCGAAGCGGGTCTTCTTCCTGGGGTACGGCGTGGGCGTGGCGAACGAGAAAGAGCACGATTATTCGAGTGAGGGAATGGGCGGCGGCGAAGGGCCTTCGCGACGGGGCGCCGCATCGAGGAGCGTACGAATGACTTTTAGTAAAGTACTTAGGGTAAATGGCTTGGATAGAGAAGCCTGTGATCCGGCCGACAGCCACGGCTTCTGCGTGGCGACGTCGCGATCGCTCGTCGTGAGCAGCCGCAACTCGGGGTTTTCGGAGGCGAGCGCGGTGATCAAGCGTTCGCCGAGCGGGTCGTGATGGTCCACGATCACGAGCTCGATCGGGCCGGTGGAAAGTCTGAGTGCGGCGACGTCTTCGACCGGTGCGGCGAGGGCATGCACGGAGTATCCGTCTGCGGTGAGGATGCCCGCGATCATCTTTCGCAGGACATCGTCCGGCTCGACAATCAAGACCGACTCGCGTCCTCCCGTCGAAGGCAGCGATGCGAGCGTCGGTTCGGGGGCGGAGGCCGGCTCGTGGACCTCGGGAAGGAAGATATCGAATGTCGTGCCCATCCCAGGCACGCTGTGAACGAAGATGTAGCCGCCGCTTTGTCGAACCACGCCGTAGACCAGCGCCAAGCCCAGTCCGGTTCCCTGGCCCTGCGGCTTGGTGGTAAAGAACGGCTCGAAGAGATGTGCTTGCACATGGGCGTCCATCCCGCTGCCGCTATCGGTGACCGACAGCTGGGCGTAGTGACCGGGCGGAATGCTGGCGAGACGGCGGGTGACGGTTCCGGCCCTGATGTGCTTTCGCGAGGTGCTGAGCGTCACATGCCCACCGGGCGAAAGGGCGTCCCGGGCGTTCAGAGTGAGGTTGAGAAGGACCTGCTGGAGCGCGGCGGGATCGACGCGAACATTGCAGTGGTTGGAGGTGAGCGCGAGATTGAGGCGGTTGTAGGGTCGCAGCAGTCGTCCGAGCAGCTCGGCGTTTCCGCGGATCGTCTCGTTGAGATTGAGCACGCGCGGGTCCACCGACTGACGGCGGCTGAAGGCGAGCAGCTGGCGGGTGAGGGCGGCGGCCTTTTGCCCGGCACCGTGGATTTCGGCGAGGTCGTGGCTGGCGCGTTCGTCGTCGGCGAAGCGATCCGCGAGGATTTCGGAGTAGCCGTTGATGACCGAAAGGAGGTTGTTGAAATCGTGGGCGACACCTCCCGCCAGGCGGCCGACTGCGTCGATCCTCTGCGCGTGGCCGAGCGCATCCTGGAGGCGGCGCTTTTCGGTGACGTCGCGATAGCTCGCGACGATGTGCGTGACCCGGCCGCGCGCGTCGCAGAGAGGACTGAGCAACCAGGCGGCGAACGAGGCGGACCCGTCCCGGCGGGTGAGAGGGCCTTCCGCCGCGTATGTGCGCTCGGAGTCGACCGAGCGGAACCAGCGGCGCTGCCGGGCGATCTCGTCCTTGTCCAGATGGAGGAACGTATGGACGCGTCCGATCAATTCGTTCTCCTCGTAACCGCTCATCGCGCAAAAACGTTCATTGGCAAAGGCGATACGCAGGCCGTGATTCTGCCAGCGAGCCGGGGCAATGAAGACGCCTTCGGGAAGGGCGCGCAGGGCGGCCGCGAGCAGCGTCGAGCGCAAAGCGGCAGGCTTCGTGAAGGTTCGCTTTCGAACGATCTTTTTTGAAATGAGCAACTTAGTTAGGCCGCGACGACTCTCGGTTATCTCGCGGCGGCGTTCGGTCTGCGCGGAAGAAACCGGGGACTCGAGCGAGGAGACCGTCATGGAGAGAGTCGTTCGACGATCCAATCTCCCCCCGCTTGCTCCCGCCGGAAGCGCAGCCGGTCGTGCAAGCGGCTCCGGCGGCCCTGCCAGAACTCGACGCGGTCCGGGGCGAGGCGATAACCGCCCCATTGGGGCGGGACAGGCACTTCGGCACCGGCGTATTTTTGCTCCAGCGCCTTCATGCTCGTCTCCAAGACGGCCCGCCCGCTCACCACGCTACTTTGCTGGGAGACCCAGGCGCCCAGCTGGCTGGAACGCGGGCGGGAGTGAAAATAGGCGGCACTCTCTTCGCGGCTTACTTTGGCGACTTTTCCTTCGACGATCACTTGGCGTTCGATCGCGATCCAAGGAAAAGTCAGCGACGCGTAGGGATTGGAATCCAACTCGCGCCCCTTATGGCTTTCGTAGTTGCTGAAAAAGACAAACCCACGGCCATCGAGTCCCTTGAGCAAGACGGTTCGCGTCGAGGGCCGACCTTCACGGGTCGACGTCGCCAGGACCATCGCGTTGGGTTCGGGAATCTTCGCCGCTTCCGCTTCCTGAAACCACGCTTCGAACTGCCGAAACGGATCTTTGGCCAAGTCCTTTTCCGCTAAACCGGCCAGACTGTAGTCTCTACGGAGGTCGGCAAAGGACATTTTTCCGAGCTTATCGACGGGTGGAATCAACGCACGGAGAAAATGAGGGAAACACCCTGTTTAATTCAGGGCCGATTTTGTCATATCCCTCCGGGCCAAGGTATGGACGATTCAATCGATTGGCGCGAAAGTCCCGTGCTTGGTTTTCGACACTGAAATCGACACCGGCCCGGTTGTCGGAGATGAGTCTGTCCTGTCCCGCATGCCGCCGCCGACTGCGTTTATGCACGCTTTATGACACCTTCGAACTATCTCGATTCTCACGCCGACGACCTGGTTGCCTTGCTGCGGAGCTTGGTCGGCACCGACACGGTCAATCCTCCCGGCCACAATTACGCCGCGATCACCGAGCGGCTGACGGGCGAACTCGCTGCAGCGGGCCTCAAGGTGCGTCGCTTTTCGATTCCGCCGGCATTGCTCCGCAAGACCCTCCCGGCGGACCGGCACGCCTACCCCCGCTTCAACGTCGTCGGCAAACGCAACGTCGTCGGTGCGAAAAAAACGGTCCACTTCAATGCGCACTTCGACGTGGTGCCTGTATCCGGACAGTGGAGGCACGGAGGTCCCTTCAGCGGAGCGTTGGAAGCCGGATGGGTGTACGGCCGTGGGACGGCCGATATGAAGGGTTCCATCGCTTCGTTGCTGATGGCGTTGCGGGCCCTGCGGGACACGCAGACGACGCCCCTCGTGAATGTGGAGGTTTCGTTCACGGCCGACGAGGAAACCGACTCGATGCTCGGCACCGGGTGGCTGGTCAAGCATGCGCCGATTCGACCCGATTACGCGGTCGTGATGGAAGGAGGAGATTTGAACCACGTTTGTTGCGGACACAATGGCGTCGTCTGGCTCGAGGTGACCGTCCATGGAAAGGCGGCGCATGGCTCGACGCCGGAACGCGGGACCAACGCGCTGGAAAAAATGGCGGGCTTGGTCGCCGCTCTGGAAAAATACAAGGAGCGACTGAAGCGGCAGTCGTTCACCACGCCCGAAGGCAAAGTTATGGTGCCCACGATCAATGTGGGCGGCGAATTTTCCTCGGGGCCGGGCGGCAAGATCAACACCGTGCCGTCGCTGGCGCGTTTCACGATCGATCGTCGGGTCCTCGCCGTCGAAACCGTGCCGGTGGCCGAGCGGGATCTCCGCGCCTACCTTTTGGCTTCGGCGCGAGAGATTCCCCAGTGCCGCATCACTATCGCCAAAATTTCCGATAACCAGCCCTGCTTTACTCCGCCGACGGATCCGTTTTTTGCGGCGGTGGCAAAATGCGTGGGAACGATTCGTAAACAAAAGCCCGTTTTCAACGTCTCGAAGGGTTTTAACGACATGCATTTTTTTGCGTCGGAATTGAAGATCCCCACCGTCGGCTATGGTCCCGGCGGTCAGGCGCACCATGCGGTCGACGAGCGCGCGAGCGTCCGTGAACTCGTGGCGAGCGCGAAGATTTATGCGGCGTTGTTGACCTCGTTTGCCGGGTAGAGTCGGAATCAGCCCCCGGCCCAGCCACGGCGGATCATACTGATGGCGATCGCGGCGAGCAGGAGGGAAACGATTTTCGAGACGGCGCGCATGCTGGTGACGCCGATCGTGCGCCCGAGGCGATCCGCTTGGGCAAAGGCGAGCACCACCAGGGCGAGATTCGCGACGAGGGCGGCCAGAGTGATGCCCAGCCCGTAGGTTTGGGCGCAAAGCAGCAGCGTGGCGAGTGTGGCGGGGCCGGCGATCAACGGCACTCCCAGCGGAACCACGCCGAAGTCGTCCGCCAATTTTGCGGGCTCCTCAGCGGCGGAATGGACAAGATCGCGCGCCGCGAGGATGAAGAGGATCAGACCGCCCGCGACTTGGAAGTCGCTCACCGTGATGCCCAAAGCGGCGAAGACGGTACGACCGAGAAAGAGAAAGCCGAGCGCGACCGCCCCGCCGGTTACGGCTGCCTGACGCGAAATTTTTCTTTTCGTTTCAGGCGGCACTCCCGAGCCCAAGGCCACGAATACGGCGGCCAAACCGATCGGGTCGATCGCCACGAGCAGCGGGATGAACGCCTGCACAAACGCTTCGAGAATCGGCAGTGAGGTCATCGGTCGGCTAGCGTTGAAGCATCCGGGAGAGCAGCGATTTGAGATCCGACATCGCAATGGGCTTGAGCAGGCGGGCACCGAATCCGTAACGCAGATAATCCTGCATCGCGGGATGATCGGGATGCCCACTGGTCACGATCGCTTTCAACCGTGGATCGATCGCGGTGAGTCGTTTGACCGTTTCTTCGCCGTCGAGTCCGTCGGAAATGCGCAAGTCGACGATCAAGGCGTCGATTGGGCGGGAAGTTCCTTGGGCTTGGGTGTAGAGCGTAATGGCCTCCTCGCCGTTGCGCGCTTCGATCGCGTCGTAATTCAGCATGCTGAGCATGAGTACGATCGCTTCGCGGACCGCGCGCTCGTCGTCCATGACCAGCACGCGTCCGAGCCGCTGGAGCGTGCCGGGGGCGATCGTTTCGGACGGCGGTTGGACCGCGGCGGCGTCTGCGGAGGCGGGGAGCAGGATCTGGAAAGACGTTCCGCGTCCCACGGTGCTTTCGACGCGCATCTTTCCGCCGTGTTGTTTGACGATGGTGTAGCTCGTGGAGAGTCCGAGCCCGCTTCCGGTTTTTTTGGTCGTGAAGAAGGGATCGAAAATCTTCGGCAAATTTTGCGGCGAAATGCCCGCCCCCGTGTCGACCACGAGGATTTCGACCATCGGGCGCAGCGGGATCGCCAGCGGTCCGGAGACGGCGGGATCGGGACGATAGTTCGATGCCGTGATCGTCAGTTTGCCGCCGTTTGCCATCGCCTGCACGGCGTTGAGCGCGAGATTGTTGATGACCTGGAGCAACTGGCCCTCTTCCGCCTCTACCGGCCAAAGTTCGGGGGAAAAGGAGAGCTGGCTCCCGACCGGATGTCCTCCCACCGCGAACTGAACCGCCTCCCGGATGAGGGGAGGCAGCGAGACGGCGCGTTTCTTGGGCGTCTCGCCGCGGGCGAAGGTCAACAACTGCTGGGTGATGTCGCGGGCGCGCCACACGACCCGCTCCAACTGGGTCAATCGGTCCCGCACAGCGGGCGAAACGCCGGGTTCGAACTGCGCGAGCGAAATATTGGCCAGCATGGCGGCGAGCAGATTGCCGAAGTCGTGGGCAATGCCACCGGCGAGCAGCCCGAGCGATTCCAGTTTGCCCGCCCGCGCGGTTTCGTCCGCCTGTTGACGCTCCCGAGTGATGTCTCGCAGCGCCAGGACGGCTCCGGCCACGCCACCGTCGGAGCTGCGAATCAAGGATGTATTTTCCGCAATGATACGCTCCGGTAGGGTGGACGTCGCCGCCAGCCGGTAGACCGAGGCGGATTTGGACGCGCTGGTGGTGTCGTTCATGAGCCTTACGATCGGGCTTTCGCACGGCTCCTTCGTGTGTTCGTCCAGGAGACGAAGGATTTCGCCCATCGGGCGGTTGACGGCAGCGGCGCGGGTGACGCCGAGGAGCTGTTCGAAGGCGGGGTTCATCAGGACGATTCGTCCGGTACGATCGAGGGTGACGACGGCATCGCTGATGCTCTGGAGGGTGATTTCGAGCCGGTAGCGCTGCTCGATCAGTTGTTGTCCCACACGCAACCGTTCGGAAATATCCGTGAAAACGCCGAAAATTCCCACCGGTTGACCGGTATCGTCGCGAATGATGTTCGCCTGGACTTGAACCGGAACCAGCCGACCGCCGCGGGTGCGTACCTCGGTTTCGCCCGTCCAGGATCGCCCGTTCCGGATCGATTGGTGGATCTCCGCGCCGACTTCGGGGTCCGCGAAGAGCACGCCGCTGCCGGGCTGCGCATTCAATTCCTCGACGGTGTAGCCAAACAAGGCGCGGTGCGCGCGGTTGTGATAGAGGCTCGTCCCGTCCATTTCCCCGATCCCGATCGCGTCGGACGCGCTTTCGATCGACTGCTGCATGCGCCTCAGGGTGAGACCCTGCACCGCGAGTTCCTCGTTGACGCGGACTTGCTCCGCAAGCAGGGCACGTTGTTTTCGAACGAGGATCCACAGCGCACAGACCAAGCCTGCGGCCAGCGACCACAGGATGATTTGGACAGTCGGCGAAAACACGGGAAGGAAGCCCCGAGGATGGTGGGACGGGTCGCTTCCGCAAGAGCGGGCGTCGCTCGGCGATCGCAGGGTCGCTCGAATGTAAGGCCGTCCCGCAGTGGCGGGAGCCATCCCTCCGATCGTAAATCCTATCCGATTTCGCTCGCGACCACGCCGGAGCCGACCCAATTCGGGACAAAACCGTCCTCGCCGAGATTCGCCCTTGTTTCACCTTGGCCGGCCCGACACGGTGGCGGTTTCAACCCACATTCGCATGAAGATCGACCTGAAGATCACCCCGCAGTCTCTGCAGAAAAAAGTTACCCGAGTTTTCGAACTCGCCGGTCAGAAGATCGCCGCGATCGATGCGGCTTGGGACCCAGCCAAGGGAACCCCGGTTTTTACGGTTAAGGGCAAGTATACGTCGCGTGGCTGGACCGAATGGACCCAAGGTTTCCAGTTCGGCATGGCGTTTCTTCAATTCGATGCGACGGGAGAGGAGAAGTTTTTGAAGCTCGGGCGGGAGAAGACCCTGAAGCTGATGGCCTCTCACGTCTCGCATGTCGGCGTGCACGACCACGGCTTCAACAACGTCTCTACCTACGGCAATCTCCGCCGCCTGCAGCTCGAGGGGAAGATTCCGGCCAATCGGGACGAATTGAACTTCTGCGAACTTGCGTTGAAAATTTCGGGTGCGGTCCAGGCCGCACGCTACGCACCGACGGCGTACAAGGCGCCGTGGTCGCCGGTCGGCGGTGCGGGGGTCGCGCCGGGCGGGTACATTTATTCGTTCAACGGACCCCAGTCGCTTTTCGCGGACACCATTCGCTCCCTGCGTTCGCTGGTGGTGGCGCACCAGCTTGGGCATGCCTTGATGGGCGAAGGCGACAAGCCGATCAACCTGCTCCATCGGGCGATCGAGCACGCGGCGACGACGGCGCGCTTCAATGTTTTCTTCGGACAAGGCCGCGACAGTTACGATGTGCGCGGACGTGTCTCCCACGAATCGGTCTTCAACCGCAACGATGGCCAGTTCCGATGCCCGAGCAGTCAGCAGGGCTATTCGCCGTTCACGACCTGGACCCGGGGGGCGGCGTGGATCGTCTGTGGATACGCCGAGCAGCTCGAGTTCCTCGATACGGCGAAAGGTAGCGACCTCGACGCGGTGGGTGGGCGGCGGGCGGTGACCGATCTCTTTGTAGAAAGCGCCCGGGCCAGCAGCGATTATTTCATCGACGGTTATTCGGCCAAGGATGGCGTTCCTTATTGGGACAGCTGCGCGCTCAATACCCATCGGTTGGGCAATTTTGCGGCGCGCAATGCCGATCCCTTCAATGCGCACGAGCCGGTCGACAGTTCGGCGGCGGCGATCGCGGCCCAGGGTTTTATCCGGCTGGGCCTGTGGCTCGGCGGCAACGGCGAGAAGGCAGCGGGTCGGAAGTATCTGCAGGCGGGACTTACGGTCGCCAATACGCTCTTCGACGATCCGTACTTGTCGACGGATCCGAAGCACCAAGGCCTGCTGCTGCACAGCGTTTATCACCGTCCCAATGGCTGGGATCACGTCCCCAAGGGCCAGAAAGTCCCCTGCGGCGAGTCCTCGATGTGGGGGGATTACCACGCGATGGAGTTGGCGTTGTTGCTGCAGCGTTTGGGTCAGGGCAAGTACTATACCTTCTTTTGAGGCGTGTCCCTTGGTGCAGGCAAAAGACGTCATACCTTGACTCTTGACAAACGGACAACGCCGAAAAGGTTTCGCACTGCACTTCTCGCATTTTGGCAGCGACTCGAACGGCTGCGAGGAGTGCATGAGTCATCGACCTGCGCGCGATCGGACTTTGGCAAGGTGAAAAATGCGGTGCCACCCCTTTCGAGATGGCCGTCATTACGGGCAATAAACCCGGGATGATCGAAGTCGGCTGCGAAGTGTGCCGGCATCCATAAACTTCGCGTTAACCGAGTTCGGAGCCCGGGCTTCAGCCTGTTGCGTCAATCGTAACATCCCCAGCGCGGCCTGAAGGCCGGACTCCGAACCCAAGCCTACAACCACCCAATCCACGCTTTCCGTTGGGAATACGGACTTGATCGCGAAAGGCTGCGTTCGACTCCGAGTAAGAAGTCTGGATACGCGAGCAGACGGTTACCGAAAGCCGTGATGGAGCGGGATGGGGTGGAATGGGGTTTGGAGTTCGGGCTTTAGTCCGTCCGGAAGGAGTGCGACCGGGTTTCGGAACGGCCTGAAGGCCGGACTCCGAACTCGGGCGGCGGAATTGGCCAAAACGGAGCTAGTTTCGCGTCGGACAGGTCGATTGTGGGGTAGCCGATTCTGCGGAGTCGGCGCCGATTTCGATACTTATATCTATATATTTAAAAACCACTTGTGAACGTTTATTCCCACGCCGAAACGCGATTTCGAGATTTTTGTAACCTCGACTCCGGTGGGCGTGTAGTGAGGGTATCTCCACACATGCGCCCCATCATTGAAACCCAAGGCCTGAGTAAACGCTTTGGTCGGCATCAGGCGCTGGATCGGGTGGATTTAAAAATCGAGCCGGGCACGGTGGGTCTGCTGGGCCCCAATGGCGCTGGGAAATCCACCTTGATTCGCTGCCTTCTCCAACTGGAGAACAAGGATTCGGGCCAGGCGTCGTTGCTGGGTCAGGACATCGATCTGCACGGACGCGAGGTGCGCAAGCGCATCGGTTACGCGCCGGAGCAGGATTGCCACATCCCCGGGATGGCGGGTTGCGAATACGTTACTTACTGCGCACAACTTTCCGGGTTGCCGTTCGACGATGCCCGCCAGCGCGCCCATGAAATGCTGGATTTTGTGGGGATGGGGCAGGAGCGCTATCGGTTGGTGGAAACGTATTCCACGGGCATGAAGCAGCGCATCAAAATTGCGCAGGCCATCGTGCACGATCCCGAACTCGTCTTTCTCGACGAGCCGACCAACGGTCTCGATCCGAGCGGACAGGCCCATATTCTGGAGCTCATCGAAAGGATCTGGAAGGAGTCCGGCATCAGTGTGGTTCTTTCGTCGCACTTGCTTCCGGACGTCGATCGGATCTGCGAACAAATCGTGATCGTAGCACAGGGCCGGGTGCTGGTGCACGATCGCCTCGAGGCATTGAAACGCCGCCGGAAACCCGTCGCGGAGTTGACCGTGCACGGGCCCGCCGGCGATCTCGTCGAAGCCTTCGGCCGACACGGTTGGCCGAGCGAGGTGCTCGGCAATGGCCACATCAAGGTCGCGCATGGACAGGAGACGCTGAATCCGATGATCGCGTTTTTGCGCGATCGACGCGTCGCACCGCTGGAAATCAAAGCCAGTCCCAACGCCCTCCATGAGTTGTTTATGCAAGCTCTCCAGAGTCGGGGGGTGACTCCATGAGCGCGCTCACCCACGGTTACCAACATTGGACCGGCACTTCGACGAGCATCTGGCAACGACGGGTCGCGATCGCGCGCCAAGGGTTGCGCCTCTGTTGGCGGTCCCGGCTCTTAAAGATCGTCTTCGCGATCGTATGGGTCAGCGCCTTGGGCCTGCTCGCGTTTCATTTCCTTGTCGGCCAGCTGCTCTCTCCCGAGAGCGCCCTCCTCGGATACATCGCCGAAAACTTCGGCGAACGCGCCAAAGCGGTCGTGGACGGCCTGGCCGCCTGGATTCTTCTTTACCCCGACGTCTCGGTGGACGGCCTCTATCGCTTCACGTTCTCGTACGCTTCGCAGCTCTATGGCGCGATTTCCTTCTACGCGGTGGCGCTCTTTGTACCCAAATTGATTTCGCACGATCTCTCCAGCCGGGCGATCCTCGTCTACAACTCGAAAGCGCTCAGTCGCTTCGACTACCTTCTCGGAAAATTCGGGATCGTCTTCTCGCTGCTTTCGGCGCTGACGATCGCGCCGTTGGTCGTCGTCTGGTTCCTCGGTAACGCGATGTCGCCGGACTGGTCGTTTTTCTGGCACGGTTTTCCTGCGTTGGTCACTGCGCTCGCCGTCGGACTGATCACGGTCACCTCGATCGGCCTGTTCGCCCTCGCGGTTTCGTCGCTCGCGAAAAGGACCAGCACCGCCACGGCGTTCTGGATCCTGGCGTGGGTGGTGTCCGGTTTTGTCGCCGGTGCCTCTTCGCGGGTCTTTTCGTGGGGACGCTATTTAAGCCCGGCGAACTGCCTGCGCGAAATTTCCACCCAACTCTACAACGTCGCGGGCGTCGTGGAGCACGCCAAGGACGTGCTGCCGTTTTTCCGCTCCACCCTGGAGTCGCTCCCGCGCAAGTCGTCCATCCTGGCCGCGACTCCGACCGAGAGCATCTGGGTGCCGGTGGTGTTTCTCTGCGGCTTCTGTGCTCTCGCCCTTCTCGCCATTAGCAAACGCGTCCAACCCGAATGAGCGCTGTCATCCAAGCCCACGAGTTGAGTTGCTTTTACGGCATCGTCCTCGGCCTGAACAACGTTTCCTTCAGTATCGGGTCGGGCATTACGGGGGTTGTCGGTCCGAACGGCGCGGGCAAGAGCACGTTGATCAAGCTTATTACCGGCCAGATCAAACCGTCGTCGGGAACGCTGACGGTGTTTGGCGGCACGCCATGGAACAATCCCGACGTCTTGGGGCGGATCGGCTACTGTCCCGAGCACGAGCATGTCCATCAGGAGCTCAAGCCGGTGGATTGGTTGCGGTCGCTGGCGGTGCTGTCGGGACTTTCCTGGAGCGAATCGCGTCGCCGAAGCGAAGAGGTGCTCCAGGCGGTCGGCCTGCAGAAGCAGCATTGGGGCAAACGCATCGGCACGTATTCGAAGGGCATGCGCCAGCGGGTGAAGCTGGCCCAGGCATTGCTGCATCGGCCGGGCTTGGTCATCCTCGACGAGCCGATGAACGGGCTCGATCCGATGGGACGGCAGGAGATCGGCGATATCCTGCGACGGCTGCAGAGGGAGGGCGTCCATATTCTCATTTCGAGTCACATCCTCGACGAACTCGAAGCGCTCTGCGGACGCTTCCTGATGCTCAACTGGGGTCGTGCGCTCGCCTCCGGATCGCAGACCGCGATTCGCTCGGAGATGACCCAGTGGCCGGAGCAGGTCGTCATTCGCACGGATCGGCCGGAGGCGGTGGTGGCCTGTTTGGGCGCGGCCGGGCACCTGCGTGGCTATTTTCTGGAGACGGATCGAGCGATCGTCTGGTTGAAACGGCCCGAGCTGTTTTACAACGAGTGGACCACGCTGCTTTCGACCTGCGACGCGCAGATCTTCGAGCTGCAAAGCAAGAGTACCTCGCTCACGAGCGTTTTCGAAAAAATCACCGCATGACGCCGCCCCCACTGCCTCCCCTGCTGCCGGCTTCGGCCGGGATCTCGAACGCTCCTGCGGGCAACCCGGGTCCCACGTCACTAGGGGCCGTGATTCTCGCGATCGGGTCGCTCGAAGTGACCGCCCTGCTGCGTCCGGGTGCATGGCTGAAATTCGGCCTCTTTGCGCTCGGTCTCATTGTGGTGACGAAGTTGTCCGTGCCGTATGGAAACGAGAAGATGTTTTCCCAATGGATGGTCGATGTCGTCGCGCTCAAGATCGTCCCGCTGCTGTGTCTAGTCGTGGGCGGAGGCGTTCTCCGCAACCAGATCCGCTCCTTCACCATCGAGTACCTCTGGACCCGGCCCGCGCGGAAGGCTCACCTTGCGATCGCGGCGTGGTGCAGCACCGTTTCGATCGTCTTTGCCCAAGCGATCGTCGGCACCGTGGTGGTGCACGCGACCGGCAGTTTTCTCGGAGTGGAGAACATTTGGGACGGCCTACCGATGCTGCTGATCACGGAGTTTGTAGTCATTCTCGCGTTCTCGGCCTTGTCGCTGGCTCTGGGCGTTTATAGTGGCAAGTATATGGTGTTCGGTTTGCTTTACGGGCTGATCGTCGAAAGCGGAGTGAGCCGCATTCCGACCAATCTCAATCTTTTGTCTGTGACGCACCATGCCGAAGTCTTATTGAGTTATCGAACCGAAGATATCGGTACGCTGGGTCTTATGCCGCTGGTGCAAAGCTTAGTCGGGACCGTAGGAATCGCGGCGGTGGGGCTCGCCGTGGCTGCGGCCCTCTTCTCGTTCAAGCAATACAGCGTCGGTACGGAGAAGGAATCCTGACCGTTTGAGACGGTTTTTTCGTTTTTCTTCGCGCGGTTGTAACCTGAAAGCGGCTCTTCGGGTAGTTTTGAGCATAACATCGCGCTTTTATGAAAATCACCAAACTGCCTTTCTTGTTAGGAGCCCTTGCTTCGGCAGCGGTCTTGACGGCCGCACCTTTTGACGCCGACCGCGTCGCGGGGGACACTAAATGGCTCGCCCATCTGGACGTCGACGGCTTGAAGGCCTCGTCGATCGGGGCGTTTTTGCTGGAAACCGCCAAAACCGAAATGGCGAAGAAGAACGATTCGAAGGTCTCCGTCGATCTCGATGGACTTCTCCAGCAGATTCATTCTATCACCGCCTACGGCACGACCTTCGACGATCAACCCGAGAACAACAGTGTCCTCGTGGTCGAAACCGGCCCCAAGGCTCAGGCGGTGATCGACGGCTATCTTGCCAGCCAGGAGCTCGCGAATGACGGCAAGGTTCCTTTTAAGACGATTTCCGGAAAGTCGTTTCCCACCTACCTTTTCGGCAACGAAGTGTTTGTGACCTTCCCTCGCAAGGATCTGATCGTCGTCAGCAAACAGTTCTCCCAGGTCGAGAACGCGCTTTCCGTGATCGAAGGACGCACCCCGAAGATCGCCAAAGGCAGCTCGCTTCTGGCGTCGTCCGACAACCGGGGTTTCTTCTTCGTCGCTTCCGCCAACGGTTTCAACACGCTCAAGGACATGCCACCGCAGGCGCGTATCTTGCAAAAGGCGACGGGCATTCAGATCGCGCTCGGCGAATCGGGCTCGAATTTAGCCACGCGGATCACGCTCGCCACGGCCGATGCCGAAGTCTCCAGCCAGATGCGGCGTATCGTCGAGGGCATGCTCGCCCTCGTTTCGTTTGCGCAGGTGGAGGATCAGAATCTGAACAAGTTGGCTCAGAGCATCACCGTCAAAGAGACGGAGCGGGCTGTCTCGATCGGCCTCACCTATCCGGTGGAGGAAGTGAAGAAGCTGCTGATCTCCCTCGCGTCGAACGAGGGCCCCGCTCGCGGCCAACCCAAGCGCCCTGCGCCCGCGATCGAGGCACCGGCGACGGACTCGGTCGGCGGAGAACGCCTCAAGGTCGCCAACGTCGATGCGCGAAGCGACAATGGGAACATGGCGCGCAACGCCACCGACGACAATCCCGCCAGCTACTGGGGCGCGGTGGGAAGGCAGCAGTGGATCCGCTGCGAGTTGGACTCGCTCAGTCTGCTCCGAGAAGTCCAGATCGCCTGGACCAAGGGCGACGAGCGCAAGACCAAGTTCATCGTGCAGACCTCGCAAGACGGGACCCTCTGGACACCGGTGGTGACACTGACCAGCACCGGCGAGAAGGACGGACTCGAGAGCTACAATGTCACCGACACGACCACCCGCTGGGTGCGCGTGATGATTCCGGGCACGTCTTCCAACTCGCTCGCGACGATTTCCGATCTGCGCTTCCTCGGACAAGCCAATGTGAGTATGAGCGTCGGGCCCGAGGCCGCCGCCGTGAAATCGGACAAGTAACCGAACGGAGCGACCCGATGGCACTGGAGACC
>Ga0105044_10001359_pt1 | contig 32445 bp, 25 predicted proteins | sample MAT01_FD_78092 | JGI IMG/M metagenome (GOLD analysis project Ga0105044, IMG submission 78092) | Freshwater microbial communities from Lake Fryxell liftoff mats and glacier meltwater in Antarctica - MAT-01 | ecosystem: Environmental > Aquatic > Freshwater > Ice > Liftoff microbial mat | place...
AGGTGATCGCGCTGCTGGCGAAGAACGGTCTCGCCCGCGGCACGAATGGACTTCGCCTCATCATGATGTGCGAAGTGCCCTCCAATGCCATCCTCGCCGATCGATTCCTCGAACACTTCGATGGCTTCTCCATCGGTTCGAACGATCTCACGCAACTGACGCTGGGCGTGGACCGCGATTCCGGCGGCCCCATCGCCAATACGTTCGACGAGCGCGACGACGCGGTGAAGGCGATGCTGTCGCTGGCCATCTCCGCGTGCCAGCGGCACGGCAAGTACGTCGGCATCTGCGGGCAAGGGCCGTCTGACCATCCGGACCTCGCGCAGTGGCTGGTCGACCAGGGCATCGAGAGCATCTCGCTCAACCCGGATACCGTCGTCGCCACCTGGCTGGCGCTGGCGAAGGCCGCGGCAGCGAAGTAAGTCTTGCCTCGACCGGTGGTTCATCCATCCGGCTGATCGCGGCGCGCGGCGCATCGAGGTTCAATCGGTGGCATGGTTGCGCTGCCGCCCGCTGTCATCGTCACGCTGCGTGCATCGCGATGCGCCGGTATCGCATTGGGCGTGCTGGCCACGGGCACGACCGGTGTCGTGCTGGCATTGCCGATGCCGCTCTCGTGCCAGGCCGGGCTGATCCTGGTGCTGGTGGCGTGGACCATGTGGCAATTCCAGTGCATCGCACTACGATCCGGCGCTGGTGCCGTCAGTGAAATTCGCGTCGTGGCCAACCGGCTCATCGCGGTTCGATATGGCACGCGGCCGTTGGTGGCGGGCCACGTGCGCGGAGCCTCCTACGTTGGCGCACATCTCACCACGATTGTCTGGCGGCCCGATGGCGCGCGCAGGTCACGCACCGTGTTGATCCTGCCCGACATGCTGCCGGAAGACGACTTCAGGCGTTTGCGTGTGCTGCTGCGGTATGGCCGCGGCAACGATGCACCGCGCGTGGCTGCACGCTGGACATGAGCGCTACGCCCGCAGCGAGGACACGCAGGCCGTGCCGGCCAGCCACGCCTGCGCATCGAACAGGGCGCCGCTGTCGGCCTTGACCTGGCCCTGCAACAGATACAGGTACAGCGGCACCAGTGTTTCCGGCAGCGGCAACGCGCTGTGATCCTCGCCGGGATGCGAACGTCCGCGCATCGGCGAGCGAATCGGCCCCGGCACCACCGCGTTGATGCGCAGGTTGGCACGGTTCTCCCACTCATCGGCCAGCTCGCGCGCCAGCGTGGCCACGCCGGCCTTCGTCACCGCGTAACCGCCCCAATACGCTCGCGGCTGCTCGCCGCGGTTATCCAGCGTGAAGATCACACTGGCGTCCGGCGATGCATTCAACAGCGGCATCACTGCGCGGGTGAGGCCCATTGGCGCGGCCACGTTCACGCGCAGCAGCGACAGCCAGCTGTCGAAGGATTGATGTTCGATCGGCCCGAGCGATCCCAGCAGCGCCGCCGTGTGGACGAGGCCATCGAGACGCCCCAGTTGTGCCTGCAGCGCGGTGGCCACGGTGCCGAAGTCGTCCGCCGTTGCCTTGGCAAGGTCGAGCGGCAGGATCACGGGTTCCGGCATGTTCGCCGCTACCATCGTGTCGTAGAGCGCCTCCAGTTTTTTTACCGACCGGCCATGGAGGATCACCGTGGCGCCGAGCGCGCCGCAGGCGCGGGCGAGCACCGTGCCCAAGCCCCCGCTGGCGCCCGTAACAAGGATCACGCGGCCCGTCAGTTCGGGCGAGGGCAACGCGGTGGCGGCAGGGAAGTGGGTGGACATGACGGCGTGTTTTGAAAGGCCGCGCGATAATATCCCAACTTGTGGGCAGTGACGGCGGACGTCGTCAGGCGGTGCTGGTTGCACCCATGGACGCCCGGTGCCGTCTTGGCTAACCTTCCGTGTCCGCCCGCACCACAACCAAAGTGAGGAAAGCCGCATGAACGCCATCCGCACCACCGTTTTCGCTGCCTTCGTCACATTGAGCTGCGTCGCATCTGCGGCGACGCCCGAACAGCAGAAGGCGTTCGCTGACGCCTATAGCAAAGCCTACGAAGGCAAGGACGCGAAGACGCTGCATTCGCTGCTCTATACCAAGGGCGCGGATCCGGAGGCGCTCAAGTTCTACCGGATGGCGATGACCGACGGCATGGGCAGCAAGATCAACTCGATCAAGATCGAGCCCCTTTCGGCCGAGGACACGACCCGGGTGAACGCAACGAGGCCGGGCGCAGATGGCAAGATGTTGAAGCTCGGCTTGCCACCAACGATGAAGCTCATCATCAGCGTCGAAAAAAAGTACCCCGGCGGAACGTCGACGAGCACGAACTCGGTTTACGTGGCCGAGCACGAAGGCAAGCTCGTCATCCCGGTACCGGTCCCCGTCAAGTAGCGCCAATCCGGCAATTGGCCGATGCGCCTGTTTGCCAAAAGCGTGCTCCGCAAGCTATACTTTGAGGCTCACGTGGGGGTATAGCTCAGCTGGGAGAGCGCTTGCATGGCATGCAAGAGGTCAGCGGTTCGATCCCGCTTATCTCCACCACGATTACCGCATCAGAAGTGCATGAATCCGGCGGGTCAGCAGCACCACCCGGCCGCCGCAACACCCTACGACCCCATCGTCTAGAGGCCTAGGACATCACCCTTTCACGGTGAGTACGCGGGTTCGAATCCCGCTGGGGTCGCCAATACAATCAAATGGTTAGCCAATCCCGCTGATCCGGCGACGCCGATATCAGCGTGAAAGAAACGCGATGACGGGCGCCACCGCAGGCGCCTCCTCGAACGGCACGTGGCCCAGACCCGGCAGTGACACCAGCTCGGCGTTTGTAACTGCGCTCAGGTAATCCTGGGCGTTGGTGATCGGGATCATCGCGTCCCGCTCCCCCAGAGCAGCAGCGTCGGCGCAGCGATCTTCGCGAGCCACGGTTCGGGCGGCTCCAGTACAGTCTGCGTCATACGCGCCAGCAGGGCCGCCCGCACGCCGGGCGCCCGCATGAGGTCGTGGTAGCGCGTCAGCGTGGCGTCTTCGAGGCGAGAGGGATCACCATAGGCGGGTGCTAGATTCAGACGCAGCATCCACTTCGGCAAGGCGTAGCGCATGAGCCCGAGCGCTCCCGCGCCACGCCCAAGCGGTCCAGCAACGCTGCCAGCAGTCGGACCCCGCGCGCATCGGTTAGTCGCCGGTGGGATCGGCGCCCGTCAGCCCGGCGCCCGGCAGGTCGATGCGGATGACGCGATACCGCGCAGCAAGTGCCTGCGCCCACGGTTCCCATGTATGCAGGCTCGCGCCGAAGCCATGGAGCAGGAGCACGGCGGGCGCGCCCCTCGGTCCACTGTCGCGCACATGCAACCGGGTGCCGTCGATCTCGATGTATGAGCTCTGACCATCGAAATAGCGGGCCTCGGGCGTGGCGCGGTCAAGGTCGGGCGTCCAGAGCGCGACGGCCGCGGCCAGAAGTGCGAGCGCGACCATCGTCGATTTCATGCCCGCCGTTAGCGCTGCTTCCGTGGCGTGACGCTACGTTAGCATGCCGTGGCGCAGGGACCGCCGATGGGGAATGGACATGCCTGCAGGCGCACCCGGAACAACGGGGGCAGGTCGGACGCGCGCACAATGGCGCTCCGCATCCATTTCCCACCGCAAGGATTTCATGAAACGCAGTCGCAGCATTTTCGGTAGTAGCAATCCGTTTCTCGCCTGGGCCGATCTCGCCTGGAAGGTCAGCGAGATGTCGCTTGCCTCGGCGCAGGTCGTCGCGCATCGCACCGCACGGATGGCGGTGGCCGGTCCGCTGCCGAACGCGCGCGATCGCGATGAGTTCACCCGGATGGGCCTCGAAAAAATCGAGGCCGCGACGGAGTCGGCGGAAGCCATGGCGGCGCACTGGACCACGATGAACTTGAAGCTCGGTACGAGCGCCTTGCGCCACATGGTGACCGGCAGCGCCGCAACCGCGTCGCTGGCTGCAAGTCGTGACTTCGGACAGTTCGTCGCCCGGCAAGCGAAGCTGGCGGAGGCGATGTCGCGGGCGACGACGACGGCGCACGCCTGGTCCGGTTCCACCGCACGACTGGCGCAGCGCGGATTGAAGCCCATCCACGCCCGCGCGACGGCCAACGCCCGGCGTCTGGGCAAGGGCTAAACGCCGGCTGCAGTCCGGGCGCCTTGCTAAGCCGGCGCATCCGCATTGGGGATTACGGACGGCAAGAAAGCCCTGGCGCCGGCTAGCATCGCGCGCGCCACCACTTTCGACCAGACTCTGGCGCACGCGGCGTCCCTTTTGGACAACTGTTTTCCGTCTTATGTGCTGTAACGCACAGACGACTAGTGCGACATTGCCTAGCGTTGGTGCTATGTCCCTTCGCCTGCGCGGGAACGGGACGCACAATTGCAACGGTACTCTGCATAGAGGTGTCCGGGATTCCATAGCTCGCGCGCGTCTCGCATTGCTCGAGAAATGAAAAATTCATCGTCTCCACCTCTAGTCAGCGGAATCCCGGCGCGAAAACAGTCGCGAAAGCTGGTGCCGGACGCGGCAGGCCTATCCGGCCCCCGCTGGCCCTGCGCGATCTTCCGCGCAGATGGAAGCGTTCCACGCGATGGCCTGCCGGTCCTTGCGCGCGGCGACGATGCGCCGCGACGCGCGGGCCGTGAACCAGCCCCCGCGCAGGCGTCCGTTGCGCGTGCCTCCGCTGACTGTGTCACGGCGCAAATCGACGATCGGCAGTTCCTCCCCAGCGCCGCAGGCTCGCCTGAGACGACGGCTATCGTCCCCAAACGGGTCGCGGCGACCTCCTTGGTGCGCGAGGCGGCCCAGCGCGCTGCGGCGGCCAAGGTGTCGTTCGCGTTGTACTTCATCGACCTCGATCACTTTAACGATGTCAACGACTCGCTCGGCCATCACGCCGGGAACGAGTTCATACGGGTCATCGCGCAGCGGCTGGGCGCAACGGCCGGCCCGACCGGCGCCGTTGAGGGCGTCGGCGTCGGCATGTTCATCCTCTTCACCCACGAAGTGCAGACGGCGCGCACAGCAGAACACTTCGCGACGCGAATTCGCGAGGCGCTGGCAGTGCCCCTGCAGATCGGACCGAGTACGTTCAATCCGAGTGCGTGCGTGGGTATCGCCTGCCATCCGGGTACCAACTACGACGTCGACGAACTCGCGGAGGCGGCGGAGACGGCCATGCACGTAGCCAGGTCCGCGGGACGCAACGAGCACCGCATCTACAATCCGGCGATGCGTTCGCACATCCGCGAAAGCCTGTGGATGCAGAACCAGCTGAACGTCGCGCTGATGCAGCGGCAATTCCACGTTCTCTACCAGCCGAAGTTCAACGCCGCGACGGAGCGCATGGTCGGCATGGAAGCCCTGCTGCGGTGGAATCACCCCGAGCGCGGCGCCATTCCGCCGCTCGAGTTCATTCCCTGCGCTGAGAAAACCGGCCAGATCGTTGCGCTGGGCGGTTTGATCTTGCAGTCCGCGTGCCTGCAAGCGCGGCAATGGCTGGACACCGGTTTGGTCTGGCCCGTCGCGGTCAACCTGTCTCCACGGCAGTTCGGGGATTCACATCTGTTGGAGGACGTGCGCGAAGCATTAACGAGCAATGGATTGCCGCCCGCGCTGCTGCAACTTGAGATCACTGAGTCGTGCCTGCTCGACGGCGGCCGCACGAATGCCCGTGAAATCATCGTCGCGCTACGCGAGCTCGGGGTCGGCGTCCACCTCGACGACTTCGGCACCGGGTATTCAAGCCTCGCGCGCCTGGCGGCGCTTCCGTTCGACGCCCTCAAGATCGACTCCACATTCACGGCGGCCATACCGAACGACCCACGTATGCGAACGATGGTGACGTCCATCGTGGCGATTGCGCACGCACTCGAGATGAGTGTGATCGCGGAAGGTGTCGAAACCGCGGTTCAGCGCGACATGCTGCTGGAAATGGGCTGCAGGTTGCAGCAGGGCTACTTCTTCGCGCGTCCGATGTCCGCCGAAGCGGTTACCTTGCAGTTTGGCGGGCGGGTCGAACTGGCCGGTGGGTGACCGCTTACCTGCGGCGTGGCGGTTGCGGCGCAGTCGGACAGCACGCTTACCGTGAATGCGACGCGGACATCGGCGTGTCGGGCGGGAATGTCCTTCCCTTTGCATTGAGCGCGACCTCTGCTGGCGGGGTGGAGCTTCCGATGTCGTCGCCAGGAACAGCGCTCGGCATCACCCGGAACGGGACGAACCAGACCGCCGTCCTCTATGGGCGCATCACGTCCGGCAACTTCAAGTCGTTGCCGGCGGGCTCGTATGCGACGTCGGTGTCGTTGACCGTGGAATATTGAGCATTCGACCGAGGCTTATGCCCGCTCTCGCGCGATACACGTATTCATACGCATAGTCGCAGAGCGCCAGTCCGTACAAACTGAAACCCGCTAGCGCGGCTGCCCGCTCTTATGGCAGTCCAGCGCCAGGTTCATGTCCGCTCGATACCCGGGCGCGGCTCCACGCATACCTCACATCCGACCGCGGGTTGATTGAAATCCAGTCTGAAATTCAGGGCCGCCATTGCCATCACGCTGCTGTTCCTGGCGCTGGTCGTGGTCATCGCGTTGTTGCAAGCTCGGTTCGTCCGGTCGGCAATTGTTGCTGAGGTGGCCGGCCGGCAGGCCGCGCAGGTCGAGCGGGCCGCCGACAATCTGGACCAGCGATTGGAAGCCAACCTGCGGGCGCTGGAGGGCGAGGCTGCGGTTCTACCGCCCGAGATCCTGGCGCACCCGGAACAGCTTCCGCTGTATCTCGCGAAGGAGGCCTCACTGCTTGTGCTCTTCGACGCGGTGCTCGTCATGTCGCCAACGGGCGAAGTGCTGGCCGACTCCCCGGAGGTCGAACGCCGCCGCGGCCTGCAGGTAGGTGATCGTGAATTCTTCAAGCGCAGCATGGCGACGCTGAAACCCGTGATCTCCGCGCCGTACCTGGGCCGTGCCACGCAACGTCCGGAAGTCATCATGATGGCGCCCGTACGCGACGCGAACGGGCGGCTTCTGGGTTTCCTTGCGGGCACGCTCGATCTGCTTCGGCCCAACTTCCTTGGCAGACTGGCGAACGCAACTGTCGGCAAGGCAGGCCATTACTTCGTGATTACCAAGGATGCGGCATCCACCTATGTGATGCATCCTGATCGCAGCCTGCTCATGCGCCCTAGCACGGGTCCTGCGGGCATGCGCAGCAACGAGACCGCGCTGGCCGGAGACGAAGCCACGCGCGAAAGCGCCGATCGCAACGGCGTTGAGTCACTGGTCAGCTACAAGTCGCTCGTCACCGTTCCGTGGCTGCTCGGCGCGCGGTATCCGTTGGAAGAGGCATTGGCGCCGGTCGTGAACGCGGATCGGCAGTTGTGGGTCGTCAGTGGGGCGATGGCGGTGGTGCTTGCGCCGATTGTATGGTTATTGGCGTGGACCCTGATGGCGCCGCTGCTGAGGCTTCGCAATGACGTCAGGCGCCTGACCGGGACGACGGGAACGATTTCACTGGGCCTGCTGGCGAGGCAGGACGAGATCGGTGACCTCGCGCGGGATTTCGATGCGTTGATCGCCCAGCGGAAGCAGGGGATGGATGCGCTCGGAAAGTCCGAGCAGCTGCTCGACAATATCGTCGAGAATCTGCCGCTGGCCATCCAGTTGAAAGACGTCCGGGACGAGTTCCGTTTCGTATTATGGAACCGGGCGGCGGAGGTCATGTTCGGCGCTCCCAAGTCCCAGGTGATAGGGTCCATCGTCATGCCGTCCTGGTCCACCGAGGACGCCGCCCGCCTTCGCGAAGCGGACCTTGCCGCAGTCGCATCGAATGGCCAGGACCTCACCCGCAGGGCCACCGTGACCCATCGCGGAACGATTACCAGCCATATGCGCAAGGTGCCGCTTTATGACCAGGGCGGCACCACAACGCATCTGTTGGTCATCGCGGAGGACATCTCGGAGCGGGTCGCAGCAGAGGTCAGGCTGGCCGAAAGCGAGGCAAGGTTCCGCGGCGCGGCGGACAGCAGCCTCGACGCGTTTTTTGTGCTCCATTGCGTACGCGACGCGGCCGGCGCGGTGCAGGACTTCCGCTTTCGCTACCTGAATGCGCGGGCCGAGCGGATGATCGGAAAGCCGGACTCTAGTGCAATCGGCCAGCTGTTGTGCGACGAATTTACCGTGCAGCGGACCAACGGTAATTTCGCGAAGTATGTCAGCGTCGTGGAGACCGGCTTGCCGCTCGATGAAGAGTTTGCGCTGACCGCGCCGGGTGTCACTGGTAATTGGTTCCACCACCAGGTGGTTCGCCTCGGTGACGGCATCGCCATTACCACGCGAGACATCTCCGCCCGCAAGGCGGCCGAGGAGGAACAACGCAACGATCGCAATTTCCTGCAGTCGCTGGTCGACAACCTGCCAATGGCCATTTATGTGAAAGACGTGCGGCCGGAGACGTACGGGACGATGGTGGTATGGAACAAACGTGCCGAAGTCATCGCCGGCATCCCCGAACGCCTGGCGTTGGGTCGCAAGGACGAAGACCTCTTCGGTCCGGATGCCTACAGCGAGATCGAAGTGCATGACCGGGAACTGCTGGCGAACCCGATGGTCGTCGACACACCGGAGCATCCCTTCCAGCGCCTCGACCAATCCCGCGTCTACGTGCGGACGATTTCCGTGCCGTTGTTCGGCAGCGACGGTAGCGTGAACTTCATTCTCCGCATCTCCGAGGATGTCACGGCGGTGCGCCGCCAACGAAAGGAACTGGGCGCGAAGACGGCGGAGTTGCTGGCGACCAACGACGCGCTGCGGGCGAGTGAGCATCGGGCGCTAACCGTGGCCGACACCATCCCGGCATGGGTTGCCTATGTGGACCGGCAGCAGGTGTACCGATTCACCAATGTCATCTTCGATCGCGCTTTCGCCGACACCCACCCGGCAATCAAGGGATCCACGGTACGGGAGGTGCTGGGAGAAGAAAGGTATGCACTCGTGCAGCCCTACATCGACCGCGTCCTGGCCGGCGAATCGGTGACCTTCGGGCGCGAAGGGGTTGGCGCATCAGGCAGCCGCTTCCTGGAAGCAACGTATATCCCGGAGATCGACGACTCGACAGGCGCCGTTGTCGGATTCCACGCCATGGTGCAGGACGTTTCGGCCCAGAGGAATGAATCGCAACGTCTGCTGAACCTGGCGCAGATCGACAACCTGACGGGACTGGCCAATCGCGTCGGCTTCGAGCAGCGCCTGGCGGAAGCGATGGCCGATTGCACGCGTACAGGTAATGGATTGGCCGTGATGTACATCGATATCGACCATTTCAAGAGCATCAACGACACGCTCGGGCATGCCGCGGGCGACGCAATTCTGCTGGCCTTCGCGGCTCGCCTGCGGGGAAGTCTGCGGGAATCGGATACGGTCGCTCGGCTGGGTGGCGACGAATTCGTCGTGGTCGCGGCAGGACCACGCGACATGCCTATCGCGACGAAACTCGCGGAAAAGGTGCTGCGCGCAATCCGCCGGCCGTTCGGGCTGGGCGGCGGCAAGACCCGCACAGTGACCGTGAGCATCGGGCTGGCCTGCTACGAGGGCCGAGGTTCGGCCGCCGAGCTGGTGGCAAGGGCCGATGCCATGCTGTACAAGGCAAAGGCAGGCGGACGTAACACCTTCCGGTTGGCCGTACCCCTGCCGGACGAACGGGAACTCCCGGGTTGATGCGGCGAGCGCCTTTAGCTGCAACATCACCAGTGTGACAATCGCCGTCCGAACGGGCGATTCAACTCATGCGTTCCGCTGGATGCCATAAGCGCATCCAGTTCCATCCGCAGCGCGGCGGTGTCGTGTCCGTCGGCATCCAGTTGCGACAGCAGTTCGCGCAGGCGCGGGGCACTTGAAGGGTTGCTCTGGCCGAAGAGCACGTCGTCAAGGGCAGCCTCCACCGCCGCGCCGTAACATCGTCGACGGGTGTTGCCAGGAACCGATAAGGTCATTGCCGCAGGTGCGCCGCCCTCACTCTTCGTCACAACGGGGGCAGAGTCGGACCCAAGTTTCAGATAACGCCTCGCGTTTACCTCGCTGTCGACGGCGGCGCTATCCAGATCATTGGTACCGGACATCACGATTCGCCAAAAAGACCAGCATTGGCCCGCAGTCAGGTCGCGCGGGGTGGCGTTGCAACCGTAACAAAGTCATGTCTGCCTCCGTAAACTACGCGCAAAGCTTACAAGTACACCCTGCAGCATGAAGCGTCTGTACGTCATGACACATACGTTGTGGCACGTGGCAAGTTTTTTGATATGTGCCCTGCCGAACGGACGGACTGCCGTCGATCGCACAAGATTGTGGGTTGGAATACTCCTGGAGTGGCGGCTGGGTGCCAGACCGATCGCGTATGCGGATATACCAAGCAGCAGGCACACGGCGCCGCCGCTTCTCGATGTCTTGCGGCAATGTGAAAACCTGCAAACGCTGGTGGACGCTGCTGCGCGGGGGCAGGGTGCTGCCAATGCGGACCCCACGCAGAACTTGACCCGCGAGGAACCAGCGGAAACAGACTCCTGCCACGCCGAGGCGGGCGGGCAAGCTCAAATTGAAACGCGCGAGATATCGACGACAGTTTCGTCGATTGTTAGAGCGCTGCATCGGGAGGTACGGCACCGCGGTCTCGTTGACCACCAGCTGGCAGCCGCCGTTGAACAGCAGGAAGCATCGCATCATGCGTCGCTCCACGACGTGTTGACGGGGATGCCCAACCGCGCACTGTTCTACGATCGACTGGAACATGGCCTCGCCCAGGCGCGGCGCCACTCCTGGAACCTCGCCGTGATGTTCATCGATCTCGACAACTTCAAGAATATCAATGATGCCCACGGACACGCAGCGGGCGACTCGGTACTGCGCACAATCGCCGGACGACTCCGGGACAACACCCGCATCGACGACACCGTCAGCCGCCACGGTGGCGACGAGTTCACCTATCTGGCTTTGGAAATCGGCAACAACGCCAGCGTGTCCTGCGTGGCCGATCGACTCATTGACGCTATTGGAAAGCCGTGCAACTTGAACTTAGCCGGGCTCCAACTCAACCTGCAGGTTCGGGCAAGTATCGGGATATCCATCTTTCCGGACCATGGCAACGATGCGGAAACGCTGCTCAGGCGGGCGGATAGCGCGATGTATGGGGCGAAGAAGCAAGGATCGGGATTTGCATTTGTCCTGTGACCGGCGTCCTGCTATGTGCGTTACCGAACGGACGGCGCACGATCGTCAGGGCATGGTCAACTTCATGCTTGAACAGCTTATCACCGCGCATCGGCCAGATCTGATCAGGCGCTGCAGCAACAAGGCTGCGGAGAGGAACGAATCGTCCACGGCGGACGCTGACCTCTTTCAACACGGCGTTCCCTTGTTCTTGGATCAGCTCGTGCATAGGCTGCGGAACGAGCGGCAGAACGGCCATGACGACACGCCCGCCGAGGAATCGGCGCCGGCCTCGACGGCGATTGGTCGCGCCGCTGCTTTGCATGGTGCCGATCTGCTCCTTCAGGGCTACGACATCGAGCAGGTGGTGCGGGAATACGGGGACGTCTGCCAAGCCGTTACAGGCTTGGCGGTTGAACTCGATTTCGAGATCTCGGCGGAAGAATTTCGCACTCTCAACCTCTGTCTTGACGACGCCATGGCAGACGCTGTCACCGCGTTCGCGAACGCCCAGCTCCATGGCATCGGGGAGCCCAACGCGTCCTCCTGTGACAGCTTCCATGCGTATCTCGGCGAGCAACGGCGGTTGATCGACGTTGCCATCCGCGCGTATTCGGCCATCGCGTCGGGTCAGGTGGGTATCTCCGGAGCGACAGGGAAGCTGCTGCTGTTCACATTGCGACAGATGCAATCGCATGCCCAGAGCGCCGAAGCGGAACTTGCGCGGGTAACCAACACCGCCGGCGCCACAACGGGCCCCTGAACACGCGTCCGGTGCCGGACGATTGCGATCGTCAGCGCACGAGGTCCGGAAGTGCCTTCGATGGGTAAATGGGCAGCACATTCGGCTGCACAGCCTTGAAGGCCGCGCAAAGATCGTCGATCTCCAAATTCAGTTCGTCCCAGTCGATGATATCGAGCCCGTAACCCCGGGTGTCGGGGTTGCATTCGTCGTGGGTACCGCGTGCCAGTCGGGACATGTGGTTGGCGCGAAGGTACCGGCCGATTTTTTGTCATCGTTGTTCAACGGCGCCGGATCACGCCGCGACTGCCCAACAATGCCATCATCGCGATCAGCATGATCAATCCCCACTCGGAGAGGGTGGGAATTGGGTCCGGGGGCGGCGGTGGGGCGACCACGATCGGAACGACGACTTGCGAGTAACTGATCGCAGCCAGGCAGCCATTGGCGCTCGTAGCAGTCACTGTGAAGCTGTAACTTCCCGGCAGGCTGGGCGTACCCGCAATCGTGCCCGTTGTCCCATTGAGGACCAGCCCGGCAGGGAGCGCTCCACTCGTGATTGCGAACGAGTAAGGTGCCGCGCCGCCGCTGGCCGAGATGGTCTGGCTATAGGGTACCCCCAGCACCGGTGCGAGTAGCGACGCCGGCGTCATCGTAATGACCGGACACACAACTGCGGGAATCACCATGACGTACAGGCGGCTACCCGGGCAATTGTTGCTATCGGTGGCAGTGATGGTGAACGTAAATGTTCCCGCTGTTGTTGGCGCTCCCGCCATTACGCCCGATGCCGAGTTGAGCGACAAGCCGCCGGGCAACGTGCCACTGGTAACGGCGTAGGTGTACGGTCCAGTACCGCCGGACGCGGTAATGACCTGGCTCCATGGCGAACCGATCTGTGCACTGGGCAGGGCGATCGGCAGCATCGAGATGGCGGGACACGCTGGTGCCGAGACGATGATCACGTAGGCTCGGCTGCCCGGACAGGCATTCGCATCCGTTCCCGTGATCGTGAAATTGTAAGTCCCGAACGTCGTGGGTGTGCCGGTCAGCGCGCCCGTTGCCGGGTTCAGCGTGAGGCCAGGCGGAACTACCCCGCTTGATACTGCGTACGTATAGGGGCCGGTACCGCCGGAGGCGGTAATCAACTGGGAGTAAGGCGTCCCGGTGACGGCAGGTGGCAACGTCGCGGGATTGACCGTTATGGTGGGACAGACAACGGGCGCGGTGGGACACACTGTCACGGCGTTGCCTTCCAATGTCACTGCGCCGTTTCTTGCCAGTGCCCGTCCTCCCAGCGATGCGCCGGTGTTCATCGTGATGCTCGCGAGAGCAAGGATGTTGCCAAGAAATGAGGTACCCGTTCCCAGCGTGGCGGAACTTCCGATCTGCCAGTAGGCGTTGCAGCCGGAGCCGCCGTTGATCACGGCGACCGATGACCCGGAGGCGGTGGTGAGTGACGTGCCGATCTTGAATAGAAAGAGTGCGTTGGGATTGCCTTGCGCATCAAGTGTCAGCGTGCCTGTCAACTGCGCGGACGACGAAAATCCGTAGACGCCGGGTGTGAGCGTAAGACCGCCAAGGTCGGTCCCGGTCAAGTCAACCAGGGTGGCGGTACCTGCGACCGCGTTGTACGCCGTGGTCAGGTCCGCTTGCGCCTGCGCTGCGGAGGCGTCCGCCGAGTGAATGACCCCTGGCGGAACCACCACGCCGGGAGGAAACCCGGTGACCGCGGTGCCAGGGCTTACACCAAGGTTGCCACTGACGATGGTTGCGCCAGTGTTGGTGACCGTAGAGCCTGCCAGCACACCATAAGCAGCCGCGGTGCCAAGGGATATCTGGGCGGCGGCGCTGGATGCCAAGAACATGATCGAGGCAATCAGGGCGAGCCCCGCCAGGCGCGAGCCAGGCAAAGTTGGATTGTTGCGGTGGACGCCATTGCGAATCATGCTGTTTCCCCAAAACCAACTGACAAATAACGAAAAGCCCCTAACGAAAAGGTAGGCGTCGAAGGGGGGGCTGTCTGTACGTTACCGCACATTTGCGTCAGCATGAAACCGGCGTGCCTTCGAACACCTGCGCGGGAACCTGCCGTCCGTCATGGACGGTATGTCCACCTGCGTGGTGAGGCCGTCCGATATTTAAGTCATACCAACTTGATTTCGACGAGGTGATTGCGGCGGCGATTGCGCAAGCTGATATCTGTTCACACTGCAGCAATCGGGCTGTGGGGCGCCGGCGCCGAGCGGCAGCGGCGGATTGAAGGACGTATCGGTGGCACCCCACCAGACGCCACCTTCGGAAGTGCACACCTGCTGGGACGGGAAGCGCTGCAAGCCGTCGCCGGAGAAAAAATGCCGCCTGCCTCGAGGCAGGCCCACCCAGGTGTCGGCGTCAGCGCGTCCGTGGCAAGCTGGACGCAGGATTGATTGACGAAATAGCATGCGCCCGTGTCTGCACCATGAACCGGATCGTCCTGGGCATTGGGAACAAAGCCGCATGGGTAGCTGACATTGGCAGGCGCGATCCCGCCGGCCGTGGTATCGATCGGGTGGGGCGAACCGTCCTGCCATCCAGCGAAATAGTCCCAGCCGAGTTGATGCACGGCGGTGTAGCCCAGCAGGTTGTTGGCGGGATTGACGTCGGAGCCGGTCAGGTGAAATTTGCCGAAAAGTCCACTTTGGTAGCCGCGCGTGCGCAGCACCTTGGGCGTGGTCGTCTCGTAGGGCGAGACCTGCGAATTGGCGAGGTCGGCCGATGTGATGGCGTCCTGGACGTTGGTGCGCAGCGGATATCGCCCTTCGAACATCATCGCCCGGCTGGGAGAGCACTCCGGCAGGGTCCAGAAATTGCGAAACGCGACGCCGTCCTTCGCAATGGCATCGATGTTAGGCGTGTGTGGGGCCGTGGCGCCGCCGAAGCCGAACATCTTCATCTGATCGATGCCCACATCGTCGAGGATAAAGAACAGGATGTTGGGAGTGTCAACGCCCGGTCTGGCGTGAGCTGCCGGCATGCAGACAGTTGCAGCCGCAAGCAACACCGCGGTAATTATCCTGTTGAAATGCGTTGCGCGCGCGTTGAGCATTGATCACCTTTATCGAGCAACAGGTATACATGCCAATGGAATAAAGTTATGTCCGTATCTCCACCTATGCCAGCGCAGGAGTTGTCCGGAACTGAACCTCGATCGGGGCCAAGCGGCGATACGGACTGGTGTCAGGGGCCGAGGAACCGTGCGTCGAAGTCCTCGGCTGGGAGTGGCCGGCTTTTGAGGAAGCCTTGCATCTCGTCGCAGTTGAGCAGCCGCAGCAGGCGCGCCTGCTCCTCCGTTTCGACACCTTCGGCCACGACGTTGAGCTTGAGCGAATGCGCGAGCGTAATGATGGTGGAGATGAGCAGCAACCCCTCCTGTGACGACGTCATGTCCGCCACGAACGAGCGATCGATCTTCAGCGAATCCACCGGGAGCCGCGCAAGATAGCCGAGCGACGAATAACCGGTGCCGAAGTCATCGATGGCAATGCGTATCCCCATCCTGCGAATCGCCTGCAGCTTGGCATTGCCATCCTTGGCATCCTCCATGATGAGGCTCTCGGTGACCTCGATTTCCAGTCCTGCCGCTGCATCCGGACCTGACTCCAGCAGCTGCTTCAGATCCGCGATGAAGGCGGCGTCGCGCAACTGCAGGGCAGAAACATTGACCGCCATGCGAACCGGATTGCGGCCGGCGGCGCGCCAGCGTGCATGGTCCTCGACGGCCTTGCGGATGGCCCATCGCCCGACGTCGTGGATCAGGCCGGTCTCTTCAAGCATCGGGATGAAGCGGCCGGGTGCCACCAGGCCATCGCCCGGGTGATTCCAGCGTATCAGTGCTTCAGCTCCCGTCAGCACGCCGCTTTGCAGATTGAACTTCGGTTGATAGTAAAGCACGAACTCGTCGCGTTCGATCGCCTGGCGCAGCTGGTGCTCCAGCGTGAGCGAACCCGCCATCGTCTTCGCCATGCCTGCGGTGTAGAAGAGGTAGCGATCGCCACTTGACTTTGCTTTCTTCAGCGCACTCTCGGCGTTCTGGAACAACGCGTCCGCGCTGTCGCCGTCTTCCGGAAAGATGGCGGCACCCACTCGGAAGGCAATGCGCAATGGGTGGTTATGGATCATGAACTCGTTGGCCGCGAATGCGAGCATCGACTTTTCGAGCAGATGCATGATGTTGCCGCTGTCCAGGATCTTTGGCAGCATGACCGCGAATCGGTCGCTCCCCAGTCGCGCCACGAAGCTGGCGTCTCCGATCGCACGCGCCAGCCATAGCGCAACTTCGCGCAGCAACGCGTCCCCGGCGAGATGTCCCATGCCGTCGTTGACATTCTTGAACCGCTCGAGATCCATCACGAACAAGGCCATCTCGTGCCCTTCTCGGGCTGAAATCCGCATGTGCTGGTCGACGCGCTCGAGGAAAAGAGTTCGGTTGGCGAGCCCCGTCAGCGCGTCGTAATAGCTGAGGTAATCGAGTCGCTCGCGCTTGTCATTGTGATCGATCGCGAAGGCGATATCGCGGGCGAGCTCTGCCAGAAGCTTCAACTCATCGGCGTGAAAGAAATCGGGCTCTTCGGCATACAGCGCAAGGACGCCGACAGCCTCGTGTCCAATGACCAGCGGCACGATGGCGAGCGAATGGAGTCCGGCCCGCCTGTGTTCCTCCCTGAGGATGAGCGCGGGGTCACGACTGAGCTCCTTCGAGACTTGCGTTCGCTTCTCCCGCAGGGCGCGACCCGTCAGACCGCCTCCCAGCCGCGAATACGGGAGCAACGACAGGTCCAGATTGTCCAGAAATTCCGGCCCGCATCCGGCCCTGGCAACGGGAACCAGCGTACTGGAGTCACGATCGACGATTCCGATCCAGGCGACGCGGAAGCCCCCTGCGTTGACCGCGACCTGGCAAACGCCGGCGAAAAGCTCGGTGCGATTTCCAGCACGTACCAAGCTCGAGCTGATGCCGCTCAGCATGGCATGCACGCGATTCAGCTGCGCGATGCGGGCATTCGCGGCCTTCTGATCGGTAATATCGGAGGCGATGCTGGCGACGCGGACGAGCTTTCCGGCATCGCCAAGAATCGGGAAGCCGCGGTACTCGATCCATTGGATCGCGCCATCGGGGCGGACGAGGCGAAAGTCGAACGTAAAGTTCCCGCCATCCGGCCGCGGCGCCAAGTGCTCCTTGACCATCACCGCGTCGTCTGGATGCACGGGCGCCAGCCAGGAAGTCGGGTCGGCGTAGAGACTCTGACAGGTGCGGCCCCAGATTTCCTCATATGCCGGGCTGGCGTACAGCATGTCCCCGGTGACGGTGTCGCGGAGGAAGAAAACGTCGCGGATGCTTTCGGCAATCTGCCGGAAGCGATGCTCGCTTTCTCGCAGCTTCGACGCAGCCATCGTCTCCGGGGTGATGTCGCCGTGGAGGACGACGGCACCGTCAAGGCGCCCGGTGTGGAGCGGCGACACGCACACGCGAAACCAATGATCGACATCGTCCGTGCGGCAAAGATATTCCAGGCCGAACGTCGATTCGCGACCCTCAAGTACGTTGCGAATTCCCTGCGCTGCGGCGTGTGCCTCGATCGAGTCCGCCGCCGTGGCCGAATCGCATGCGGCAAGATAGTTGCTGCCGATTCCGAAGTTTGGTAGGTTCAGTAGGTTCTTGGTCGCAAAGGTGCGCCACGCTGCGTTGACCGAAACGATGGTGCCATCGGCAGCGAGCAACGCAATGCGCGCAGGCAGCGCATTGAGAATGGCCGCCTGCCGAAGTCCCTCGGCATGGCGCATCTCCGCCTGCGCGGCGGGCAGGACAAAGGTCTGTCCGCGGCGATCGGTGACCGTGTCGACCTGCCCCCCTGTCAACTGCTCCAGGAGCGCGCTGGTATCAGTCAGCGTGTCGATCAGCGTCTCGGCATCCGACGACAGGTCCGTCAGGTTTAAATCGTCGGTGGATTGCGCCAGCACCCGAGGACTCACTTGGCGTCGACGTCGGGAAGGATCTGCAACGTCTCCAGCACGACGGGGGTGGCGCTGAGCGAGCCGACAATCCGAATGGGCGGAGACGGTTCCACACGCAGCAGCGTAGGCGTCATCATGATGCCGTCTGTCAACGCGCGGGCAGGGTGCTCGAACACATCGACGACCTCGATTTCGTGCCGCTGCGGCAGATATTTCCGGCAGATGGCTTTAAGATTCCCGATGGCACGTGCCGAATTCGCCGTATGCCCTGCGATGTACAGTCGGAAGCGAAACCAGACTGACGTGGTGCGAGGGCTCATGGAGAATCGCTTTCAATGCTATCGGCCCCGCGCAGTTCGCCCAGGTGCCGCCGTCCGCGCGAGCGCTCCTTTTCCCGCGTCTCGGCAATGCGCGTATGCAGCTTCTTCTCGACCTGCTTTGCCTGCAGTTCGGTTTGGAGCGACTTCGCGCGCACTTCAAGGATGGCCTCCTCGGCATCGAGGCTGACGCTCTTGAGTTGACTGGCAACGTCGGCGATGTCCTCGGCCATGCGCGCGGCGCTTTCCTTCTCCCAGCGCAGGGTTCCCATCAGGACCTCGCCGCCTGCGGTGTAGATGTCCGCCAGCGTCACGCCTTCGTCGCTCAGGATGAGTTCGCGCATCTGGTTCGAATGGGCCGTTCCGCGCGACTTGACGATCGACATGCCGCGATTGCGCTCACCGGCCTGAACCAGGTAGTTGAGGTGGATCCAGGTGTCGGCGAGGTTGGAGATCTGGAGAGGAGTTCCACTTCTGAACGGATTCACGTCATCGACCAGGCTGGTGCAGAAAATCGTGATGCCCTGCGACTTTGCCCAATCCACGAGCCGCTCCGCGACGTTGCGTGCCGTAAGTTCATTGCCGCTGCTCGAAAAGGCAGATACCGGGTCGATGACCAGGCAGCGTGCCGCATGATCCTTGGCGAGCGTCTTGATGCGAACCATCAGCGTTTCCGCGCTGCCGGTGATCGTTCGCGCGGAGACCATGCGCAGGCGGCCTTCGGTCTCGAACCGGCCCAGGTGGATTCCGACCGATTGCAGATTGCGAACGACCTCCGCGCCGTCGGAGTCGAAGCTGACGAATAGCGTGTTTTCGCCGCGTCTGCAGGCGGCTTCGGCGAAGGCGCCGCTCAATGTTGTCTTCGCGGTGCCCGGCATCCCCGTAGCCAGAATGCAGGCGCCCCTGTAGAAGCCTCCCCCCAGCATGGTGTCCAGCCGGCCGACTCCGCTGGAGACACGCTCGCTGCTTGGCGCCATATCGACGCCGCCCAGCGTTCGGGCGATCGCAACATCGAAGCCCCGCTCGCCGACGACAAATGGTGCTTCGTCCTCATCGAAGGCGGACCCGCGAAATTTCTGTATCCGCAGATTCCGCTGGGAAACGCCCTGGGATACTCGATGGTTGAGGACCACCGCGCAATCCACCATGAACGACATGAAACCGAAAGGCGGGCTGCCTAGCGCCGACGTCTCGTCGCCACCCGCCTTCGCGGTGATGATGGCAGTGAGATTCTGCTTCAGCAGCCAGTGATGCAAGCGGTAGACCTCCTGCCGGCGCGCCGTGGGATCCTTGATCAGCGCCAGGACGATGTCCAGTGCGTCGAAGACGATGCGGCGGGCACCGATGAGCGTGGACTGCGCTTCAATGGACGCGAGCATTCCCCCGAGGTCGAACTCGCCTGATTGAATCAGGTCGGGTGCAGGTTGCGCGTCGAGGAAGAAAAGCGACGTGTTCCGGAGACGCGCAAGATCCCAGTCGAAGGCAGCGAAGTTGCTGACGATGCGGTCCGGAGACTCTTCGAAGGCGACGAAGATGCCCGGCTCGGCGAGATTGCGCGCGCCATGGACCAGAAACTCCGTGGCGAAGATGGTCTTGCCTGATCCCGGGCCTCCCGAGAGGAGCGTGGTACGACCGCGAGGGAGCCCCCCGCCCGTAATTTCGTCAAAGCCTGCGAGCCCCGTTGCGGCCTTGGTCACGCCGTCAGCGAGGACTGTTTGCAGTTCATGCAGTTCAGTTGGCATGGGCACTTGGACGAGTTCTAGCGAATGAAGTGAGTTAGTCTGGCGTGCGAGGGCACTCCGCGTGCAGCAACGATGAAGCAATTGCCGTACCAACGAAAATCATCCAGACAACGATGCTGAGTGTGCGCTTGAAGTGGCACGTGTGACGTACGTAGTAGTACTGATGGCTCCGCGCAGCGGCGGTGCGCGTCTGGATCAACGGCGCGTCCTCTTGATTCGCCATTGAAACGCGCAAGGCGGGGTGCCCCCGAGTGTGGCGTACCTTCAGGCTAGAATGAGCCTCCGCTTACGCATCTTATTCCTCGTCCTGATCGCGACCATGCTGCCGGCAATATTGCTGGGGGTCCACCGCGTGGATCAGCGCGAGGTTGAGCGTGTAGAGGCGGAGCGCTCACTGCAAGCACTTGCCACGTATGTGGCCGAGAGTCTTCGGAACACGGCGAACGGCACCGTGCAATTGCTGCATGGATTGTCGCGCGCGCCGGAACTCGAAGGAGATCGTGGCGGCTGTTCCTCGTTCCTCAAGGAGGTCCTGGAGCGGTTCCCGCAGTACACCGGCCTGCTGACGATCAGTCCCGACGGACTGCTGTCCTGCGATTCCCTGTCCACCGGACGAATAGTCGACCTGAACGATCGCGGCTATTTCAACCGCGCGAAGGTCTCATCGGAACCGGTATTCGAAGCGGTGTTGGGCCGTCTGACGGGCAAAGCGGTTTTGCAGGTCGCCTATCCGATGCGCGCCACTGACGGCCGGCTCAAGGGCGTGCTGCTGGCGTCCCTCGATCTCCCCCAGTTCAGTAGTCGCATCGTGGCAGCGAGCTCGTTGGTCGATCTGGAAATGCGCGTGTGGGATGGATCGGGGCAGTTACTCCTGCGGCTGCCCGACCCCGGGCCCGTCAAGTTGGTGGGCAATCGCGACGGCGAAACTCCTCTTTACCGGTTTGTCCGATCCGACCTCAAGAAAAACGAGGTCGCCGAACTTCGCGGACCGGATGGCGTGCACAAGACATGGGCACGCAGCGGCTTGCCCGACGCAGGCGAGGGGGGCGTATGGATGGCCGTGGGGGTACCGCATGACAGCCTGCTCGCGGAAGCCAACGGCCTGTTTCGCCGGGAGTTGATGTATCTGGCGGTAATTTCGTTGATCACGCTTATGGTCGCGCTGGTCTTCGCGGAGATTGCGATCAGGTGGCAGCTTGCGCGCATCATCAGTTCCGCCACGCGGCAGGGCGCTGGAGAGCTTTCCGCGCGCATCGGTGAACCGTTTCCACGTGGCGACCTCGGTGAGCTGATGGAAACTCTGGACGCTACGGCCGCGGCCGTGGAGTCCCAACATGCGCAGCTTCGCCAGCAGTCGATTGAACTGCGCAAGTCCAACCGGACGCTTCGTCTGCTGGGGACGGTGGCAACGATGTCTGCCAGTGAACCGAGCCGCGAAGCATTGTTGACCGATGTGTGCCGGGTTGCAGTGGAGGAGGGCGGCTTCCGGGTTGCATGGGTCTGCATCCTCGATCGCCTGACGATGCATTGCAACGCCGTCGCATGGAGCGGTGCCGATCGTGCGTTCGTCGACGAGCAGATCCGCGGGACCGTTGGGGATGCATCTCATTCGGGGCCGGCGCCCTTCCGGTCTCCAACGCTTGCGTCCACTGGAAATGTGCTCCCAGCCATAGACATGGAGGCGCTCGAACTTGGTGCACAGGCGGTGGGGATGTTTCCGCTGATGGTGGAAGGGCAGCAGGCGGGCTGGCTCGCGCTGTATGCCGCTGCGCCTGGCGCTTTCGATGCGGACGAAGTGCAGCTGTTGGGCCAGCTGGCGCGCGACGTGGGTGTCGCGCTTGAGTTGATCGACAAATCCGCACGGCTGCAGTACGTCGCACGCTTCGACACCCTGACGGGGCTCGCCAACCGCACGCTCTTCAACAATCGGCTGCGCGACATTCTCGGCACCCCCGAAGGGCGTGCCCGCGGGTTGGCTCTCGTGGTGATGGATATCGAGCGCTTCGGAAGGGTCAACGAGACATGGGGCCGGCACATCGGCGACGCGTTGCTGCAGCGAATTGCAGTCCGTCTCAGCCGGCATGTTTCGGAGTCTCAGGCTCTCGCACGGATTGGCGCCGATCACTTTGCGATCATGCTTGTCGATCAACTGACGCGGGAGGCGTTTGCCGCGCGCCTCGAGCGCCTGCATCAGGCTGTTTTCGACGCACCTTTCATGCTGCCGGCGGGCGAGGCGAACCTCTCCGCGCACTACGGCGTGGCCGTGTTTCCGCGTGATGGCGACGATGTCGAACTGCTGTTCCGCAATGCGGAAACTGCGGTCAAGAATGTGAAGATGAGCGGCGATCGTGTCTGTTTCTATGATGCCAGCATGGCCGCGCTTCGCGCGGAATACCTGACGCTGGAGAATCAGGTGCGCGGCGCATTGGAGCTCGATGAATTCGTGCTGCATTACGAGCCCAAGGCAGATCTGGTCACGCGGGAGGTAATTGGCGTCGAGGCGCGGATGTCCTGGAACAGTCCCCAACTTGGGTTGATGCCGCCCGCCCGGTTCATGGCCCTGCTTGAGAACACCGGCCTCGTGACGCAGGTGGGCATGTGGGCGTTGCAGCGTGCCGCGCGCGACCATGGCAACTGGGCCCGCGCCGGGCATCGTCCGCCGCGGATCGCGGTGAACGTGTCGCCTTTGCAACTCCGCGAGAGAGGATTCGTCGATCAGGTTGCACTCGCCATTCGCGAAGATGTGACCCCTGCGGGTATCGACCTCGAGATTACGGAAGCGCTGGTCATGGAGGACGTGGAAGCCACGATCGTCAAGTTGCAGGAGATACGAGCGCTTGGCCTCGACATCGCCATCGATTCGTTTGGAACCGGCTATTCATCGCTTAGCTATCTGACGAGACTGCCCGTCCAGATACTCAAGATCGATAAATCATTCATCGAACGGATGCTGGACGATCGCGACGCCATGACCATGGTATCGACCATGATCTCTTTGGCGCATGCGCTGCGCCTGAAGGTCGTGGCGGTTGGCGTGGAAACCGAGGCGCAGGCCAAGGTCCTGCATTTGCTGACCTGTGACCAGATGCAGGGCGGGTTGGCGGGTCCACCCATGTCGGCGGTTGACCTCGCGGCAACCCTGTAGACGCGCACTCGCCCTCTCCAATCTACCGTTTCGAGCGACAGACCCGATCTTGTGTCGATGCGCGTGTAAAGCTCTTGCACGCGACCGGCGTCCGGCGCGGCCCTGTAGGACTGAAGTCCACAGCCGAATGCGTCAGTGGCTTATTGTCGGCCGCCTGCCAAAACCGCAAAATTGATGGATCGACTGCCATGCCGGAGTTCTCTACGGTCACGGACTCAGGACCAGCCAATTGAGTACGAGACTGTGGCCGACAGCGCACGACGAAACGATCAATAGCAACCTTGCTGCAACCGGGGGCGCCTTGTCTGAACCTGTCAACGTGTCCGAACTGACGGTCTACATCGTCGACGACGAGGAACCGATGCGCAATGCGTTGCGGCGGATGCTTGTCGCGGCCGACATCAAGGTCGAGTGCTTTGCCTCGGCTTCCGAGTTCCTTGGCACGGACGTTGACAGTCGCCGCGGCTGCGTTCTACTCGATATTGCGATGCCCGGAATGAGCGGGCTGGAGCTGCAGGCGAGCCTTGCCGATCGTGGAGTGCGTATCCCCATTATTTTTCTCACCGGTACCCATCATGTTGCCGATGCCGTGCTGGCGATGAAGGCAGGCGCCGTGGATTTCATGCAAAAGCCGGTCGAAAACTCGATTCTCGTGGCGCGGATACGCCTTGCCCTCGAAGGCGAGTCCGGCGAAATCAGCGTCGTTGATGACATGAACGAGATTCGCGCCAAGATCGCCACGCTGACCGCGCGTGAGCACGAGGTGATGCAGCTGGTCGTCCTGGGAAACACCAGCAAGATGACCGGCCGCAGCCTCGGCATGAGCTACCGGACGGTGGAGGTCCACCGTTCTCGCATCATGAGGAAGATGGAAGCAGACTCGCTGGCCGAGCTCGTACGGATGGTTCTGGACGTCAAGTCCGGCTTGCATTGACCTGTTGGACCGTGGGCCGCATCAGTCCGCCGAAGCACTTTCGACGTTCTTCGACGCACCGTCGTCCACCGCTTCGGGAAGTAGCCGGCTTTGGTAGTCCATTTGCCGCTTGACCGACAGGCGCACGGTGAAGCGCGAACCCTTGCCGACCTCACTTTCGACGTCGATTCGGCCGCCGTGGCGATGCACGATGGCGTAGGAGACCGAAAGTCCCAATCCGGTGCCTTCGCCAACTTCCTTGGTGGTGAAGAACGGATCGAAAATCCGGTTCAACTGGTCAGCAGGTATTCCGCAGCCGGTATCCTCGAAGCAGACCCAGACGTCAGGGGGGCTGTGCCCGGTCGAGATCCGAATGGTCCCTGACACGGCGATCGCCTGGGCCGCGTTCACCAGCAGATTCAGGAATACCTGGTGCAACCGCGAAGGCTGGCATTCGACGCGTGGGAGGTTGCCATAATCGGTTTCGATCTTGACCTTGTACTTGATTTCGCTTCGGGCGATGTTGAGCATGCGGTCGAGTGCATCATGCAGGTCGATCCTTTCCCAGGCTTCATCCACCGCGCCACGCGAAAAATTCTTGAGGTCCTGCACGATGTGCTTGATCCGCAGGATGCCTTCCATCGACTCTGCCATCAACGCACCGGTATCGGTGCGTACGTAATCGAATTTCATCCTTTCGCGAATGCCGCGTGCAAGCGCGAGCTTTTCGCCGGCGGCTTCACCGGCCGACTCCGCGGCGATGTAGGCATCGCATAACTCGAACAAACGCGGCAGGTATGACCCGAGCGTACCGAGGTTGGAGAGCACGTAGCCGATCGGATTGTTGATTTCGTGGGCAACCCCGGCCGCAATCTGGCCGATGGAGGCGAGTTTCTCCGACTGCATGAGCTGATCCTGGGCTTCCTCCAGTTGCTGGTTCATCCGCCGCATCATTTCGTTGAGCGTCGACAGCTCGTGGATCCGTCCTTCGCGTTCGACGTGCATGCGATGGTTGGCGACGACAAGTGCAAGCAGATTGGTGACCACTTGCCCGCGGTCGAGATCGGCCACGGTATAGCGCGGCTGCTCGGGCAGTCGGTTGATGGCGACGGCGCCGATCGTCCTGTTGTTCACCCGAAGGGGCCAGCACATCGTCGATTGCTTGCTGCGATCAAGTCGGCCGGTCTTGCGAATCGGCAGGTTGGTTTCCGCAACGTCGCCATTGATGAGAAGGGCGGTTCCCGTTGCAAGTACATGGCCGAACACGCCCACCGCGGGCGGCAGCCGGCTGCCCAGGACGCCTGGAGGCAGGTCGGTTCCCGCCACCAGCTCGAGCGCGCTGCCTTCAGCGTCGACATGAAGTGCGATGGAACCGCTTTGCGCGCCGAAGCCCGTGACAATGTGTTGCAGCATGTCGTGATGGACTTTTTGCGGGACGCCTCCGCCGGCGACGGCCTGACCCAGCTCGTAGAGCGCTTGCACCCACAGCAAGTGGGAAGCATTGCCGGGCTCGCTTCCAAATGTTGCGCTCGGGACGGTGGGGGCCAGCGTACCCACAACTTCCGCGACGTGGCGTTTGCTCCGGCTGGCCTTTACCATTGGGTACCCGTTTGAGAAGCGCTGTCGAGAATCAGTAACGGCTCATTCTTCCAACAGGACGCCGCCGTCCTCGGTCCAGCGCACATGGGTAATGCCTGGCGTTTCCGATTCGAGGCGCGCCAGTTCCAACTGTTGTCGCGATATCACGTTCTTTTGCGCCCTGAGTTCGTCAGCCAATCGCCGGTTTTCGAGCTGCATGGCACGGTGATCGAGAACGCTGATGATCGTCGCCCGCAGGTCGGTATCGCTCCACGGCTTGGCCACGAATCGGAAGATGCCGGCATCGTTGATCGCGCGCACGATGCCGGGCATGTCGGTGCAAGCGCTCAGGATCACCCGCGCGGTATCCGGCCGGAGCGCCTTGACATGGGTCAGAAACGTGGCGCCATCCATGGCCGGCATGCGGAAGTCGGAGATCACGAGGTCCGCATTCCGGGCTCGGAGATAGACGAGCGCCTCGCCAGGATCCGTGAACGTGAAGACTTTGAGTTCGGAAGGGAGGGCGGGCTCTCCCATCGCGTTCATGCACATCCGCTCGAGCGAGCGCAGGACGTTCGGCTCATCGTCGACGATGAGAATGGTGGTCACCATTGCGACTCCCCGGAATTCATGGCCGGCTTTTCACGTTTCAACGCGGTCTCGAACGCTCGTCCAGTTACAGGTGGGTGAGTCTGCATGCCCTTATGTCCTGCGCGCTATGATTCGTTTGTTTGCCGGATGTCAAGGCTGCAGCCCGGGATCCGGGTGTCCCTCAATGTGCTGCAGTCGGCGTTGGGCGTCCATACGCGGTAATACGGATGCGGACTCAAGTGGTTTCAGGCGGGATCTGTCGTAAAGTCGGGATCGGCGAACATTCCGTCGTTAGAGAAACTCCTCAGAATGCAGCCGTGGCTGTCCGGTTGGGCAAAACTGTGAGTTCACCATCGTCGGACAGGAGTCGCGCGGTCATTCGCATCTTCGCGACATCGAGCACGCTCCGGCGCAAATCCGGGTGCGGTGTGAGCGCACTCCATGGCACCGCGTAGCGCTTCCGGCGAAACCCCAGGAAGCCACCCATCGAGACCACGACATAGCGCACGCACCCTGATTTCGAGTCGAACATCATGTCCTCGATCTCGCCCAGGCGTCGACCCGCATGGTCGTAGACGCCATCGTTGACGATATCGCTTGCGCGGAGAAGCGAATTGACGTTGGATCCTAGAATATTAAGCAGCGTGGACATTGGTTTCTTTCCCATAAAATGTAGTGAACCCCGCGGGATCGGGGAGTGGACAATTCAAACTGAATGATGGCGAACCGTTGACCGCGTCCACGTAAGAGATGGACCGATACCGATGTAGGACGATTTCGCTACATCCCGGGGCCTCCGCGTGGAGGGCGCCTTAAGCCCGAGCGGCGACGCAGACGGGCTATAGTTGCTGATGATCGACCGGCCCCCCACGTTGAACCCCGCGTTGTTGCAGCAGATGAATGCGTATTGGCGCGCCGCCAATTACCTGTCGGTCGGGCAGATGTACCTGCGCGACAACCCGCTGTGCAGGCGCCCGCTAGCGCTCTCGGACGTCAAGCGGATGTTGCTTGGGCATTGGGGTACCACGCCCGGCCAGAACTTTATCTACGTGCACCTGAACCGGGTGATCACGAAGTACGACCTCAATATGATCTACATCTGCGGACCGGGGCATGGCGGGCCGGCAGTGGTGGGCAACACCTATCTCGAGGGCACCTACAGTGAGGTGTATCCGCAGATTACTCGCGACGAGGCTGGGCTGCGCAAGCTGTTCCTGCAGTTTTCATTTCCAGGTGGCATTCCCAGCCACGCGTCGCCGGAATGCCCCGGCTCCATACACGAGGGAGGTGAACTTGGCTACTCGTTGAGCCACGCGTTCGGTGCGGTCTTCGACAATCCCGATCTGATTGCGGCGTGCGTCATCGGCGACGGTGAAGCTGAAACCGGCCCGCTCGCCACCGCGTGGCACTCCAACAAGTTTCTTGACCCGGTCACGGACGGGGCCGTACTGCCGATCCTGCATCTGAACGGCTACAAGATCGCCAACCCCAGCCTGCTCGCGCGGATCAGTCGCGAGGAACTGGAACAGTTGCTGCGCGGCTACGGCTGGACGCCGTACTTCGTCGAGGGCCACGAGCCCGCCCTGATGCACGAGGCCATGGCGACCACGCTCGACATCGCCGTCGAACAGATCCGCACGTTCCATCATGACGCGCGGCAGAACGGGCACCGTGCGCGTCCGCGCTGGCCTTTGATCGTGCTCGACTCGCCGAAGGGTTGGACAGGACCGAAAGTCGTGGATGGAAAGCGGATCGAAGGCACGTTTCGCGCGCATCAGGTGCCGATTTCCGACCCCTCGACCCATCCCGGCCATCTCGAATTGCTGGAGGCGTGGTTACGCAGTTATCAGCCGGAGGAACTCTTCGATGCCGACGGGCGGCTGGTCCCGGAATTGGCGAAACTCGCACCGAAGGGCACGCGCCGCATGGGGGCCAATCCGCATGCCAATGGCGGAGCGCTGTTGCGCGATCTCGACATGCCGCCATTTCGCGACTATGCCGTCGCCGTGCCTGCACCCGGCGTACGGGGTATCGGCGATACGCACGTGCTCGGCCGGTTCCTGCGCGACGTGGCCGCGCGCAATGAAGCGCAACGCAACTTTCGTGTCTTCGGCCCGGATGAAACGCTGTCCAATGGGCTCGAGGCGCTGTTCGAGGTGACGCAGCGACAATGGAACGCGCAGACGCTGCCCACCGACGAATTCCTGGCGCCCACCGGCCGCGTGATGGAGGTGCTGAGCGAACATCAGTGCGAGGGTTGGCTGGAAGGCTACCTGCTCACCGGGCGTCACGGCGTTTTCAATTGCTATGAGGCGTTTATTCACATCATTGACTCAATGTTCAACCAGCATGCCAAGTGGTTGAACGTGACGTCGCGCATTCCGTGGCGACGGCCCATCGCATCTCTCAATTACCTGCTGGCGTCGCATGTATGGCGCCAGGATCACAACGGCTTCACCCATCAAGACCCGGGTTTCCTCGACGTCGTCGTCAACAAGAAAGCGGAGGTGGTCCGTGTCTATCTGCCGCCGGACGCGAATTGCCTGCTGTCGGTGATGGACCATTGCCTGCGCAGCCGGCATTACGTCAACGTGGTCGTCGCGGGCAAACACCCGGCGCCGCAGTGGCTTGCCATGGACGCGGCGGCCACGCACTGTGCGCAAGGCATCGGCGAATGGACGTGGGCGGGTAACGCCGGCATCGACGAGCCGGATATCGTGATGGCCTGCTGCGGCGATGTGCCCACGCTTGAGACAATGGCGGCGGTGTCGATCCTGCGCACGCACCTGCCGGCGCTGAAGGTGCGCGTCGTGAACGTGGTTGACCTGATGAAGCTGCAGCCCGATTCGGTCCATCCGCACGGCCTGACGGATGCTGCCTTCGATGCGCTCTTCACCCGCGACAAGCCGGTGATCTTCGCGTTCCACGCCTATCCGCGGCTGGTCCATCAATTGACCTATCGGCGCACCAATCACCGCAGTTTTCACGTACACGGCTACCAGGAAGAGGGCACGATCACCACGCCCTTCGATATGACCGTGTTGAATGGCCTCGATCGCTTTCATCTGGTCCTGGACGCCTTGGCGTACCTGCCGCAGCTTGGTGCCGCCGGGGCGTCGCTGCAGCAGACGCTGGAGGCGAAGCTGCTGGCACATCGTGCCTACATCGTCGAGCACGGCGAAGACATGCCCGAAATCCGCCAGTGGCAATGGGGAGTTTGCGCGTGATCCATGGTATTGATGGAGGCCGCCGCACCGCAAGGCGAAATCCTCCACGGGATATCGTTGCTGGCCACGTCCACGTCGCGACGCTTACGTTGTCGCCAAGATAGCCATTCAATCGCTCTTTCGCTTCGTCAGGCAACTATTGTCGCTACGCCCCCAGGGCGTGCGAAGTGCGGAGCATCCGCTGCGCGCGGAGCTTTTCAGCGCCGAACAGATGGAGCAGCACGGCAAGCGTCTGGCGCAGGCACATCGGCTGAGCGCGCGGCGCGCCGAGGATCGCCTGCTGCCGCGCCTGGCGGACAACGAGGTCCTGCTGCTCGACACCTGCGAGCTGCTGACCGCCGCAGTACGCGCCGATCGTCGCATCACGCCCGCCGGGGAATGGCTGCTCGACAATTTCTACCTGATCGAAGAGCAGATCCGCACGGCCAAGCGGCACCTGCCGCGCGACTATAGCCGCCAATTGCCGTGCCTCGACACGGGTTCGTCCGCGGGTTTGCCGCGCGTGTACGACATCGCGCTGGAGACCATTGCGCACGGTGACGGCCGCGTCGACCCGGAGAGCCTGAGTCGCTTTGTTGCCGCCTACCAGACGGTCACGCCGATCATGCTCGGCGAACTCTGGGCCATTCCGATCATGTTGCGGCTGGCGCTGATCGAGAACCTGCGCCGCGTAGGCTCGGACGTTGCCGCCGGACGTCTCGATCGCGATCTCGCCGACAGCTGGGCCGACCAGATGGTGGCCGTCGCGCAGGCGGACCCGAAGAGCCTGGTGCTGGTGATCGCTGACATGGCGCGGTCGAACCCGCCGATGACCATGGCGTTCGTCGCCGAATTGTCGCGGCGGCTGCGCGGTCATGGCTCGGCGCTGGCGCTGCCGCTGACATGGATCGAGCAGCGGCTGGCCGAAAGCAATCTGACGATCGACCAGTTGGTGCAGGCCAGCACGCACCAGCAGGCGGCCAACCAGGTGTCGGTCAGCAACAGCATCGGCAGCCTGCGCTTCCTGGGCGCAATGGATTGGCGCACCTTCGTCGAGTCGATGAGCGTGGTCGAGCGCATGTTGCGACAGGACCCCGACGGCACCTATGCCCGCATGGATTTCGTGACGCGCGACCGTTTTCGCCATGTGATCGAGAAGCTGGCGCGCGACGTGTCGATGCCCGAGCTGGAGGTGGCGCGGACGGCCATCGCGCTGGCGAGCGACGCCGACGCCAGGGCCGAGGGACGCGTCGAGGCCCGCAAGCACGTCGGTTACTACCTGATCGATGCCGGGCGGCCGACCCTCGAACGGGCGATCGGCGTGCGGCGTACCGGCGTGGCCGCGTGGCTGCGCTGGCTGGCGCGCGCGCCGACGGCGCTGTACCTGTCCGCCATCCTGATCCTCACGTCGGTGCTGACGGCGGCGATGATGTCGGTAGCGGTCGCGTCGCTGCTATCGCCGTTGCTCCTCGCGCTGACGCTTCTCGTGGTGCTGATCGCGTCCAGCCAGCTCGCCGTGGCGCTCGCCAACTGGCTGGTCGATACGCTGGTGTCGCCGGTGCCCTTGCCGCAACTGGAACTCGAGGCGGGCATTCCGGCGTCGTTGCGCACGCTGGTGGCGGTGCCCGCGATGTTGACGAGCAGCGCAGGCATCGAGGCGCTGGTCGACGCGCTGGAAGTGCGCTACCTGGCGAATCGCGATGACAACCTGCGCTTCGCGTTGCTGACGGACTTCGGCGATGCGACCGCCGCCACGATCCCGGCGGACGCGCCATTGCTGCAACTCGCGCAGCAGCGCATTGGCGCGCTCAATGCCAAGTATCGCGTCGCGGCCGGATCGAGTGAGGCGTCATCCGCGGGCAACGCGCCGTTTTACCTGCTGCATCGCCCTCGGCTTTGGAACCCCGGCGAGAGGATCTGGATGGGGTATGAGCGCAAGCGTGGCAAGCTCGGTGCGCTCAATGCACTGCTGCGTGGGGAAGCTGACGCCAACGCGCGCTTCTCCTGCATCGTGGGGGACCCCGCCGCGCTGCTGGGTACCAAGTACGTCATCACGCTCGATTCCGACACGGACCTGCCGCGGGATGCGGCGCGCCATCTCGTCGGGGCGATGGCACATCCGTTGAACGGCCCATACTTCGACCCAGCGCAACGGCGCGTCACGGCGGGCTACGGCATCCTGCAGCCGCGCATGGTGACGAGCCTGCCCAGCTCGAACCGATCGCCGTTTGCACAGGCCTTCGGCGGCGAACCCGGCATCGATCCGTACACGCGCGCCGTGTCGGATGTGTACCAGGACGCATTCGACGAGGGCTCGTTCATCGGCAAGGGCATCTACGATGTCGATGCCTTCGAGCAGGCATTGAACGGGCGCTTTCCCGAAAACCGCATCCTCAGCCACGACTTGCTGGAAGGCGCGTACGCGCGCTCCGGGCTCATCACCGACGTCCAGTTGTACGACAGCTATCCGGCGCACTACAGCACGGATGTGAGCCGGCGGCGACGCTGGATTCGCGGCGACTGGCAAATCGCGGGATGGTTGTTGCGCACCGTCCCGGGACCGGACGGCAAGCGCGAGCCCAATCCGCTGTCGTGGTTGTCGCAGTGGAAGATTTTCGACAACCTGCGGCGCAGCGTGGTCCCGCCGGCGATGCTGGCCTTACTCGTACTCGCGTGGACGGTGCTGGCGCCAGCGTGGTGGTGGACCGTGATTGCCGTGGGCATTGTCGTGTTGCCCGCGCTGATGGCGACGTCGCTGGACGTGTTGCGCAAGCCCACCGAAGTATCGCTGCGGCAACATCTTGCGTTCACCGCGCGTTCCGCGGCGCGGCGCGGACTGCAGGTGCTGTTCTCGCTCGCCTGCCTGCCGTACGAAGCATACTTCAGCGTCGTGGCCATCCTCACCACTCACTGGCGGATGCTGATCTCGCGGGGCAAGCGGCTCGAATGGACGCCATCGAGCGAACTCGCGCCGCACGACCGTGCGTCGCTCCAAGCCTCGGTGCGCGCGATGTGGTTCGCGCCGGC
>Ga0105044_10001361_pt1 | contig 32433 bp, 27 predicted proteins | sample MAT01_FD_78092 | JGI IMG/M metagenome (GOLD analysis project Ga0105044, IMG submission 78092) | Freshwater microbial communities from Lake Fryxell liftoff mats and glacier meltwater in Antarctica - MAT-01 | ecosystem: Environmental > Aquatic > Freshwater > Ice > Liftoff microbial mat | place...
CAGCAGTACGGCGGCCAGCAGTACGGCTCACAAGGGCGCGGTCAATCGGGTCCGAGCTACGGCGGCGGCAGCAGCTACGGCGGCAGCGGCAGCAGCTACGGCGGCGGCAGTGGCGGCTACGGCGGCGGCTCCGGTCGCTCGCACGACGAAGGTCGCTACCAGAGCGGTCGCGGCGGCTTCGGCGGCGGACACGATGACGGCGAAGAGTTCGGCGGCGGCGCGTACGAAGGCAGCTGGCGCAGCGGTCGCGGCGAGCGCAGCGGTCAGTCAGGCGGCGGTTACGGCGGTTCGTCGCGCGGCGAGCACGAGCGCAACGGCCCGAGCGGCTTCGGCGGCGCGAGCTTCGGCGGCGGCGGCGGCGGCTTCGGCAATCCGGGTCTGGGTGGCGACCAGCGCCAATCCGGCATGGGCTCGTACGGCTGGAGTGACTTCGACGCGCACGGCCCCGAGATGAGCGGGCTCGGCCGTCGCCGTTCGATGGGCTCGAGCTCGTCCGGCCGCTCGGGCGGTTCGATGGGCGGGAGTTCGTCCGGCGGTCAGGCTTCGCCCGGCTGGAGCTCGTCCGGCTGGAACTCCAGCTCGGGCCAGCAAGGCGAGCGCTCGAGCTTCTTCGGCCGCGGGCCGAAGGGCTACCGTCGCAGCGACGACCGCATCGAGGAAGAGGTCTCCGAGCGCCTGAAGGATCACGACGAGATCGACGCTTCGGAGATCGAAATCAGCGTCTCGAGTGGCGTCGTCACGCTCTCGGGCACCGTCTCCGACCGTCGTTCGAAGCGCCTCGCCGAGCAGTGCGTCGAGGACATCTCGGGCGTCGACGACGTGACGAACCAGCTTCGCGTGAGCACGTCATCCTCGTCCGCGTCGTCCTCCCCGCGCGGCGAGGAGGAGAACTCGAAGTCGAGCACGGGGAGCAGCTCCTCGAAGCCGGGCCAGCAGCAGCGCTCGCAGACCTCGGCCGCGGGCACGCAGTCCTCGACCTCGGGTTCGGCGTCGACATCGCGCTGAGGTCAGGCGCGAGCACGCAGGGCGCGGCGGGGACCGACTCCGGCGCGCCCTGCTGTATCCGAGCCCGTGACGGGCGGGGGGAAGCGGGTTGTAGAACGCTTGTCGGAACGTTGAGAGCGCGCGCTGGCGATCCGCTCACCTCCGTGCACGGAGCGTACGAGCGACTGGCACGCCGGGTGCCGTGCTTCGGATCCGTCGGGCGATTTCGACGCAGAAGAGAGACCGATCATGGCCAGCACCACGCGGCGCAAGCCGTCCACGACTAAGAACGGCGCAGCGAAGAACGGCGCAGCGAAGAACGGCGCAGCGAAAAACAGTCGCGCGAAGAGCTCCCGGCTGTCGCGTCCGAAGAGCAAGGGCTCCGAGGAGTCCGAAGGCGGAAAGACGCACGACATCTGGCGCGGCATCATCTCGTTCGGGCTCGTCGAGATCCCCATCGCGCTCGTTTCGACCGAAAAGCCCGGCGGTGTCTCGCTGTCGCTGCTCGACAAGCGCGATCTCTCTCCCGTCGGCTATCGGCGCTACAACAAGTCGACCGAGGAAGATGTCGCTTGGGCCGAGGTCGTGCACGGCTACGAGTACGAGAAGGGCCAGTTCGTGGTCGTGAGCAAGAAGGACGTCGCGCAGGCGGACCCCGAGCTCGCCAACACGATCGCGATCGATCGATTCGTCGAGTTCTCCGAGGTGTCGCCGATCCAGTTCGACCGCACGTACTACCTCGAGCCCCTGAATGCGCGGAGCAAGGGCTACACGCTCTTGCGCGCGGCCCTGGTCGCGACGAAGAAGGTCGGCGTCGCGCGCATGCTGCTGCGCACCCGTGAGTACGTCGGGCTCGTGGCGGTACACGATTCGGCGTTGGTGATGCACCTGTTGCGCTTCGATGCCGAGATCCGCAAGCCGTCCGCGCTCGAGAACCTCGGTACTCCAGTGAAGATCACGGAGGCGGAGTCCCAGATGGCGGAGAAGTTGATCGACGACATGAGCGGCCCGTGGAAGCCCGACGAGTATCGCGACGAGTACACGCGATCCTTGATGGCGCTGATCGAGCGCAAGGTGAAATCGGGCGACGTCCACGAAGTCGAGCGCGACGCTCCCGAACCGAAACACCACCGCGAAGTCGTCGATTTGATGCCGCTCTTGAAGCGCAGCCTCGAGAAACGCGGGTCCGCGGCCAGCCCGCCGCTTCGCGCTCCCGCTCGCCGTGCGCACGCGACTGCGACGCGTCGTCCGGCGGCGCGGCGAGCGGCGCGCACGCGCAGGAGCTGAGAGACCGTGGGTCTGAAGGAGTACGCCGAGAAGCGCGACTTCCGCCGTACGCCGGAGCCGGCGCACTCGAAGCCTGGTCGCCGTAAGCACGGAGCGCCGCGCTTCGTCGTGCACATGCACGCGGCGACGAGACTCCATTACGACTTCCGCCTCGAGCACCGCGGCGTGCTGCTCTCGTGGGCGGTACCGAAAGGTCCGAGCCTCGATCCCGCGGTCAAACGGCTCGCCGTCGAGGTCGAGGACCATCCCCTCCCCTACGGCACGTTCGAGGGCACGATCCCTAAAGGCGAGTACGGCGGCGGATCCGTCATCGTGTGGGATCGCGGAACATGGCATCCGGAGGGCGACGTCGACGACTCGCTGCGGCGCGGAAGCCTCACGTTCCAACTGCAAGGCGAGCGGCTGCGCGGCTCATGGAAGCTCGTGCGCATGGGTGCGCGCGGCGAGCAGAAGCCGCAGTGGCTGTTGATCAAGCACGACGACGCGGACGCCGTGCGCGGCGACGGAAGCGGCGTCGTGGACGAGAACCCGACGAGCGTCGTGACGAACCGCACGGTCGCGGACGTGGCCGCCGGCGTGCGCACTCAGCCGAAGGAGCGCGCGAGCGCGCGTGCACGGCCCGCTCTGCAAGCGCGGCGAACGGTCGGTTCGCGGGTGGAATCGAAGCCCGAGTCGGAACTCAAGAAGCCGCGCGTGCCCACACCGCGCGGGAAGTCCACAGCGCAGCGCGCCGCATCCGGCAGTTCGCGCGCGAGGTTCGCGTCGCCGCGCGGCGAGACCGCATCGCGGACTGCGAAGCGGACAGCACCACGCACGAAGTCGGCTTCGTCGCGCGCGCAGACCGCCAGTCGGAAGAAGACAGACCGCACGCGCCCAGAGCCCGCTCGCGCACGCCAGGCGAGCCGCTCCTCGGCGCGCGCAGCCCGCGCGCCGGCGCCGTCGCGCACGAGAGCTCCGGCCGAAGGAGCGGTCCGCGGCCCGCTTCCCGATTTCGTGCCGCCGCAGCTCGCACTCCTCGTCGACGCGATCCCCGAGGGCAGTGACTGGGTGCACGAGGTCAAGTTCGACGGCTACCGCATGCAGATCCGTCGCGACGCGCGCGACGTCGCGTGGACGTCGCGCAACGGGCTCGACTGGAGCGAGAACTTCCGCGATCTCGACGCGCTCGTCCTGCGTCTCCCCTGCCGTTCCGCCCTGATCGACGCCGAGGTCGTCGTGCTGCGCGACGACGGCACGACGTCCTTTTCGGACCTGCAACAAGCCCTGAGCGAAGACCGCGGCGGCGAGTACGTCGCGTTCGGCTTCGACCTCTTGCACCTCGACGGCTGGGACTTGCGCGATTCGCCGCTGATCGAGCGCAAACGGCTGCTCGCGAAGCTCGTCGGCAAGCGTGACGCGCGCCTGCGCTACAGCGAACACGCCGGAGGCCACGGTCGCGAGCTCTTGCCGGCCGCCTGCGCTCACGGGTTGGAGGGCATCATTTCGAAGCGCGTGACGAGCCCCTACGTATCCGGCCGCGGCGGCTCGTGGACGAAGACGAAGTGCGCCAACGCGCAGGAGTTCGTCGTCGTCGGCTGGTCGCCGTCGAAGATTGCGCGCAGCGGTTTGGGCGCGTTGCTGCTCGCGCACTACGACGGCGCTGTGCTGCGCGCGGTCGGCCGCGTGGGCTCGGGCATCGACACGCGATCGGCGCAGGACCTCATCGAGCGACTGATCGCGCTCGAGCGCAAGAAGCCCGATCGCGCGCTCGCCGGCGTCGACGACGCGCGCGGCGTGCGCTGGGTCCGGCCGCAGCTGGTCGTGCAGATCGCTTTCGGCGGCTGGACGCGCGACGAGAAGGTGCGACAGGCGCGCTTCCTCGGCCTTCGCGCCGACAAGGCTGCGAAACGCGTGATCCGCGAGGTCTCGCGCGCGGCCGCGCCCGCTTCGGCGGCGCGCGTCGTCCAGCGCAAGCAGTCTGCGCAAGCACGCGGAAGGTCGCCGCAGTCGAAGGCAACTCTCGCGCGATCTCGTGCGCGGACCGCAGAGACCGCCAAACCCATGAAACCGGCCCAGGCCGCGAACGCTGGAAGGGGCGCGAAGACCGCGCCGGTCGCGGCAGCTGGAAAGAGCGCGAGTACTGGCAAGCGCGCGATGGCTCAACCGCAGGCGAGCGCTGAGCGAAACGCGCAAGTCGGAAGGAACACGAAGGCTCGAAGGAGCGCGAAGCCTGAAAGGAGCGCGAAGACAGCGCCGGTCGCGGCAGCTGGAAAGAGCGCGAGTACTGGCAAGCGCGCGATGGCTCAACCGCATGCGAGCGCTGAGCGAAACGCGCAAGTCGGAAGGAACAGGAAGCCGGGCAGGAGCGCAAAAACAAGAGCGAATGCGTCGACTCCGCCTCGGACCGGCGCACGATCCGGGCGCGTCGATGCACACGACTCACCGCGACTCACGCACCCCGACCGCGTGGTCGACGCGCAGAGCACAGCCACGAAAGCCGACGTCGCGCGGTACGTCGAACGCTACGCCGACCGCATCCTCGAGCACGTCGCCGGCCGACCCGTCTCTCTCATGCGCTGCCCCGCGGGCGTCGGCGGGAAGTGCTTCTTCCAGCGTCACGCGAACGCGCAGTTCTCGAGCGCCGTGGGCGAGATCGCGGTGGGCGGCGATGCGCGCTACGTCGTCGTCGAGGACGCACGCGGTCTCGCCGCGCTCGTGCAGATGAACGTGCTCGAACTCCACCCGTGGGGTTGTCATCCGCACGAGCCCGAGCGGCCCGATCGCATGACGTTCGACCTCGATCCGGGCGAGGACGTGTCCTGGTCACGTGTCGTCGAAGCGGCGCGCGAGGTACGCGCGCTGCTCCAGCGCCTCGACCTCGATTCGCTGGTGAAGACGTCGGGTGGCAAGGGCCTGCACGTCGTGGCCCCGCTCACGGGCCAGGACGACTGGACGCACGTCTCCGCCTTCGCGCGCGCGGTCGCGGATCAGCTCGCCGCGGACGACGACCGTTTCGTCGCGACGTCGGCGAAACGCCTGCGCCACGGCCGGATTTTCGTCGATTACCTGCGCAATCAGCGCGCGGCGACAGCCGTCGCGGCGTGGTCGCCGCGCGCGCGGCCGGGCCTCTCGATCTCGATGCCTGTCACCTGGACCGCGCTCGGCCGGACGAAGCGCGCCGACGGAGCACGCGCGGCCGATCTCGCGAGCGCGAAGCTGCCCGCGGACGCGTGGCGCGCATGGAGCTCCATTCATCAGCGACTGCCGCGTATCGCGCGTCGCTGAGGTCGGGCTGTACAAACTGCGCGCTCGCGCGCCGGGTGTGGGCTCCCACAGCGTGCTCGAGCCCAGCGCGCGCTTCCCACGGACGCGCTCCACGAGACGGCACCCAAGTTGCCTTGGAGCCCGCGCGAGCCACTTCGGCCCGTCCAGGAACTCAGCGGAGAATTGTCATGAAGAATCGGATCGTCGTCGTCTGCGCCTGGGCCGCGCTCGCCGTGAGCACGCCCTCAGCGCTTCTCGCTCAAACTCCTCCCACGCCCGGCCAAGGGCAGACCGGTGGAACGCCTCCGCCCGGACCGCAAGGCGGCACGCCGCGTCCGGGGCAGACCCCGGGTCAAACTGGCGGCGCGGGTCAAACGGGCCAGCCGGGTCAAACGGGCCAGCCGGGTCAGAGCGGGCAGCCGGGTCAGACTGGTCGCTTGCCCGGACAAGTCGGTCAACCGGGCGGCCTCGCGCTGCGCCCAGGCGACGACTTCGTCGGCATGAACATCGATCCGCGCGGCGGAACGGCGGGCAACCAGCTCGGCCGCATCCACGACCTCGTGATCAGGCCCGACGGAACGATCGGCTACGTCGTCATGGAAGGCTCCGGCGCGGCCGGCTCGAGCACGCACTACCCGATCCCGTGGAGCCAGATGAAGTACGAGGCTCAGCCGATGGACGGCACCGGCATCCTGCAAGGCGGCGACACGAAGCCCGCTGGCAAGGGCCGCATCATCGCCGGCTTCGAAGGCGATCGCATGAAGGGCGCGCCGAGCTTCGACGCCGCGAGCTGGCCGCGCGACACGCGGGCCTTCGACGAGTCGGAGCGCTACTTCGCGGGCGGCCAGACCGGCGGCCGTGCGGACAGCACGGGCACGCCGCGTCCGGCGGGAACCGGTAGCGGCTCGACCGATACCGGCGTCGGCACGGCCGAGGCCGGTGCTCGGAACGAAGCGCACTTCCGCGCCTCGAAGTTCAAGGAACAGGTCGTGGTCGACTCCACCGGCAACCCGATCGGGAAGACCGGCCGCATCGCGATCGATCCGACCCAGGGCCGCGTCAACTACGTCACCGTCACGCTCAGCAACGTGCCCGGCGGCAGTGGTCGCACGATCGCGGTCCCGTGGTCGGCGCTGCGCGCGACGCGCGTGGGCGAAGAGAACCGTCTGCAGCTGAACATGCCGGCGGACAAGCTCCAGAACGCTCCGCAGTTCAAGGCGGGCACGGCGGACTGGAAGGAGATGTCGGATCCGAACTGGGTTCGTTCGCTCTACGGCTACTACGGTGTCGATCCGTACTGGTCGGGTGGCGCGAACGACGGGACGCAGAATCCGGCGGGGACTCGTGGCACGAATCCGAACGACCGTGGTTCGCCTGACCGGGGTTCGCCTGACAAGGGCGCGACCGACAAGGGTTCCACGGGCGGCCAGACGGGCAACCCGGATCCGCGCTGACCCACTCGAGGTCTACCGACGAAGCGCACGCCGCCTAGCGCGGCGTGCGCTCATTTCGTGGGACGGCCGCGCTCGAGCGCGCGTCGTCGTGATCGGGGTGGTGGGAGCAAATCGCGCTCTCCGGCTCCGCGTGCGAGCACCGCGGCGCGCGTCGCGGGAGTGCGAAGGCCCGGGCTCCAACAGTGGCTTTAGCCAGCCTAACCGTCTCGCTCCAGGCGCACCGCGGTGGGCTGCCACCCACTCCCGCGCTCGATGCGGAGAGGAGTGGCGAGGACGACGGGACTTGAACCCGCAACCACCGGCGTGACAGGCCGGTACTCTAACCAATTGAGCTACGTCCCCGCGTTGGGGCGGGAAGTGTAGCGGCGGATCCGGGGTCCGGGAAGAGCGAAGCTGCTACCTCGCCTTCCGGCGAGAGCGGTCCGCAGCCCTGGGCCAAGTTCTTCGGGGGTTAGGACTTCGGGGCCGGCCTGCCACGCTGGTCCGCTTCCCGCCCTACGGCGCCCGCACGGCCGACACCGCGTCGGTGCGGTTCATCCGCGCGATCGGATAGAGCGCCGCGAGCAGCGCGAGCACGACCGCCCCGCAGGGCACGATCCAGGCCCACGCGCGCGGGCCGACGTCGGGCAGGTCGAGGCCCGACAACGCCTCGAGCGAGCGCACGATCACCGGCGTCAGCGCCGCGCCGAGCGCCGTGCCGAGCAGGCCGCCGAACGCTCCGATCACGAGTGACTCGCACAGCACCATGCCCGCGATCTGGCGACGCGTGACGCCGAGTGCTTTCTGCACGCCGAGTTCCTTGGCGCGCTCGAGTCCGGCGAGCAGTTGTCCGTTGAGGACGCCGAGCGCCGCCAGTGCGGCGGTCAAACCGAGGATGAGGTCGAAGAGGCGGAAGTCGCGCTTCAGATCGCGCAGGTGTTCCTCGCGCAGCCACGCGCCCGTCTCGAAACCTGGTGCGAGCCCAGGGCGCAGTTTTTGGATCGCCGCGCGCACGATCTCGGGGTCCGTCCCGGGCTGCAGCACGATCGCGCATTCCGAGATCGTGTCGATGTCCTGACAGAAGGACTTGCGCAGGAACTGGTCGCTCACGACGCCGTACAGGCGCTCGTCGGGGTGCGGAAAATAGCCGTACGCATCGCTGACGGCGATCACCTCGAGGTCGACGACGCCCGAGCCGGTGCCGACGTGCACCTTGTCGCCGACGGCGTAGCCCAGGTGGCGCGCGAGTCGGTCGGAGATGATCACGGCATCGCCGCGGTCGAAGCGCTTGAGGAGCTCGGGATCGGTGCTGCACGGGCCGTGTGCGTAGAGCTCGCGCGAGCGCACGCCGAGCAGCAGGAACGGGACCCACGAACGCGCGCTGCCGTTCTCGATCGAAACGAAACCCGGGTACTGCGAGAGCTCGGCGCGCAGCTCGGCATGCGGGATGTTCGGCAGGTGGCGCAGGTAGACCTTGTCGACGATCGCGCGATCGGCCCAGACCTCGATCTCGCCCGTCAGGCTGTTCGTCATCCCCTTCAGGCCAGTGAACGCCGCTGCGACGAGAGCGATCGCCGCGGCCGACACGGCGATGCGACCCGGGCTCGCGCGAATGCCCAGCGCCGCCATGCGACCGGAGTACGTCCACAGGGACTGCATCGGGTGCGCGAGCCATTCGCAGACGCGCGACAACAACGCCGGGACGAGCAGCGGCAGCGTGACGAGCAGTGCCAGGAAGCCGACGCCGGCGAGGACTGCGCCGATGAGCTCCTTCTGCGCCTCGCCGACGACCGGCACGATCGCGAAGTAGATGCCGGGCAGGAGGCCCGCGAGCAGAACGGCCGTGAAGAGGTGGAAACCACGCAAAGTTCCGCTGGCTTTCGTCGCTTCGTCGCCGCGCAGCGCAGCGACGGTGCTCGTCCCGCGCGCGCGCGTGAGCGGCCAGACCGAACCGAGCAGCGCGACTCCGACGCCCAGCGCAACGAGCCCGAGAATCGCCGGCCAAGGCACTTCGAACACCTGGATCACGTGGCCGGTGCCGAGCGTCGTGATGCCGCGCAACAGCAGCACGCGGGCGAGCGCGAGTCCGCCGCCGAGGCCCAGCGCTCCGGCTGCGAGCGCCAGGATCGCGGCTTCGGTCAGGAAAATGCGCGCGATCTGTCCGCGCGTCGTGCCCAGCGCGTGCAGCGTGGCGACCTCGCGCACGCGCTCGACGATGCCCATCGAGAGCGTGTGAAAGATGACGTAGAGGCCGAGCACGAGCGCGAAGAGCCCCGCGAAGCGAATGCCGTTGCGAAACGCGCGCTCGTCCGCGGCAGAACCGACGAGCACGTGTTTGTTCAGCTCGTACGAGAAGCTCGCGCCGAGGCTCGCGCGCAGCCGCTCGATGTCGACGTTCGGATCCTGTCGCACCCAGTAGACGGGATCGACGCGCGCGCCCTCGTAGAGCTCGGCGGCGACGCGCGCGTCCGCGACCGCGACCATGCCTTGCGAACGGCGACCGAGGTTCTCGCGCGCCATCACGCCGACCACGCGGAACGCGCGCTCGAGCGGGACATCGGCCGCGGGCTCGCCTTCGGGGACCGCGGCGCGGATCTCGCCATCGACGCACGCGGTGCGCGGCTGCCGCGGCGGGCGCGAGAGCAGCAGCTCGTCACCGACTTTCAGTGCGAGCGCTTCAGCGAGCGCGTCGCCTACGAGCACTTCGGGCTCAATCGCTGCCGGATCCAGGCCCTTTCCTTCGAGTACGCGCACCGCGCCGAGTTCAGGGATCGAGGCCGCGTCGAGCGCGACGAGCCGCACGCGCTCGCCCGTTCCGCGGCCCGCTTCCAACGTCGTGCGCGCGATGGCGTCGTTCTGGAAGAACGCCGAGACGCCGGCCACTCCGGGGATGTGCTCGAGCTCGCCGCGCGCGTCGACGAGGCCCGCGGACGGCCGCACTTCCAGCGCGGGCTTCCACTCCGCCCCGCCCTTCATCGACAGCCCGAGCACGGTGTTGTGGTCGAGCGTGAACACGCCGACGACGATCGCGATGCCGAGCGAGATACCCAGGATCGAGAACAGCGCGCGCCCGGGCTTTCGCCGCAAGCCCTGCATCGCGATGGTGCGGACGAGGCTCATCGCGTCAGATCGAGAGCGCCGCGAGCGCTTCGTGCACGCGATCGACGTGCAGTCCAGGGCCGCGCAGTTCGGTGCCGCTCGCGATCTCGCCGTCGACGAGGAACAGCACGCGATCGGCGAACGTCGCGTCGCGCGGATTGTGGGTGACGAGCAGCACGGAGCGTCCGTCCTCGTCGACCAAACGACGCAGGATGTGCATCACCTCGAGCCCGGCCTTCTGCGACAGGTTGCCCGTCGGCTCGTCCGCGAGCAGCAGCGGCTGACCGCCGGCGAGCGCGCGCGCGATCGAGACGCGCTGCATCTCGCCGCCCGAGAGCTGGTGCGGAAACGCCGCGCGTTTGCCCGCGATCCCGAACTTCTCGAGCAGACCCACGAGTCGCGCTTCGTCGTGCTCGGGATGCCGTCCCGCGATCGCCAGCGGCAGACCTACGTTCTGCAGGACCGTCAGGTTCGGCAGCAAGTTGAAGAACTGGAACACGTAGCCGAGCGCGGACCGGCGCTCGAGCGTGCGCTCGTTCTCGGACAACTTCGCCAGGTCCTTGCCGCGCAGCATGATTCGCCCCGCGGACGGCTGATCGAGCCCCGAAAGCAGGTGGAGCAGCGTGGACTTGCCCGAACCGCTCGGGCCCATGATGCACGTGAACTCGCGCTCCGCGACCGCGAACGACACGCCACGCAGGATCGCCAGCTTGTCGGCACCCTCGCCTTGGAAGCGATAGACGTCGTGCGTCTCGACGAGGTTCGTCACGGTCGCGCTTCCTTCTCGGCGACCTTCGCCGACTGCCAGGCACTCATCATCTCCACGAGCGTAGCGTCCTTCATCGGGCGTCCCAGCGTCGACTCCATCGTGCGGAAGCGGCCCTCGAAGCGGCGCACGGCTTCGCGCGTCACGCGCTCGGCGTCGACGTCGAGGTAACGCGCGAGGAACGCCGCCGCGAGCAACACGTCGCCGAGCTCGTGCTCGACGCGTCCGCGCTGCTCGGCCGAGACGCCCGGCATGCCGTCCTTCGACAGATCCACGCCCGCGAGTGCCTCGTCGAGCTCACCTTGTTCCTCGCGCAACTTCGCGAGCGCCCCGCGGGGATCGGCCCAGCGAAATCCAGCCGAAACGGCCTTCCCGCCGACGCGATGCGCGCGCTGCAGCGCCGGCAGCGCGACGGGCACGCCCGCGATCCCGCTGGCGTCCTCTTGCTTCTCCTCGCGCTCCACTTTCTTGATCGCCTCCCAGTTCGTGACGACCTGCTCGGCCGAGTCGACATGAGCGTCACCGAACACGTGCGGGTGGCGACGGATGAGTTTGTCGGCGATCCCATGCGACGCGACCGCGAGATCGAACTGTCCGTCTTGCTCGGCGATGCGGCACAAGAGCGCCACGACCATCAGCACGTCGCCGCATTCCTCCGCGACTTGCGCGGTGCGGCCGCGCTCGATCGCCTCGACGGCTTCGTGCGCTTCCTCGACGAGGTGCGGCGCCATGGACGCCAGAGTCTGCTTCCTGTCCCACGGACATCCGTCGGGAGCGCGCAAGCGGTCGACGACCGCCAGGAGCCGCGCGAAGGCCAGCGCCCTCGGATCATTCGTCGTCTCGAGCGTACCGGGTGCGGCGGAAGTCGGAGTCGTCATACGCGCAGAGCGTAGCGCGGCGGGCTCGTGGACCGTCCCGCGCCGCCGCCTTGGATCGAGGACCGCGCCCAGGCGCGGCTCACGAGCGCGGCGCCGTCGGCGGCTGGCACACACATTGCCTTCAGGCCCTGAACTTCCTCGCGCCGCGAAGTGCCTGTGCCTGCGAGCCTTCCTCACCGTACAAACAGCTCCTGGAATGACCGTCAGCGCCGCGACTCAGGCAGAAAGCGCGCTCCCGGCCGAAGCGCGCTTCGAACCCGGCGCGGACGGCGTGCTCTCGGTGCGGCTCGGCGGAGCGTGGCGACTCGGCGCCGCGAGACCAGCTCCGGTCGAGGTCGTGCGCGCGCTCGACGCGCATCCGACGCGGCGCATCGTGCTCGACGCTTCCGCGGTCGCGAGCTGGGACACGTCACTCCTGACCTGGGTCGCGAGCGTGGCGCAGATCGCGCGCGCGAGAGAGATCGCCGTCGACCGCAGCGGCCTTCCGCCTGGGATCGATCGCCTGATCCAGCTCTCCGAGGCCGTGCCCGAGCGCGCCGTGCGCGAGCCCGCGGCGACTCCGCCCTGGCTCGCGCAAGTCGGCATCGCGGCGTCGGATCTTTGGAAAGACACCTTGGAACTCCTGGCGTTCCTGGGCCGGATCGTGCCCGCGCTCGGCCGACTGGTGACGTTCCGCGCGCCCCATCGTCCCGGCGATTTCCAGCTCCTCATGCAGGACGCGGGCGTGCAAGCGCTGCCGATCGTGACGCTCGTCAGCGTCATCGTCGGACTCATCCTGGCCTTCGTCGGCGCCGTCCAACTGCGGCTCTTCGGCGCGGACCTCTATGTCGCGAACCTCGTCGGGATCGCGATGGTTCGCGAGATGGGCGCGATGGTCGTCGGGATCGTGATGGCCGGGCGAACCGGCGCGGCGTTCGCGGCCCAGCTCGGCACGATGAAGGTGACGGAAGAGATCGACGCACTGACCACCTTCGGGATCTCCGCCGTGGACTTCCTGGTCGTGCCGCGCATCGTCGCACTCGTCGTGATGATGCCGTTCCTGGTCTTGTACGCGATCGTCCTCGGCATCGCGGGCGGAGCGATCGTCGGCGTGGGAATGCTGGACGTTTCGGCCGAGCTCTACGTCGACCAGACGTTTTCCGCGATCAAGCTCGCCGACCTGTGGGGCGGGTTGTTTCGCGGCTCCGTGTACGGAGTCTTGATCGCGATCATCGGATGCTTGCGCGGTATGCAGTGCGGCAGCAACGCCGCGGCCGTCGGCGAAGCGACAACGAGCGCCGTCGTCACCACCCTCGTCCTGATCGTGGTCGCGGACGGTGTGATCGCGGTCCTCTTCAACTTGCTCGGGATCTGATGGCCCACACACCCACGATCGAGCCCGACGACGCACCGCGCATCGAAGTGCGCGGGCTGAAAGCCATCTACGGATCGCAGGTGATCCTGCAGGACATCACGTTCTCGGTGGGCCGCGGCCGCATCTTCGTCGTGATGGGCGGCAGTGGATCGGGCAAGAGCACGCTGTTGCGCAACATGATCGGCTTGAGGGAGCCCGCCGGCGGGAGCGTGCGCTACGCAGGCCAGGATTTCACGAGCGCGGGACGCGAGGAGCGCGCGGGCATGCTGCGGCGCTTCGGCGTGCTCTACCAGAAGGGTGCGCTGTGGAGTTCGATGACGCTGGCAGAGAACATCGGCATCGTGTTGAGCCAGTACACGGACCTCTCAGCCAGCGAGATCGAGGAAGTCGCAGCGTTCAAGCTGGCTCTCGTCGGACTCGCGGGCTTCGGCGGCTTCTATCCGAGCGAGATCAGCGGCGGGATGCAGAAGCGCGCCGGTTTGGCCCGCGCGATGGCCCTCGATCCGGAGATCCTGTTCCTCGACGAACCCAGCGCCGGGCTCGACCCGGTCAGCTCGCGGCGGCTGGACGAGCTGATCCTCGAGTTGCGCGACAGCCTGGGCACGACGGTCGTCGTCGTGACCCACGAACTGGCGAGCATCTTCGCGATCGGCGACGACAGCGTTTTCCTCGACGCCGAGACGCACACGGTGATCGCGCGCGGCAACCCGCGCGACCTGCTCGAGAACACGACGGATCCGATGGTCCGGACGTTCCTGAGCCGCGGAGCGCCACCGAAATCGACTTCGAACCGGGAGCGTCCATGAGCGCGAAGGCCAGCCACACCAAGATCGGCGCGTTCGTGATCGGAGGTATCGCGTTGCTCGTGGCCGCGATCGCCGTGTTGGGCTCGGGGCGCTTCTTCCGCCGCACGTATCCGTTCGTGAGCTACTTCGACGGCAGCGTCAACGGGCTGCGCCCCGGAGCCGCGGTCAAGTTCAAGGGCGTCGAGATCGGCAGCGTCGACCGCATCCGCATCCCCTTCCGCGTCGATTCGAACGATCAGCCGATCGAGGTCTTCTACTCGCTCGACAGCGCGCTGCTCCACCCGGGAGCGGATCCGGAGGGCGACTACGCCGCGACGCTGAAGCAGGCGATCGCGAACGGACTGCGCGCCCAGCTCGAGTCCGACAGCCTGCTGACCGGAATCCTGCACGTGTCGGTGGCGTTCACGACCCAGAAGGAGGCGGTCCTCCACGATCCGCTCGAGGGTGTGATGGAGATCCCGACCATTCCGCCGCCTTTGCAGGAGATCGGCGGCGCGATCCGACGCATCGTGGACCAGATCGGGCAGTACGACCTGCAAGCGCTGCTCGCGAGCCTGCAGGACGCGCTCGACTCTGTCTCGGATCTGGCCCGAAACCCGGGCATTCCGGCGACTTTGGCTGCCTTCGACAAGACCTTGCAGAGCATCGATCGAGCCGTCACGAAGCTCGAAGCGCGCATCGATCCACTCTCGCGCAGCGTCGAGAGCGCGGCCGCGAGCCTGGACAAGGCCGGACAAGACGTCGGCGTCGGCGTCGCGTCCGTGAAGGCGACGATGGAGACGGTCCAGCGCGTCGGCGCGGACGTCGGCCAAGGCGTCGTGCCGCTCGTCGAAAGTCTGAAGCTCTCCTCCGACGAGCTGCAAGTGCTGGCGCGAGAGCTTCAGTCTGCGCTGGACTCGGCGCAAGTCCTCCTCGATCCGGATGCGCCGATCGCCGTCGAGTTGCAAGCCACGTTGCGATCCCTGAGCGACGCCGCGCGCTCGACGCGCGCCTTGTTCGAACTCCTGCACCGTGATCCCTCGGCCCTGTTGCGCGGCAAGAGCAGCGAAGGACCTGAACCCAAATGATTCGCATCGTTCGATCCACGGCGACCGCACTGGCCGCCGTCCTCGGTCTCTCGGCCTGCACGTTCCTCTCGCCGGAGCCCGACCCGACGCGCTTCGCTGTGCTCGCAGCCGTCGACGACTTGCCCGATGCGCCGAGCCCCGCGGCCGCGGTGGAGGGCCTCACGGTGGGCGTCGGGCCGATCGTCGTGCCCGAGTACCTGCTGCGGCCCGAGATCCAGACACGCACCGCGGGCACGCGGCTCGTGCCGTCGCTCACGGAGCGCTGGGGCGAACCGCTCGACCGCGGCATCCAGCGCGTGCTGTCGATCGACCTGAAGCGCGCGCTCGGCGCGGAGCGCGTTGTGCTCCACCCGTGGTATGCGACCGAAGCTCCCGCGGCGCAGGTGCAGATCGCGTTCTCGCGCTTCGAGCGCGAGGATCCGGGCAAGGTCGTCGTGCGCGCCGCCTGGTCGATCCGGCGCGCCGCCTCGAACACGCCGCCGATCGAGGGCGAGACGCACTTGGAGCGCGCGACGTCGAGCGGCGACGGAGCGAGCGCCGCGCTGGAGCTGAGCCTCGCGCTGGCGGAGATGGCGCGCGAGATCGCGGCGGCGTGGGCGGGCGCGGCCGGCAATCCGGCGCGTTGAGCTGCACGCGAAGTCGCCCAGAACGCGTGAGTCGGCTCCCGCTCACGATCACGCTCGCCGACGATATGGCGCGAGTCCGAGGCGTTCTGTGCGCGAACCCTTCGCAGGCACGCCATCCTTGCGAAGTGGCACGCACGGTTCCGGCGTGGCGACCGTCGTTGCTCGAAGCCCGCCTCCGACGTGCGCCGAATCAAAGCCCGATGCCGTTCCGAATCGTCGGCTGGGCCACGTTTGCTCGAGATGTCCAGCGACCACGAGGAGCGTCGTTCGTGTTTGCAGTGGAGCGCGCGCTCGGCCGAGGCCTGAAGGGCTTGCTCGTGCGGCTCGCAAACGCTCTCAACCGGGCCTGGAAACGCCGCGGTCGCTTGATCCGCGACCGCTACCACGCAGGCCTGCTGAAGACGCCGCGCGAGGTGCGGCAGGTACTCGTCTACGTGCTGCAGCGCGCAAGCACGAGCCACTGATTCGCGGGATCGACGCCTGCTCCTCCGGTCCGTGGTTCGCGGGCTGGATCGACCGCCCACCACGAAGCGACCGGCAGCTGACGCGCGCGAGATCGTGGCTGCTCTCGTTCGGATGGACGAAGGGCGGCCTGATCTCGACGCTCGAGGTTCCGCGCGGAGGTGAGACCCGGGATCCAGAGTGACGGGAGCCCTCGTGACGACGACGGCATAGGGACACCCGATCCCCGCCCGCACACTCACAGAGCCGGCGAAGAAGTCACAGGCGACTCGCCGCGGAGAGGCGCCGGCCGATCACGAACGCGCGCAGACCCGAGTGCTTCGAGCGCCCTCAGCGCTTCTCGATGGATCGGCGCTCGACCGCGCAATCGACGATCCGGTTCACCAGCGCCGTGTAGTCGATGCCGGCCGCCGCCGCGGCTGTCGCGAATTCGCTGGTTCGCTCCAGATAGCAGCTGGCGTTGACCTCGATCACGAAGATCTCGTTGTCGGGCGTCAGCCGCAGGTCCACGCGACCGTAGTCGCGGACGCGCAGGGCCCGGTACGCATCGATCGCGACGCGCTGGACCCGCGCGCGCGTCTCGTCCGAGAGCTGCGCCAGCACCGACTTCGTGCCCTTGAACTCGGCGCTGTCCTCGTCCCACTTGGCCGCCGACCCCAGGATGCGCGGCACCCCAGGCGGCAGACCGGAGAAGTCGATCTCGATCGGCGGGAACGCGATCGGTCGGACGTTGCCGAGCACGCCGACGTGCAGCTCGCGGCCCTCGATGTACTGCTCGACCAGCGCGTCGTCCTTGAACTTCTCCTGGACGAGCATCACGCGCTTCAGGAGGTCCTTGGGACCCTCGACCAGAGACGAGCTGTCGATGCCGATCGACGCGTCCATGCTGAGCGGCTTCACGAAGAGCGGCATGCGCAGGTTGCCGCTCGTGTCGAGGCTGGAATCGCGCGAAAAAACCGCGAAATCAGGGAACGGAACGCCGTCGAAGGCCAGCAGTTTCTTCGTGATGGCCTTGTCCTGCGTGATGAAGAACTCGCCCGGACCGCCGCCGGCGTAGGGCACTTCGAGCAGGTCGAGCAGTCCGACGACGCACACGGCGCCGAGGCGCACCTTGCCGAAGTTCTCGAACAGGTTGAAGACGAGCTCCGGCTTCGGCTTGCTCAATCCATCGATCAGGGCGTGCAGATCGCGGTGCACGCCCAGCACGGTCGCTTCGTGTCCGCCGGCGGTGAGCGCTTCGACGACCTGGTCGACGACGACGTCGTACGAGCGCGGGTCTTTCTTCTCGAGGTCAGTCAAAACGACGATGCGCATCGGCGCACTCTAGGAGATGCGCGCGCCACGGGGCAACGAACGTTTGCACGCGGAAGTCGTGCAGGGTTCACGGGCGACGCGCCGCGGAAGCCGCGCCAAGAGGATCCGAATACGCGCAGGCTCGACTTCTCGACGCGTTCTCAGCGCGCGAGTTGCAGCGCGAGACGGCACGGTCCGACTCCGCGCCAGTCCGCCATAGCGAGCGCGCGCTCGACCGCCGACGCGAAGCTCGGGGCCAACGCGCCTGCGTGGACCTGCTTGCCGTTCCACACGACCTCGACGGGCTGATCCAGGTCGAGCAGTTCCGCGGAGAGCGACAGCTCGATCGCGGCGATGCATTTCGACGTGATCGTCACGACCTGACCCTCGACCACGGCGTCGATCGTCGCGACGGGCGGGCTGCCGGCCTTCCCGTCGCCCTCCTTCTCGAGCTTCGTCACCTCGAGCCAGTACGCGTGGGGCGCTTTCGTCGTCGAGAGCGCGCGCCGCACGTGATTCGGCCACGCGATCCGCGGAGTCTTGGACAAGGAACCGAGGGCCTCGGACAGGCGCCCGAAGACGACTCCGCCGTGTTCGCCGCCCGGTATCTCTACGTAGGTGATGGGAAAGCCCAGGTCCTTCAGGAGCTTCGTCGTCCGGCGCGGCATGGCGACATTGCAGATGGGATCGTTCTCGCCGTGGACGACGTACACCGGCAGGTTCGCGTAGCAGTCGAGATACTTGTCCACCTGCCAGGTCACGGCGGAGATCGGCGCGAGCCCCGCGAAGCGATCGGGACGCGCGCGTCCGAGGTACCACGACCAGAAACCGGTCTGCGAGATGCCCGCGGCATAGACGCGGTCGGGATCGATCGCGTAGCGCGACGCGAGGTCGCGGAAGAAGTCGTCGAAGACGACCGCGACCTCGTCCTCGGGCCGCTCGCCCTTCAGCCCGCCGGCCCCGATCTGCTCGATGATCTCCGTGCGCACGACGAGCGCGTCGGCCAGGCCGCCGTCGTCCGCCCTACTGCGGAAATACGGCATGAAATCGGCCTTCTCGGACAGCGACTTCCCGGCGCCGGTGCCGTGCCCCGGATCGAGCACGACCGGCACCGGCTTCGCCGGGTCGTACGACTTCGGCACGGACACGAGGTAGCCGTAGACGTCCTTGCCGCTCTCGAAGAGGAAGCCGGTCGTCACGTCGCCGATCCGCTCGAGCTTCTCCTTCTGCTTGCCGACCGAGCGCGGCTTGGGATCGCCGCTCACGAGCTTCGGACCGGCGCGCAGGGCCGCGACCAGCGAATCGAGCGCGTACTTCGCTTCGAGCGCATTCGCCTGCGCGACGAGCTTCGCGCGCTTCGCCGCGGGATCGGCCAACGCCTCGGCGAAGGCCGTGCGGAACTTCGCGGACTCCGCAGCCGGGATCGGGGGCTTCGCGGAAACCTGGAGGACGAGTGCCAGGGCTAGGAGCAGTTCCATGTCGGACTACCGGCACCACGAGAGCACGCGCTCGGCCGCCGCGCGGCGGTTCGCGTCGAGTTCGAGACGTTTCGGATCGAGGCCGCACACTCCGTGCGCCTTCAGGATCGCGCCCAGATCCACGCCGGCCTTGGCGTACACGGTCGGGTCCACCTTCGCGGCGGCGTCGAGCAGATCGCCGGCTTCAGCGTTCTTGATGTAGTCGTAGGTCTGCAAGACGAGCCCGAAGTCCCGCGCCCAGCGCGTCGCGTTCGCAGCGAGCACCTCAGCGACCGGGCGGTCGCGAAACTCGGCGAACCAGGTCCTTCCGGTCGTCTCGCCGCGCCAGAGGTCCTTCCAGGCGTACGTGTGGAGATAGAGCACCGCGCGCGCTTTCACGGACGTCTGATCGTCGTCGAACCCGAGTTGCAGCACCTCGAGCGCGTGCGGACTCCCCCCGTCGAAGACGAACGGCTTCATGACCTGCTCGCGGTGCTCGACGGTGGTACGTCCCCAGAGCGCAGTCAGGATCTCCACACCCTGCGCATCCGACAGTGCGGCGAGGCGCTCCGCGATCCGCAGGCCGTGGCGCCAGGCATGGGGCTCCTCGTCGAAGGCGGTCTCCCAGGAACGGACGGCGCCCTCGAGGTTCAGCCGCGAACCGTCGGCCCCGAGGTAGTTGCCGGCCGTTTCGCCGACCGCGTCCCCGACTTGTACTGGTCTGCGATCGATCACGAGCTGCTCGCCGCGCTCACCCGGCGGGATCGCGGCCCGCAGCGCGAACTGCGCCTCGAGCCGCGCGAGCAACGCGGCCTGCGCCTGGCGTTCCACGGCCATCGCCGCCTTGGATTCGCGGTTCGACACGACGAGCAACGCGACGGCCGCGATCAGCACGGCCGTCAAGACGATTTGAATGCGTTGCAGCATGATCCTTTCCCCCATCTGTGTCCGCGTGCACTCGCGGCGGATCCGGCCGTAGTCGCCGAAACGTCGCAGCGCTTCGGTGTGCGCCGATCCGGCGTCGAGTCCTTCCGCGGCGAGCGCGCGCGTCGATTCCTCGACGTGGAACGCGAGCTCGGCGTCGATGTCCGCAGCGATCTCTGCCAGCGGCCGCGCGTCGGGCGAGCGCGCGAACAGCCCGAAACGCTCGGGGAAAGCGCTCATCGGGCCCCTTTCGCGTTGGGAGCGCCCAGCACGCGTCCGACCGCGTCGCTCAACCGGCGCCACGCTGACTCCTGCTCGCGCAGCGCCGCGCGCCCCGTCGGCGTCAGGCGGTAGAACTTCGCGCGGCGATTCGATTCCGACGCGCCCCACTCGCTCGCGAGCCACGCGCGCCGCTCCATGCGGTGCAGCGCGGGATACAGCGTCCCCTCCTCGATGCGCAGGCGATCTTCGCCCTGATCCTGGATCGCGCGCACGATCGCGTAGCCGTGCATCGGTCCACGCGCGAGCACCTTGAGGGCCAGGAGCTCGAGCGCTCCCGGCGGCAAATCGACCTCTTCACTGGCCATTCACGTTCCCCTTGTCGATCTAGGAGAGCACATCTCCCCTGGACCGTCAAGGGGAGCGCTGACTCATTTCGACTTCGCGTACCCGATCGGGTCGCGCGCGCCGGCTTCCGCGAAACCCTTCAGTCGCAACGCGCACGCGTCGCAGCGGCCGCAAGCCAGGACGCTCGATCCGCGCTCGACCGGGTCGTAGCACGTGTGCGTCAGCGCGAAGTCCACGCCCAGCTCGAGCCCGCGGCGGACGATGTCGGACTTCGTGAGCTCGAGCAGCGGCGCGTGCACGCGAAAGCGCGCGTCGTGTTCGGCACCGGCCACGGTCGCGACGCGCGCGAGCTCCTCGAACGCGCGCAGGAACTCGGGGCGGCAATCGGGATAGCCCGAGTAGTCGAGCGCGTTCACGCCGACGTAGAGGTCGCGCGCGCCGACGACTTCCGCGAGCCCCAGCGCGAGCGACAGGAAGATCGTGTTGCGCGCCGGCACGTACGTGATGGGCACGCCCGTCCCGATCGCCGCGTGCGTGCGGTCCTTCGGCACCGCGACGTCGGCCGTCAGCGCCGATCCGCCGATCGCGCGCAGGTCGAGGCTGACGATGCGGTGATCCGCGACGCCCTGCGCCGCGGCGACGCGGCGCGCGGCGGCGAGCTCCTGGACGTGGCGTTGGCCGTACGCGAACGAGATGGCCGAGCACTCGAATCCGGCGGCGCGCGCTTCAGCCAGCGCGACGGCCGAATCCATGCCGCCGGAGACGAGGACGATGGCGCGTGCGGTCACTCCGCGCAGCGTACCGCGTCGCGGTCACGCGGCGCGCACGGTCGGCGCGCGGCGCGCACGGTCGGCACGCGGCGCGCACGGTCGGCACGCGGCGCGCACGGTCGGCGCGCGGCGCGGACTCTGGCGCACGGTCAACGCGCGGCGGTCATGCGGCGCAGGCGGACTTCGACCGGCGCGCGCGGCGCGATCACGGGGCGCAAGCGCTCGGACGCCGGCGCGACGAGCAGGACATTGGGCGGGCCGAGCACGCCCGGAGCGAGTTCATCCCCGACGTGCAGCACGAGGACGCGCTCACGCGGCTGCCCCGGGCGGTGCTCGCCGCGCGAGAAGAGCCGAACCTCGTCCGCGCGCAGCGTCTGCGGCGCGCCCAAGGCGACGACCGGCCGGGTGGGAACCGCGGGGCAGTTCGCGCTGGTGCAGGGCTCACCCGGGTCCGCGACGTGGGATCCGAGCAGGCCGAGGAGCAGCAGGATGGTCTGGAAAATCTCGGTCATGGCGGGCCCTCTCGGTGGGTCCGATGGACGCGGACGTACGCATCCTCTTCCCCAGAGTTGGCGCGCGGGATCATCCGCGTCGCCGCATCGAGGGCGTGGCGAGCTAGAATCCCGAGCTCGCAACCGCCTGGAAGAAGGCCCGCAGAGGCCTGGAGCAACCGTGTCCGACGTCACGAAAGAACAGATCCTCGACGCCCTGCGCCATGTCATCGATCCGGACCTCGGGCGCGACATCGTCAGCCTCGGCTTCGTCACGACGGCCAGCGCCTGCGACGGCGTGGTCAAGGCGGTGATCAACCTGACGACGCCGGCGTGTCCCGTGAAAGACCAGCTCAAGGCGCAGGCTGAGAATTTTCTGCGCGCCATCCCGGGCGTGAAAGCCGTGAACGTCGAGATGACGGCGGTGTCGAAGCCCAGCGGGCCCGAGCGCAAGATCGCGCCCGACATCCGCCACATCGTCGCCGTGTCGAGCGGCAAGGGCGGCGTCGGCAAGAGCACGGTCGCCGTGAACCTCGCCTGCGCGCTGGCGAGGACGGGCGCGAAGGTCGGGCTCGTCGACTGCGACGTCTACGGCCCCGACGTGCCGATGATGATGGGCTTGAAGGGCGAGCCCGAAGCGCAGGGCGGCAAGCTCGTCCCGAAGGAACGCCACGGCGTGCGCACGATGTCGATCGGGTACCTGCTCGACGAAGACAAGCCCGTCATCTGGCGCGGGCCGATGGTCCACAAGCTGATCGAGCAATTCCTGGGCGACGTCGCCTGGGGTCCGCTCGACTACCTGCTCGTCGACATGCCGCCCGGAACGGGCGACGCGCAGTTGTCGCTGGCGCAGATCGTCCCGCTGACCGGCGCCGTGCTCGTGACGACGCCGCAAGCCGTCAGCACGTTCGACGTGAACAAGGCCGTCGCGATGTTCAAGCAGGTCAACGTGCCGATCCTGGGCATCGTCGAGAACATGGCCGGGTACGTGATCGAGGGCCTCGTCGAGGGCGCGCAGCCGGGCGCGAAGGTGCGCCTGCACGTCGGGGGCGCCGACGTCTCGGTCAACGTGGACATCGAAGGCCGTTTCTCGACCGTCGTGGACATCTTCGGCTCGGGCGGCGCGCAGCAGCTGTCGCAGAAGCACGGCTTCCCGATCCTCGGCACCATTCCGCTGAACCCGCTCGTGCGCGTCGGCGGCGACGCCGGCGACCCGATCACGATCGCCGACCCGAAATCGCTGATCGCCCAGAAGTTCGCCGAGATCGCCGGCCGCGTGGCGCAAAGGGTGGCGATCCAGTCGCACCGGGCGTTGCCGATCCTGCAATAGTCGGCTTCAGCGTCCCGCGAGCGACTTCCACAGCAGAATGGCGACGAGGAACGTACGGCGCTCGTCGGTGTCCAATCGCGGCCAGTCCTGGACAAGTGATTCCGCCCTGCTCAACGCGACGTTCGCCTCGCGCTTCTGCAAGTGGATTGCGCGGTCGTAATCGGCGCGGTGCCGCAAGTCCTGCAGAGAGACGATGTCAGAAGCTAGGGCGCGGAACTCCGGCGATACGCGAGTCAAGCACGATCTGAAGGGCAACGGCAGATTGGCAGGCGCACCCTGCGATGAAAAGCGCTCCGCAGCCGCTCGTAGAGATCCGTGCTCCAGGGCACGCCCTACGGCAAAGCCTAGGCTGTCCGTAGCGGCAGAAGCTCCCACGACCTGCTTGGCCAACTCGTCGGCGAAGAAGTGGAACACTGCATCATAGCTCGCGCTCGCGGCGCGTCGGACGTTCGCCTGATAGGGACGCTTCGGATCCTCGGCAAGGAGCTTGGCCGCTTGGACGAGCAACTGCTCGTGATAGGGCACGGGTACACCCATCGCTGCGTTACTCAGGCTCGCTGGCTGGGGTTTCGTCGCTCGGTGTGCGGTAGAGGATGAGCGGGAACCGCTCGTCGCCCATCGACTCGAGCGCGTCGCGGATGCGTTTCTCGATCCCCTTCGTCCAATCTAGGTTGCCCTCCTGCTCCGAGGTCAAGTTTGTGAGATGGACGGTGACCTCGAGCCCTTCCTCGCCCACGGCGTTGACGAACGGGTTGACATCGATGCTCTTGACCGCTGGCGGACTGGGCAGCCCGAGCTTCTTGGGGTCGAGCTTCGGCGTTTCTGGGCGCTTGTGAATCATCGGCACGACCAGCATAGCGGTGCGCTCGCTCCCGAGCAGTGGGCGATGAAGTCACGCTCCCCGCCCGGCTCGTGCGTGACAGCCGAGCTGGGACGCTATCCTGCGCCGGCCACATGGGAGCCCAACCGAGGATCGGAGCAGGACACGCATCCGTGGACGCCCCGCGCACGAGGGTCCCGTCACGCCTCGGCATCGTGGGCGGCGGCCAACTCGCGCGTATGCTCGCCCAGGCTGCGGCGCAGATTGGCGTCGACGTCGTCGTTCTCGAGCGTGGAGCCGACTTCCCTGCCCACGCCGTCGCGAAGCGCACTCTCCACGGCGACTGGGACGATCCGGCGCGCTTGCTCGAGCTCGCAGCCGAGGTCGACGTCGTCAGCCTCGAGAACGAGTTCGTGTCGCCCGTCGCGCTGCGCGCCGTCGAGGCGGCGGGGCATCTGCTGCGGCCGTCGGCGGCGACGATGGAACTCGTGCAGGACAAGCTCGTCCAGAAGCGCACGTTCGCGGCCGCGAACCTGCCGCTGCCACGTTTCGAGGCGGTCGAGACGCCCGCCGATGTCGAGCGCGTCGCGGGACGCTTCGGGTGGCCGCTCGTGCTGAAGCGCCGAACGATGGGTTACGACGGCAAGGGCAACGCGACCGTGCCCGCGGCAAGCGACGTCGATGCGGCGTGGCGCAAGCTCGCCGGCGGCGCCGGGCGCATCTATGCCGAGGAATTCTGCCCTTTCGCGCTCGAGCTCGCGGCGATCGTCGTGCGCGGACTCGACGGAGTGACGCGCGAGTACCCGGTCGTCGAGACCGAGAATCGCGACCACGTCTGCCGCGTCGTGCGCGCTCCCGCCCGCGTCGACGCGCGTGTCGCGACCGAGGCCGCGCGCATCGCCCGCGCCGCCGTCGAGTCGATCCGCGGTGTCGGCGCGTTCGGCGTCGAGATGTTCCTGATGGCGGACGGCCGCGTGCTCGTGAACGAGATCGCGTCGCGCGTGCACAACACGGGTCACTACACGATCGAGGCCTGCGCGACGTCGCAGTTCGAGAACCACGTGCGCGCCGTGCTCGGGCTGCCGCTCGGCGCGACGACGCTGCGCGCGCCGGCCGCGTGTATGGTCAACCTGCTCGGCGCGGGTCCGGGACCGGGCACGCCGATCGGGCTCGAGTGCGCGCTGCGCGTAGACGGCGCGAGCGTGCACGTCTACGGCAAGTCCACGAGCCAGCGCGGGCGGAAAATGGGCCACGTGACCGCGCTCGGCGCGACGATGCCGGAAGCCGAGTCGCGCGCGCTCGCCGCCGCCGACGCGATCCATTTCGGCGAACCCGAGGGAAACGTTCGATGACCGAGAAGAAGACGAACGCGAAGCGCGAGGACTCGAAGTCAGCTGCGGCGAACACGCGCGCCGCGCCGCTCGTCGGCGTGATCATGGGCAGCGACTCCGACTTCGGGACGATGAAGCTCGCGTCCGACGCGCTGACGGAATACGGCATTCCGCACGAAGTCCGGGTCGTCAGCGCGCACCGCACTCCCGATGACATGGCGCGCTACGCGAAGGAAGCGGCCGGCCGCGGCTTGCGCGTCGTCATCGCCGGCGCAGGCGGTGCGGCGCACTTGCCGGGCATGGTCGCGAGCTTCACCAGCCTGCCCGTGATCGGCGTGCCGATCGAGACGCAGTCCTTGCGCGGCCTCGATTCGCTGTACTCCATCGTGCAGATGCCGGCGGGAGTTCCCGTCGCGACGGTCGGCATCGCGAACGGACGCAACGCAGGTTTGCTGGCGGTGCGCATCCTGGCCTGCTCCGATGCGGCGCTGCGCGCGCGCTACGAGGCGGCGATGGCGGCACAGGCCGAGCTCTCGCGGCGTAAGAACGACAAACTACAGGACCTGCTCGGCGCAGGCTGACGCGACCCGTGGACCTCCTCGAGGCGATCCGCCAGAACCTGCTTTCGCCGGCGCCGCTTTTCTTCGCGCTGGGCGTCTTCGCCGCGGTCGTGAAGAGCGACCTGAAGCTGCCCGAGGCGCTCTACAGCTCGCTCACGATCTACCTGCTCGCGGCGATCGGATTCAAGGGCGGCGCGGCCATCCACGAAGCCGGGATCGGAGTGGTCTGGCTGCCGGTCGTCGTCGCCGCGGCACTATCCGCTGTGATCCCGCTGTGGACCTATCTGGCGCTGCGCCGATTGGGTCGATTTTCTACGGCGGATGCGGCCTCGATCGCGGCGCACTACGGTTCGGTGAGCGCCATCACGTTCACCGTCGCCACGGGGTTCTTGGCGAACATCGGGGTCGCGCACGAGGGGTACGCTTCGGCATTGCTGGCGATCATGGAGTCGCCGGCGATCCTCGTGGGCGTCCTGCTCGGAAAACTCGCGACCGCCACGAAGGGCGCCGAGCTGCGCGCTTCGATTCGCGAGGCGACGCGCGAGGCGCTGCTCGGGAAGAGCGTGGTCCTCCTCGTGGGTTCCCTCGCCATCGGCTACCTCTGCGGCGGCCGCGGGCTCGAGAAAGTCGGGGGCTTCTTCGTCGCGCCTTTCCAGGGCGTCTTGGCCTTGTTCCTCCTCGAACTCGGCCTCGTCGCCGGGCGCCGTATCCGCGACTTGCGCCGCGCGGGACCATTCCTCGTCGGTTTCGGAATCGTGGTGCCCGTGATCCACGGCGCACTCGGCGTCGCGGTGGGGCTCGCGATCGGGTTGTCCGTCGGCGGCGCGACGCTGCTCGGGACGTTGACCGCGTCGGCGAGCTACATCGCCGCGCCGGCGGCGATGCGACTGGCCATCCCGGAGGCCAACCCGACTCTGTCCCTGGCCGCTTCACTGGCGATCACGTTCCCCTTCAACGTCAGCCTGGGGATCCCGCTCTACTACGAGATGGCGCTGCGCTGGAGCACTGCATGAGCACGCCCCCCCACCCGATGCGGCTCGTGACGATCGTGTGCGAGGCCATCGCCCGCGACCTCGTACTCCGGCTCGCCCGCGACTCCGGCGCGCATGGCGCCACGATCAGCCCGGCTTCGGGCCTGGGCGCAACCGGTGAACGTCCGGCCGACATCGAGGAAGCCGCCAACATCCGCGTCGAGCTCGTCGTGACGCCTGATGTGGCCGCGCGGATCGCCGAGCGCGTCGAACGCGACTTGTTCCCGCACTTCGCCTGCATCCTGTGGGAGAGCGACGTGCGCGTCCTCCGGCGCGAAAAGTTCTGAAGTGCGGGCGTCGCGCAGCACCGCGTCGCAAGACTAGAAGTCCGCTGAACCAGTCAGGTCGCCCGACTCGTTCCACGGACCGCTAGGCGGCACTCGGGGGGGCGTCGGTCTGCATTCCTTTGGGAATCACCGTTCCCGTGCCGAGTGACCTGGGGTACTCGTGGAGTGTGGCGCACCGGGAAGCGCCTTCTCCCAACCTCAGCTTCGATCGGGCCCTCCCCTATGCAACGTTCGGTTCTCCTCCTCGGCGTTTCCGTCGCGATGGCCGCTTTGGCCACGTCCGCGTCGGCCCAGTTCGACCCGCGGCTCTTCCGCTCACCCCAGGACACGACGCCGCTGCCGCAGGGCGACGTCGATGCGCGGCTCGACGAGGACGGACGGCCGCAGCCGTTCGTGCGCGCCGCGATCGCTTCGGCCCGCACTCCCGCGCTCGGCGCGGCGCGCGAGCTGGCGATCACGCGCTTGCGCACGCGCGTGCCGGGCGTCGCGATCGACGCGCACGAGCTCTTCGGCACACCGCATTTCGTGCGCTCCACGCTGGCCTTCCTGAGCGGCCCGACCACCGCGGGCAAGTCCGACGCCGAGGGCGCCGTGCGCGAGTTCCTCGACGAGTACCGCGGCCTCTTCGAGGTCTCGCCGGGCGAGTTGACGACGGCCGAACTCGACCGTGACTTCGAGACGCAGCACAACGGTCTGCGCCACCTGACTTGGAAGCAGCGCCACGAGGGCGTGAGGATCTCCGGCTGCGAGCTGCGCGCGAACCTCACGGAACGCGGCGAGATCGTCAACGTGAGCTCGACGCTCCTCCCGCGCCCCGAGGGCGGCTTCGTGCCGAGCCCGATGCGCGTGTCCGACTTCGAGGCCGTGCTGCTGGCCGCGTCGAGCGTCGGCATCACGATCACGAGCGCGCCCGATGCGGCCGCCGCGCCCGAGGGCGTCGAGCGCCGCCGCTCGTGGGTCGGCTCGCCCGACTTCCGCGCCGACGAGCCGCTCACCACCGAGTTCACGTGGTTCCCCCGCACGCGCGGCGAGCTACGCCCGGCCTGGCTCGTGACGGTCCCCGAAATCGGCATCGGCAACACGTACGACGTCACGATCGACGCGACGGACGGCACCGTGCTGCGCCGCTGGAACCACCTGCACTTCGCGCACGGTGGCACGCAGTCGATCACGATGCGCGTCTTCACCAGCGATTCGCCCGCGCCGGGCACGCCGGGCAACGCGACGCCGAACGGCAATCAGTTCCCGTTCGTTCCGCAGCAACTCGTCACGATCACCGGTCCCGAGGTCGCGCCCTGGTCGCCGAACGGCTGGATCGACGACGGTGGCAACGAGACGCTGGGCAACAACGTCGACGCACACCTCGACCTCGACGCCAACAACACGCCCGACCTGCCGCGTCCGCAAGGATCGCCCGCGCGCACGTTCGACTTCGCGGTCGACCCCACGCAAGCGCCCACGACCTATCGACCGGGTGCCGTGACGCAGATCTTCTATCTGGCGAATCGTTACCACGACAAGCTGATGGAGTTCGGCTTCGACGAGGGCGCGAAGAACTTCCAGGAGCTGAACTTCTCCGGCCAAGGCGTCGGCGGCGACCGGATCGCAGCCGATTGCCAGGACGGTTCGGGCACGAACAATGCGAACTTCGGCACGAGCGGCACGGACGGCAGCACCGGACGCATGCAGATGTACGTGTTCACCGGACCTACGCCCGATCGCGACGGCGACCTCGACGCCGACATCGTCTACCACGAGCTCTCGCACGGATTGTCCATCCGTTTGCTCGACGGCCAGGCTTCCGGCGAGCAGGCCGGCGGCATGGGCGAGGGCTGGGGCGACTTCTTCGGCCTGTGCCTGAACGCGGAACCGGGCGACGACCCGAGCGGCACATACACCACGGGCGGGTACGCGACCTTCCAGTTCGCCGGCCTCACGGACAACTACTACTTCGGCATCCGTCGTTTCCCGTACACGACCGACCTCGGCAAGAACCCGCAGACCTACGCCGACACCGATCCGGCGCAGCAGAACTACGCGGTGGGCATCCCGCGCAGTCCGGTCATCGGGAACACCGCCGACGCGGTGCACAACGTCGGCGAGGTGTGGTGCGTCACGCTGTGGGAAGCGCGCGCGAACCTGATCTCAGCGCACGGATTCGCGGGCAACGACCTCATCATGCAGCTCGTCGTGGACGGCCTGAAGCTCTCGCCGGGCACGCCGAACTTCCTGCAGGCGCGCGATGCGATCCTGCAGGCGGACCTGGTCGCGAACGGCGGCGCGAACCTGTCCGCGCTGTGGGCCGGATTCGCGAAGCGCGGCATGGGCGCCAGCGCGACCTCGCCGGCGGGAACGACGACGACGGGCGTCGTCGAAGCGTTCGACCAGCCGAACCTCGTGCTGTTCACGTACCCGAACGGCCGTCCGGCGCAGATCGCTCCGGGCGTCGCGACGACCTTCCAGGTCAGCGTCCTCGGCCTCGGCACCGCGGTCCCGACGCCGGGCACGGCGCAGCTCCACGTCTCCGTCGACGGCGGGGCGTTCACTCCGTTGGCGCTGGCCCAGACCTCGCCGAACTCGTACGACGCGACGATTCCGCCCACGGGTTGTCTGTCGCTCGTGCGCTACTTCGTCACGACGGCGACCAACACGACGCCCGCATCGGATCCGTCGACCGCGCCCGCGGCGACGCACTCGGCGATCGTCGCGACGGGGGCGCAGGACGTCCTGTACGACGACTTCGAGGTCGATCTGGGCTGGACGCCGACGAACTTGGGCGCCACGAGCGGCGATTGGCAGCGCGGCGTTCCGGTCAACGACGGCGGCTGGGCCTACGATCCGATCTCGGACGGCGACGGCAGCGGTTCGTGCTGGCTGACCGAGAACACGATCGGCAACACGGACGTCGACGGCGGCGCCGTGCAGCTCCTCTCGAGCTCGTTCGACTTCAGCTCGCCGGTCTCGACCCTCGAGTACGAGTACTACCTGCACCTGACGAACACGAACGGCGACGACCGCCTGCTCGTGGAGATCAGCCCGAACGGCGCCGCCGGTCCGTGGACGACGATCGCCGTCCACGACTCGCACGGCGGCACGGCGTGGCGCAGCGTGTCGATCCCGGCGTCGACGATCTCAGGCCTGGGCGTGGCGTTGACGAACAACTCGCGGCTGCGATTCACCGCCAACGACGGCGGCACGCAGAGCATCGTCGAAGCCGGGGTCGACGGTCTGCGCATCAGCCGTCTGACGTGCGCCGCGCCAGCGGTCGCCTATTGCTTCGGCGACGGGACGGGCGGCGCGTGTCCGTGCGGCAACAACGGAGCTCCGGGCCAGGGCTGCGCGAACTCGCTCGGAGGCGGCGCGACGCTGTCGGCCGCGGGATCGTCGATCCTCGCGGCGGACTCGCTCGTGCTGGCCGGCTCGGGGATGCCCAACTCGTCCGCGCTGTACTTCCAAGGCACGAGCCAGAGCTCGATCTCCTTCGGCGACGGCCTGCGCTGCTCGAGCGGCACCGTCGTCCGACTCGCGACGACGTTCAACGTCGCGGGTGCGTCGCAATTCCCCGACGCTGGCGATCCGAGCGTTTCCGTGCGCGGCCTCGTCGCAGCGCCCGGGACGCGCACGTACCAGGTCTGGTATCGCAACGCGGCGGCGTTTTGCACCGCGAGCACCTTCAACCTCACGAACGGGGTCGAGGCGACCTGGACGCCCTGATCGGAACGGTCCCGTCCGCACGCGTGGACGGAGCCGTCGAGCTCTGAATCGGAGGCGCACCGTCACGAACGGTGCGCCTCCGTCGTTTCGGGAGCGGCGCGCAGCATGACTCGCCGAGCCGTCAGGCCATCGGTCACGCGACCGGGCTCGATGGCGCAGCGCAGCTCGCTCGCGTAGTGTCGCGAGCCTTCCCCCATGTCTGCCTCGAACGCGATTGCGCGACCCCGGCTTCGTCGACTCGCTCGCGCGCTGTGCGCCCTCGCCCTCGGACCCCTCGCCGCCGTGGTCGCCGCGGAGCTGACGCTGCGCTTCGTCGTCCTCTCGGACTTCGAGTTCGCGCGCGCGATCGGACGCGCAGCGCTCGCTCCCGAACGGCTCTTCGATCCGAAGTCGGAGAGTGATTACTGGAAGGTCCGCTACCGCCTCCTTCCCGCCGCGGCTCGGCGCGACGCGGACTCCCCGCATCCCGTCCTGGGTTGGGTTCCGCCGATGGTCGAGCCGAAGGAGCTCGCTCACGCGGCCGAGCCACGGCTCGCGGGCCGGCGCCCCGTCCTCCTCTACGGCGACTCGTTCGCGGCCTGTGTCGAGGAAGCGCAGGACTGTTGGCAGGATCTGCTCGAGCGGTCCGAGCTGGGCTCGACGCACGTCCTCGTCAACTACGGCGCGGGCGGTTACGGCACCGATCAGATCCTGATGGCGATGCGGGCCACCGTCGACCGTCTCGCCGACCAGGATCCGTTCGTGATCGTGGCCCTGTTCGTGGACGACGATTTCGACCGCGCGTGGATCGATTTCCGCGACTGGCCGAAGCCGCGTTTCGATCTGGTCGACGGCCAGCTCGCGCTGCGCGGTCCGGTCGAAACGGACGCCGCGGAGTTCCTCGATCGGAATCCGATACGGCCCGGTCTGCTCCTGCGCCGACTGCTCCTCTTTCGCGACGGCGCGCCCTTCGAGGAGTGGCGCCGCGCCGCGCGCGCGCGCATCGCCGAGGACGCGCGCAAGCTGGCGCTGAATCGCGCGATCCTCGAAGCGGCGCACGCGGAGCTCGCCGCGCGCGATCTCGATCACGCGTTCCTCCTGTTCCACGGGACGGCGAGCTTGAAGCACCACGCCGCGTTCGGGGTGATCGAAGCCATGGTCCAGGAAGTCGCCGCGGCCAGCGACATCCCCTGCATCTCTTCGCGTCCGTTCCTGCGATCCGCCGCGGGCCCGAACCTCGTGCACGTGGATCGGCTTTTCTTCGCCGAGGAAGCGCCGGGCGGAGGTCACTACAACACGGCCGGGAACGAGGTCGTCTTCCAGGCGCTTCTGCAGCTCTTGCGCGCGAGCGACGGTCAGCGGGAACTCGCCGTGGCACGCCGCATCGGCGCCGCGCTGGCGGAAGAAGGCCCGGGCTGCGTGCAGCCCTGGACCGTCCTCGGTCGCACGCTCGTGGTCCGCTACCCCGCGGGCGAGCGCGAGGCGTGGATCCGCCGATTCCCAGATCGCGAGGGAGCGGAGCACTGGGGCCTCCGCGCCCCTGGAGGCAGCGACGCGCCGCTCGAGTTGCGCCTGGATCCGGGGACTTCGCTGGCGGCGCGGTTGTCGGTCGCGATCGGCGGCGGAGCGGCCGGTGAGGCCCGCGCCGAGCTCATCGTCCGTCAGGGCGATCGCACGATCGAGACGCTCGAGCTGTCGTCGAACGCCGCGCCGATCGAGCGCGCCTGGCTCCCGGGTTCGGACGCGAGTCTCAGGTTCTTCCTGCGCGACCTCGGCGCCAACTCGGGGGTCGAGACTTGGTTGCGGCTCCAAAGTGTGAGCACCGCGCCGACGATGCCGAGCGCTCGATGAAAGGCGCTGGGAAACGGAGTGGA
>Ga0105044_10001362_pt1 | contig 32430 bp, 29 predicted proteins | sample MAT01_FD_78092 | JGI IMG/M metagenome (GOLD analysis project Ga0105044, IMG submission 78092) | Freshwater microbial communities from Lake Fryxell liftoff mats and glacier meltwater in Antarctica - MAT-01 | ecosystem: Environmental > Aquatic > Freshwater > Ice > Liftoff microbial mat | place...
CTGACGAGCATCAGCACGGACGGCGATCGCACGCTGTTCTTCGACTTCATGCCGCTCGACCTCGGAACGGTCGCGGGCATGCGGACGTGCTTCCAGCTCTACACGGTCCCCGGTCAGGTCTACTACAACTCGACGCGCAAGCTCGTCCTCCAAGGCGTGGACGGCGTCGTGTTCGTGGCCGACTCGTCCGCGTCGATGGTCGAGGAGAACCTCGAGTCGATGCGCAACCTCGAGCAGAACCTGGCCGAGTACGGCAAGTCGCTCGCGACGATGCCGCTCATCATCCAGTTCAACAAGCGCGACCTGCCCGACGCTCTGCCGGTCGAGGAACTGCAGCGCCTGCTGAACCCGTACGGAGCGCCGTGCTACGAGGCGATCGCGAACACGGGTCAAGGCGTCTTCCCGACGCTGAAGGCGCTGGCCGCGCGCGTACTCGAATCGATCCACACGGGCAGTCGCTCCGCCGCTCCCGCCGCGGGAATTCAGGCCGGCCTGTCGCAGACCGGCTTCCATCCCGCGCCCTCGATTCCGGCTCCCACCGGACAAGCTCCGCGCACGTTGCAGCAGACGGGCTACAACCAGGCTCCGAGCCCGCAAGTCCAAGGTCTGCCGCAGCAGGGTCAGCAACAACCGCTTCAGCAGCGTCCGAGCGGCCTGCAACCGCCGATGGGCATGCAGCCGGGTCAGCCGCTGCAACAAGCGCAAGGAATGATCCAACCGCAGGCCTATCCCGAGGCTCTCGCGCGGACGACCATCCACGCGCCGCCGATGCCGAACGGGATGCAGCCCGGGCAGCAATCGATCTCGATGGGTCAGCCGCCGATGCAAGGGCAAGTCCCGCTGCAGCCGCAGATGCAGATGCACCCGCAGATGCAGCCGGGCATGCAGCCGCAGATGCATACGGGGATGATGAACCCGCACATGCAGGTGCCGTCCGCCTTCCCGCAGCAGCCGATGCACGGCCAACCGATGCAGCCGCAGCAGCAGCTCCAGCAGACGGGCTACGGCTACGCGCCGCAGGGTCAGGTCGGGATGCCGCAGCCCGGGATGCACGCGCAGCCCGCGCCCGCAGGGATGATGGCGCCGCAGCAAAACGCGCAGCCGGGCAATCTGCACATGCTGCGCGTCGACAAGGGCCAGGCCTCACCGGCACCGACCGCGACTCCCAAGCCGCGCGCCGCCGCGACGGCCGCGAAGCCCGCCGTCGCCAAGCCTTCCGCGGCCAAGCCCGCCGTGGCTCCCGCGCCGCAGGCCGAGTCCGGACCGCGCATCCAACCCCGGAATCAGCCGATGGCGACGCCCGGCTCGGGGAAGAAACGGCTCGTCTATGCCGCCGTGTTCGTCGTCATCGCACTCGGTGTCGGCGCGTTCGTGGCCAAGATGGTCCTGTCCGTCCTCTGACCCCCCGAAGGAGCAATCAACATGGCGATGATGGACCAGAAGCTGCGCAGTGAACGCCTCGTCTTCTACGAGAAGGACGTGGCCAAGATCGACGAGGAGATCGACGGCCTCCTCGAGTTGTCGGGATCGCGCTGCGCGTTCCTGATCGACCGCGACGGCCACCTCGTGACGCGCCGCGGTGATGCGGTGCAGAACTCGCTCGAGTCGATCTCCGCGCTCGTCGCCGGATCGTTCGCGGCGACGCGCGAGATGGCGCGCCTCCTGGGCGAGGACGAGTTCGCGACGCTCTTCCACCAAGGCGAGCGCGAGAGCATCCAGATCTCGCTCGTCGGCGACCGGGCTCTCCTGGCGATGGTCTTCGACCAGCGCACGAACCTGGGCATGGTCCGCTACTACGCGGTGGAGTCGGTGCGCCGCCTGAGCGAGATCCTGAACGAGATCAACCGGCGCGAGGCTCCGGCGCAGAGCGGACTCGCGAGCGACTTCTCCTCGAGCGCCGCCGCGGCTCTCGATCGCCTGTTCTGAGGGCGCGCGGAGAGATCGTGCTCGAAGGCATCGGGTGGCGCCGCTTCCGAGGCGCGTCACCCGTGTTCGAGAGCTCGAGAGCGCCCACGCGCGGCTCCCCAAGGCTCTGTTCGCTGCGCAGCGAGCGGAGCGTTGTCGTTTTTCACGGACGCTGGCCCAGAAATGGGACAGGCGGCCCGCGGGGCGTCGTGCCCTGCCCCGAGCCAGAGCGCGCGCGGGCGCCGCGCAGTGCCAGGCTCGTAAAGCCCTTGTCCGGAACGAGTTGTGGGGGATCACGGTCAGCGCGCTGGTCGGTCTCGACCTGTAGCCCGACCCGCGCCCCTGGATGGAAACTCGTGGGAAAGGGATGCGGCGAGCCGATTCTCCATCAAGTTCGCGTACCGGAGGGAAAGGCGGAGCCGACTTGCGCCGATCGACTTCAGGTACGGGGAGGGCCACCACGGTCCGATCCCCGGGTCCGCCCACCCAGGAGCGCATGCGCATGGCACGCAAGAAGAAGACGTCGAAGAAAAAGGTCGCGAAGCGAGGCACCAGCCGGAAGAAGACCGGCGCTCGCAAGAAGACCGGCGCGCGGAAGAAAACGGGCGCGCGCAAAAAGACGGCGCGCGCTGGCGCACGCCGCAAAGTCCGGCGCAAGTGAGAGTCGCTCCGGAGAATTCCGTTGGGTAGTCCGATGCGCGACGGACCTCCACGATGAACAAGAGCCATCTGATCGCCTACGTCGCGGACGAGTTGCGCACCTCGAAGCTCCAGGCGAGCCTCCTGGTCGAAACCGTCCTCGACGGAATCAAGAAGGGTCTGCGCGAGGACCAGAGTGTGACTCTCACCGGCTTCGGGACCTTCGAACTCAAGGCGCGCAAGGCGCGCCAGGGACGCAACCCGCACACCGGCGAGACGATCGAGATCGCGGCCGGACACCGCGTCGGCTTCCGCGTCGGCAAGGCTCTCAAGGACGCGCTCTGAGGAATCGAGCGCCGCGTACGCGCGGCCTCGCATGGAAGTCGCGACCGACGCGTGGTCGTCCGTCGCCCAGGTACGGGGCCGTGCACAGGCACGGCCTCTACTCATGCCCTCGCTCGCGCAGGCCGTGGATCGTCCGGAGACGGCGGGGGTCGATCCGTGCGACTGCCGTGTCGGTGCCTGCCCGACCGTGGGGAACTCACGCTCGACGCGCCGCGGAAGTGGCGCCACTCGATCTGAGAGCGCGTCGCTCGATCTCCCAACGCACACTCAGCTCGCGGACACGCGACGCGCTTCCAACGCGGCGAGCTCCGCCTGGATCGTCGCGTCCTCGATCTTCGGGAAGAGCCCGGCGACGACGCCCAGCTTCTGACCCGCCGGCAGCACGCGCCACGAACCCGCGACCGGCAATCCCGGCCACTTCTCGCGCGCGACCGGCGTGACCTGACCGAGCATCGCCCACAAGGTTTGCGCCTTCCCCGGGAGGAACGGGGCCATCCAGCGCGCCATCCACGCGAGCCACTGACAAGCGGTGTTCAGGACGCTGGCCGCGAGCGGCGGGTCCGTCTTGCGCAACGTCCACGGCGCGAGGTCGTTGACGAACTTGTTGCCGACGCGCGCGCAGCCGATCAGCTCCTCGGCCGCGCGGCGGAAGCGGAACTCCACGACATGCTGCGCCGGGTCGCCGAACGCGCCGCACTCACCCAGGATGCGCCGGTCGAGCTCTTCCGCGTGCGCCGGGTCGAGCGCCGGGATGCACCCGTCCGCGTTCTTCTCGATGAACTTCAGCACGCGCGTCGCGAGGTTCCCGATCGCGTCGGCGAGCAGCGCATTGTTCGTGGACTGGAAGTCTTCCCAGCGCCATTCGGAGTCCGCTGCCTCGGGCATGCTCGCGATCAGGTGGAAGCGCGCCGCCTCCGCGTCGTACTTCGCGAAGAACTCGTCGACGGGAACCGTCCAATTCTGCGACGTCGAGAACTTGCCGCCCTGCAGGTTGTAGAATTCGTTCGCGGGCACTTGCCACGGCATCGTCCAGCCCTCGTCCATGCCGAAGAGCATCGACGGGAAGACGAGGCAGTGGAACGGAATGTTGTCCTTGCCGATGAAGTGCACGAGCCGCGTCTCGGGCGACTTCCACCAGCGTTCCCAGTCGGTGGGGCGGCCCTGCTCGCGCGCCCACTGCTGCGTGAACGACACGTAGCCGATCGGCGCGTCGAACCAGACGTAGAGCACTTTGCCCGTCTGTCCGTCGGCGCGGTCTTCGGGTACGGGCACGCCCCAGCTCATGTCGCGCGTGATCGGTCGCGGCTGCAGGTCGGCGAGCATGTTCCCGATGAAGCCCTCGACATTCGGCTTCCACGGGTGCCCCTCGAACCAAGCGCCGAAGCCCTTGTCGCGCAGTGACGGCAGGTCGAGGTGCCAGTGCAGCGTGTCGCGCTGCTCGGGTACGTTGCCGCACACCTTGCACGCGACCTTCGTCTTGCGCGCCATCTCGAGCGGGTCGAGCCACGTGCCGCAACGCGGACATTCGTCGCCGCGCGCTTGCTCGTAGCCGCATTTCGTGCACGTGCCGACGATGTAGCGGTCGGCCAGGAACATCGCGTCGGTCACGCAATAGAGCTGCGCCGAAGTCTTCTTGATCAGGAATCCGCGCTCGTCGAGCCGACGGAAGAAGCCCTGGCTGACGGCCTTGTGCTCCGCGCAGATGCTCGTGCCCGACCAGACGTCGAACTCGATGCCGAACGCGTCGAAGGTCTTCTTGATGACCTCGCGCCAGCGCGCGACGTACTGCGGATAGGGCGTGCCGTCCTGTTCCGCGCCGATCGTGATCGCGACGCCGTGCTCGTCCGTTCCGCACACGAAGAGCACTTCCTCGCCGAGCATGCGCAGCGTGCGCACGTACACGTCGGCAGGCAGGTACGCGCCGGTCACGTGCCCGAAGTGGATGGGGCCGTTCGCGTAGGGGAGTGCGGAAGTGACGAGGTATCGGACCAAGCGAGTCTTGCTTTCAGTTCGCGGGAACGGCCGGAGTGAGCACGGTCGCGTGACGGCGGTGGATCAGCACGAGGTTGCGCGCGTAGACGAAGATGCCGGTCGATTGCCCCACGATGCCGACGATGTCCCTGCGCCACACGAAGTAGACGAGCAGCAGGATGCCGCCGAAGAGGCTGCCCCACCAGAAGCCGATCGGGATGACGGAGCGCTTCTCCTTCTCGCTGGCATACCACTGCAGCACCATGCGCAGGGTGAAAAGAGCCTGGCCCGCGAAGCCGACCGCGATCCAGACGAAGCTCCACGGCTTCGTGATGTTGAAGAGGACGTAGAGGAAGCCGCGTTCGCGCTGATCGGCCTGCGCCGAGTGCAACGCGCGCAGCCAGAGGTCGGCGGAGATCGGCGGTGAGTCCGCCTCGACGCGGACGTACAGCGAGCCGTCGCGCTCGACGAGTTCGATGTCCTTGATGCGGCCCCGGAGGTCCACCACGGCGCGCTTCCCGTCTTGGCGCGCGTCGCGCGGACGGTCCTCGAGGCCGGCTTCCGCGCCGTGACGGGCATCCTGCGCGGTGTCGAGTGTCGCGGCCTGAGCGCGCGCGGCCATCGAGCCCCCCAGCAGGCACGCGAGGCACAGCGTGATGCACAGCGTGAAGTGCGCGAGCCGCTCAATGCCCACCGGTCACCTCGCGGATGGGCAGCTTGAGGAGTCGCGCGCGCATCCACCGGACGGCGATGAGGTCCTTCGACGCGCGAAACACGCGATTCCACACGCCGTACTTGCTCCTACCCGCGGTGCGCGGATGGTGGCCCACGCCGTGCTCGACCACGTCGTACCCGTGGTAGCGCATGAGCGTCGGCAGGAAGCGGTGCATCCCCTCGAAGAGCGGCAACGCCTGGATCGCCTCGGCGCGGAACACTTTGAGCGAGCAGCCCGTGTCGCGGATCGAATCCTTCGAGATCCAATTGCGCACGCGGTTCGCGAAACGCGAGCTCGCGCGGCGCACGAAGTTGTCGCGACGCTTCTTGCGCCACCCGACGACCGCATCGTGACTCGCCGCGAGCTCGATCATCGGCGGCAGGTCGCCCGGGTCGTTCTGCAAGTCGGCATCGAGGGTCGCGACGAGCTTGCCGCGCGCGACTTGGATCCCGGCCGCCGTCGCCGCGGTCTGGCCGCAATTGCGCTCGAAGAAGACGCCCACGACCCGGTGGTCGCGCTGCGCGAGCGCACGGATCAGCTCGGGCGAGCGATCCCGGCTGCCGTCGTCCACGAGGATCAGTTCCCAACCCGGTCGCGATCCGAAGACCTCGACGACCCGCGCGTGGAGTCGCTCGACGTTTTCCTCCTCGTCGTACACGGGCGCGATCAGGGAGAGCTCGAGCGTCCCGCGCGCGCGCTCAGGGTAGTGGTCGCGCACCTGGAACGGCAAGAGATCCGCGCGCGCTCCGTGCGCCTCCCGACTGTTGGACGACATCGAGCCGCCATGATGGGATCGCGGCGGAGCCGGTGCGAGGCCCAAGGCGCGCCGGTACCTTCGTACCGGCGCGGAATGCTCACGCCGCCGGCATAATGGCCGGCCGATGCACTTCGAGTCGAGGGGTCGGCGCGCGTGAACTCGCAATGCACGCGCACACGGACCGCCGGTCCGTTCCTCGGGGGCTGGCATCTGGCGTTGCCGCTCCTCGCGCTGGGCCTCCATCGAGATCTGTGGGCGCCGGACGAGCCGCGCTACGCGCAGATCGCGCGCGAGGCGTGGGAGAGCGGCAGCCTGCTCGTGCTGCACCTGTGCGGCGATCTCTACCCCGACAAGCCACCCCTCGTGTACTGGCTGACGGCGCTGGCGGGCGAGATCGGCGGTTGGAGCGCGTTCGCGCTGCGGGTGCCGTCGATCCTGGCGACGCTCGGTTCGGCTTGGATCGCACAACGCATCGCGCGCCGGCTCTTCGGCGATGTCGTGGCCGCGTGGACGCCGACATTTTACTTGGGCACGGCGATGGTGCTGTGGTTCGGCGGACGGTTGCAGCTCGATCCGGTGCTCTCGTTCTTCTGCCTGGCGGCGATCGATCTCGTCTGGACGGACGGGGGCGAAGCGCGCGCGCGCAATCGGCGTCTCCTGTTGGCCGGCCTGTGCGCGGGATTGGGAGCATTGAGCAAGGGGCCCGTCGCGTGGGTGCACGTCGGCTTCGCATTGCTCGCGCTGCGGCTGGTGCCGCAAGCCGTGCGCGGCAGCGCGCGTTGGAGCGCGAGCGCGTGGGCCGGTTTCGTCGCGCTGTCGATCCTGCCCGTCGCCTCGTGGGCCGCGCTGGCTTCGCTCGCCGAGCCGGAGCTGTGGAAGCCGCTTTTCTTGGGTCAGCACCTCGGTCGCGCGACGAGTGCCGATGCGCCGCACGCCGGCCCGCCGTGGGAACACGTGTGGCAGATGCCGGCCTTGTTCCTGCCTTGGACCGGACTGTTCCTCGTCGGGATCGCAGGCGCCTGGCGCGCCTGGCGTGGCGCGCGCGCGAACTCCGAACCTGGCCAGGTGAGCGCGCAGGATCGCGGGCTCGTCCGCGCGCTCACGTGGTTCGCGCTCGTGTTCGCCGTGTTCTCGATCATGCCGCCGAAGCGCGAGCTGTATCTGCTGCCGCTCTACCCCGCGGCCGCCTGGTTCGCGGCCGTCGCGTTCGAGCGCGCGCTGGCGACGAGACGACTGACCGCGGGCCTCGGGCCTGTGACCGCGGGGATCATGCTCTTCATCGGACTCGGCCTTGGCGTCGTCCCGCACGTCGTCGACGAACTGGAGCCGTTCGCGTCCGCGACGACACCGGTCGCGTTCGCATTCGTGATCTCCGCCGGAGCCGCGTTCGCGTACCTGCGCCGCGGCGAGATCGCGCGCTGGGCCGACGCGCTGGCACTCGGGCTCTCCGCCGCCGCGATCGCGGCCGCGATCTGGGTGATCCCGCTCGTCGATCCGGTGAAGTCCGCGCGAATCCTGGCGCACGAGATCGCGGCGCTCCCGCAGAAGCCGGCCGAAATCCCCTGCATATCGGTGCAGCCCGAGGGTTATCGCTTCTACGCGCAGGTGCCGACCGTGCGCGGCTCGCACGTTGACCTCGAAGTGGCGCGCAGGCGTTTCGGGCGCGATTTCCTGCTGCTGATCAACGAGCACAGCTGGGACGAGCTGCCCGCTGCGTACCGCGCGCGACTCGTGGTCGTGCACCGCCGTCAGGTGGGATCGCGCAACGTGCTCGTGATCGGTCTGGACCCCGACGACGGCTCAGTGCGCGAGGGCAATCCGTAGGCCGGGCGGCCGCATCTTGTTCTTGTCGAAGCGGCACAAGAGCCACTGCCCGCCGATCGACGCGCAGGGCACGCCGATCAGCGGACCGATGAAGGGCACGACGAAGACGAGGCTCGTCACGACTCCGAGCGCGAGCACTCCGCCGAGGTGCTGGAACAGGAACGCGAGGCGTTGCGACACGGACCATCCGCGCCGCGAGAAAGGGATGTCGAGCAGCGTGAGCGCCGTCGCGAACCCCGCGACCATGGCAAAGAGCGGCAGCCCGAGGAACGGCACGAACTTCAGCCACACGAACGCCACCAGGATGATCGCGGCGAGTGTCGAGGCCTTGATGCTCGTCCACAACGCGCGCAATTGCGAATGCGCGAACCACACGGACCACGAAGCCGTCCCGGGCACGTTGCGCGCCGCCACCGCGAAGGCGATCGGAACGAAGGCGAGGAGTGCCCACGACCAGTCCGATTCGATCCAGAAGGCCACGATGATGGCCACCAGCGACACGGTCGAAGCGATCGCCGACGCGTTCGCCGCCGCGGCCGGATCGAGACCCGGCGGTTGCTCGAGCACGAGGCGCGGGTCCGCGCCGAACCAGCGCGCTTCCACGCGCGCCTGGATCGTGTCCAGGAACGGCCCGCAGATCAGCTCGTAGACGATCGAGAAGGTCCACAGTCCTGCGAGCGCGAACGCGACGAGCAGCACGAGCATGGATCCCGCATGCGCGATCGCGATGACGACCTGGAGGCTCGCGAGCCAGCTGACGACGTCGCTCCACCAGCCCGGATCGAGCCCGAGCGCCGCGATGTCCTGCTCGGCGACGGCGTCGAAGAAGCTCGAGAGCATGCGCACGAGCCACCACAGGATCAGGCCGAAGAGAAGGCCGGTCACGATCATGGGCGGGATGAGCAGCCGCTTCGTGCGCGGCGTCGCCAGGAGGGCGCGCGCGCCCTGGGGCAGGGCGCGCAACCCGTCGCGGAATTCTCGCCCGAAGCCGCCCCGCGGGGCCGCCAGCGTGGGCTCGCGCGACGTCAGACCGCACGACCGACAACCGAGGTCGGGAGCGTGGTATCCGCACAGCGGGCAGGGGAGGACGGGGGCACGGGACATGGACTCAAGCTGCGGTTCCGATCGCGGCGTTCGTCCACTAGGATGCAGGACTCGCGGCCTCCAATCGAGGACGGCCCGGTCCCCTCAGACGAACCCACCATGCAGCCGTTCCGCCAACTCGACTACGTCCTCCTCGACGACTCGCTCTCGAACGAGGAGAAGATGGTGCGCGACACCGTGCGCGACTGGGTCGGCGAGCGCTTCCTGCCGCTCGTGGCCGAGCATTTCGAAGCCGGCACGTTCCCGTCGGAGCTCGTGCCCGAGCTCGCCGACCTGGGCGTGTTCGGTCCGACGACGCCCGAGGAATACGGCGGTCCCGGCCTGAACAGCGTGGCCGCCGGGCTGATCTATCAAGAGATGGAGCGCGGCGACTCGGGCCTGCGTTCATTCGTCTCGGTGCAGGGCGGCCTCGTCATGTACCCGATCTTCGCGTACGGCTCCGAGGAGCAGAAGCGCCGCTGGCTCCCGCTGATGGCGAAGGGCAAGGCGATCGGCTGCTTCGGCCTGACCGAGCCCGATTTCGGCTCGAACCCGGGCGGAATGCTGACGACCGCGAAGAAGGACGGCACGGGCTGGGTGCTGAACGGCCGCAAGATGTGGATCACGAACGGCACGGTCGCCGACGTCGCGGTCGTGTGGGCGCGCGCCGAGGGCAAGATCCGCGGCTTCCTCGTCGAGCGCGGGACGAAAGGCTTCAGCGCTCCCGAGCAGAAGCACAAGTGGTCGTTGCGCGCGTCGGTGACGAGTGAGCTCGTGCTCGAGGACGTGAAGGTTCCCGGCTCGGCGATGTTGCCGAACGCGGAGGGCCTGAAAGGTCCGCTCGGTTGCCTGACGCAGGCGCGCTACGGCATCGCCTGGGGCGCACTCGGCGCGGCGCTGGCCTGCTTCGACGAGGGCCTGCAGTACGCCAAGCAGCGCATCGTGTTCGACAAGCCGCTCGCGGGCTTCCAGATCCCGCAGCAGAAGCTGGCGAACATCGCCACGCAGATCACGCTGGGCCAGTTGATGGCGCTGCAGCTCGGGCGCTTGAAGGACGACGGCAAGCTCACGCCCGCGATGGTGTCGATGGGCAAGCGCAACAACGTGGCACTAGCGCTCGACACCGCGCGCATCGTGCGCGACCTGATGGGCGCGAACGGGATCAGCCTCGAGTACCAGGTCGGCCGACACCTCTGCAACCTGGAGAGCGTGATCACCTACGAAGGCACGCACGACATCCACACGCTGGCGATCGGGCAGGAATTGACGGGGCTTCAGGCGTTCCGATGAGCGACGAGTCTCGGCCCGAAGAACCGATCGACAGGTCGAAGTGGCCGGTGAGGATCGCGCACCTCCACGACGATGTCGACGAATCTGCCGACTATGCGCATCTCACACCGGGTCAGCGCATCGACATGGTCGAGGAGTTGACTCGGACCGCATGGGCTTTCTACACGGGCAGCAGCGATGAATCGCAAGTTCGTCGAGATGTTGTCCGAGTTGTCCGCGGAGCGCGCTGAGTACCTGTTGGTCGGCGCTCACGGCCTGGCCGCCCACGGCGTTCCCCGGGCGACAGGCGACATAGACTTGTGGGTGCGACCCAGCGCCGAGAACGCCCAGCGTGTCTGGCGAGCGCTCGTGGCATTTCGGGCGCCGCTCAGCTACGTGCGCGCACAGGATTTCGAAACTCCCGACCTGGTCTAGATGGGCGTTCCACCGTCTCGCATCGACATCCTGACCTCGATCCACGGCGTGGAGTTCGAACAGGCTTGGGGTCGCCCTTTCGAGCATCGCATCGACGCCCTGCTCTCCCCCGTGATCGGTCGCGAGGACCTGATCGCCAACAAGCGCGCCCCGGCCGGCCCCAAGGATCTCGTCGATGTCCGGCTGCTGGAAGCAGAGAAGCGGTAGTCCGGTGCCGATCTCTCGGGCCGTGTCCGTGCGAGATGCGTGCGCGACGCCCGCGGACATCGACGCGATGCACGTCGTCCGCTGCGCGGTGCGCGAAAACCGCTTGAGCCAGCCGGATCGCATCACGAGCGCCGACTACCGCGCGATGCTCGAGCGCGACGGGCGCGGATGGGTCGCGGAGGTCGACGGGCGCATCGTCGGCTTCGCGGTCGCGGATCTCTCGCGCTCCAACGTGTGGGCACTCTTCGTCGATCCCGAGCACGAAAGGCGCGGGATCGGGCGCGCGCTCCACGACGTCATGATGCAGTGGTTCCTCGCGCAACCGGGTGTCGAGAGCGTGTGGCTCACGACCTCGCCCGGCACGCGCGCCGAGGGCTTCTACGAGCGCGCGGGCTGGCGCGCGTGCGGGCTCGACGCACACGGCGAGATGCGCTTCGAGTTCGGGCGCGGCCCGGGTTGATCCTCGCCGCGCAGAACTCCTTAGGCATCTGGTTCGTATTGGCGCTGCTGGCGACGATCGTGGTGCTCCGACGGCAGTGGACACTCAGGGCGGAGCGCCGGCTTCCACTCGCGAAGGACGCGTCCGGACACACGCCACAGGCGTCGTTCTTCGTCGAAGCGCGCTTCGGAAGCCGGAAAGGCTCCCCGCCCCTCGGGCGGGTCTCGACGTACGACGCGTTCGTCGTCATCGCGGTGTCAGGTGCCGACGGCGTCCGAGTCCAGGTGACCCATTCGATCGCGACGTTCGGCTTCCCGGAAATCCAGCTCCTCCCGGTGCGTGAGATTGCCGGTTTCGGGCTGCGGATCATGCCGGAGCGGCGCGTCGGCGCTCGAGTCGGCGTTGCGCCAGAGCCTCGACCCGGTGTCATCGGGCTCGAGCTCAGCCGCTCGGACTCCGTCGCGCGCCGGCCCACACGTCGATCGCGAGCGCGATCGTCGCGCACACGACGCCGAGTCCCACGAAGCTGAACGACAAGGCCGTCGTCGCAAACGCGCGGCCGAGCATCGCCGGCGCCGTCGCGGCGACGAGCAGAGCCGACGCGACGACGAAACCGGAGCGCGCGCGGCGCGCGATCGCGCCCAGCTCGCGCGGGGCTCCCGCGAAGAGCAACGCATAGGGGATCAGCAACCACACCATGTGCGCTTTGTGCACGAGAGGCGCGAGCATGAGTCCGCTGGTAAGGCACAAGCAGACTTCGCGCAAGCGCGCTCCAGCCCTGTCGTCCCGCATGGAACGCACGAGCGTCGCGACGAGCGCGACCGCCCAGGCGACCTGCACGGCGACGATGATTCCGTGCACCGTGTCGGGCGACCACGCGACGAGCTCCGCGGTCGGACCCGCGGCGCGTTTCGACGTCGCCGGCGTGGCGGCCAGCGCGCGGTAGAGCATCGCGGTCAGACTCTGGCCCGGCACGTACGCGCGCACGGCGAGCAGATCGTCGCCGCCATGCGCGTACGGCGCGACGAGGCCGTTCCACCAGCCGACGATGCGCTCGAAACCGATCTGTGGACCGAAGACGACGATGGGCAAAGCGACGAGTCCGAACGCGCTCGCCGCCGCGACGCCGACGAGCGCGCGCAAGTTCCGGCGCGCGAGGAATGCGAGCGCGACGATGCCGGGCACGACCTTGAATGCAGCCGCGATGCCGGTCCATGCGCCGCTCGCGAAAGCGCGCCCGCGCTGCTGGGCCAAAAGCGCCGCCACGATCAGCGCCAGCGTGAAGTGGTTCACTTGGCCGTTCGTCAGGTTCGAATCCGCGAGCCGCAGCACGACGAGCGCCGGCAACCACGCGAGCCACGCCGGTGTCGCGAGCCCCTCGCCGCGCACGAGGTCGACCGCGCGCCGCGCGCACCATGCGATCGCGAGGAGCGAGAGCGCCTGGAAGATCCCCGCAGCGATGCGCAGCGGTAGGAATCCGAGCGGCGCCAGCGCGATCGCAGCGCCCGGCGGATAGATCCACTGGTCGATCGTGTTCGGATCGCGGCCCTCGACCACGGCGCGCGCGGCGCGCCAGTACACCGCCAGGTCCGAGCCGTGCGGGCTGACCGCGTCGCGATAGCCGCGCGCCGCGAACCACACGCCGAGTCCGAGTAGGACCCAGGGCAGGACGACGTGGATCCGCGTGATCGTCCGGGCCTTCAAGCGCGCACAGCGGAACGTGGCGCTCGAGCCGGCGCAAGAGTGAGACGGCGCAGCGTGCCTCGGTGGCAGCGGAACCGCCGTGAGCGCGTCGCGGTGTCTGGAACCGAGGCCGTCGCTGGGACAGGATGCGCGCGTGCGCGCGCTGTTGTTCCCCGCGGATCCCGACAGACGCCGCGCGCGGGACCGGGTGCTCCTCGTCCTCGCGATCGTCGCGGCCGTCGTGCTCGTGCTGCGCGCCGCGCGCAAGACCGAGGGCGTCCTCGTGCGCAACCAGGAGTGGGGTGCGCGCTTCGTCGACCGCCACGATCCGTACGACGACCTGCGGCGCGGTGGCCGGCTCCACGGGCCGTATCCGCCGTCGTACGCGATCGTGTGCGCGCCGCTCTCGTTCCTGCCGACCACTCCGGCGCGCGTCGTGTGGGCCTCGGCACAGATCGCGGCGCTCGCGTCGTTGTTCGTGCTCGTGCGGCGCTGGCTCGCGCGCGGATGGCCGCGCGCCGCGCCGCACGCGAGCGCGCTGTACGCGATCGCGCTCGTCGTCGGCAGCCGCTACTTGCTGCGCGACATGTCGGGCGGCGGAGGGAACACGCTGTACGCGACGACGCTCTTGTGGGGGATCGAGATCGCGCTGCGCGGCGGCGTGCTCGCGCCCGCGCTGCTCCTGGCGCTGCCGCTCGCGCTGAAGCCGAACCTCGCGCCGTTGGCGCTCGCGCTCGTCCTGCGTGGACGATGGCGCGCGTTCGCGTCGGTGTTCGTCGCTCTGGCGCTGTGCGTGTGGCTGCCCGGTCTGTGGTTCGGGCAGGCGGCGTGGTTCGAGCTCTGGGCGCGCTGGTTCGCCGACGTGCGCGCGTTCGCCGCGGTCCAGGATCCGACGTCGCCGGTGCAGGTGCCCGTGGGATTTCCGGTCGACGTGACCGGCATGAACCAGTCGCTGCGCGCGGCGCTCGCGCGCGCGGCCGAGCTCATCGCCGGCGAAGGGCACGCGCGCGCGCCGTGGGATCTGTGGACGGCGCGCATCGGCGGCCTCGCGGGCCTCGCGGCCGCGGCTTGGACTGCACTGCGGGCGCGGAGCGCGCGCGCGGAGATCCTCGCGCTGCTCTCCATCCTGCCGGCCGCGCTGCTCGCGTCGCCGATCTCGTGGAAGGCGCACCACGCGATCCTGATCGGATTGTTCGCGCTGCTCGCCGCGACCGCGTACGAGGACGGGCGTCGGGGCTCGCTCGCGTGGTTCCTCCTCGCGTACTGGGTGTGCTGCGGATTGCTCAGCGAAGAAGTCGTCGGCCGCGCGGGCAAGGCCTGCTTGCAGAGCGCTTCGGTCGTGACGTGGTTCACGATCGCGCTGCTCGCCGTCGCGATCTGCGCGTCGCGTAGGGCGGACGAGCGCGGTGACGCACCGTCCGCCGGGTGAGCTGGCAGCACAGCGCTCGTCTTCGGACGCAGGGCGGACCGGGACTCACGATGCGGGAACGCGCGCGAGACCGCGGCAGAACCTGAAGCGCCCGTCCGGCGCATGCGCAAGCCCTTTCGTGCCCTGCCGACGGGCGGCGGGTGCGGGCCGACGCTTGTTCCGACGCCGCACGCGAGTGCGCCGAGGCGGAGTGCACGCGGGCGGCGCGCGGGTGCGCGCTGCCACCGGGATCCGAGGCGGATCCGCCTCTTCCCACCTGCAGGAAGTTCGCGCGGTGGCGCGAGAACTCCCCGGTTTTTCAGACGCGGATCGCGAAAGTTTCTCGTGGAAGTATCGAACGACACGCCCACCCCCCCAAGCAGGTTCGCATGTGCGCGATGAAGAAGACCGGGGCGAAGACCGCCCTGTGCGTCGGCATCAACGACTATCCCGGCACCGGGAGTGATCTCTCCGGCTGCGTCAACGACGCCAAGGACTGGAAGCTCGCACTGCAGAAACGCGGCTTCTCGGTCACGACGCTGATCGACAAGCAGGCGACGGCGGCTGCGATCCGTGCCGCGCTGACGAAGCTCGTGCGCTCCGGTGCGAAGGGCGACTCCGTGGTCTTCACGTTCTCCGGGCACGGCTCGTGGCTGCCCGACGACGACGGGGACGATGTCGACGGACGCGATGAGATGATCTGCCCCTACGACGTGTACTCGGGCGGCACCGTGATGGACGACGACCTGCACGAGATCTTCTCGTTGCGCGAGGAGGGCGTCCGGCTCGTCTTCCTCTCGGATTCGTGTCATTCCGGGACCGTGTCGAAGTTCTTCGCGCCGCCGCCCTCCGTGGCGAAGAACTACCCTCGACCGCGGTTCCTCCACCCGCGCGTGTTCGTGAGGTCGAAGCAGGTCCTGAAGGCGATCGATCGGGTCGCGGCGCTGCCGAAGACCCCGCAGGCGAAGTTCCCCGCGCTGCTCGCGGCCGGCTGCACGGACACGGAGTTCAGCTGGGACGCGCATTTCGGCGGCCGGCCCAACGGAGCGTTCACGTACTTCGCGCTGCGCGCGCTCGCGGCGAAGCCCAAAACGTTCGCGAGCTGGATGAATCTCGTGCGCACGAAGCTCCCGACCTCGGCGCATCCGCAGTCCCCGAGTCTGTACGGATCGGCGAGCTCGAAGCAGTGGAGGCTCCCGTGACCGGTGTGCGTGCTCTGGTCCCGGTGGTGCTCGCCACGGCGCTCTCGGGGTGCCTCTTCGGTCCGAGTCGCGAGGACGAGCTCGCGCGCGTCGCCAAGGACTGGTGCCAGACGATCCGGGCGTCGCAGGTGATCCCGGTCTATCCGCTGACCGAGGACTTGCGGCCAGGGGACGTCTTCCTCGTCACGCGCACCATCGACGCGGATCAGGACGTGTACGCCGAGAAGGGCTATCTGCCGCTGGACCTCAACCTGGCGCGTCTCGACGTCCACGGTGCGCTCAAGACGTCCAGCTCGTTCCAGCACCCGATCGGGAACGCTCTCGACGGCGGGATCTGGCCTTCGTCCAAGGACGCCTGGCAGACGATGTCGCGCGTGGCCTTCCCGTCGTACAGCGTCAGCGTCGACCGACTTCGCCTGCTTCCAAGGCAGATCGAACCGATCGAGCACGTACCCGGCTCGCTCGAACGCGCGCCGCAGCGCGTCCAAGTGCGAATCGAAAGCCCAATCGAGATGCGAGGCGACCGGATCGGGAAGCGTGACCACGAGCACGTCCAACGTCCCGGGGAGCGACGGGTACCCGTGAGCGCGAAGGAGCCCGACGCCCACACCGGCCGGCTCCGCCGCGTCGGGTGCTGGTGCGGCCGCGGGCTGCGCTGGCGACTGCGCTGCATCCGGGGATTCCGCCTTGGCGACGGGGTCACGAAAAATTCCCCACGCTGCGATCGCCGCGAGCGCGAGCGCGCCGATGCCACGCTGCAACATCTCTCACCTCCGCGAGCTTCGAGTCACGATCCGGAACCGGTCACTCGGAAAGGGACCGGCTTCGCTGCGCCCGGGTAGAGGGAAGGCTCTCGGGCTGACGACGAGATCAGGCTACCGCGACGTGTGGGCCGCGCGCCAACCGCCCGCGGCCGATCGACGACGTTCGATGCCGGTCGATGTCGCTTGTCGCCGTCACGCGCCGCCGCTAGGACCTGCGCATGCGCGTCGGCTACCACCGCGATTACTGGATCCCGCTTCCCGAGCGCCACCCCTTCCCGATGGGGAAGTATCCGGCGCTCCACGCGATCCTCCTCGCCGAGGGCTTGATCTCGGTGCGTGACGTCGTGGAGCCGCACGAGGTCGCGCGCGAGGACCTGTTGCTGGTCCACTCTCCGCAGTACGTCGAACAAGTATTCACGGGCGAGCTCGCGCCCGAGACCGCGAAACGGCTGGGCTTCCCGTGGAGCCCGACGTTGTTGCGGCGCGCGCGACTCGCTGTGCAGGGCACGATCGACGCCGCTCGGCGCGCGCTCGAGGACGGAATCTCGGCCAACCTCGCCGGTGGCACGCACCACGCGTTCGCGGATCGCGGCGAGGGCTACTGCACGTTCCACGACGTCGCCGTCGCGATCCGCGTGCTGCAGCGCGAGCGTCGGATCGCGCGCGCGCTCGTCGTCGACCTCGATGTCCACCAGGGCAACGGGACGGCTTCGATCTTTCGGCGCGACGACTCGGTCTACACGTTCTCGATGCACGGTGCGCGCAACTTCCCGCGCGAGAAGGAGCTCTCCGACCTCGACGTGGAGCTGCCGGACGGACTCGACGACGCGGGCTATCTGGAGCGACTCGACACGCATCTCTTCGGGTGCATCGAGAAGTCGCGGCCAGAGCTCGTCGTCTACCTCGCGGGCGTCGACGTCGCGGCGGGGGACCGCTTCGGGCGGCTCGCGCTCACGAAAGCGGGGATCGGCGAGCGCGATCGGCGTGTGCTCACGGAGTGTCGCGCGCGCAAAGTGCCCGTGTGCGTCGTGCTCGCCGGCGGCTACGCGAAGACGGCGGAGGTCACGGCCGATCTGCACGCCGAAGTGCATCGCGCGGCACGTTCGCTCTGGCGCTGATGCGCGCGCTCGGTTCGCCGGGATCCGACGGCGCGCCCTTGCGGCCGGATGGCTTCAACCCGACGATGGGGCTCTCGGTCTTCTGGACCTCGTGATCGAGCATCATCTGCGCTGCGACGTCATTCCGGCAGGAACGGCACCACGCGCTCGCGCAGGCTCGCGGGCAGGCGCGCGGCGAGGATGCGGCGGATGTCCGCCGGTCCGTAGCGCGCCGAGAAGTGCGTGAAGAGCAGCGCCTCGTTCTGGAAGAGATCCGCGCGCTCGCACACCTCGTCGAGATGCACGTGGCCCTTGTCGCGGCAATCGGCCACCGACACACGGTCGTCGAGGAACGTGACCTCGAGGATCAGGAGCTTCGCGGTGCGCACGACCTCCTCGCGCTCGACCACGTCGATGAGCGTGTCGCCGCAGAACGCGACGAGCGCAGTTTCGATCGGCTCCGCGACGCTCTCGCCGCGCTCCCGCACGGCGCGCAGCGCTGTCTCGTCGAGCCCGGCGAGATCGCGACGCAACCGCGTCTTCCGTTCCCAGATCGCGTAACCCTGGCACGGCGCGCGGTGGTAGGAGCGGAACGGGCGCACGACGTGCCGTGGCGACAGTTCGTGCTCGTCGCCCGGCGCCGCGACGACGAGCCGGTGCTCGAGCGTGGAGCGATCGAGGCGGCGCCACACGTCGAACAGGTCGCGGAACGCATCGGCGTTCTCGGGCCCGACGACGTAGGTCGGGGGCGCGAGCTTCCGCAGCGCGCGCGTCGCGCAGTGGTACGCCACGCCGCCCATGTGGTCCATGTGCGCGTGCGTGAACATCACGGTCGGCCGCGAGATCGAGTGCTTGGGTGCGCGGCCGATGTCGAACGCGACGCGAAATTGCGGCAGATCGATGCAGGTCTCGAGTCCGCCGACCGAAAGCCCGAGCACTTCGATGCCGACGAGTTCCAAGCCGTGATCGCGCGACATCGCTCGCTATCGTATCCCGCGTGGATGGCCCGGTGATCGAACCGACTGCGATCGAGACGCTGCTCGAGGACGCGCTCGCGCGGCGCGTGGAACTTCGCGCGCGGCTCGCGGCGGAGCGTACGGACTGCTGGCGCGTGCTGCACGGGCTCACCGAAGGGCGACCGGGCCTCTCGATCGACCTGTACGGCCGCCTCGCGCTCGTGCAGACGTTCCGCGAGCCGCTGGGCGAGGGCGAGCTCGAACGCATCGGCGACTGGGTGCGCGCGCGCGTCCGCCGCGATGTCTTGCTGGTGTGGAACCACCGCGCCGGCTGGCCGCGCGAGCCGTTCGAGCTGCGCCACGCGCCCGAGGAGGCCGCTCGAGAGGAGCTCGTTGCCACGGAGTTCGGTGTCGCGTACGCCATCCGCGCGCGCCACCGCGGCCAGGACCCGTGGCTCTTCCTCGACCTGCGCGCGGGGCGTCGCCACGTGGCCGACATGGCGCGCGACCGGACCGTGCTCAACCTCTTCGCGTACACCGGCTCGGCCGGGATCTGCGCCGCCGTGCACGGAGCGCGCGAGGTGTGGAACGTGGACTTCGCGCGCTCGAGCCTCGACGTCGCCCGACGACACGCCGAGCTCAACGCGATCGCGTCGGGGATCGTGCGCGACGTGCACGAGGACGTGCTGCCGGTCCTGCGCCAGTTGGCCGGTCTGGCGGTCAAGGGGCGCGGCTCGTCGCGCACGTTCCTGCGCTGCGAGCCGCGCGCGTTCGACCTGGTCGTGCTCGATCCTCCGGCCTGGTCGAAGGGCCCGTTCGGCGCGGTGGACGTCGAGAACGATTACCCGAGCCTCTTCAAGCCGGCGCTGCTCGCGTGCGCGAGCCGCGGCCGCGTGATCGCGACGAACCACGTCGCGCGCGTTTCCGCGGATGCCTGGCGCGCGACACTTTCGCGCACCGCGGAGAAGTGCGGGCGCCCGCTGTCGGCCTTGGCGATCCTGCAGCCCGACGCCGATTTCCCCGGCGATCCGCCCGCGCTGAAGATCGCGATCGCGCGCGTCGATTAGGAGCGCGTCGAACACGTCGGGTGCCCGACGCCACGTGCCCAAGCGATGGAAGGAGGCCGACGGAACGACGGGGGAGACCACCTTCCTGGCCGCTGTCTGCACGGCGTGACGAGGGCGAAGAAAGCAGCGCGACGGCACGTCGCGTCGCGCGAACTGACTTGTTCAGCGTGCTGCTAGGATGGCGCTCGATGGCCGCCCGCATCGGTTCGCCCCGGATCTCAATCGACGTAGCTACCGTGCTCATCTTCGGCGCGGCGCTCGTCGCGCCCGCGGTCGACATGGCGCTGCGCCCCGCGTCGGAGCGCGACACTCGACCTGAGAACCGTACGCCGGCGCCGCGTCCGCCGATGCCGCGCTCGGGGGCCGACTTGCTCGCGTGGCCTCAGGCCTTCAAGAGCCACTTCGCGGACACGTTCGGGCTGCGAGACCATCTACTCGGCGCGCGCAACTCGGCGTTGGTCGACCTGCGTCTTTCGCCGACCAAGCTGCTCGACGTGGGGGAGAACGGCTGGATCTTCTATCGCGGCGACTGGGCGTTCGAATCGCAACGCGGGACCCGCACGATGGACGAAGCCGCCCTGAATGCATGGGTGGATCTGCTCGAGGAGCGTCGCTCCGAGATCGCCGCGCGCGGCGCGCGCTTCGTCTTCGCGCTCGTCCCCGACAAGGAGTCCATCTATCCGGAGCTCCGACCCGCGCTCTGGAATCCCGTGGGGCCTACGCTCTCCGAAGTGTTCCTGGCCGAACTCGCGCGCCGCACCGAGGTCGATGTGCTCGACTTGCGACCGGCACTGCTCGCCGCGAAGGCGCTCGATCGTCCCGAGGCCGGCGACTACGTCTACTTCCCGCGCGGGACGCACTGGACCTCGCGCGGCGCCTACGCGGCTTCGCAGGCGATCGTCGACCATCTGCGCTCGTCCTTTCCGGACATGCCGCGATTGGCACGGGCCGAATTGCAGGACTTCCGCGGCGCGATGGAAGGCGAGGACTCCTGGATGCGCAATCTCTACGCGCCCTGGCGCCTCGAGGCGCCGATCGTCCTCCGCGCCGTTGCATGGCGCGTCGAGCCCGGCCTCGCACCGTCCGGCTTCTTGCAGACGAGCGTGGCGACTGCGGACGATGCCCGCGCTCCGTCCGTCTACTTCCTGCACGACTCGTACGGGCCATTCATCCAGCCCTTTCTGGCGCAGAGCTGCCGCCGATTACGGTCTTCATGGCAGAGCTTCGTCGATGGGACCATCGTGGATGTAGAACGCCCGGAGGTCGTCCTCTTCTTGAAAGCGGAGCGGATGCTCGCGAGGCCACCCGACCTCGACCCGCCGTGGGCTTCTACGATCGGATCGGGTCGTGCGCGTTCCCAGGACGACGCGATCTGGCGTCTCGACGCCACCACGGCGGCGACGCCTGAGATCTTCGGAGACGCCCGATTCCTCGCGGACGGGATCGACACGCTGTGGCGAACGAGGGATTGGAAGGACCGCTTCATCATCCCGCTGCCCATGGACAAGCTCGACGGTCGGCGCCTCGCGGTCGAGTACGAGATCGACGCGCCCAGGAGCGGGCGGCTCGATGTCTGGATCGGCACCGAGGGTTCGCACGAGTGGGGTGGAAAGGGCGTCTCGCCGATCACACTGGCTGCGGGCTTGAACTCGGGCGCGGTGGTTCTCTCGGACATCTCGACCACGGGCCGTATCCTCGTGCGCGTCGGACCGGCGGGCACCTGGCGCTTTCGGACTCTCGCCGTGCGTGCCATCGAATCGAACGAGATCCTGCCCCGTTAGCGCTCGTCGTCCACGTCGAGGATGCGCGCGAGATGACGGTCGAGGTCGCCCGAAATCTTCTCGAGGTAGGCCTCCTCGTCCGGCTCGAGGTTGCCCTGCGTCTTCTCCAGCAGCATCCGCAGGTCGTCCACGATCATGCGCGCGCTGGCGGCGTTGACTTGCTTCGTGCCCGTGAGTGGATTCTCGATCAGGCCCAGCGAGAGCATCGCCTGGAAGGAGAGGCGCGTGACGAACAGGCGGAAATCGCCGCCGGGCAGCGGCACATCGGCGGCCGTGCGGCGTTCGTCGCCGGACTCGAGTTCATCGTCGCGGGTTTCTTCGCTGCGCGGGCTCACGCGTGTTCGACCTCGCGCGCGCGCCCGCGGTGGCCGTTCTTCGAGTGCGCCAGGGCCGCGCCGACGAAGCCGTGGAACACCGGGTGCGGTGCGAGCGGCGTGCTCTTGAACTCGGGGTGGAATTGCACGCCGACGAAGAACGGATGGCCCTCCAGCTCGACGATCTCGACCAGATCGCGCTCGGGATTGATGCCCGAGAGCCGCAGCGACGACGACGCGAACGCGTCGCGGTAGTCGTTGTTGAACTCGAAGCGATGGCGATGTCGCTCGTGGATCAGCGTCGCGCCGTACAGGGTGTGCGCGAGCGTTCCCGGTTCGATCCGGCATGGTTGCGAGCCGAGGCGCATCGTGCCGCCCAGGTTCGACACCGCGCGTTGGTCCTCCATCGGCGCGATGACCGGATGCGGCGTGTGCGGCGAGTGCTCGAGCGTGTGCGCGCCCTCCAGTCCTAGGACGCCGCGCGCGTACTCGATCACCGCGCACTGCATCCCGAGGCAGATGCCGAAGAAAGGGATGCCGCGTTCGCGCGCGTGTCGGATCGCGAGGATCTTCCCCTCGACGCCGCGATCTCCGAATCCGCCCGGGACGAGGATCCCGTGGACGCCTTCGAGCAACGCGAGCCCGTTCGGACCGAGCACGTCCTCGGCGCGCACCTTGCGCAACACGACCTTGCAGCGGTTCCCGATGCCGGCGTGCGAGAGCGCTTCGTAGATCGACTTGTAGGCGTCGTGCAATTCGACGTACTTGCCCACGATCGCGATCTCGACGGTCTCGGTCGTGCGCCGGATGTCCTCGATCATCGCGTGCCAGTCGTCGAAGCGCGTCTCGCCGCTCGCCGGCAGCCCGAGGCGATCCACGATGAGCGCGTCGAGGCCCGAGGCCACGAGGTCGCTCGGGACCTGGTAGATCGAGAACTCGACGTCGCGCTCCTCCACGACCGCTTCCGCGCGCACGTTGCAGAAGAGGGAGATCTTCTGCGCCATCTCGCGCGTCATCGGCTGTTCCGTGCGACAGATCAGGATGTCGGGCTGGATGCCGATCTCGCGCAGGAGAGCGACCGACTGCTGTGTCGGCTTCGTCTTCATTTCGCCCGAAGAACGCAGGTAGGGGAGCAGCGTGAGGTGCACGAACAGCACGTCCCCGCGCGGCTTCTCGAGCGCGAATTGCCGCGCCGCCTCGAGGAAAGGCAGCGATTCGATGTCGCCGACGGTGCCGCCGATCTCGGTCAACGCGACGTCCACCGGCCGTCCGTCGGGCGAAACGACGCCCTCGTGGATCGCTTCCTTGATCGCGTCGGTGATGTGCGGGATCACCTGCACCGTGCGGCCGAGGTAGTCGCCGCGGCGTTCGCGCGCGATGACTTGGCCGTAGATCTTGCCGGTCGTGAAGTTCGAGGCCTTCGTGAGCCGCGCGTGCGTGAAGCGCTCGTAGTGGCCCAGGTCGAGGTCCGTCTCCGCGCCGTCGTCGGTCACGTAGACCTCGCCATGCTGGAACGGACTCATCGTGCCTGGATCCACGTTGATGTAGGGATCGAGCTTCTGCATCGAGACGACTAGCCCGCGTCGCTCGAGGATCATCCCGATCGCCGCCGAAGTGAGCCCCTTGCCGAGGCTCGAAACGACGCCGCCCGTCACGAAGATGTGCTTGGTCATCCTGCTCGCGCCTCCGTCAGACCACCGCGCGCGCCGTCCGCGCGGCCCTCTCCGCTCTCCGCGCCGCGCGCCAGGCGGCGCACGAAATCGCGGTAATCCTCGAGCGTGTCGATCCCGCGCGGAGCGCGGCGGGCGTCGACGACGCGCATCTTGCGGCCGGCTTCCAGCCAGCGCAGTTGTTCCAGCGATTCGCGCTGCTCGAGCGCGCCGCGCGGCAGCGCCGTGAAGCGCGCCAGCGCGTCGGGTCGGTAGGCGTACACGCCCACGTGGCGGCGCACGGGATCGTCGCCCTCGACGCGTGTGTGTCCGACGGCCGGTATCGGCGCGCGCGAGAAGTAGAGCGCATCGCCGTGGGCATCGCGCACGACCTTGACGACGCTCGCCGCGGCGAACTCGGATGGGTTCGCGAGCGGCACGCACAAGGTCGCCATCGACACGTCGGGATCCGCGAAGGCAGCCACGAGCCGCGCGAGGTCGGCGCCGTCGAGATCGGGCTCGTCGCCTTGCACGCCGACGAGCACGTCCGCGCGCTCGCCCGCCGCGGCTAGCCGGTCCCAGGCCTCCTTCACGCGATCGGTCCCGCTGGGGTGATCGACGCGCGTCGCGATGGCCTCGAAACCGTGCGCGCGCACCGCGCTGGCGACCTCTTCGTCATCGACGGCGACGACGACGCGTGCGAAGACGCCCGCAGCGCGGACGCTGCGCGCGGTGTGCACGACGAGCGGTGTACCCGTTTCCTGCAAGAGCATCTTGCGCGCGAGACGCGTGCTCGCGAGTCGCGCCGGGATCAGCGCGATCGCCCGCACGCCGGCCGAGGCCGCGCGCGGTTCCGTCCCGGCGGGTTCCTGCTGAGCGCGGCTCACGTCCACTAGCCTCCGGATCGCGGCGCGTTGCGCGGGCGTGGGCTGGATTGGTTGCCGCCGCCCCAGTCGGGCGTGCCGTCGACCGCCTGGAGTTGCATCGTGCTGTTGTAGACGTCGAGCAGCGCCTTCGAGCAGGTCTGGAACTTCGCCACGAAGTCCGCGCTCACGCCCGGTTGCATGACCGCGAAGTACGGGCCTTCCGGCAGCGAGACCTCCAGGATCTGCGACGCGCCCGCGGGCGGGTTCCTCGGCGCGCTGCCCGACTGCGCGATCGCGAAGAAGCCCTCGTCGCGGAAGTACTCGACGATCGCGTCGACGACTTCGTCCGGGCTGACCTTGGTCGTGGCCTTGTCGAGCGGCTGGCGCGATGAATAGAGCTCGGTGCGATCCGTGTGCGACTCGTTCACGATCCCGAACGAGAGGTTCTTGGCCACGGCGCGGTAGCGCAATTCGATGGGGCGGCCGGTCTTCTCACCAGGCCCGGAGGATTTCGCGCCGCCGGACGAGCAGCCCGGCAGCACGGCGATGAGGGCGATGGCGGACGCGCCGACGGCGAGCGTCAGGCGCGCGAGCAGGGCTGCTCCGCGCGAGTGGGCGAACCGTTCCGACCGACACCCACCCGCATCCATGCCTGTGCGCATGGATTAGCAGGATAACTGCCTGCAAAGGCGCGCTCAAGGATCGAGCGCATCTTCAGTCGCGAATCGGGCGGCCGTCGTCGGGCACGCGCGCCTCATCGAGCACGGGCAAGAGCAACCCGCGCGCGCGGACGAGGCCGTCTGCGCTGAACTGCGTACCGTCCGCGGTCTGGTAAACGTCCGTCGCGCCCGCGGGACGCGCGGGGACCAGTCCGCCCGGGGGCGCGGCCACGAGCTCGTGCTCGACCCTCGGCTGCGTCCCGCCGAGAGGATCGGGGCCGTAGGAGCGCACGCCCATCCAGCAGCGCACCGGGATGAGGTCCCCGCGTCGGTAGTCGCCGCCGATGGGCTGGAACCGGCCGCCGTTCTTGTAGGGCTCGGAGGAGGGAATGAAGAGGTAGCCCTCGGACACGATCGTGTCCGGTTCCCACGCGTCGGTGGGCAGGGCGCCGTAGGCCGCGCGGTGTCCGTTGTCCCAGACGTAGGCCTCGTACGGCGCTGTGACGCGGTCGACCAGCGTCCAATCGCGCGTGGGCTTCGTCGGAGCGCGCCAGTGGTACGTGATCCAGCCGAAGCCGTGCGGCGGGAGAGTGCGGTACTCGAGCCCCAAGAGTTGCAGGCGCTCTCCGAGGGAGTCCGCAGGGTCGATGAAGTCGACGGCGCCGCGCAGCTGTCGTTCGGCCTGGAAGACGGCCGCGTCGATGCCTTGACGCTCGTCGAGGAAGCGGCACGCACGCGGATCCGACGTGCGGCGTTCGAGCGCGAAGATCGGCCCGAGGTCGTCGTACGTCGCTTGGTCGTAGAACGCGGCCGTGACGTCGAAGTTCGCGGCGACCCAACGCATCAGCTCGGGATGCTCCGACAAGATCGGGAGGTGCACGAGGAAGACGTCGACGTCCTCGAGCGCGGAGAGATCCTCCGTGTGCTCACGCACGAAGCCGGTCTCCAGGTCGGGCTCGTACTGCGTCCACATGTTGAGCTGCCAGGGCAGCTTCACTGGATCGACGATCGGCGAACCGCGACGGAAGATCGCCCAGTGGTACGCGGCGGCGACGCGCACGTGATCCGGCTCGGCTCGTCCGAGTCGGCGCGCTTCCTCAGCGCGCGCGGGCAGAGTCTCCGCCGCGCGTGCGTTGACCCACTCCATCGCGACCCAGTAGCCGCCGAAGCGGCGCGTGTGGATCTCCGTCAGCGCGATCAACGACAGCGCGCCGATCGATGCGAGCAAAGCTCCCGTCGCGAAGCGCCGCGCGGGTGCCGATCGTGCGAGCAGCACATCCGTGACATACGCGAAACCCAGCGCGACGATGGGCATGATGATCGCGAGCAACGGCAGCCACAGGCGGAACTCCTTCTCGCCCTTGTTGCTCATCGCCGCGACGTTGACCGCGAAGATGACGACGAGGATCAGCGCGGCCGTGTGGCGCTTGATCGCGGCGACGATCCCGCCCACGACGAGCAGCGCGATCGCGGGCCAGGGGAGCATCGTCGGCAGCTCCTTGACGTAGAAAAGCGGATCTTTGAGCTGCCGCAGCGAGATCTCGCTCCCTTGCTCGTAGACGTCGCCGGTGAGATTCGAGCGCAGCAAGTAGACGTCTTCAGCGCGATCGAGCCAGTAGCTCCGCGGTTGCGCGGCCGCATCGAGAGCGAGGTCGTGGATGCCGCCTCCGATCCAGAAGTGGAGCTTCAGCAGCACGGACGTCGTCACGCTGCCCATGTTCTGCGCGAGGTAGTTGAAGATGCTCGCGCCGAATGCGCCGTACATCACCCAGTCGAGCGCGCACTGCACCACGACGGCGAGGAGGATCCCGCCTCCGACCGCGGCCCACGTGCGGCGGTGCTTCCACCGATCGCGCAGCACGAGACACGCGACCAGGACCGCCGCGACGAGGATCGTCTTGTACGCGATGAGGAACGCGGCCCCGAGCCACAGTCCGCCCACGAGCGCGCGTCGCGCAGAAATGCCTTCATTTCCGCGGCGAACGAGCAATCTGTCGAGCGCGAACGCGATGCACACGCCGGCCGGGATGCCTGATTCGGGCTGCGTCGAGTACTGCAGGAACACCGGGTTCGTCGCGACGAGGAAGCCTGCCGCGATCGCGCACGTGCGTCCTCCGATGCGCGCGGCCACGCGCGCGGTGAGCAGCACGAGCACGCAACCGAGCAAGATTTCGGCGAGCGTGACGCACCACACGACCGCGCGCAGATCGCGCAGACCGATCCACTCGGCGAGCGCGAAGAAGGGCAGCAGCACGAACGCGAATCCGATCGGTCGGATGACGCCCGCATCGACGCGTTCCTCACCGCGCACGATGCTCTGCGCGATCTCCATGAACTCGACCGAGTCCGCGATCTGGTAGCCCTCGACGCGCCACCACGCGAAGCACTGCAGCACGAGCGTGAGCACGATCAGCGCGCGGATCCACGTGTCGTGCACGGAAGGCAGCGCGCGCTCTTCGGCGTCGAATTCGGCGGGCGGGACGGGGACTGCGGCGGCGCGAACCATGCGTGCGCTGCGGTTCTATGCGGCGCTGCTCCGCGGTGCACGATCGGCGCTCCAGAACGCACCGGATTCGGAGCTCTGGATGGCTCGGGTCACCCCCAGATAGGGGGTGGTGAGCCCGTCTGGACACCGGGGATGGGGGTGGGAATGCTCGGTTTCCTTTTGACTCACCTCTTGCAACCCCCTACGAAGACGAGGGTTGGCGCCGCCGTCGGGCAGCGCCCGTTCCGTTCGAGAGTTTTCACAGCCAATCCGCATCCGCCGCGGTCTGAGCAGGCGCCGCGCGACACCCATGGGCAAGGTCGAAAAGATCATCGTTCTCTCCGTCCTCTTCCTCGTGGCGCTGATCCTCGTCGTGAGCGTCACGTTCGACGATCCGCTCGACAAGACGAACGTCGTCGAAGCCGGTGCGAAGAAGGGCGCCCCCGTCGTGGCCCAAGCACCGGCCCAGCCGCCGAACCCGGGCGTGGCGCTCTTGAACACGACGGTCCAGCCGCAGGGCCAGATGCAGCCGGTCCAGCCGGTCGCCGCAGCTCCGGTCGCGACCCCGACGCCCGCTGCGGTCCAGGCTCCGGTCGCGATCCAGCCGACCGTCGCCGCTGCCCCGGTGCTCCCGCCCGGTGCGCTGCTCAAGAACCTCGACGGCCTGGAGGACTCGTGGTACCCGGACCTGAAGCTCTACACCTGGAAGGAAGGCGACAGCTGGCGCGCGCTGGCGCACAAGTACTACGGCGACTGGTCGCGCCTGGACGTGTTGAAGCGTCACAACGAAGGCCGCATGGACGTGGACCCGGGTCACCAAGTCTTCATCCCCGTGTTCGCCGAAGCGCGCTCGCCGGCCTTGTCCGCGCAACCGACCGAGACGGCTGCGAGCGCGGCTCCGGTCGCGAGCAAAACTCCGGTCGGCCAAGGCGTCGCGGCGCCGGCCACGAAGTCGACGTCGAAGGGCCAGGCCGAACCGAAGCCCGCGGGCAAGACCTCCGGCAAGAAGTTCCACACCGTCGCGAACGGCGAGAGCTTGTGGAAGATCGCCAAGGCCGAGCTGGGTGACGGCAACCGCTGGAAGGAGATCTACGAAGCCAACCGCGATCTCCTCGACAAGCCCGAGGCGATCAAGAAGGGGATGCGCCTGCGCATTCCCTGAGATCGAGTGACGATCGTACGCGCGGCGCGCGGAGCACGAGGCTCCGCGCGCCGCGCGCGTTTTCAGCGCGCGTTCGGAGTGGCGAGCGGGGCAGAATGCGCGCGTCATGCGGATCGCGCTCGTACTCGCCGCCGTGATCGCGCTCGTCGTGCTGCTCTTCATCGTCCTGCGCGACGAGCCGCGGACCGCTGGGATCGGTCTCGCGCCGGACGCGAAGGCAGTCGTCGCGCCGCGCACGGACGACGCTCGCGAGGGGAGCGACCTCGCGGCTCCCGCACGCACGTCGGGAGAGCCCGTCGATCCCACGTCGCTCGCGCGCGCGGCCGCGTCGCCCGCGACCTCGGTCGCTCTCGTCGTCGCGGTGCTGGCGGCGGACGGAACTCCGCTGCGCGAGTCCGTCGCGGTCGAGTGCCGCGACGCGCTCGCGCGCCCCGTTCCGCTGATCGAAGGACCGGATGCGGTGTGGCGCTCGGACGCGATCGCGCCCGGCGGATGCACGTTGTCAGCTACGGCGAACTCGTTCCTGCCCGCGATCGAAACGGTCGCGGTGCGCGCGGATCTCGCCGAGCAGCGCGTCGAAATTCGCCTGAAACCCGCACCACGCGTGCGCGTGCGCTGGCAGACGGAGGACGGGGCGCCGTTTCTTCCCGCTCTGCGGCGACCCGGAGTGCTCGCCCATGTCGTGCTCGCGAGCGTGGCGCTCGACGATTCCGAGCGCGGCGTCGGCGTATCGGCGCCGAACGCACGCAACAGGTCCATCCACGGCATCGATCCGAAGGCCGAGCAGACTGCGAATCTCCCCTCGCCGTGGCCCGGTGCTCCCGACGACGCGGTGTGCGAGCTCGCGCTCGGTCGCGGGCCGCCGACGTGGTTGACCGCTAGCCTCGACGGAACGGTCGTCGCTTCCGCGCGCGTCGAGGACGTGACGCAGGACATCGTGCTGCGCACGCCGCTCGAGATCGCGCGGCGCCTGCGCGCGACGGTGCGCTTTTGTCTCGTCGACGCACGGACGGGCGAGCGCGTGTCCACCGCGAGCATCTCCGGCACGACGCAGAGCGGCATCGGGCGCACGGCCGCCGAAATCGGTCCCGAAGGCTGTCGCGTCGACACGCGGTTCGGTGCGGGTTCGTGGCTCCTGATGTTCCAGGCACCGGGACGGACGACTCTCTTCCGCGCGGTCGACCTCGTGTCGGGAGCGGACCTCGATCTCGGAGAGCTGCGATTCGAGGAGCCCGCGCAAGTCGTCGTTCGCGTCACCAACGCCGACGGCAGTCCCGCCGCCGGCGTACGGCTCGCGCTGTTCCCGCGGGATCGCTTCGAATGGGGAGAGATGCTGGATCTCTCGACCGATCCGGATGGCACGGCGAGGTTCACGGATCTGTCGCTCGGCACGCACGTGCTGGTGGTCGCGGACGCGCGCTTCGCTGCGAGAGCGCGCATCGTGGAACCGCGCGCGGGAGATCGTCATTCGGTCGTGCCGCTGCAACTCGAGTCGGGTGTCGAAATCGCGCTCGATTTCGGTCCGCAGACGAGCATCAGCGCGCGCGCGTTCCTCTACGACGCCGGCGGGAATCCGGTGGCCGCTCCGTCGGCTCCGACTTCGGGCCTCGTCCCGTTGCGGTTGATGCCGGGCGAATACGTGGTCGAACTCGAGGGCGCGAGCAGCGCGCACGCGTTCACCGTCACGAACGAGAGCACCGTGTTCGACGTGCGCTGATCACTTCAGCCCGTATCGGTCGAGCTTCTTGTACATGTGGCTGCGCTGCATCCCGAGCTTCTCGGCGGTGCGCTTCACGTTGCCGCCGTTCTCGGCCAATTTGCGCTGGATGAAGGCCATTTCGCTCTTGTTCTTGAAGTCCTCGAACGTCTCCGCGAGGAACGGATCGGCTGTCCCGGGCAGCGCGCCGCCGACCGCGGCGGGCGAGGGGACCGGCGCGAGCGCGGGGCCGTTGCCCAGGATCTGCTCGAGATCCGCGCGCGTGATCTCCGAGCCGTTCGCGAACACCGCCGCGCCCTCGAGCAGGTTCTTCAGTTGCCGCACGTTGCCCGGCCAGTCGAGCTGCGCGAGCAGTTCGGACGCGGCCGGATCGAGGACGAGCGGCGTGCGGCCCGAACGCGCGGCGATCTCGCGCAGGAAGTGTTGCGCGAGCCCGGCGACGTCCTCGCGACGCTCGCGCAGCGCGGGCACGCGCAGCGGCACCACGTTGAGTCGATAGAAGAGGTCGAGGCGAAACGTCTTCTGCTCCGTCGCCGCGGCGAGGTCGGCGTTCGTCGCCGACAGCACGCGGATGTCGACCGGGATCGAGCGCGAATCGCCGACGCGCACGATCTCGTGCGTCTCGAGCGCGCGCAGCACTTTGGCCTGCGCCGCGAGCGGCATGTCGCCGATCTCGTCCAGGAACAGCGTCCCGCCCTCAGCCGCCTCGAAGTGGCCGATGCGCCGCTCGAAAGCACCGGTGAAAGAGCCCTTTTCGTGCCCGAAGAGCTCCGACTCGATCAGCTCGTCGGGGATCGCGGCGCAGTTCACGGTCACGAACGGCCCGTCGGCGCGCGGCGAGAGCGCGTGCAGGTTGCGCGCGACGACTTCCTTGCCCGTGCCGTTCTCGCCGGTGATCAGCACCGACGCGTCGGAACCGGCGACAGTCGCGACCTGCGCGCGGAGCCGCGCCATCGAAGCACTCGCGCCGACCAGCTCGTGACGTTCGGCGAGCTTCTGACGCAGGCGCGTGTTCTCGGCGGTCAGCTTGCCCTCGCGCAGCGCCGCGCGGATCGTCACGAGCACGCGCTCGCCGTCGAGCGGCTTCTCGAGGAAGTTCACGGCGCCGCGCTTCACCGCGTCGACGGCCGTCGCCACGTCGCCGTGACCCGAGACAACGACGACCGGCGGGGGATTCTCGAGCGCGCGGATCTTCTCGAGCAGCCCGAGCCCATCGAGGCCCGGCATCTTGAGGTCCGTGACGACGACGCCCGGCCGGCGGCCGACCTTCGACTCGGCCTCGATGCGCTTCAGCGCCTCGAGCCCGTCCTTGGCGGTCCACACATCAAAGCCCTGGTACTGGAGCGTCATCTCCAGCGCGAGACGCACGTCGGCGTCGTCGTCCACCACGAGGATCGGAACCCGGAGCTCTGTCGTCACGCGCGCAGCCATGTGCGGATCGTACGTGGTGGTGGTGGTGGGTGTACGGTGCCTGGAACGACCCCGACACTTTCGATCGCCAACGCACCGCGTTGGCGATCGAAAGTGTCGGGGTCGTTCCAGGCACCGTACACCCACCACCACCACGTACGATCCGCACATGACACTCCGCGCGCTCGAAGCCCGACTCGCAGGTCCCGGCGCGCCCGTCGCCGGCGTCCTGTCGGGCACTTCGGCCGACGGGATCGACGTCGGGATCGCGCGGATCCGCGCCGCTCACCACGAGTCGGGGTATCGGCTCGAGCCGCCCGAGCTGCTCCACTTCGGTTGCGAGCCGTCTCGCCCGAGCTCGCACGGCGAGGGTGTAGGCTCGGTACCCCCGCCGCCACGATCCGGATGAACTCACCATCGCGACTGTTGCAGCGCGCTGGCCGTGTGGACGCGCGCGATTGCCACAGCGAGTCGTAGCGACCGTTCGCAGTCGAATCCCGATTGCCCCGTTGGCAATGCAAGCCCTGCGATCGTCGACCGAGGCCAGTGGCCCAGGATTCAGGTCAGGATCCCGCTCGCCGCGTGCCAGGGCACGCGCTCGACGCCCGCGGATGTCGACGC
>Ga0105044_10001365_pt1 | contig 32394 bp, 26 predicted proteins | sample MAT01_FD_78092 | JGI IMG/M metagenome (GOLD analysis project Ga0105044, IMG submission 78092) | Freshwater microbial communities from Lake Fryxell liftoff mats and glacier meltwater in Antarctica - MAT-01 | ecosystem: Environmental > Aquatic > Freshwater > Ice > Liftoff microbial mat | place...
CAGGGCGTCCTCAATCTCGCTCAGGTCCGCCGAGAGCAGCGAAGAGGCGAGCCGTTCACGCAGTTCAGTGTCGCGTTTTTCCTGAATAACACCCAGCTCGGTGGCGAGCGAAGCTAGCGCCAGATCGATCAGAGGATTCGGTTGCGTATTGTCGTAAACCGGGAACGCGCGTGGGTCAGGGAGATGAAACTGCATCCCACAATTGTAGGAGCGGCGCGAGCCGCGATATCTCGACGCGCCAACTGTTCGCGGCCCGCGCCGCTCCTACACCGTCTGCGAATACTCGCCCAGCTTCCTCATGACCCGCTCCAGCGATGCCTTCAACACCCCGTAGTTCGCATTCCGCTCCCGCGTCGTTTCGTTCATATAAAGCTTGCGATTGAGTTCAATCTGAATGCTGTGACGGTTCTCCTGCGGGCGACCGAAGCGCTTGACCAGCTCAACGCCCTTGTAAGGGTCATTGATCGCCACGCTTAAGCCCTCCGCACGAAAAGCCGCAGCGAGCAGCGCCGTCATCTCCGGGGCACAGGTGCTGCCATCGCGATCACCGAGCACGACGTCGGCGAACGGCGTCCCCGTTTTCACCCAGGAAACCGTTCCGGCCACAGCGGGCATCGAGTGACAGTTGACGTGCAGCATGCGGCCATGCGCGGCGTGTGCGGCCTCGATAGCGTTGGTCAAGGCCGCCCAGTACGTTGCGTGACAGTGCTCGATCCGCCGCGACACCTCAGCCACACTCAATTTCCGTGCGTAAATCGGCGAATTGTCATCGAGCACGCGCCAGATGAGGCCGATGCCCGATTTGGTCTTCGGTGAATGATTGACCGGGCCGAGCCACTGGCCCTCGATCAGACTCGTATCGATGTCCTCCACCCGGCGATTCGGATCGAGATAACTGCGCGGAAATTCAGCGCTTACCAGCGTTGCGCCCAGTGCGGGAGCGAAGCTGTAGAGGTCGTCGACATCGGTATCTTCAGCCTTGCGCAAATGCTGAAAGTTGCAGGCGTAAGCAAAGTCAGCCGGGTAATGTCGCCCGCTGTGGGGTGAGTCGAAAACGAGAGGAATTGCCGTCGCTCCAGACGGTGGAGACTCAATGCGAACTGGAGTGAAATCTTGCATCCCGTGAGAATAGGCGAAAATTACGGACCATGCGGCGACTCGTGTCACCCATCACCCTTACTGTCACAAAAAAATGAAACTCAGCAACTTTTTCCTCTCCACCACCAAAGAAGCGCCCGCCGAAGCGGAAATCGTCTCGCATCAGCTGATGATGCGCGCAGGCATGATCAAAAAGCTCGGCGCTGGCATTTACACCTGGATGCCATTGGGCGTTCGTGTGTTGCGCAAGGTTGAAAACATCGTGCGCGAAGAGATGAATGCAGCCGGTGCGGTGGAGCTTTTGATGCCGGTGATTCAGCCGGCTGAACTATGGCAGGAATCGGGCCGCTGGGACAAGATGGGCCCGGAGATGATGCGCATTAAGGATCGCCATGATCGCGACTTTATCGTGCAGCCGACCAGCGAGGAAGTGATCACCGACATCGCGCGGCAGGAGCTGCGCTCATGGCGTCAGTTGCCGAAGAATTTCTATCACATCCAGACCAAATTCCGCGATGAGCGTCGTCCGCGTTTTGGCGTGATGCGCTCGCGCGAATTCATCATGAAGGACGCGTATTCGTTCGACGTCGATAAAGATGGCTTGATGAAAAGCTATCAGGGCATGTACGACGCGTACAGCAAAATTTTCACGCGATTGGGGCTTGAGTTCCGCGCGGTGAACGCCGACACCGGCAACATCGGTGGCTTCGCGTCGCACGAGTTTCAGGTGCTCGCCGAGAGTGGGGAAGACGTGATTGCCTACGCGCCCGATTCGGACTTTGCAGCGAACGTCGAGATGGCCGAAGGCGTTGCGCCCGCCGCGCCACGAGCCTTAGCCAGCAAGGCCCTGGAGCTGGTTCACACGCCGGGCCAGAAAACCTGCGAAGACGTCGGCACGTTCCTGAAATTGCCACTGGAGAAACAGCTCAAAGCGATGATGTACATGAGCGATTCGGGTTTCGTGCTGTGCATGTTGCGCGCCGATCACATGGTCAACGAAGTCAAGCTGGGTAAAGTGCCAGAGCTGGCTAACTATCGGCCTGCGACGCCCGAGGAAATTGAGGTTCATCTCGGCGTTGAGCCCGGCTACTGCGGCCCGGTGCCACGTCATGGCAAAGCGCATCCCGACCAAGTGATCGTGGTGGCAGATCGCACCGCCGCAGCGATGGCGGACTTCGTCTGCGGAGCCAACGAATCGGGCTATCACGTCACCGGCGGTAACTGGGGCCGCGACTGTCCTGAGCCTGATGTTGTGGCCGATATTCGTAACGTTGTCGACGGCGATGCCTCGCCCGATGGGAAAGGCGTCCTCAAGCTGCGTCGCGGCATTGAAGTCGGGCATGTGTTCGCTCTGGGTCAAGCGTATTCCGCCAAACTCGGCGCGAAATTCCTCGACAAAGATCAGAAAGAGCAGGTCATGGAAATGGGCTGCTATGGCATTGGCATCACGCGCGTGGTGGCCGCTGCGATCGAGCAGAATCACGACGAAAAGGGCATTATCTGGCCACAGGCGATGGCACCGTTCGCTGTCGTGATCGCAGCGCTTGGCTATGACCGCAGCGCCGAGGTGAAAGCGGCGGCGGACGCGCTTTACGCATCGCTGTCGGCGTCTGGCGTTGACGTTGCACTCGATGATCGCGGCGAGCGTCCCGGCGTAATGTTTGCTGAGCTTGAACTCATCGGAATCCCGCACCGTGTCACCATCGGCGATCGTGGTTTGAAAGAAGGCATGGTCGAGTATCAGGCGCGCAGAGATGCGGCGGCGACGAAGGTGCCGTTGGCCGAGATCGGCGCGTTCGTTGCCAAAGAGTTGGCGTAATTGCCTTCGTAGGAGCGGCGCGAGCCGCGAAAATTCGTTGCCAATGACCGAAATGACTGCGGCGTATCGAACCTTTCGCGGCTTGCGCCGCTCCTACAGGCTGTGACTCAATCAGTGAACTTTCGCGCCCTTATCGCTTCGTTTTTCATGCTCGCCAGCGGCGCGCTGCACGCTGGCGCGCAAGCCGAAGAAAAGCTCTCGGCGAGCGTGCAAACCACGCTCGCCTCTGCCATTGCAGATCGAAGTGCGCAGCGCCTGATCGGTGATCCGAAAGAAGTGCAGGCCTGGCTCGCTGAAATGTCGTCGCGTCTCGCCAAACGCATGCCAGACCATGAGCAGCGCAATGAATTTTTGGTGACCGTTCAATACGAGGCCAGCCGTGCCGGGCTCGACCCTCAGCTCGTGCTGGCAGTAATCAACCACGAAAGCGCATTTCGCAAATATGCGATTTCGTCCGCGTCGGCCCGCGGTTTTATGCAGGTAATGCCGTTCTGGGTGAAGCTCATCGGAACGCCAGAGCACAATCTGTTTCACCTGCGCACCAATCTGCGCTACGGCTGCGTGATTTTGCGTCATTACCTCGATATCGAAAAAGGTGACGTGGTGCGCGCGCTTGCTCGCTACAACGGCTCACTCGGACGTTTCGAGTATCCGAATACAGTGCTCGGGATGCAGGAGAGTCGCTGGAAATGGTCGCCAGCGAAACCGCCGGGTTAATGCACCCTGATCAGGCGGTAGCGTAACGAACCACGCCCTTTCCTGCGCTCTTTGCCTCATACATCGCGGCATCGGCACGACGGATCAAATCGGCAGCCAGGTTAGACAGCGGCGGGTGCATGGCCACGCCAATCGACGCACCAATCACGGCCTCGCCCCGCTCGAAGCGGCACGGTGGAGACAAAGCCTCAAACACGCGCTCCGCCAGCGAACTCGGTGATCCGGGATGCACGTCGGTATCAAGCAAAATCACAAACTCGTCACCGCCCAGGCGCGAGACGAAGTCAGCGGCTCGCGTAACGCTGCGTAACCTGTCGGCTACCTCTATCAGCACCTCGTCACCCGCAGCGTGACCATGCAAATCATTGACACGTTTGAACCCGTCCAGATCGATAAACAGCAATGCCACCGCCTCGCCCGTTCGCTCGGCGCGCGCCAAAGCGTGCGACAAACGCTCGGTCAACCTGCGACGATTGGCGAGCCCCGTTAACGTGTCGTGCGTGGCGATGTGCAGCAATTGTTCTGCGGCCTCGACCCGAGCCGATACGTCTTGTACCAGCGCCTGAACTGAGGTGACTTTGCCCTTGACATTAGTCAACGCCGAATTGAACCAGTCACAGTAAACCGTGTGGCCACGGCTGTGGGTCACCGTCGATTCAACCCGATTGCTTGATTCAACGCCGGAGGTGAGACGGGCGAATGCGGCGACCAGCGACTCGTTTCCATTGGCAATCGTCGGAATACTGAAAAGCGTTTGGCCGACCAGTTCTGCAGGATGCAGTCCGAACATGTCGAATACGCGAGATGAGCAACGCGCAACCCGAAGATTTTCGTCAAGTTCAAACACGGTGAGCGGACTGTTATCCATGTGCGATGACAACCGTTCGTTGGCAGCGCGCAATGCATCTGACGAGAGCTTTAGTTCGTGCACTTTCATCGAACAGGACATGAGGCCGATGACGGCGCCGGCCGCATCGCGCCAGGGCGTCAGCGCAACCGTGAACCAGATGCCGTCGCTCTTCGCCACTTTCGAGCGACGCTCGTAAGTCACGGTTTCGCCCGCCATCGCACGGTCAACGTATGGCTTGAACTCGGTGACATGATCCGGGCCATAGAGCGCAAACAATGACTCGCCAAGTAGCGCCTCGGGCGTCGTAGCGAATGATCTGGCAAACGCCTCGTTGACATACAGGAAGCGCATATAGCGGTCGACCAGCGAGACGCTTGCTCCCAGCGAACGATCCAGGGCGTGCACCAGAATTTCCGACGGCACAAGATGGGCAACGGATGGCAACGGCGGCGACAAAACCGCAGGTGCAGGCTGCGCCAATTCGAGCGGTTGGGTCATGTGAGATACCGACGCGAAGACCATAAGGAAGCCGATGCAGTGCTTTTTGTGCGGTAGTTAGAGGTATGCGGCGGGTGACTTCCGATCATACAATCTATTTTCCGGAATTTTCCTAGTACGAGCAAGCATGGCACACAATTATTCGGCAAAGCGAAATCAGGATCGTGTTCGTTTTGTGGATTGGGACAGTCGTCCTGACCGTGATTTTGCGTGTTTTGGGCTAACGCGAGCGCAGGTTAAAGCCGCGCAAACGAACCTTCAGGGTTACATCATTCTGCCGGGTGATCCTGCTTACAACACTGATCGCATGCTGTTCAATCCGGTGTTCGACGCCTACCCATCGATGATTGTGTATTGCATGGTGGAGAGCGATGTGGCCGTCGCGTTGCAGCTTGCCCTTCAGGGCAGTGCGCCGTTCACCGTGCGATCCGGCGGGCACTGCACGGCGGGCTTTTCAGCGGGTGCTGGTGTCTTGATTGATGTCAGTAACCTCAACGGTGTTTACATCCATCCGCAAATGCCCGCCGCCACCGTGGGTTGCGGTTGCAACTTCGGCACTTTCCGCGCGGCACTAGCCCCTTATGGCCTGCATGTCCCCGGAGGCGAATGCGATGACGTCTGCATTGGCGGCTATGTGCAGGGCGGCGGTTACGGCTTCACGTCGGTCACTTACGGCATGAATTGCGACAACGTGGAATCGGTGCGCGTCATGCTCGCCGGCGGCAGTATCGTCACCGCCACGGCACGCCAGAATGCAGACTTGTGGTGGGCCATGCGCGGCGGCACGGGCGGCAACTTCGGCGTGTTGCTGAGCGTGACCTATCGACTGCGCTCCCTCGGTGACGTGTTTGGCTGGGCGATCATCTGGCCGCTCAGCAATGAACAGCAAATTGAAAACGCAACGGGCGCGCTCATGCTTTTGCAGCAGCAATACATGCGAACCGCAGCGTCGCCAAACCTGAATATTCAGGTGTCGCTCTGCTACCAGCCTGGCATTCAGGGCGGGCTGCCGTTACCACCTGCGCCCATGTATCCGTATCTCATGGTCCGCGGGATCTGGGTGGGCACTGCCGACGACGGTACCGCCGCAATCGCGCCGCTCGCGGCAAGCCCCGGTGCGGTCGTGCAGTGGACCAATGAGACTGACTTTGACACGTTAAACGCGTCGCTCCTGAACGTGCCGTATGGCATGCCGTGTTTTGCCACGGGCACCCCGATGCCGTTCGAGGACAAGGCCTCGCGCATCGTTTCCCGTGACTGGACCGAAGCAGAATGGCGCTCGCTGCTGGACTATTTTGTAACCACACCGAACCCGTATTCATACTTTTATATGGAGTTTTATGGCGGAGCGATCAACGCATACCCCGAATGGGGCAGCGCCTTTGTCCATCGCGACGCGGTGTTCAACGCGGTGCTCGATGTGTTTTGGTGGCAGGAAGCGGATCGCGCCGCATCGCAGGCATTTCTAGTGGGCTGGATGGATTTGATGGAGCCGCTTTACAACGGCCACGTCTACCAAAATTATCCGCGTCTGGATGATCCGAATTACGCTTACAAATATTGGGGAGATGCGCAAGCCTCCCTTTGGGAGGTAAAGCAGAAATACGATCCGGGCAACGTGTTTACGTTTGCGCAGGCGGTTACGCCGGTTTTAGTGGGCGGCGCGCCTGGCAGGGCGACGAGCGCGGCACCTGAATCGCACCGTTCCGCATTGGCGCAGCCGGTTGTTGTTGATGTGAAAGTCAAGTTGGCACGAGCCTGACGCTTCACGTCCCAACTTCTGTAATGGGAGCAGCTCCAGCCACTATAAGCTACGAGCAACGATTTCGCGGCTAAAGCCGCTCCCACATTGCCTGCATTGCTGACTTGAAGCTAAATCTCCCGTACGTTGGGCGCTTTGCCCCTTCGCCCACCGGGCCGCTGCACTTTGGCTCTTTGGTGGCCGCAGTCGCCAGTTATGTCGACGCCCGGGCGGTGGACGGACGCTGGTTGCTGCGGATTGAAGATGTCGATGCGCCGCGCTGCTCAAAGGCGGCGGAAATCGAAATTTTGCGCCAGCTTGATGCTTATGGCTTCGAAGCTGATGGCGCAATCAGCAGGCAGAGCGAACACGTGGAGCGCTGCGATTTCGCGCTAATGCAGTTGAGCGACGCAGGACATTTGTTCGCGTGTGTCTGCACGCGAAAAATGCTGGAATTCGCGCCGCGCAACGCGGCGGGTGAAACCGTTTATCCGGGGCAATGCCGGGAACTGGCGCTAGACGAATCGGCGACGACGGCAATGCGACTTCGCGTACCCGATGACGCAGAGGCACAAGTGGTGTTCGCAGATCGTGCGCTCGGTTCGCGCTCGCAAAACATCGCCACTGAAGTCGGTGACTTCATTTTGCGTCGCGCCGATGGACTCTACGCGTACCAACTCGCGGTTGTCGTCGACGACGCCGCACAAGGCATCACCGACGTCGTTCGCGGAGAGGATTTGTTGATGAATACGCCACGGCAGATTTACTTGCAACGCCGCCTTGGCTTCGCGGCCCCGAACTACCTGCATGTACCGCTGGTGAAAAACGAAGCGGGCGAAAAGCTCTCCAAGCAAACACTCGCGACCGCTATCGCATCGGACAACGCAGTTCCGACGCTTCAGGCGGCATGGTCCTTTCTAAGACAGCCCGATGCCGGTCGTGCCACATCGGTCGTGGGCTTCTGGCATCAGGCAATCCCGCTCTGGAATCCAGCGCTGATCCGCTCAGAAGAAAGTGATAACAATCCCTCCAGTCAACGCTGCTAGCAGCGGTGCTGCCGCAAAATCTATAATTGAAGGTTAACCAGAAAAAAGAAAGCAGTTGTTATGACCACTCTTGTTGTGGTGCGCAAAGGCAATATGGCGGCGATTGCAGCTGACTCACTCACCACGTTTGGTGATACGCGTTTGTCCGACAGTTTTGATGCATCGTCGGACAAGATGGTGCGTTACGGCGAGACTGTGATCGCTTTGTGCGGCAGCGCCGCGCATCAACTGGTATACGAAAACCTGTTGTCCACCGCAAAAGATCTTAACTTCAACAGCAAATCCGAAATCTTCGAGACCTTTCGCAAGCTGCACACGATTCTCAAAGATCAGCATTACCTCAACCCAAAAGAAGAGGACGAGGACGCCTACGAGAGCACGCACATCACGGCACTGATTGCCAATCCAACCGGGATTTATGGCATTTACTCGATGCGTGAAGTGTTCGAGTTCAAGCGATTCTGGGCAGCTGGGTCGGGACGCGAATACGCGTTGGGCGCGATGAATGCGCTGTACGACCAACTCGACTCGACCGAGGCGATTGCGCGTATCGGCGTTGAGGCGGGCGCAACGTTCGACAAGAACTCCTCGCTGCCGTTGCAAGTGGTGACCATCACCATGAAACCGCTCCCGACTGTTGCTCAGTAAGTCAAACGAAACGCGCCGCACGAATATGGACAAAGTCTCCGCAGGCTACGATCAACTCACACGCTTCTGGCTCGACACGGCGCCAGCGCGCGGCGTCGTCGTGCGTCTTGAACAAAGTCTGAATCAGGCGATGCGGCATCATGACTACCCTGAAGCGGTCGTGAGGCTGCTACGGCAACTGGCGGGAGCGGCGGCGTTGCTGGCGAGCAATCTCAAGCAAAGTGCTCAAGTCGTCTTGCAAGCTCAGGGGACAGGCGATGTACCGCTACTCTGCGTTGAGGCGACCGACGCGCTCACATTTAGGCTCTATGCCAGCGTGCGCGAAGGCGCAACGGTGGCGACCGATGCGTCGTTAGAGTCGATGGTTGCTCCCGATGGACAAGGTCGCTTCGTCCTGACAATCGCACCGACTGAAGGGCAGCCGTATCAGGGCATCGTTGCGCTTTCGCAGACAAATGAAGAAGGCGAGATCATCGATGGCAGCGTCGCCCGCTTACTCGAAGACTATCTGAGCAATTCGCAGCAAACGGAAACACGCATGTGGTTGCGCCAGGACGGCGACGTGATGGAAGCAATGTTGCTGGAGCGCTTGCCCGACAGCACCGAGGAGGCAACGCCAGCGTGGAATGCGGTCGTTGCCCAGGCGGAGCATGCGTTTACCGAGCACTTCATGCCATTTCCCTACGCAGAATGGCTGCATTTCACTTTTGCTGCGCACGATGTCAAAGTTCATCCTGCGCAAGCCGTGAAGTTCGCCTGCTCTTGCAGCATGGAGCGCGTACTTAACGCCCTGAAACTCGTTGGCGAAGACGAGCTGCAACCGTTGATCGAAGAGCACGGAAAAATCTCGACGCGCTGCGAATTCTGTGGCAAGGCCTACGAGGTCAGCGCCGCCTCGTTTGCCGAGCTGTTTCGCCGCAACGACGCGCTGCATCCTCCCGGCTCGCAGTTATTGCAATAGATTTCGAAGGCGCCGCTGATGACCGAAACGAATGTTGTTCGCATCGACAAGTGGCTCTGGGCTGCGCGCTTTTTCAAGACGCGCTCGCTCGCCACTGACGCGATTGATGGGGGTCATGTTCGTCGTGCCTCGCTGGGCTCCGTATCAGGTGATCGCGTGAAGCCAGCGCACACCGTACGCGTCGGTGATACCTATGCCGTGCAGCGCGGCGACATGATGCAGCAGGTGCTGGTCACCGCAATTTCCGAGCGACGCGGGTCAGCCACGGACGCAGGGTTGTTGTACCGCGAAACCGAAGCAAGTATTGCTGCGCGACTCGAGCAGCAGGCCCTCCACGCTGCTGCCGATGCCGCCATGGGCGGGCACGGCACGCCTCTGTTTCGCGGTCGCCCAACAAAACAGGATCGGCGCAAACTCGCCGACATGTTCGCCAGAAACTACACCTCACACCCGCATCAGGGCGCGACGGACGGCAACGAATGACACTCACTTTTACCGGCGAACGCTTCCTGCCCGAATGCGCAGGAGAGATGATTTACGAGCACTGGCATCGCTACCTCATAGCCCGCAACTATGTCGCTGGCAAAAGAGTGCTTGATGTTGCAAGCGGCGAGGGCTACGGCTCGCATCTGCTATCAAAGTCCGCCGCCAGCGTCGTTGGTGCTGACATTTCACCCGACGCGGTAACCCACGCAAGCAAGCGCTATGCGCAAGAGTGTCTGTGCTACATCGCCGCTGATTGCACAAAAATACCCGAGCCCGACGCCAGCTTCGACGTCATCGTTTCGTTCGAAACGATTGAGCACATGACGGAGCACGAAGCGTTTATGCGCGAAGTAGATCGGCTGCTCGCACCGGGCGGCCTGTTCATCATCTCCTCGCCCAACCGCCCAGAGTACAGCGACAAGACGGGTTATGCAAACGAGTTCCACGTCAAAGAACTTGATCGCACCGAGCTGAAAGCGCTGCTCGATCCTCACTTCCCGGCGCAGGCGTGGTTTGCTCAACGCGCAGCGTTTCATTCGATGGTGTGGCCTCTAGAAAAAGCCGCAACCGGCGCTGCCGCTCTTACGGCAGAAGGCGACGCAGCTTATCCCGAACCGCTCTACTTTTTAGTGTTCTGCGCGCGGAGCGCTGTCCCGCTTGAAGATATTAAACAAGAGTTAAGTCTGGTCACGGACCGTGAGCAATCTGTCTATGCCGAGTGGTCGAGAACTTACCGCGAAAATGCCATGTTGCATGCGGAAATCGCAGCCCTCAAATCTGCGCGTCCTCCAGTCCCTGTCGTGGTCACGGCAGCGCTTGGTGCGCCAGTGCATGAGCCTTGGCTAGTGCGCGCAGCGCGTGCAATCAGCGGCGCACGCTAACAACCGATGACGCCAAAAATACCTGCCGCTTTGGCTGCATTTGCAGACGCTGGATTGCCTCGTCTGCTATTCGTAACGCATGCCTGGGGGGGGGGCGTTGAGCAACAGGTAACGTCGCTCGCTGCATCACTTTCTCACCGTGCGCGAGTGGTGATAATGCGCCCCTGTGATAGCCAGAGCGTTGAAATCACGATGCCGTCTGGCGATCTCTATCGCATCGGCACTGCCGACTGGTCAATGCTGGTCGCGGCGCTGCGCGCGCTCAACTTCGAGCGCATGCATTTGCATCATGTACATGGATTGCCGCCCGATGTTCTCGATCTCGACCAGGCGCTCGCCGTGCCACTCGACTGCTCGCTGCATGATTACGCGAGTGTCTGTCCGCAGTATCAGTTAGTCGATCCGGACGGTCGCTATTGTGGTGAGCCCGATGAGGCGGGTTGTAACGCCTGCATTCAAGGGCGTCCGCACGCCTGGGCGCTCAGCATCACCGAGTGGCGTGCGGCATGGGCTAGCACGCTACGTCGCGCTGCTCTGGTGATTGCGCCCAGCCAAAGTGTGGCCGACAAAGTACGTGGTTATCTGCCTGATCTTGTTATTCAGGTTAAGCCACATGCCGAGTCGCCGATCAGATTTCCACGCGTGGTTAAAGTTGCGTTATTGGGCGCGCTGTCAAAGTCGAAAGGTCTGTCGGTGGCGCTCGATGTCGCTGACTTCGCTGAGCGCGTGAACTCACCTCTAGCGCTTCGTTTGATCGGTCATGCCGCTGAACCGCTACCCATTAATCTGACGGCTACCGGCTCGTACGCTGCCGGCAGCCTTCCGCGCATGATTGCGATGGAGCGCCCGGATGTGCTGTGGATACCGTCACAAGTTCCCGAGACCTTTTCGTTCACGTTGTCGACGGCCATTGCGTCAGGTCTTCCCATTGTCGCCTCCGATCTTGGAGCATTCCCAGAGCGCCTGCAGGGTGTCGCGAAAGCATCACTGCTACCCTTCGATTCGTCGCCGGAAAGTTGGCATGAATCGCTGCTACACGCCGGCGCGGGGACGACCGCTACTGCTCCCGCAGAGGATTCACACCCAGAGAAAGCGGAGCACTTCACCCCATATGCTCCCGCCTTGCCTCACGCCGTCGAGTTATCGAACGCCGCTCCGCTGGCAACGCTCATTGAGCGCAGTCGCTGGGTCTTGTCGCCCCCCGCGCAAATGCCACGTGCGTTGATTGACGTCTTCCGCGTCGGTGTTTTTGGTGGTCACCGTCCTTCCATCAATGTCATCGAACAACGTCTTGCCGCGCTGCCCAACGGCGAACACGAAATTGTTGCAAGAAGCGTTTATGAGAGTCTTTCCGTATCGCTGCATGACGCTAGAGCTGCGCACGCCAATCTGGAAGAGGAACATGCCGCCGCCAGCGTGCGCTGGCGGCGCGTGCTGGATGAAGCGGACGAGCGCGCGGCTGCGGCGCGTGCTCACATCGAGAGCGTAGAAACCGAACGAGTTCGCCTGAACGCGCAAAACGACCAGCTTGACGCACAACTCAACGAGTTGTGGCAAAGCACGTCATGGAAAATCACCCGACCACTTCGCGCTGTCGTGAATCGTGCACGTCGCCTGCGGCACGCCGCAGCGGTGACCGTCAAACTCGTGCGCCGCGCGCCTGCGCTCGCGCGCGGCGGAATGGCGCGCTATCGGCGCGGCGGCTGGCGTAGCCTGCGTGATCGAGTTGAACTTGAATTCAAAGCACCTGAACCGAACATCGCAATTTCACTGCCGAGCGTCGACGAAACCCGCATCGAAGCGTTGGCGCTTCCAACCACAGCGGCGTCCCCAGCTATTTCCATTGTGATCCCAGTTTACGGTCAGCACCCAACCACCTTCGCCTGCCTCAAGAGCATCGCCGCTGAACCACCGCGACATAGTTTTGAAGTCGTCGTCATGGACGACTGTTCGCCTGACCCGGCGGCCACGGCTTTGGCATCGGTGCTAGGCGTACGCATCATTCGTAACGAGACTAATCTCGGATTCATCGGCAACGTCAATGCGGGCGCACAGGCTGCTCTTGGTGAGTGGTTGATCATTCTTAATAATGACACCGTGCTCAGGCCAAACGCGCTCAACGCGCTGCTCGACACGTTTGACCACCACACCAACGTGGGCCTGGTCGGCGCCAAGCTGCTTAACGCCGATGGCACCGTTCAGGAGGCCGGCGGCATTGTCTGGAAGGACGGCAGTGCATGGAATTGGGGCCGCGGGCAAAACCGCGAAGACCCGCGATTTAACTTCGTGCGTGACGCAGATTATTGTTCGGGTGCAGCGCTCGCCATTCGGCGCGATCTGTTTCTGGAAATGGGTGGATTTGACACCTTTTACGCACCTGCTTATTACGAAGATACCGACCTTGCGTTTCGCATTCGTGCGCGCGGCATGCGAGTGCTCTATCAGCCCGCCGCTGAAGTCTTCCATCTGGAAGGCGTGAGCCACGGACGCGACGAAAACAGCGGCATCAAGGCCTATCAGGTGACGAACGCCAAGAAGTTCTTCGAGCGTTGGCAATCCACCCTCGCGGCGCACCGCGAAAACGCGGCGGCACCTGAGCTGGAAGCGCATCGCGACAGCGTCAGCAACATTCTCATCGTCGAAGCCTGCATGATCACACCGGATCAGGACGCTGGTTCTGTGCGTTTGCTCAACATGCTGAAGATGCTGAAGCGTGATGGCCACCATGTGACCTTTGTTGCGGACAATCTGGAATACAAGCACAAGTACGTCGCGCTGTTGCAACAAATCGGCGTTGAAGTTTTGCACGGTGCGTTCGCTGGAACCGTTCGCAAAGTGCTGCAGACGCGCGGCCAGTCGCTCGACGCGATCATGTTTTGTCGCCACTACATTGCATCCCGTTATGTCGATCAGGTGCGAGCATTCGCGCCTCACGCGCGCATTATTTTTGACACGATTGATCTGCACTTTGTCCGCGAAGAGCGCGAGGCCGCCTTGCGCAACGACGCCGCCATGTCGCGTGCAGCGGCGGTCACGCGCGCGAAAGAGCTTGGCGTCATGAAACATTCCGACCTCACGCTCGTGGTGTCCGAGTTCGAAAGAGCGTTGCTCGGTGACATTCTGCCAACCGCCAAAGTCGACATCATTTCGCTCATCAATGACGAGGCCGCTAAACCACGTCCGTTTTCCGAGAGGAGTGGCATCCTCTTCATCGGTGGCTTCCGGCATCCGCCCAATGTCGACGGCGTCACCTGGTACATCACCGAGGTGCTGCCGCATGTGCGTCGCGCGCTACCTGACGTCATCACCACCATCGTCGGCAGCAACATGCCCGACTCACTAAAGGCGCTGGCGTGCGACGGCGTGGACATCAAAGGCTTTGTCGAAAACACGGAGCCGCTGCTGCTCAATGCCCGCGTTTCTATCGCACCACTGCGCTTTGGCGCAGGCATCAAAGGCAAGATCAACGAAGCGATGAAATATGGTATTCCAGTCGTTGCCACTGTCTGTGCCGTTGAAGGCATGCACCTGGTACCTGAAGAAGATGTCCTCGTGAGCGACGACCCGGAAGCGTTTGCTCAGGCGATTGTACGGGCGTACAAGGATGAAGCGCTCTGGAAAAAACTATGCGGGGGCGGCTTGCAAAACGTAGAGCGGCACTTCTCGATCAATGCCGCTTCGCCCGCAGTACGGCGGGTGTTTGCGAAACGTTGAAGCTGACGGCGGCCTGCCTGTTCCATGTCTAAATCAATAATGACGCGAAGCCGAGCCGCAGACGGTGCGTGAGCACGGCAAGGCGATGGCGACAAAGTCAGTTTTGATTTAGACATGGAATTTCGCGTTCAGCAAAGTTTCGCAGTAATCCACGCAATTGCCAGATCAACCTGCTGGTAGCCTAAAAAAACTACCGCGAGTGCGACACTTGCCGCCGTCCACAATGTCACGCGCAGCAGCAGACGCCGCCTTGGCGCAGCAGCATCAGAGAGCTTGTCGTCGGAGGTAAACGGTACATTTGTCACATTGCCATTTTACGATTGCGCTGCGCTCAAGTCCAATTGAGACAACGCGCTGAGGCCGCTGATGTTCAAGATCGACTATTACGCATCCGAATACAGAAACTGGCGCTGGCAGGTACCAGAATTTTTCAATATAGCCAACGCCTGCGCGCATCGCTGGGCAGACGACGCTGAGCGCGCGACACACGTTGCGATTCAGTGGGAAGACGAAGACGGCAGCACCGACGCGGTGACTTACGCTCAATTGAGCGAATTGACACATCGTTTTGCACATGCGCTCCAGTCGCTGGGTATCGCTGCGGGAGATCGCGTGGCGATTTGTTTGCCGCAACGCATCGAGACCGCTGTGTCGTTGCTCGCGACACTTCAGCTTGGCGCGGTAGCCGTGCCGCTTACCGCGCTTTTTGGCCCGGATGCGCTGGCCTATCGACTCACACATGCCGATTGCAAATTGGTCATCTGCGACGAGTCGTCGCTCGCCAATGTGCTGGGTATCCGGGCGCAGCTCCCGAATTTGCGACACGTGATCACCTGCGCGGGAGCCGATACTGGCGCTGCCGATGCCGACACAGCGGTCATCAGCTGGAACGACCTTTGCGCAAACGGCACCCCGCTCACCAGCGTCGCCGCGACAGTGCCCGACGACGCCGCACTCATCATCTACACTAGCGGAACCACCGGCCCCGCCAAAGGCGCGCTCATTCCGCATCGCGCGATGCTCGGCAATCTCTCGGGCTTCACTTATTCACACAACCAGTTCCCGCAGCCCGACGACGTGTTCTGGTCGCCCGCTGATTGGGCGTGGACGGGTGGGCTGTGGGACGCGCTGTTGCCCACGCTGTACTACGGACAAACCATCGTCGGTTACCGTGGCCGCTTCGACCCGGAAAAGGCGTTTTCGCTGATGGAGCGCCACCACGTCACCTGCACCTTCCTGTTCCCGACCGCGCTCAAAATAATGATGAAGGCGGTGCCCTGGCCACGGCAGCGCTACGACCTCTACCTTCGATCAGTCATGAGCGCCGGCGAGAGCGTCGGTGCATCGGTATTTCAATGGGTCGAACGCTCGCTCGGCATTACCCTGAACGAGATGTTCGGGCAAACCGAACTCAACTATGTCGTTGGCAATTGCGCCGCGCTATGGCCGGCCCGCGCAGGCAGCATGGGACGCGCTTATCCGGGCCATCAAATCGCGGTCGTTGACCACCTTGGCAAGCCGGTAGCCATGGGCGAAACCGGCGACGTCGCCGTGAATCGTCGTGACATTCACGGCGATCTTGACCCCATCTTCTTCCTGGGCTATCTCGGCAACGAAGCGGGCACGCGCGACAAATATTCGGGCGACTGGTGCCGCACCGGCGACATGGCGCGCATGGACGTCGACGGCTACCTTTGGTACGAGGGCCGCAGTGACGACGTGATCAAAAGCGCGGGCTACCGCATCGGCCCGGCGGAAGTAGAAAGCTGCCTGATCCAGCATCCCGCGGTCGCACTCGCCGCCGTCATCGGCAAGCCCGACAGCGAGCGCGGCACCATCGTCAAAGCGTTCATCGTTCTCGGTCCGGGCTACCAGCCCAGCGACACACTCGAAGCCGAACTCGCCAAACACGTGCGCGGGCGACTCGCGCCGTACGAGTATCCAAAAGAATTTGAGTTCATCGACGCATTGCCGATGACCACGACCGGGAAAATCCAGCGTAAGGTGTTGCGGGATCGGGAAATTACGAAAGCTTCCGAATGATCACGACATTGGCCCTGACCCGATTTCGCTACTTCACACGCCGTGAAGACTATTTGCGCTGGCTTTCGTCGCCTGAAGTCCAGCGCTCGCGGCGCGCGCATGAATCTGCCGTGGTTGAGGCGACGCTCGCGGCCCCTGTCGGGATGCATTGTCACGCGCATGGGGGTATGGGTCAGTTGATTGTGCCCGAGCGTCAGGGTGATTTTTACAACTGGCGGGAATCGGGCGCTTGCAGCGTTTGCGATAACGTCTCGCGGGTGCGGCTGGCCGCAGAGTGGATAGCTCGCGCGGCACAAAATTACCGCGAACCACGGATCTACGTCACCGAGCAACTGACGCCGCTTTACAAAACGCTGCGTAGCGCCTTCCCGTCTCTTGTCGGAAGCGAGTACGTGCCTGAGAGGCTCGCCCGCATCAAATCGAGCGCTACGCTAGCGATGTATACCGCCGACGTTAACGCGCGGATTCGGCATGAAGATGTGTGCCAGCTCACGTTCGCGGATGCCTCACTCGACTTGATTGGCAGCTTTGATGTTTTGGAGCATGTTCCGGCCTATGCGCAGGCAATCGCCGAATTCTTTCGCGTCCTCGATATCGGCGGGCAACTGTTGCTCACCGCACCGTTCCTTGCCGGCTCTGCAACGACGCTAGTTCGTGCTCGCGTCGTGGATGGCGCTGTGGAGCATCTGGAGCCGGCCGAACATCATGGCAATCCCACTATTCCTGGCGATGGCGTACTTTGCTATTACCACTTTGGCTGGGACCTGCTGGACGCGCTGCGCGCTGCAGGTTTTCGCAGCGTTGCCGTAATCGATGCGTGGGGGGCAGAGACGGCAGTATTCGGCGACCAGCTTGCGGTGGTTGCCACGAAGTAACGAGAAAAATCGCATATGTCAATCGCATCTATCTCAGGGGGCGTTTGCGCCGCTACTGCGGCATTTCTGCAGAACGATTCAACACCGTGACTGTATATCGCCCGGCAACAATGTATTTCACACCTTGGAAATCTTTCACGCGGCGCATCGCCGACCCCACGGCGTCACTGTATGCCGGAGGCCGGTCAGTTGGATCGATTGGCATGATTACGGCATCTATTTGAGCTAGCTTCAAAAAACGAAGGAACCCGGCTTCGGTCGCGATGTACTCGGGTCGAGAGTACCCGACAGTCTCAATGGATTCAAAACGAGTCGATAGCCAAAAAGCGTTTGCTTCTCTGTTGACATAGCCGACCACTCGCAGCGGCTTAGGCAAGCTATGCAGATATTGCTCTACCTCCGCGAGCCCAGTGTAGGCCAGCACAGCGCTTCGTCGCTCTGGTGTATCGATCGTGCTTCGCGATAAGTCGACATCCCACCTACGCGTCCCCGGTGGATCCCACCACGCATTGGCAAAGCTGAATGAGACATGAAACAAGGCGGAGACCGCCATTGCCGCCAGAGACAGGCGATCCTCGGTTGAGCCGCGTTCCGTGACCTGCGTCAAACAAGTTACTGCGCTACAGATCGCAATAAACAGAGGGACGATAAGGTAGTTTCCATCGCCGCCGCGGCTATGATATTTGGCACCAAAAGCAAGAAGCAAACCGCAAAAAATCAGCGGGGTAAAAAGAAAACTCTGCTCGACTGACAGCGCAAATTTCCGGCGATAAGCCCACCCACAATAGACGCCAAAAAGCGCCAGCGACAGCCATATGTTGCCAATCCACGTGATAACCAGATTGCTCAGTCTGGATGGGAAGAAAAGCATATCAATCATCACGCCGGGGACTTCCGACCAGACTTGAGGCCAGGTCCAACGTAGCGTACCCGCAGGTTCAATAAACTGAAATCCGAGCCACGTCCAAATCTGGATCAACGGATCCGGGCCAATGGTGGGCATGCCAGTGAGAGACCAGGTGCGCCACATGAACACTGGAGAGAGGCCAACCGCACCGATGCAACATGCTCTCGCAAGGCCACTAGACGCTGACCAGTCAATTAACGCTCCATCAGCTGAGGGGCTGCGTGCGTGGCGACGACTAAACCACCAAGATGCGACCGCCACCGATAGACCAAGCACACCCACATACGGAATCGCGACTAATTTGCATTGCATCGAGAGCAAAGCGGCGCTAGCCGCAAACAACACGTCGTTGACGTCGCGATGTCTAAACGCGCGAAATAACAACCATACCGATAAAAGAACGAAGAAAGACGCGATCAAATCCGGCTTCGGCGTCAACGCGGAATTGGCGATTGCCGGAATCGTCATTGCAACAGCAGCGGCGGCGGTAGATAGCCCGTCTCGCGCGCCACCATCGAGGCACAACCGATGCACAAGAAGGCCGACGAGACCTAATATTCCGACGTTCAGCGCAATCGGATAACTGAAATCGGGGACTGCGCTTAACGGGAGCAGCAACAATTCGAACAACTTGGGAAAATAGAAGACCGGAAACACAAGCCCAGTCTCGTCGAACAAGGACTTCTCTGGAGCCAAGACGAACTCGGGGCGAAGTCCGTACCACAGTGGGTCGAACCCAACGGTGTTGTTACTGCGGGCCATCAACACCAATATCCACACGACGAAGGCGGCCGTCCACCACCGTTGAGCGCGCGGCAGCTCCCAAGCGCGGCGAAAAAGACGTATCGAAGCGAGCGGCGGACGAAGCCATGCGAACGCTACCACGGCACAGACGACGGTCACAGCGGCGATATCAACAGGACGACCGAAACCAACCGCTGAAGCGATGAGCAACACGGCAATCCACACGATCGTCCCGATCAGAAAATTGCAAAAAAACAGCGACCCGTCAGGCATTTCTGGCGACATGAATCGGTGCCTTAACCACGCCCCAATCAAAAGCAAGAACTCGACGTAGGCGAGACCCGCCAGCGTCGGTAAATCGACGTGATGCCGCCTCAGATAGAAAGCAGACAATCCCAGACAGAGAATCGCTGCCGTGCGAAAACGCGTCCGCCCCAAAGCGAATACCTTAAGGAATAAAGCACGACAACTTCGATGCCGCCTTGGACATAGGCGCGTTCACGGATGTGCCACCAAAGCACCCGCCCAGGCGCGTATAAATCAATCACCGGCAGAATAAAGAAAACTGCGAAAACAAGCCCCCAACTGATGGCGATCCAGCCACTACGCCCGCCTGTGATACCGCGCAGATAAAGTCTACTCATGCCTGTTTGGAATTCGCATGCGCGCGATTCGCTAAGTTTTGTGACTTCGACGTACCTGTCGAACGCACCACTTTTCGAATCAAAAAAGCAGGTCTCCGCTTGCTTTCCAGGAAAGTTCGCCCGAGGTATTCGCCAATCATGCCGATGCCCATTAGCTGCAGGCCTCCCAACAACAGCACGGCGACGAGCAGTGATGCATAACCGGGCAGATCGACACCCCAGACTAGAGTGCGCAGGGCGATCCAACCTCCCCAAAGAATCGCCGCAAACGCCACGACAAGCCCAAGATAAGTCCAGATTTTTAAAGGTGAAATCGAAAAACTCGCGATGCCTTCGATCGCAAAGTTCCACAGTTTCCATGCGTTGAATTTCGAAGTTCCTGCTGCGCGCACATCGCGACGATAGTCGATGGTCGTAGTTTTGAAGCCGACCCACGCAAAGAGGCCCTTCATGAAGCGGCGACCTTCGGGAAGCGCGTTTAACGCCTCGATGACCACGCGATCCATCAGCCGGAAATCGCCAACGTCGGCGGGAATTTCTACATCAGCAACCGCGTTATGAATCCGGTAGAACGATTGCGCGGTGAAGCGTTTGGCTGCGGAGTCCGCCGAACGATCACCGCGCCGCGCGAGCACGACCTCGAAGCCCTCTTCCCATTTCGCAAGCAAGTCCTTCATCACCTCAGGCGGGTCCTGCAAATCGGCATCCATCGGTATTACGGCATCGCCCGTCGCGATGAACAAACCTGCCGAAAGTGCGGCTTCCTTACCGAAGTTACGACTCAAATCCACGACTACGAGATTCGAGCGCACGCTGCTCGCCTGCATAAGCGCGGCGAGCGTTTGATCGGTGCTGCCATCGTTAACGCAGACGATCTCGAAATCGTACGCGGCCAGTGTTGGCAACACTCCATCAAGGCGCGCAAACAACACGCCAATCGCATCACCTTCGTTGAACATTGGAATCACCAAGGAAACGCGTTTTCGAGATTGGGCGGTGGGTTCGGTCATGGGCAGGTGCATATTAAAAACGTCTTATTCGATTGTCCCACGGCGCGTTGGACAAAAGCCCGGTTGTGGGATCGGCTTTAGCCGCGATAGCACGAGCGGCACCGTATCGCGGCTGAAGCCGCTCCCACACCTGAAAGCGATCTGCGCTACAACGCCGCGACTTTGCCCACATCTGCGCCCGAACTCACCCATTGCGCAAATTCATCACGCAATCGCTCGCTCTCGCTGACCGCCGTTTGCCACGCAGCAACCCGCGCGGGCAAATCGCGTCCATAGCGCGTGAAATCTGTTCGATCTGGCAGCTTGTGATTGGGCAGAGTTGCGACCCATTCGGCGCGGGGCGCGAGCACGATCACGTCATCGAGAAAGTGCGTCGAGCGATGCCGCCATTTGAGGGATTTATCGAGCCAGCCGGGCACTACAGCGCGCTGAAAATGCGGATAGAGTACAAGGCCGGGCGCAACGATGCCGTTGGCGACGCTTCGATAGTCAAGATGCAGGTGATAGTCGGTGATGCCACCGTCCCAGTACGCGCCTCGCGCCGCACCAGAAATGTCATGCACCGCGTTGAGCACAAACGGGATGGAACACGAGGCTTGCAGCACTGATGCGAAGTTGACGCCGGAGAGCACGTAACGCCGCGTTCGGTAGTCGTTTGCGGCGAACGGTAGCGGTGCAGTGTGCGACGAAAACACCGCCCGTTCCAGCCACGCGCCCATCGCCTTGCGTGATGCAACATTGCTCAAAAAAGCACCGGCATAACCAAGCGGCGTACGCACACCATGATCACGGCCAAGGATGTGGCGACCCCGCGAGGTGAGCACATGCAGACGATAGCGCGGATGCGAGAGCACCTCGTGCACCCGCTGACCAAACATCGCTTGAATGCCCTCGGCAAAGCGATCGCTGACGTGGTCGCGAGTCGGCGATTTACGACCCGGCAGCACATCGAAATCCTGACGAATATAGGCATGCTCAAGCGATGCAATCGCAGCGACCGGGTCAATCAACATCGCCGCCGCCATGCGCCATGCGCCGATGGACGCACCGATCAAGTCCACGGGCTGCGCAGATTGCGGCAACCATTCGCCAAACAGGAAGCGATCCAGCGGCAGCAAGGTCAGGCCCTTGGGGCCGCCAGCAGCGGCAGGAATCGCACGAATGTCGGACGGCGACAGGCCGCGCTCACGAATGCGCGCCAGCGCGCAGGGCCCGGCAAAAATCTGTAACGCTTTCATCAAATTAGCATACAGCTAGTGGCTGAAACGCTTATTTTACAGGGGCTGGATGATGTTTTATGCATAAAGTCGAGTTTATGCATTTATGGCTTCTAGCCCCTGATCGGTAGCCTTTTCATGAGAAAGCTGATGCGGAAAATGTGCTGATAAGTACGTGGACCAAGCTCTGGATTCTCGCCGTTCGCGAGAATCCCACCGAACCAACGACCACGAATAAAAACTGCGTATTCATACAGTAAAATTGCCGAATGCTTCGCGCCCTCTACGTCGACTTCAACAGCTACTTCGCCTCCGTCGAACAACAGCTCCGCCCCGAGCTGCGTGGCCGCCCGGTCGCCGTAGTGCCGATGATTGCCGACACGACCTGCGCGATTGCAGCGAGTATCGAGGCGAAACGCTTCGGTGTAAAAACGCTGACCAACGTGGCCGACGCGCGACGCTTGTGCCCCGAGATCGAGTTTGTCGTTTCGCGACCCGCTGTTTATGTGGAATTCCACCAGCGCGCCAAAGTGGTGGTGGAATCAGTCGCGCCGATTGCATCCGTCAATTCGATTGACGAGATGTGGATCGCGCTCACCGGACGCGATCAGCCGCGCCCCGCCGCTGAAAAGCTCGCGCTAGAAATCAAATATCGATTGCAGCAGCAATTAGGCGAATGCATCACTTCGTCCATCGGCATCGCGCCGAACCCTTTCCTCGCCAAAACCGCGAGCGACATGGTGAAACCGGATGGTCTGGTGGTCATCGAGCTGGCCGATTTGCCCAACGCGCTGATGAATCTAAAGCTCAATCATTTCGTCGGCATCGGTCGCAAAATGCTGGAGCGACTCCATGATCACGGCATCAAAACGACGCCGCAATTGCTCACCGCCGAAGTTGGAAAACTGCGTGAAATCTGGGGCGGCGTTGAAGGCGAGCGCTTCTGGCAAAAGCTGCGCGGCGAGGACGTTCAAACGCGCGAAACCAACACCTCCTCCATCAGCCACTCGCACGTGCTCGCGCCCGACAATCGCACGCACGTCCGCGCGCAAGCCGTGCTGTCGAGCCTCACGCAAAAGGCCGCAATGCGCCTGCGCGATGGAGAGTTCGTCACCTCCGACGTGTCCATTTTTCTGAAACTACGCGGCGGCGAAAAGTACAAAGCGCACCAGCGTATCGACGCCACAGATCGCACGTCACACATCCTTGATGTGATGGACCAACTCTACGCCAAACTCCTCGATGATCGCGCTGTCCGGAACGGTTCCCCGATGGCCGTGGGCATGGCTCTAGGCGGACTCGCGCCGCGCGCGGGGCAATCGCTATCGCTGTTCGACGAGCAACCCAACACCGAAAAGCTCGACAAGGTCGTCGATCAGCTAAACCTCAAATACGGCAAGAACACCCTCTTCTGGGGCGGCGCATTCAGCGCCCGACAAAGCGCCAGAATGGCCATCGCGTTCAACCATATTCCCGATATGAAAGTGGAGTCCGATGAGACGGGTAAAGCGTTAAAGCCGCGTGAGCCGTTGGTGAATGCCCGGAAATCGGTTTAGTCGCGCGGGAGAGCGGGCACTGCCAGCCGCACCAAGCGACGCAGCGACGGACGAAACATCAAGGCCGTTTCGGCATCGGCGTCGCACGCGGCGCAACGTTTCCGGTCTTCGTTTTTCTATCGGTCCGCAATAGCGTAATCATGTCAGCGCCGATAAATTTTTCGACGAAGGTGCGATGCAGGATCAACCACACGGCAAGGGCTGTGACGGGTGGCATGATGAGTGTTGAAAATTGGTAGAGGTAGGCGATGACCTCCAGTTGCCATTGCGCCCAGCCCGCCTGTTCAACGACGCCGGGGCCGCTGCTCAGGAGAATTTGCTTCATGCCGACGGCGAACACGGCGAGCATTTGTAGCGGCAGCAGCATGAGCCAGCCGTACCAGAGGTTTCTCCAGCGTTTCGGGTGCCACGCAGCGAGCGTGAGTGCGGCCATGAGGGCGGTGCCGTAGCTATAGAGTCTGGCGTCGACTTCGGCGCTAATAATGGCACCTGGGCGGAAGGCTTGGCCCGGTGTGCTGCCCGGTGCGAGGTCGGTCAGGAATTCAAAACCGTGCAGCGTTTGCTGAACCGCGGTCACAAATTCGGGCACGCCGAGTAACGCCATGCCAGACAAAAACCAGCGGATCGGCCAGTGCAACAACGGCGCGAGCACGTACCATGCCATGAACACAGGCGGCACCCAGAGGAGGATGCGCAGGAAGAAACGACCGATGGTGGTGGGCACGGATTTATCAGCGCGCGGAGTTCGGGGCGCGCTTACGCCGCTACGGGGGTGGGGGTGGCGGTTCCGGACGGGCCGGGAGTACCTGCATCATCCGGGGGCGGTAGCGCACGCCCGCTATCGCGATTGATACGCCGCACCCAGATCAGCCACACAATCAGCACGTCGAGCATGATGAGCGCTTGCCAGATGTAGAGATGCGCCCATTCGAACGCGGTCATGTTCCACTGTCCGAGGTAGAACAGGCTGATGATGCGCACGACGTTCAAGCCCTGCACCGCGAGGAAGCCGATGCCAAGGCCCCAGAGCTTTTGCTTCCATGTTGATGGAAACGCGAGGATGGCGGCGACCAGCACGAGCGTGGCTTCCACGCCGTTGCAGCCCGCCTCAATGCTCACTGCGAAACCATTGGTGGCACTGCGCAATATCTTTCCGGTAGCGATCGCGCTGGAGTCAAAAATCGCGACCAGTTGAGCACAAAAATGAGCCAGCCCGTTAGTCCACGGCGTCACAAAATAGTCCTGTCCCCAAGGGGTGAGTTGTGCGCCGAAGAGCACGGCTTGAATCACGAGAAAGAGGATGAGAAAGCGGGCCATGGGTGTGAGTGCCAGTCAGGACGGATGAGGTTGAAACGGAAACCCTGAATCGTAACCGATGCGCAGGAAGATAGGATAGCCGCACGGTTCCCGGCGTGATTCCACCGATTTGCGATAAGCTTTTCGCCGATACGCACTCTTGGAGACACCATGGCACGGTTTTGTTCAATCGAAAAAGCATCGCTTGCGACGTTGGCGCTGATCAGCGTGCTTGCGCTTGGCGGATGCGCGTCCATCGTGCAGGATCAAAAGCGCGCGATGCTGGATCGAAAGTGTCAGGAGCGCGTGGTGAGGATGTTGAACGCGGTGTCGCCGATCATCGCGGAGTCGAACGCGCCGCAGAAGTTTTGTGGCTGTTTCACCGAGAAGCTCGAAATCGCAAAACTTGAGACCGATATCGACGGCGTTAAGGACATCGGCTTGAACCCCGAAACGTTGCGCTTTGTGACCGAGTACATCCCGACAATTCGCAGCTGCGCCAAAGAAGCGGGCCTCTGGAAAAACTGAGTTTCGCTAGCCGATATTCTGGAAATCGCGGCTTTGTGCAGCGTCATCGACCGAAGCGACGGCGACAGCGTCTGGAGTTTACGTATTCAGCGACGGCGCGACAAATGATCGTGCGGCACCGCGAATGCCGCTGACGATAAATGCCTGCAGGTGCTGCGCGACGTTGGGGTCAGCAGCGACGTTGACATCCCCGGACAAACGCACAAGGCGCCGATCGCTCAGGTAGTGCAAGCGCGCGCCCAGCGCGAACTGGTAGCACCAGGCCGCCTGCGCCTGCGTGAGCCGGGGGAATTCTCCAAGAAGCGCTTGCGTATCGCGTCGATGTATTCTGCGGTGATCGGGTCAAAGAAATCGCGAATCGCGCGATCTTCTTCGGCACTCTGCTGCGTCAAGCCGCGGGTGACGAACAGCGCATACGATTCTCCTTCGGGCGTGCCCCGTGCCTGAATGACCGGAATGATCATCGCCTCAACGATGTTGGTCAGTGGGTCGCCGTCCTGACTGGCGATTGCCGCGTGCAATCCCCGGCGTCGCGCCTCAATGGTGGCGCTCAGGTGCCCGAAAATGGCGTCGTATAGCTGCTGTTTTTGTCCGAAGTAGTAACCGACCAGCGCGAGCGGCACCTGCGCGGCGTGTGCAATCTGGCGGATGGTGACAGCGTGGTAGCCGAAGGTCGCGAACAGGCGCTGCGATGCGTCGAGGATGTTCTGGCGGCGATCCGGGCGTGCGTCGGCAATCGTACCGGCGGCTCGTGGTTCAGAAGTGGGCGTGGTCACCGGGTCTCCGCTCGTGCGGCAAGCGGACGCGGGATCAGACCGTCACGCCGAAAAGTTAAATGCTTTGCACAAGAAGAAATCTTCATAACAATGAATTTCGCAAAAAACATATCACTCGAATTCACAAAAGTGATTGCCACGATACCCATCCGGGCCAGGGCAAGCGCAGTACCGCAGTTCCACCGAATTCCCACCCGGCGTGATTGCGCCTTGCATTTGTCAAAATCCACTCCACGTCATTACATTCGATAATTGACATATGCAGCGCAGAGCCCTGCTCAAGTCCCTCGCTGGCACCCGTTTCACCGGCAGTATCGTTATGGGCACCTCTAATAATTCATTTTTTGGGGATGCAGTGTTAGGAGCCCGGAGCGCAGCAACCGCAATGTACGCCCTGGTACATGAGGATTGCGAGCACCGCGCGACGACACAATGCGCCCCACAAATGAATTATTAGAGGTGCCTTTATGACGTCAATTGCGCCCTCCTCCTGCCCGTCCGCTGCCACATTCGCCAGCATCCATACCCTGAAGAAGTCGCCCCGGGTACCGGTGCTGTTTCTCGGGCACGGCAGCCCGATGAATGCGATTGAAGACAACGCGTATCGCCGCAGCTGGCAGGCGCTGGGTTCGGAGTTTGGTGCTCATGCAGGTGCGAAGTTCCCGACGCCGCAACTGATCCTATGCATCTCGGCGCACTGGCTCACGCGCGGCTGGTACTTCACGGCAATGGACAAGCCGAAAACAATTCATGACTTCGGCGGTTTTCCGCAGGCGTTGTTTGACCAGCAATATCCCGCGCCCGGAGCCGCTGCGGCGGTGAAGGAAATCGCGCAAACGATCCCAGTGCCAGCGATCGGGCTCGACACTCACGAATGGGGTCTCGATCACGGCACCTGGTCGGTACTGAAACCGATGTTTCCGAATGCCGATATTCCGGTCGTGCAGCTCAGCATGGACTACGACCGTCCGGCCTCGGAGCACTTCGCTCTGGGCCGTGAGCTGGCGAAACTGCGCGGTCTGGGCGTTCTGATCGTTGGCAGCGGAAATGTCGTGCATAACCTGCGCGCAATGCGACCAAACGGGCCGCCAGGTCAGACTTACGACTGGGCGAGGGAGTTTGACGCCGTTACCGCCGATCACGTCCTAGAGGGCCGTTTAAGTGCGTTGCAGGACTTTCAGAAGCTTGGGCAAATCGCGCAACTGGCGCACCCGACGTTTGAGCACTATTTGCCGCTGCTTTATGCGGCGGGTGCGGCAAGCGTTGACCCGTCGAGGGATGCAGCCCGCGTCTTCAACGCCGATTTTCAGGGTGCGTCGATTTCGATGCGCTCGATGGTTTGGAGCTGAATTTCAGTGCTTCACGGGTAGGGTACGTATCAAAATGCGCACCATCGCTACGTGCCTCCGATCAATCAGCTTTTTTGTGAAAGCCATACCGCATCGGGGCTAGAAGCAAATTTATCTCAATCTCGATAATGCTCAAATAGGGCAGCGCCCCCCTAATAAGCGGCGCTTTCAGAAGAAAGCTGTTAGCTTTTTACGAGCGTCGTCAAGTCTTCTGCAATCGCTTCAGCACCCGCCTCGTGGCGGATCATTAGCCGGATTCGGCCTTGCGGATCAAACGCGTACATCTGCGTTGAGTGATCGACCATGTAGGTGAATTCGCTTTTCACCTGCGATTTTTGATAGATGATCTTGAACTCTTTGGCGACCGCTGCCGTTTGTTCGTCCGTGCCGTAGAGCGCAGCGAATTTTGGGTTGAAGGCCGTCACGTAGTCGGTCAAAATTTTCGGTTTGTCGCGCCCCGGATCGACGGTGACGAACACCACTTGCACCTTCGCCGCATCGGCCGGTTTCATCTTGGCGAGCGCCTCATTCAACGTCGTCATCGTGGTCGGGCAATAGTCAGGACAATACATGTAGCCGAAGAAAAACACCGTCGCTTTGCCTTTGAAGCTCTCCAGCGTGCGCGGCTCTTGCGTCGCTGAATCGTTCAGCGCGAGCGTCTTTCCGAACGCCGCACCGGTGATGTCTGTGGCGTTGAACTTGACTGCGGCGCTATCGTTGCTGCACCCAAACAGCGCGAATGTGGCGAAAACGGCAAACGCTGCGACGGCTAAATATCGCGGGCTAATGTTTGTGCTCCGCATGATTGTGCGCACCCGGCTTCTCGGCCGTCACCTGAACGGTGACTTCGCCGGCTTTTTCAAACTTGAGTTTGAGCGGGAACTTTGTCCCTTCCTTCAGGCCATCAGGAATGCCAATCAGCATGACATGAAAGCCGCCAGGCTTTAGCTCTGCCTTGCCGTTGGCGGGGATGTCGAGCGATTTTATCTCGCGCATTTTCATCACGCCAGCCTCGGTGATCATGCTGTGTATCTGGATTTCTTTGGCGACACTGCCAGTCACGCTGATCAATTTATCCGCCGGCCCTTTGTTGTCAAAGGTCATAAAGGCCGCAGAGTTTTTCACGGCGCCCGGCGTCGCACGCGCCCACGGATGATCAATGGTAATCGCGCCGATTTTGGTGTCTTGAGCGAAGGCGGTGGCTGCGAAGGATGCAGCGAGAAGTAAGATGATTTTTTTCATAATGCGATTTTAGGCGCTACGTCGTGCAGGGGATGTGAGTCGCCATATGACATCGCAACTTGCCAGCGGTTCCCTGGTCAGCCATCCGTAGGGCGTGCACCAGCGTGCGCGCCATTGGTTCGAGAGAAACAACGACTGACCGGTGCGGAGGCGGTGCGCACTTTGGTGCACACCCTAAGCGACTACAGCATCAGATTCAGGCTCTGCGTACTAAAGCGCGACAGATTCGGGAAGATGGTCGCCAACTCACTGGCCGACGCGCCAAGCCACGACGCCAGCGTCGCTGCATAAGCGTCCGATGAGACAGCAGGCAACAAACGCCCCTCACCCACGTCGCTCGAAGTCCCCAATGCCACAGGAGGAAATGTGCCCGCGAAACGCCCGCCATTGACCGCACCGCCCAGGACCAGGTGATGCCCGCCCCAGCCGTGATCGGAGCCCTGCCCGTTGGAGCGCAGCGTGCGACCGAAATCGCTCATCGTCATCGTGGTCACTTTGTTCGCAATGCCCATTGACGCCGTCGCGCGGTAGAACGCGTTGAGCGCCCCGTCGAGCTGGCTCAATAGATCGAAATGCTTACCCGACAGCAGCGTCTTTTGCGAAGTTCCGCCGACGTTGACACTGCCAAACTGGTCGCCGTGATTGTCAAAGCCGCCGAGCGACACGAAGAAAATTTGCCGCGTAACGCCAAGCGCTTGCCGCGCCGCGATCATCGCGGCGACCGAATGCAGTTGCGCAGCGAGGCGATTGGTCGTAGGCCAGGTGCCGGGCACGGCGTTTTTCAGCGTATAGATTGTTGAATTGCACGCTGGCGCAGAGCAAACGTTGTACATCGCGTTCGTGACAAACGCGCCAACATCGAGCGAGGCTTTGTTCACATTCGCATATTGCTGCTCGAGTAAATTCGCGCGCATTTCGTTGTTGTTGTTCACGAACACGTCCTGCGGATAGCGGTTCATACCGCTACCCGTCCAGTTCCACGAAATATCAGCTTGAGCCGTACGCGCGATGCGTGAAGACGTGTCGATCCCGCCGCCCGCATACTTCATTGGAGTGACGGTGTATGACGTGACCAGATCGCCCTTCATGAAAATATTGCCACCGCCCAAACCGGTCGAAACGGGTAGCAGGCCTGACGAAGCACTGCGAAACACATCCGCCATGCGCCCGCCCCAGCCCGTGTCGGCGGGATAGTCCGGGCGCATCGTTTGCCAGTGCATCTGCATGTCGGAATGCGAGAACAGTTGCGGCGGCAATGGCACGCTGCGGCCCTGGTATTGGGCGAGCGTGGTCGGCGCCAGCAGCGGGCCGGCGTTGGGCACGATGGCGAGTTTTTTGTCAGTGTTGAACAGCGTGGCAAGGTTCGTCATTGCCGGATGCAGGCCGAAACTATTCGCGCCCAAACCCGTCGGCGAAATCGGCAACAGTGAGCCGAGCGGGAGCGCCAGACCGTTCGCCTCGGCGAGCCCGCCGCGTGCCGCCGAATACGCGTTGTACTCAGCGCCGGTGATTGGCACGATCATGTTGTGGTTGTCATTACCGCCGAACAGGAAGACGCATACGAGCGCCTTGTAGTCGGAAACATCGGCCGCGTTGGCAGATGAAATTGAGAACGGTGGCAGCAGCGGCACAGCGGCGATGCTGGCGGCCGAACGCATGAAATTTCTACGATCCATAGCGGGCATCCTCAGCGTTGAATGGCGTAATCGGCCGAATTGATGATTTGCCACATGACGGCGCGGAAGCGGTCTTTCCTTTGCGTCGGGTAGTCAATCGCTGTGTACGCGGGCGGGAGCGTCCGCGTGATGTTCGTCGCCATTGAAACGAGGTTCGCCTTAAACGTTGTCTTCAAATTATTCGCCGTGAGCAACAGATCAAGCTCGTCGACCAGGGCCTGCGGATTGTCCGCAACTGCCGCACCCGCCGCGCCGGTCAAATAGCGGCTGTAGTTCGGCTTGATCCATTTAGGATCGCCGTCGTACGAACGGAATCCGCCGACCACGCCCCACTTCGCAAAGTCAGCGAAACCGGCGACAGTCGACGTGGAAGTGATCTCAAACTCCGGGCCTAAAAGATAGGCAGACGCCATCGCGCCCGCAGGTTCAAAGTCGGGCGAGTAGTAGTTAAACACCGAGGGTGCCTGCAATGCGGATTGGCCGAGCGTGTCGGAATCGCCGGTGTTCCACACCTCGTAATAACCGCCGCTCGCCACAGCGCCAAACGCTCGATGCAGTTGAATGAACTTGATCACGGGCTCGCGCAATTTGCCGTAAATATTGTTGCCCGCGATAGTGTTGTCGCGGGCTTCCACGTCGGTCAGGATCGCCCGAATCACGGCTTTCATATCGCCGCGCGTGCCGACGCCATTATTGTTGAATGCGGCGGTCACGCGCGCGATGTACGCCGGGCTGGGATTACTCGTGACGAGCCGCATGATGAGCTGTTTGCCGATGAACGGACCGACGTTCGGGTGATTGAAAATGTTGTCAATCGCGTTCTCGAGATCGAGTTGCGGCGTTTGACCGGCGGGCAGCGTCGCAAATGGCGCACCGGGATATTGCAGCAGCATTTTCATGTCCGTGTTGTGCGGCGGCGGGTACGATTTAGCAGGATTGCTGACTGAACACCAATCAGTCGTGCTTCCGGCAGGCCAGTGCCCATCCTGCGGACAGCGTCGCCCGGCCCACGGCTTCATTGATTGCGTCCAGTCCTCAATCGGCCAGTAAAAGCGCCACGGCTCGGTAGCCTCGGGCTGATCGCGAAAATGCCAACCGGTAAACGCTTTCGAGAAGCCCTGCACGACGTCCTCGGTGTAGGTCGGTATCAGATTGCCGTTGACGTCGCCCTTCGGCGTACCGTCGGCATTGAGCATCACCGTGCCGACCGAAAAAAGCTGCAACAACTCACGCGCATAGTTCTCGTTCGGGCTCTCCTGCGCGCTACCGAGCATATCGAGGTACACGCCCATCGCCGGATGCAGCGTCACATCGCGCAGCAGCGTGCGGAAGTTGCCGAACGCATGCACGCCCAGCATATCCATGTAGTTCGGTACAGCCGTGCCCGCATCGAGCAGTCGGTTGTTGCCGATGGAAACCACCAGAATCTGCATCAGCGCATTGACCATGCGCTGGCGCAGTTGATCGTTGCCCTCAAACGCCTGCTTGTAAAACGCTGGCACGTTCACCGCCCAGGGGCAGTCGTTGCTATCGGTGCAGCCATTGGCGCCGGTCTTGTTTGCAGCGATCAGACCTGCCGCGTAGGTCGTGTACGACGTCGCAGGTAGCGCAAATTGCTCGCTCAACCAGACGTCAGTGCTCATCCCCTGTGCGCGATAAATTTCGGAACGCGACGCGCCGAAGGTCGCTTGCTGCAACAGACGCGCCGCCGCTTTGGGGCCCGGGCAACCGAGCGTCATAAACGACTCGACCGAGGTTCCCGCACGACGCTGCGCCAGCGCGGGCAGCGAAATATTAGTGGTCCATGCTTCGCGCGAGAAGCTGGCTAGGTAGCGACCTATGATGAGCGCATCAACGGTCGTGAAATCGCCATCGCCGTCTACATCAAGCCGCGCAATGTTCGCAGCAATCGCGGCTTCAGCGCCGACGAGCGAAACGCTCGGGGCGACGTTAGCAATGAGCGCCGAACCGCGTATGCCCTGCGCGTATCGAGCGAGTAACACGCCATCGACGGAAAATTTCGCCGCGCTGGAAGCACCCGAAACGTTGAACGGGCAGTTAGCGATTTGCGC
>Ga0105044_10001366_pt1 | contig 32378 bp, 29 predicted proteins | sample MAT01_FD_78092 | JGI IMG/M metagenome (GOLD analysis project Ga0105044, IMG submission 78092) | Freshwater microbial communities from Lake Fryxell liftoff mats and glacier meltwater in Antarctica - MAT-01 | ecosystem: Environmental > Aquatic > Freshwater > Ice > Liftoff microbial mat | place...
CGCGGCGGCGCCGCTGTTCCGCGTCGGCTCGCTCAGCGAGGCCGAAACCGCCGCGCTGGCCGGTGCCGCCGAGCGCCGGCGCATCGACACGACGCAGCCGATCGGGCTGACGCCGCGTCCCGGCGCCGCCTGCGGCCACCTCGATCGCATCAACGCGGTGCGCCCGCGCACGCCGGGCTGCGCCACCTGCCTGCGCGACGGCACCCGCTGGATCCATCTGCGCCTGTGCCTGAGCTGCGGCCACGTCGGCTGCTGCGATTCGTCGCCCGGCCGGCACGCCACGGCGCACTGGCAGGAGACGCAGCACCCGATCATGCGCTCGCTCGAGCCGGGCGAGCACTGGGGCTGGTGCTACCCGGACGAGGCGGAGTTGTAAGTCGAGGCACAGTCGAGATCCCCTCACCCTGACCCTCTGCCTGCGGGAGAGGGGACTGCGAGCAGTGCGGTGCATGCCAAGGTTCCCTCTCCCGCAGGCAGAGGGTCAGGGTGAGGGGATGCCCCCGAACCCACTCGACGAAGGGACTTTCCATGCCGCGCATCCTGCTCAAGACCACCATTCCTTTCGCCGCCGCCGACTGGCACATCGGGCGCTTCGCCATGTTGCGCGACCATCTCGCCGCGCTCGGGCACACCGTCACGGCGCGCGACCGCGCTGCCGACGCGGGCGGTGACGACCCCGACCTCGCCGGTCTTGCAGCGGCGTCCGTCGACCAATTGTGGCTCTTCGCGGTCGACCGCGGCGGCGGCCTCAGCGACGCCGACTGCGCCGGTATCGTCGCCTTCCGCGGCCGCGGCGGCGGCTGCCTGACGACGCGCGATCATGACGATCTCGGCGCCTGCCTGACCCGCCTCGGAGCGCTCGGCGCCGCGCATCACTTCCATTCGGTCAACTGCGAGCCCGATCCGGCGCGCCAGTCGCGCGACGATCCGCACACGGCCAACGTCTCGTGGCCGAACTATCACTCCGGCGCCAACGGCGACGCGCAGGCAATCGACGTCACCGCGCCGGCGCATGCGCTTCTGCTCGACGGGGCGCGGCCGCTGCGTTGGTTCCCGGCTCATCCGCACGAGGGGGCGGTGAGCGCGCCCGCCGGCGGCGTCGCGCGGGTCATCGCCACCGGCATCAGCCGGGCGACGGGACGGCCCTTCAATCTCGCGGTCGCCATCGAACCCAGCGACGGCAGCGGGCGCGCCGTCGCGCAGTCCACCTTCCATCACTTCTGCGACTACAACTGGGACCCACGTGCCGGCTGCCCGAGCTTCGTCTCCGAGCCGCCGTCCGACGGCATGCGGCGCGATCCGCAGGCGTTGACCGACATCAAGGCTTACTGCCGCAATCTGGCGGCGTGGTTGTGAGCGCGCGCCTTCCTGTCGCGAGACGCGGCCGCTCCTGAGGCACGCCGCAGGGCGCCCCCCCCCCAGGCGACGGTTCCCCGGCAGCGACGCCCGCCCCTGGTTGCCTGCGCGCAGGAGGCTCGCGTAAGGTCCGCCGCTATGACGCGATTCACAGGACGGATGGCGGTCGTCTCGGGCGCCGGCTCGGGGCTGGGGCGGGCGACCGCGGCGCGGCTTGCCCAGGAGGGCGCCCCGGTGGCGTGCCTCGATCTCTCGCGCGAGGCGGCCGAGGAGACGGCGGCGGCGATCACCGCGGCCGGCGGGATGGCGCGCGCGTTCCCGGTCGACGTCGCCGATCCCGCCTCGACAGGCGCGGCCGTCGCCGCCGCGGCTGCGGCGCTGGGCCCGCCGCGCGTGCTGGTCACCTGCGCCGGCATCGGCCGCTTCGCCAACTCGCACGAGATGCCGTTCGCGGACTGGTCGCGCATCATCGCGGTCAACCTGACCGGCACCTTCCTGATGGCGCAGGCCGTCCTGCCGGCGATGCTCGAGCACGGCGGCGCCATCGTCACCGTCGCCTCCAACGCCGGTCTGATGGGGCAGCCGTACAGCGCCGCCTACTGCGCCTCGAAGGGCGGCGTCATTCAGCTCACCCGCGCGCTGGCCGACGAGTACCTGTACAGCGGCAAGGTACGCGTCAACTGCGTCGCCCCGGGCGGCATGAAGACGCCCCTGCAGAGTGCCTTCCACCAGCTGCCCGAGGGCGCCGACGCGATGCGTCTCGCCAAGCTGCGCACGCCGTTCGGCACCGCCAGTGCCGACGAGATCGCCGCCCTGATCGCCTTCGTCGCCTCCGACGAGGGCCGCTACATGACCGGCTCGATCGTGTCGATCGACGGTGGGTTGACCATCTGATGAAGCTCGGGCTGCAACTCGGCTACTGGCAAGCCCATCCCACGCCCGGCTTCGTCGAGATCGCGCAGGAGGCGGAGCGGCTCGGCTACGACTCGGTGTGGACGGCCGAGGCGTGGGGCTCGGACTGCTTCTCGCCGCTGTGCTGGATCGGCGCGCACACCTCGCGCATCAAGCTCGGCACGTCGGTGTGCCAGCTTTCGGCGCGCACGCCGGCGGCGACGGCGATGCATGCGCTGACCATCGATCATCTGTCGGGCGGGCGCATGATCCTCGGCCTCGGCGTCTCCGGGCCGCAGGTCGTCGAAGGCTGGTACGGCGTGCCGTTCGCCAAACCGCTGGCGCGCACGCGCGAGTACATCTCGATCCTGCGCAAGATCTGGGCGCGTGACGAGGCGGTCACCAACGACGGCCCGCACTACCCGCTGCCCTACCACGGCCCGAACGCCTGGGGCCTGGGCAAACCGCTGCGCAGCATCACCCACCCCCTGCGTCCGAACATCCCGGTCTATCTCGGCGCCGAGGGGCCGAAGAACGTCGCCATGGCGACCGAGATCTGCGACGGCTGGCTGCCGCTCTACTATTCGCCGTTTCGCCCCGGCGTCTACGCCGAGTCGCTGGCGAACATGCAGCCGGGCTTCGAGATCGCCCAGTTCCTGACGGTCAACATCACCGACGACATCGAGGCCGGCCTCAACCCGGTCAAGGCGATGCTCGGCTTCTACATCGGCGGCATGGGCGCCAAGAAGCGCAACTTCCACAAGGATCTCATGGGACGCATGGGCTTCGCCGACGAGGCCGAGCAGATCCAGGAGCTGTTCATGGCCGGCGACCGCTGGGGCGCCGTCGCCGCCGTGCCCAGTCAGTTCGCCGACGAGATCTCGCTGGTCGGGCCGATCGAGCGCATCAAGGAGCGCCTCGCCGAGTGGAAGAAGACCCCCATCACGACGCTGCTGCTCGCCAACCGCGACGTCGAGACGCTGCGCACCATGGCCGAGCTGGTGCTGTAGAAAGGCTTCACATGGAGAAACGGAGGAACGGAGAGGGACCGCGGGCGCCATGTCTCCGTTGCTGCGTGTGAGAACCAGAATATGGAGAAGCTCTACTATCTGGTCTGGAAGCGCGACGCCGATCCGCTCGAGGCGTTTCGCGATCGCCTCGTCGGTGAGGTCGGCGCGGCGCTGCTGGCGCATGGGGCACTGGGCCTGACGGTCAACGTGTCCGATCTGCGCGCCGCGGTCGGCAAGGGCAGCGGGCAGTATCTGGGCGGGGGCAAGAGCATCGCCGCGTCGGTGGCGCTGTGGCTCGACAGTCTCGACACGCGCGCGCCGCTCGAGGCGGCGCTGGGCGCCATCGCGTCGCGGCTGGACGGGTATCTGGTCACCGAGTCGATGCCGCTGCGCTGCCCCGACCGGGACTGGCCGGACGGCGCGCGCAGCCCGGGGGTGACCCTGTGGACGGCTTTTCCCAAGCCCGAGCGCCTCAGTGACGAGGCGTTCTTCGCCCGCTGGCATGGCTCGCACACGCCGCTGTCGTTCGCGATCCACCCGCTCTGGCAGTACACCCGCAACAGCGTCGCGCGGGTGCTGACGCCCGGCGCCCCGCCGTACCGCGCCATCGTCGAGGAGCGCTTCCGCACCCTCGAGGATCTCACCGATCCGGAGCGCTTCTTCGGCGCCGCGGAGAACATTCAGCGGGTGCTGACCGACATCGCCACCTTCACCGACTTCGCGTCGATCAACACCGCGCCGATGAGTGAGTTCATCCTGCGCGGCTGCTGAGCCGGGCGGGGACGTTTCCCAATCCGCCAGACCCTGCTAGGGCCTCACTCATGGATACCGTGCAACGCTTTCTCGCCTACGCGGGCGACTTCGAGCGCACGCTGGTGGACGACGATTGGACGCGGTTGCGCCCGCACTTCGCCGACGACGCGGTCTACGAGATCACCGGCGAGAACCTCCCCTGCCGCCTGACCGGCCCGACGGCGATCTTCGCCGGCATGAAGAAGTCCCTCGACGGCTTCGACCGCCGCTTCAGCGGTCGCGACCTGGCGATGACCAGCGGACCGGACGTCGACGGCGAGACCCTGCGCGCCGGATGGATGGTCACCTACACCCGCGACGGCGCGCCGCCGTTCGTGCTGCGCGGCGTCACCACGGCGCGCGTGCGCGACGGTCGCCTCGTCCATCTGGCCGACGCGTTCGACGCCGGCGTGGCGGCGGACCTGGCGGCGTGGCAGCGCGCCACCGGCATCGCCCTCGACCCGGCCTATACGTGAGCGGCGGCGGTATGGCCGAACAGAACGAGGAGTCGGGCGGCGAGGACTTCGCCGCCCTGCTGGCGGCAAGTGAGAAGACGGCGGCGCCGCGCGCCGCGGTGGGAGAGCGGCTGCGCGGCCGCGTCATTGCCATCGGCGCCACGACCGCGTTCGTCGAGATCGGCGGCAAGGGCGAGGCGACGATCGAGACGGCGGAGTTTCGCGATGCGACCAGTGGCGAGGTGCAGCTCGCCGTCGGCGATGAGATCGAGGCAACGGTCGTCGACGACGGCGCCACCTCCGGGGCGGTGGTGCTCAAGCGTATGGTCGGCCGCGGCGGCCACGTGCCGGGCGAGCTCGAGCAGGCCTACGCGCACGGCCTCGCCGTCGAGGGCGTGGTCAGTGCCGAGGTGAAGGGCGGCTTCGACGTGCAGCTCGGCGCCGTGCGCGCCTTCTGCCCGGGGTCGCAGATCGACCGCCGCCGCGGCGACCCGGCCGAGTATGTCGGCCAGCGCCTGCAGTTCCGCGTCACGCGCATCGAGTCGGGCGGACGCAACATCGTCGTCTCGCGCCGCGTCCTGCTCGACGAGGAGGCGGTCGCCCAGGCCGCCGCCACCTGGGAGCGGATCCAGGTGGGGAGCGTCCTGTCGGGCGAGGTGAGTTCGGTGCGCGACTTCGGCGCCTTTGTCGACCTCGGCGGCGTCGAGGGCCTGTTGCACGTCAGCGAGATTGGTCACGGTCGCGTCGCGCATCCGTCCGACGTGCTGCAGCCCGGGCAGACGGTCGAGGTGAAGGTCCTCTCGATCGAACCGCCCGACGCGCAGGGCCGCGCCCGCATCGCGCTGTCGCTGCGCGCCCTGGCGCCCGACCCGTGGACGACGGTGCGCGAACGCCTGGCGGTCGGCGCCAGCGTGCCCGGGGTGGTGCGCCGCCTCGAGCCCTTCGGCGCCTTCGTCGAGATCGCGCCCGGCATCGACGGGCTGGTGCACGTCTCCAAGCTGGTGCTCGACCGGCGCATCTCCCACCCCCGCCAGGCGGTCGGAATCGGCGACGCCGTCGAGGTGACCGTCCTGGCGATCGACGAAGCGCAGCGGCGCATCAGCCTGTCGATGGTCGAGAATGCCAAGCGCGCCCGCGACGCCGATTCCGACGCGTCGCGCGGCGAGACCGCGGCGGCGGTCGGGCAGATGAACGAGCGGCGCAGCCTCGGCACCTTCGCCGACCTGCTCTCGTCGTCGAAGCGCGAGCGCGACTGAGGCGCCGGCGCGGGCGGGCGGCGCCGCTGCGTGGTTGCGCGCCGGCACGCGGGTGTGGTTCGTGGCCGGCGTGGCCGAGCATCGACCGAGCGCCGCGCGGGGCCGCACCGCGCTCGTCCTGTCCGGCGGTGGCGCGCGCGGCGCCTACCAGGCCGGCATCCTGCGCGGCCTGGTGGAGATCGGGGTGATCGGCGGGCAGCGCTCGCCGTTCGACATCATCGTCGGCTCGAGCGCCGGGGCGATCAACGCCGCCATGCTGGCGGCGCACGCCAATGCGCTCGGCACCGGCGTCGAGCGGCTGCTCGAGGTGTGGAACACCATCACCGCGGCGGACGTCTTCCGCACCGACCTGGCGTCGTTGGGGCGCATCGGCGCCCGCTGGGCCTGGGACCTGTCCTTCGGCGGCGCGCTGCGCCGCGTGCAGCCGAAGGCGCTGCTCGACACCGCGCCGCTGCGCACGCTGCTGAAGCGCATACCGCTCGCCCGCATCGAGGAGCATGTCGCGAGCGGCGCCCTCTACGCCGTCGCCGTCTCGGCCACCGACCTGTACACCTCGAACGGCTTCCTGTTCGTGCAGGGGAGTGACGCCATCCGCCCCTGGACGCGCAGTCGCTGGCGCATCGAACGCACGCGGCTAACGTTCGACCACGTGATGGCGTCGAGCGCCATTCCGATCTTCTTTCCCTCGGTGGCGATCGACGGACGCCACTTCGGCGACGGCTCGATCCGCAACACCTCGCCGCTCAGCCCAGCAATCAATCTGGGCGCCGACCGCATCCTCGCCATCGGCGTGCAGGGCACCGGCGAGTCCGCCCCGCCGCGGGCGAAGAAGCTGCCGCCGCCGACCATCGCGCAGATCGCCGGCGTGCTGCTCGACGCCGTCATGCTCGACGCCATCGAGTCCGACGTCGAGCACAGCGGGCGCGTCAACCGCAGCGTCGTCAGCTCCCACGCCAGCGAGGGCGGCAACCCCTTTCGCTGGATCGACGTGCTGTGGCTGCGTCCCTCGGTGGACATCGGCGCCATCGCCGCCGAGCTGTCGGACCGCGTGCCGCCGATCGTGCGCTACCTGCTGCGCGGCCTCGGGACCGACGAGGCGATCACCGAGCTGCTCAGCTACCTGCTGTTCGACCCGGCGTTCACCACCCGCCTGATCGAGGCCGGGCGCGCCGACGTGCTGGCCGCGAAAGCCGAGATCCGGCGCTTCGCCGCCGCCGCGCCGCCCGCCGCCCCTGCCCGGCGCGGCGCCTGAGGCGGCGTCTCAGCGCCCGCTCCAGACGGGCGGCCGTTTGGCCTTGAAGGCGGCGATGCCCTCCTTGGCGTCGTCGCTCATGAACACCTGGGCGGAGAAGTTCATCTCGTTCTCGAGCGCCTGGGTGAGGCCCAGGAAGGTGCTTTCTTTCGCCGACTGCTTGCAGGCGCGCACCGCCAGCGGCCCGTTCAGGCAGATCGTGTCCGCCCACTCGCGCGCCTTGGCGAGGACCTGGTCGCGCGGCACGACCGCGTTCACCAGTCCCATCTGCAGGGCGCGCGGCGGGGGGATGCGGTCGGCCAGCAGGAGCACCTCCATGGCATTGCACCAGGAGAGCTGGCGGGCGCTGTGCACGGTCGAGCCGCCGCCCGGGAAGAGGCCGCGGCGCGGCTCGGCGAGCTGGAAGAAGGTGTCGTCGGCGACGACGCGCAGGTCGGTGTTCCACATCATCTCGAGCCCGCCGGCGGCGCAGATGCCGTTGATGGCGGCGATGACCGGCTTGTAGAGCTTGAACTCCGAGCCGTCGGGCAGCGTCGCGCCGTCGCGCAGCACCGCCACCAGGCTGTGTCCCATGGTGTACTGCGAGCCGACGACGGTGTCCTTGGAGCCGCCGGCGGCGAGTTCCTCGACGTGGTCGGTGACGTAGGTGATGAACTTCTTCAGGTCGGCGCCGACGCAGTACACGTCCCGGACGCCGGTGAGGATGGCGACGTAGGCGTCGTCGTCGTCGCGGAAGCGCACCCAGCCGTCGGCGATCTGGCCGAAGTGCTCGAGGTCGAGCGAGTTGCGCGCCTCGGGGCGGTCGATGGTGATGGTGACGACGTGGCCGGTCTTCTCGTAGTGGATCGCCATGGCGCAGGCCGATAGCACGCCCCGTCGAGAGCCTGCCACCGGCGGGCACTCCGATTGTCCGATTGGGGACGTTGGGGACGTTGGTGGGACGTTGGGGACGTTGGGGCGAAAGTGACACTTCTCGCTGCGAGAAGTGTCACTTTCGCCCCAACGTCCCCAATCGCAATCGTCAGGCGTGCAGCGTCGGCCGGCGCGCCGCCCACGGCGCCGCCGCTTCGAGCTGCGCCGCCACCTGCAGCAGCAGATCCTCGCGGCCACTGGCGGCGACCAGCTGCACGCCGATCGGCAGGCCGTCGGCGCCGTGGTGCAGTGGCAGCGAGATGCCGGGCTGACCGGACATGTTGAACGGCGCGGTGAAGGCGCCGTAGGGCGCGGCGCGCATGAAGGCGCGCAGGGGCTCGTCGGGCGTTGACGAGAGCAGGCCGAGCGGCGGCGGCGGGGCGGCGCTGGTCGGCGTCAGCAGCAGGTCGAATCCGCCCTGCCACCACGCCGCCAGGCGGCGGCCGTAGGCATGCGCGAACTCGATGCACGTGATGTACTCGCTCACCGACATGGCGCGGCCGCGCTCGGCGACCGCCCAGGTGAGGGGCTCGACGTCGCCGCGCTGCAGCGGGCGGCCGAGCTTGGCGGCGGTGGCGTCGAGCACGCGCCCAATGTTGGCGGCGATGACGCCGACGAACTGCAGGATCGCCGCTGGATCGTCGAGCCCCTCGGGGTGCGCCTCCTCGACGTGGTGGCCGAGCCCGGCGAGCAGCGCCGCGGCGCGGTCGGCGGCGGCGCGGCAGTCGGCGTGCAGCTCGATGCCGCGGTCGCGTGGCGCCTGGCGCATGAGGCCGATGCGCAGCGGCTTCGGCGGCGTCGCGATCGCCGCGGCGTAGGGGCGCGTCGGCGGCGCCGCGGCATAGGGATCGCCGGGCATCGGCCCGTGCGTGACGTCGAGCAGCGCGGCGGCGTCGCGCACCGAGCGGGTGACGACGAACTCGGCAGAGAAACCGCCCCAACGCTCGCCGACCGCCGGGCCGAAGGAATTGCGACCGCGTGTCGGCTTGAGGCCGACCAGGCCGCACATGCTGGCCGGGATGCGGATCGAGCCGCCGCCGTCGCTGGCGTGTGCCGCGGGCACGAGGCCGGCCGCCACCGCCGCCGCCGAGCCGCCGCTCGAGCCGCCCGGGCTGTACGCCGGGTTCCACGGATTGTGCGTCGGTCCGAACGCCTGCGGTTCGGTGGTCGGCAGCAGGCCGAGCTCGGGGGTGTTGGTGCGCCCGAGGATCACCAGGCCGGCGGCGAGGAGCTTGTCGGTCAGGTAGCCGTTGGTCGTCTCGGTCCAGCCCGCGTCCTTCAGGCAGCGCATGCCGCCGGTGCAGCGCCGCCCGGCTTCCGGGCCGCCGAGATCCTTCATCAGAAACGGCACGCCGTGGAACGGCCCACGCGGTAGGTCGGCCGCGGCGGCCCGCTCGCGCGCCTGCTCGAGCGCCGGCAGGGTGACCGCATTGAGCTGCGGGTTCAGCCGTTCGACGCGGGCGATGGCGGCGGCGACCAGCTCGCGCGGGCTGAGCTGGCGGCTGCGCACGAGCTCCGCCTGGGCGGTGGCGTCGAGGATCGCGAGGTCGTCGGCCATGGCCGAGTCTAGAGCACGCCCGGCGCCCGCAAAGCGAGCCGCGGTGGCGCGGGTGTGCGAAGACGACCGCAGATCCGGTCAGCGCCCGAGCGCAGCGTCGAGCTTGCGGCGTAGGGCTGCCGGGTCGACCGCCGGGAACCGGTAGAGTTCCGGCTCGATGCAGTTGTGCAGACGGCGGAGTTCCGCCGCCTGCACGAGGCCGTGGGTCAGCATCGACGCGACATCCGCCACGTCCTGCGCGTGGCCGCGCTCAATCTTCGCCAATGCCTGGCCATAGGGATCGTAGTGGTAGAACTGCAGCGCACCCTCGGAGCCGATGTAGCGGCTGCGCTCCTGCCAGCCCGGCAGCGCGGGGAGAAAGTGATGCGGCGCCGCGAGCTCGACATTGACGTGCAGTTCCTCCTTGATCGCCGGAATGGCCTTGAGCAGGCGTTCGGCGTCGCGGTCGAACTCGAGGTCGATGTCCACTGTCGTCGCGCGCCAGCCTTCCATGACCGCGGTTGCGCCGCCGGTGAAGTAGATGCGGCCGCGCGCGCCGGGTTCGCGGCCCAGCCGTTTCATGAAGGCGATCAGGCGTTGGCGGCTGGCGCGCTCGCGCATTCCAGTGCCCGCTCGAAGCTGACCAGTCGGCGGATCAGGGCGTTGTATCGCGAGTGCGCCGCATCCGGCTCGACATTGGCGAGGAGGTCGTACAGCGCGTGCTCGGCTCCGTCGACCACGGGCACGTCGAGGCCGAGCCCACGCAGGCGTGGGCCGCCGATCGCGACCAGCAGCCCCTCCGCCGTGTGTCGGCCGGCGCACAGATCGGCGAGGCCCTGGCGCACCAACTCCGCGCCAGGCAGACCGTCCCACGAGTGCATGCCGATGGCATAGCATGGCCTGGGCGGACGTGCAGTGGCGCGATCGTCCGTGGGGTGCGAATGACGGCGGCTGCGCCCCGCCTCACCGCAGATCCGCGGCGCTGAGCACGCCGTCGCCGTTGCGGTCGGCGTCGCCGCAGCCGGCGGGGAGTTGGGCGAAGAGCGCCTCGGCGATGGTGCGGCGGTCGGCCGCGTCGACGCGGAAGCGGCACACGGCGAGCATGACCTCGCGCACCATCTCGCCGCCGCGGGCGTCGAAGGCGCCGACACGCAGGACGTGCTCGCCGGCGTCGTCGACGGTGGGGCTCCAGGAGAAGCGTGCCTGCGGGTCGTTGCGGTCGACGCGAAATTCGGCGCCCTCGGGCAGGCCGAGTCCGCAGACCTGGGCGAACAGCACCGGGATCTCGCCGTCGCGGTCGCCGGCGCGCGCCAGCAGCGAGAAGTACTCGCCCGGGGCGATCGCCGTCGCGCCCTCGATCTCCAGTTTCGGCGGCGTGTTGCCGGCCACCACCGGCACGGTGCGCACGGCGCCGAAGGCGAAGCCGTTGCGCTCGCTGCGTTGCGGGCCGTACTGCGATCCGTCGCGGCCGCCGATGGACGCGAAGTGACCGTCGGTGCTGGGCAGCGGCGCGTACGCCCCACCGCCCCCACCGGCGCAGTCGGCCGCGCCGCCGCGCGTGTCGGTGATCTGGTGCAGCACGCCGCTCGCCCGGTCGAGACGGAACAGCTCGTGGTTGCCGTCGGCGTTGCCGACCGTCGGGTCGAGATCGGCGCAGCTCGACACCAGCACGGCGCTGCCGTCGCCACTGAGGACGGCGTCGTAGGCATCCGCCGCGACGTCTGGCAGGAGGTCGCGCGTCGCGCCGGAGTCAAGATGGAAGAGCGTCGCGCGGCGCGGCCCAGGGGTGCGGCCGCTCGGCCCGAGCACCGCCGCGAACTGCGCCCCGGCGTCGTCCAGCGACGGCGCGTCGATGGCGTCGTCGCCGAGGTCAGCGACGACAGAGAGCGCATCCGCCAGCCGGTCGTAGGCGATCAGGCGGCAGCCGCTCGCCGGGCCCAGGCCGAGCTCGAGGCCGGTGACGAAGGCGAGACGCGTGCCGTCGGCGTTGATGCGCGCGAACTGCGCGTCCTCGTTCGCGCACGCGGCCTCGTCGCTGGCCGGCGCGCTGAGCTGGCGGCGCTCGCCGGTGGCGAGGTCGAAGAGCTGGTAGCGCTCGTCGCGGTGGTTGGTGCGATATCCGGCGAGCCAGCGACCCTCGGCGTCGAGGTCCATGAAGTACGGCCGGTAGGGCGCGAGGGCGAAGAAGCCGCTCTCGAGGTCGAAGGTCCCCGCGGCGGCGCCGGCGAGCACGCCGAGCCGACGGCCGTCACGGCTCAGGCGGGCGCGATCGAGATCGGTCAGCGTCAGCCTGGACATGACGCTCTCGGTGACGCCGGTGGCGGTGTCGGTCACCGACACGCCGTTGCTGCCGGGGCGCACGAAACGGCGGCCGTCGGCACTCATCTCGACGCGCGCCTCGGACTCGATGCGCGAGCCGCTGAGCGGCACCGCGGCGTAGCGGCGGTCGGGGACGAAGAACTGGCGCTCGCGTGTGGGGACCGTCGGGCGAGGTGACGGTGAGCAGCAGCGTCCACGCGGCGCCGGCCGTGAGGTCGGCACCGGCGACGGTGGCGACGACGGCCGCGCGCACCGGCGAGTCGCCGCCGGCGAGCGGACGATCCTGTTCGCGTCCGTCGCGGCGGCGCAGCAGCAGCGACCAGGCGCCGAGCGGGGCGCTGCCGGCGGCGGCAGTGACGCGCACGTCGAGTCGCGCCGAGGGGGCGAGCTTGACGCCGAAAGCCGGCTCGTGGATCGCGGCGACCAGCGGCTCCGGATCGCGCGTCGGCAGGGCGGCGAGCGCGTAAGCGCCGACCGGCATGGCGAGCGTCGTGTCGCCCTGGACCGGATCGAAGCCGAACCCGGTCGGCAGGAAGCGCAGCCCATCGCGCCAGGGCAGGGTGGTGAGCAGCACGTCAGGGGCCTCGAGCACCGCAAGCGCGCCGACCAGCGTCGAAAACGGCACGTTCCCGACGCGGCTGAGCGACGCGACGGCGAAGCGGCCGACGCTGCCTTTCTCGGCGACAAAGAGTGTCCGTCCGTCGGGGGACAGGGCAAGGCCCATCGGCTCCCGGTCGGCGATGCCGCGCCTGGTGACGGTGAAGCTCGACAGCTCGAGCTCGATCAGCCGGTAGACGTTGCCGTCGGCGCCCTGCACGCCGCCGAACAGCGTGACGTAGGCATAGGCGCCGTCGGCATCGACGACGATGCGATTCGGCCGGTCGCCGACGACGACCGACTCGACGACGCGCCGCCGCGCGGTGTTGATCCACGCCACTGAATCGCCGAACGAGCGCGTCACCAGCGCCTGGCCGCCGTCGGGCGTGAAGGCGACGGCGTTCGGCCCGCTGCCGGCGTCGAGCGCAATGGTGGCGACGAGGGCACGCGTCGCGGTGTCGAGTACGCCGACGCTACCGCCGAGCTTGTGCGCAACGTACACTTCGCCGCCGTCCGGGCTGACGGCGAGGCCGACCGGTCTGTCGCCGACGGCGACGGTGGCGACCACGGTGTCGGTGGCGGTGTCGATCACCGACACCGAGTCGTCGGCGTAGTTGGCGACATACACCGCCGCGCCGTCCGGGCTGACGGCGACGCCGTCCGGCTCGGCGCCGACCGCGATTTCGCTCAGCACCGTGCGCCGGTCGGCGTCGACCACCGCCACCGTGTCGGCACGCAGGTTGGCGACATAGACGCGCCGCAGCGCCGCGGCGGGCGCGACGGTGAGCAGCAGCGCCGCCAGTAGGGCGGCCACCGTGAGGTGGGGACGCATGGCGATGATTCTGGGTCTTAGTCGTGGCCGCGGCTGATTCACAAGCGCGAAAACCCGCGGTGGAATGATGGTAGAGTCCACCAGCGCGGGCGGCTCGCCCGCAGTGCAGCGCGCGACGTTGTTGGCGAGCCGCCGGCGCTCCCGGACGCTGCCTCATGCGTGCATTCCCGGCTTGACCCTTCAGGCTAACGTCTGATAGCCAAACGGTCGTTTGGGCATTTCCGTGTCATCCGTGCAGCCGCAATCAGATGCTTGGGGGCAGGTGCGCGAGGCGCTGCTGCGCGTCGCGCGCGACGCGCCGTTCTATCGCGACAAGTTCGCGGCGGCAGGGGTGCGAGCGGAGGAGATCCGCACGCCGGCGGATTTCGCGCGCGTGCCGCTGACGCGCAAGCCGGAGGTGCCGGCGGCGCAGAAGACCGCGCCGCCCTTCGGGCCGATGCTGGCGGTGCCCGTCGAGCGCATCGCCAGCGTCGCCATCTCGCCGGGACCGCTCTACATCCCGCGCACGGCGGACGAGCCGACCGGCGTCGAGGCGCTGCACGAGAGCCTGCGCCATATGGGCGTGCGCGCCGACGACGTCGCGCACGTGACGCTCTCCTACCACATCATGCCGGGCGGCCTGCGCATGCACCGCGCCTTCGAGTCGTTCGGCTGCCGGGTGATCAACGGCGGCGTCGGCAACTCGGAGCTGCAGGCGCAGCTCGCCAGCGCCCTCGGTGCGACGGTGTATGTCGGCACGCCGTCCTTCCTCGCCACGCTCGCCGACGCGGCGGCGCAGCAGCAGCTGCCGTTGCGCTACCGGCTCGGCTTCTCGACCGCCGAGGCGCTGACGCCGGCGCTGCGCCGCTCGCTGCACGAGCGGCTCGGCGTCGAGCTGTTCGACCACTGCGGCGAGGCGGTGATGGGTCCGCTCGCCGGCGAGTGCCACGCGCACGACGGCATGCACCTGCACGCGCGCGAGATGTGGGTCGAGTTTCTCGATCCCGAGAGCGGCGCGCCGGTGGCGCCGGGCGGCAGCGGCGAGGTGGTGGTGACGCAACTCGGCGAGCGCGCCATGCCGCTGGTGCGCTACGCGCCGGGCGACATCTTCCGCACCTACGCCGAGCCCTGCGCCTGCGGCGATCCGTCGCCGCGCCTCGCCTTCGTCGGCCAAGTCGGCGCCATTCGCAAGATCAAGGGCGTCCTCGTCCACCCGGCGCAGGTGAAACAGACCCTGGCGCACTTTCCCGAGCTCGGCGCCTTCCAGATCGTCGTCGACCACCCGCCCGGCGAGCGCTACGACAGCGCCGTCATCCGCATCGCCTGTGCCGCGCCGGCGCCGGCCCTCGCCGCCGCCGTGCGCGACCGCCTGAAGGCGCATGTGCTGATCACCATGGACGTCGACCTCGTCCCGGACCTGCCAGCCGACCTCGAGCCGGTGCTCGACAAGAGGGCGAAGTGAATCGCGACCGGACTCCGCTCCTCCGTGTGAAAGAGATCTGATGACGGATAGACCCTTTTACCGGCCCGAGGTGCAGACGATGCCGCGCGAGCGCATCGCCGCGCTGCAGCTCGAGCGGCTGCAGGCGTTGGTGAAGCGCATCTGGCAGCGGCCGATCCCGTTCTTTCGCCGCAAGCTCGAAGCGGCGGGGCTGACGCCGCGCGACATCCGCTCGCTCGACGCCCTGCGCGCCATCCCGACGACGGTGAAGGACGACCTGCGCGCCAGCGAGGCGGAGCACCCGCCGCTCGGCGACTACCGCGGCTCGACCCTCGACGAGTGCGTGCGCATCGGCTGCTCGACCGGCACCAGTGGCAAGCCGACGCTGATCTTCTGGACCCGCACCGACCAAGCGGTCGATCTCGAGGCCGTCTGCCGCGGTCGCTGGCGCTGGGGCCTGCGGCCCGGCTCGAGCCTGGCGCACGGCCATCCCTTCGGCCAGTACGGCGGCGGCATCAGCTTCTCGAAGGGGATCGAGGCGCTGGGCCTGCTCAACATCCCCTGCGCGCCGCCGGGGACGGGGCCGTGGACGCCGGAGGTGGTGCGTCTGTTGGCGATGGTGAAGCCCGAGCACTACCGCTTCTTCGGTAACGCGGGTGCGCAGTACGCCGATGCGGCGCGCGCCGCCGGCTACGAGCCGGAGCGTGACCTCAACCTGCGCGTCCAGGGCGAGGATCCGAAGGAGCAGTACAAGTCGGTCAGCGCCGGCCTCGAAGCGCTCGGCATGCTCGGCACGGCCTGCGCCGAGGACGATGGCGCGCACGTGCACGAGGATCTCGCCATCGCCGAAGTGGTCGACCGCGGCAGCGGCCGTCCGGTCGGCCACGGCGAGCGCGGCAACCTCATCGTCACCGTGCTCGGTAAGGACAATGCCTTCCTGCGCTACGACCTGCAGGACATCCTGCGCGTCAACAGCAAACCCTGCCCGTGCGGCGAGACGCACCGGCGCCTGTTCTACGAGGGGCGCGTCAAGGACGTCGTACCGGTGGCCGGGCACGAGATCCTGCCCATCGACGTGCTGCTGGCGCTGCTCGAGTGCGCGCTGCTGCGCGGCACCGCGATCGAGTATCAGATCGCGCGCCGCCCCGCCCTGACGGCGCTGCCGCTGCGCGTCGAGCATCCGGCGGCGACGACCAGCGAGGCGGCCGCCGTCGCTGCCGCCATCGCCGCGACCGTGCGCCAGCGCCTGGGCGTGCCGGTGGAACTCGAGTTGCTGGCGCCCAATGCATTGCCGCGCTTTGCCTTCAAGGCCGCGCGGGTGGTGGATGAGGAACGGAACCCCGCGTGAACGGTGAGTGGTCACCCTGCACGCCTCTCCCAGAAAGGCAGTGACGGACATGACAGGTACGAGCACGGCAGACGTCGAATACGGCAAGATCAGCGAAGAGGGGCTGGCGAAGATCCGCGCCCGCGTCGGGCACGGCTTCGAGAACCGGCGCCCGTGGCGCACCGAGGTGACGGTCGACGCGATCTATCATCTGGCGCTGGCGATCGGCGACCTGCACCCGCTGTATATCGACGAGGCGTACGCGGCGAAGTCGAAGTGGGGCACGCTGCTGGCGCCGCCGATCATGATTCAGTGCTTCGACACGCTGCGCGCCGTCGGCAGTGCCGGCCTGCCCGAGGGCCTGCCCGGCGTGCACTCGATCTGGTCGGGGTCGATGTACGAGTTCGACCAGCCGCTCAAGTGCGGCGACAAGGTGCGCTCGAAGTCGTATCTGAAGGACGTCCGCGAGGTGGAGAGCAAGTTCGCCGGCGGCCGCACCGTCTTCCAGACCTACGAGGCGGTGTACTGGAACCAGAAGGACGAGAAACTCGGCGTCCGCCAGGACACCTGGATCCGCAACGAGCGCCACACGACGAAGAAAACCGCCAAGTACAGCGAGACCGAGCTGGCCACCTGGACGCTCGACGAGATCCACGAGCTGTGGAAGGCCTACGACACCGAGGAGCGCACCGTGGCGCGCAAGTGGGCCGACGTGCAGGTCGGCGACAAGCTCAGCCCGATTCTCAAGGGGCCGCTGACGCCGACCGCCGAGATCGCTTTCGAATCGTTCTTCGGCGTCTATCTGGTCGGCAACAAGGTCGCGTCCAACCTTTACAAGCGCCACCCGAAGCTGATGATCCCGAACGAGCAGGGCGTGCCCGAGCCGCCGCAGCGCGTGCACTGGGACAACCAGTTCACCAAGAACCTGCTTGGCCTGCCCGGCGCCTATGATCTCGGTCCCGAGCGCTGCGCCTGGCTCATGCAGGGCGCGACGAACTGGATGGGTGACGACGGCATCCTGCGCAAGATCGAGGCACAGTACCGCAAGTTCAACTACATGGGCGACGTCACCTGGATGCGCGGCGAGGTGACCGGCAAGGAGCGCGTCGACGGCCGCAACATGGTCACCCTCGAGGTGCGCTGCGAGAACCACCGCGACGAGGTGACCGCCAAGGCGCGCATCGAAGTCGAACTCCCCTGACCCGGGCGGGCGGCGGCGGGCGTTGCGTCCGCCGCCGCCGTCGTAGTACCCGCCCGCATGCGCATCGTGCGTGGCCTCGGCTGGCTGGCGCTCGTCGCCGCCGCCGGCGTGGCGATGTTGGCCCTGCTGCCGATCGAGCCGAGCTACCTCGATCTGTCCCTCGACGGCAGTTTCGCGGCCACCCTGCACCACGCCGCGGCGACGCCGGGCACGCAGCTGATCAGCACCTACGGGCTGCTCGGCTTCCTGCAGTATCCCACCTACCTGCCGGCGACCTGGGGTTGGCTGGTGGCCGGGCAGGCACTACTCGGCGCGGTCCTGTGCGCGACGGTGGCCTGGATCGGCTGGGCGGCCTGGGCCTCGCCGTGGGGCGGCGCCCTGGCCCTGGCGGCGAGCGCCCCGCTGTTCGGCAACGCCGACGTGCGCTGGCTGGCGGTGCCGGCGGTGGCGCTGTTCGTCGATCTACCCGCCGGGCGGCGTCCCCCGGTCGCCCTGCGCCTGGCGCTCGGCGCCGCCATCGGCGCGGTGTGCCTGATCAAGGTCACCTACCTCGTCGCCGCCGTCGCGGTGCTCGGGCCGCTGGTGGCGCGCGATCTCTGGCTGCGCCGCGCCCCGCTGCCCGCGCTGGCGGCGGCGGCGAGCGCCGCGCTACTGTGGTTCGGCGCCGGGCGCGGCGTCGGCGACTGGTTCGCGTTTCTCGACTGGTCGCTGCGCGACATCACGCCGGGCTACGCCCAGGCGATGCAGTTGCCGACCACGCCGTGGCGCGTCGGCCACGCGGCGCTGGTCAGCGTTGCGGTGCTCGTCGCCGGCGCCTGGCTGGCGCGGCGGCGTGTCGGCGCCGGCTGGTGGGTGTACGGCCTGGCCCTGGCCGGCTGGCTGTTCCTGCTCTTCAAGGCCGGATTCGTGCGCGCTGACGTGCACCATCAGGCCATCACCGCCCTCGGCCTGGTGTTCGCGGCGGCGCTGCTGGCGGTGTTGTACGGACCGCGCCCGGCGCCGCTGGCGCTCGGCGTGCTGCTCGTCGCGCTGCTGCCGGTCGGGTTCTATCGGCAACTGGCCGCCGAGGAGCAGCCGCCCGGCCGGCTGTTCGCGGCGCTGACGCCGGAGACGTTGCTGCGCCGGGCGCGGGCCGCGCCGGGGATGCTGGCGGGCGGCACGGCGGCGGCGGCAGATGCCGGTCACCGCGCCCGCCTGACGCGCGGCCAGACGCAACTGCCGCCGCTCGACGGCCCGGTCGACTTCGTCTCCTACCTGCAGTCGGTGCTGCTGGCGCACGACCTGGCCTTCACGCCGCGGCCGGTCTTCCAGAGCTACATGGCCTACACGCCGCGTCTGGCGCGGGCCAACGCCGAGTTCCTCGCCGGCGACGCGGCGCCGCGGTGGCTGGTCCTCTACCTGGCGGCGATCGACGGCCGCTTGCCGGCCCTCGACGACGCGGCCGCGTGGCCGGAGATCCTGACCCGCTACCAGACGTCAGTCCGCACCGCCGGCTTCACCATCCTCGAACGCCGCGCCGCGCCGCGCGCCTGGCGCCTGACGCCGCTCGAGCGGGTCGAGACGACGAGCGGCGTCGCGATCCCCGTCCCGGCGATGGCCGGTGGGCCGGTGTGGGCGCGCATCGACGTCGGCGAATCGTTCGGCGACCGCGTCGGGGCGGCGCTGCTATCGGCGCCGATCATCTTCCTCGAAGTCGCGTACGCGAACGGCAGCGCCGGGCGCTTCCGCCTGGTCTCGGCGATCGCGCACGACGGTATCCTGCTCTCGCCCGTGATCCTGTCGAACAACGAGTTCACGGCGCTGATGGAGCGCGGCGTCGCGCCGCTCGGCCCGCGCGAAGTGGCGCGCATGACGGTGCGAGCCATGTCGCCGTTCTCCACCCCGCTCGGGGCGCGCCCGGTGACCGTCGAGTTCCTGCGGTTGGAGATCGACTGAGCGCTCCCTATCCCGCATCGTCTGCGGGACGTCGTGATGAACCCTGCGGCTTCGCCCCGCGCGCGGCGAACCTGGGGAACTGGAGGGCGCCGCCCCGTCGGCGTCTGCAGGCGGGTGTCGACGGAGCCGCCCGAGCCGCCACCACCGCCGCAAGCCCCACCGCCAACCACAGTGCGCGCATCGTCAACCCGAGGTTCGCGTCGATTCGCCCACTGTCCAGTGGCTACCTGCGCTTCGGCCGGAAGACATGGTCGACGACGAAATTGCCGACGTCGTGGCCCTGGGCGATGCCCTCGGTCTTGTCGAAGGACCAGTGGATGCCGAGGTAGATGCGGCTCTGGCCGTTCTCCTCCTCCGCCTCCGAGAGGGTGTTGAAGCTGCGCGGGATGAGCGGACGCAGGACGCCGGTGTTGTCGAGCGTCGTACCGTTGAACTCGTCGGAGACGAAGGTGAACGGCACGTCGTCGCCATAGATGCGCCGCAGGACCTGGAACAGGGCGCCACCAAACGCGGCGTGCCCGGACGGGTAGGCGGGAAAGGGCGGCGTGAAACTGGGCCCGGTCAGATTGCTCGCAGGCGCGCCGAGCGGCGAATAGGTCAGGTCGGCGACGGTGTCCGGATTGCCGTCGAGGTCGGCGGCACGGATGCCGGAGACCGGACGCCAGAGTTTGTAATAGTACTTGGATTCCCACGCCGCGATGCCAGCGTCGGCCATGGCGACGTTGACCAGTGCCAGCACGCGCGCCAGCTCGACGATGTCCGCCCCCTGGTCGAGGGCGATCTGCAGGGCGATCTGGTTGTAGAGGCGCGGCGGCGCGCACAGGCTCGGCGTGCCGTCGTAGGCCCAGTACACACCGGCGCGGGTCTCGTCGGCGGTGCGCACCGTCGGTGTCGTGACGTCGTCGCCGCCGAGGCTCTGCACCTCCTGAAAGGCGGCGGCGTACTCGGCGCTGTCCAGCGCCGGCGGCGGCGGGATGCGGAACTGCGACGCCGACGTGAGCACGAACGGCTCGACCTCGGCCCAGCGCGCCCCGAGCGCCAGCGGATGGCGGCTGATCGGGTCCTGGCTCCACTCGCCGACCGCGCCACTCGGCACGTAGTCGACGCCGTAGCGCGGCTCCGCATGTGCCGAACCGTCGTTGGCGCGCAGCGCCAGGATGGCCGCCGCGGCGCGCTTGCCGAGGTCGATGCCGCGCGTTTTCGGCCGGCCGTCGGCGATCTTGGCGAGATCCTTGTCCAGCTCGGTGGCGAAGCTCGCCGCCTGCGACGGGTACAGCGCCGCCAGCGTGTCATGCGCCGCCTGCGCGATCGCTGCCTTCAGCGACGTCGCGGTCGTCTCCCGCGGCAGTCCGGTGTAGCTCTCGTAGCCGCCCTTGACGGCGATGAGGGCGTCGAAGATCGCGACGTGCACGATCGCCATAGCGCGACTCGCCCGGCCCGGGCCGACCTGTTCGCCGAAGACGCGGTTCTCGCCCGGCGCCACCGGCGTGTGGTCGAGGCCACTGGCGTCGATGGCGATGTGGTTCCAGTGCCGCACCCAGCTGGTCGAGCCCTGCGCGGCCGTGCCGCTGCCGCCGCCGCCGCTGTCGCCGCAGGCGGCGAGCAGAACCGACGTGGATACCGCCATCAATGCGACGAGGATGCGATGCGACGTCATTGTGATCCTCCCGGGTGCCCCAAGAAACCGGCGACCAGCAATCAGCTAAAAGGGGCCGCTAGGCCATGTCTCACAACGGCTAACTTGATGCAACCGCCGACGCCGCGCAGCAATTCTGCAGAAACTCGTCGACGATCCGATTGAACTCCGCAGGGGCCTCGAAGTACGGCGAATGCCCGGCGGTGGGAAGCTCCGCGAAGCGTGCACCGGGGAGGGCGGCGGCAACCTCGCGCAGCGCGGCTGGTGCGAACAGGCGGTCGGCCGCCCCGCCGACGAGCAGGGTCGGGATGGACCAGCCGGCGAGGCGCGACGGCACGACGGCGAGTTCGTGCAGGGCGAGGCGGGCCAGCCCGCCCGGCGGGTTGAGCGCAGCGAGCTGCGCGTACAGGAAGCCACGCGCCGGGTCGCGCTGGAAGATGTCGGCGGCGAGGGCCGGGTGTGGTTCGTTCCACCCCGGCGCCTGCAGCGCCGCCGCCGTCGACGCGGCGGTGGCGAGCGCCGCCAGGGCGCGCGAGGAGCCCGGGGTGACGACACCGGCGGGCGTGCCCGACAGCACCAGCGCGGCGACGCGCCGCGGTTGCGCCAGGGCGAACTGGAGGCCGGTCCAGCCGCCCATCGACTGGCAGACCAGCGCCGCGCGCTCGATGCCGGCGGCGTCGAGCAGCGCGGCGAGGTCGTCGGCGAAGTGGCGCGCCGCCGCGGCGTCGGGGGCGCAGGTGGAGCGGCCGAAGCCGCGGTGGTCGAAAGTCAGCACTCGCCAGCGGCAGGCGAAGTAGGGCACCTGCTGCCACCACACCAGGGTGTTGCCGCCGGCCCCGTGTGCCAGCACCAGCGGCGGTCCCTCGCCATGCACCTCGTAGTAGAGCGTGGCGCCGGCCCGCGCGACGATCGGCATCGGCTCAGGCGGCGCGCGGCGTCGGGACGATCAGTAGCGGCCGGCGTGCGTGGTGCAGGACGTGCTCGCTGACGCTGCCGAGGAGGGCCCGCCGCAGGACGCCGTGGCCGTGCGAGCCGAGGACGATCAGGTCGGCGTCGAGGCGGTCGGCCTCGCGGATCAGGGTCTCCGGCGTCGAGCCCTGGACCAGCAGCGCGGTGCAGTCGAGGCCGCCGTCGCGCAGCGCCGCGGAGTGGTCCTGCAGGCGCCGGTGGGTGTCGCGCAGCTCGCTGGCGACGGAGTGGCGGACCGTGGCGGGCCCAGCATCGTAGCCGACGAAATCCGGATCCGGAGCGGCGACATGGACCAGATACAGGCTGGCGCGCAGGGCCGCCGCCAGGGCGGCGGCCTGCGCGACGACCGCGTCGGAGACGGGGGAGAAGTCGACGGCGGCGAGGATGACCCGCATCTAGCGGCGCGCGCCCATGAACAGGCGCAGAATGTACCAGAACATCAGCGCCACCGACGAGAACAGTTGCAGGGCGGCGGCGACGTAGCGGTCCTCGGGGAAGCGGTTGATGACGTTCGAGGTGTCGTAGAGGATCGCCGCGCCGGCCAGCCCGACCATGGCGACCGAGAACCAGGTGCCGAGCTCGAAGCCGAACAGCACCGCGCCGACGATGGCCAGCAGGGCGACGATGAACGACCACTTGAGCATCGCGCCGAGGAAGGAGAAGTCCTTGCGGCTGATGAAGGCGACGGCGGTGAGACCACCGAAGCCGATGGCGGTCAGCAGGCCGGCGCTCTGGATGGCGCCCGGGGCCATGGTGTTGGCGATGTACAGCATCGGCACGAAGACGATCGCCTGGGCGAAGACGAAGCCACCCAGCGCCAGGTACTGCAGCGGCAGCGACATCGACGAGGCGGCGGCCGCGCTGGCCAGCCAACTGACGATCATGAAGCCGCCGAGCACCAACAGCCAGCTGGTGCCGAGCATCGCCTGCGCCAATGACTCGGCCAGGCCGCTCTGGAAGAGCCAGACCTCGATGGCGAGAAAGAAGGCGATGGCGCCGAGGAGATGCGTGTACGTCTTGGCGATGAATTCGGCGCGGCTGCTGACGGCGGTCCGCGTGCGGGCGACATCGTCGCCGAGATAGGGCTGGCTCATGCGATCCTCCTGGGGTTGCGGATACGAAACAGTCTAGCGCCCTGGCGGCCGCCGGACAATTGGCATTGGCCCGCCCTGGGCCGCTGTGTGGTAGAGCGCCGCGTGGAACCCCGCCTTGGGGGGCGGGCGTACGATGGAGGAGGCACGATGCCAGGGATCGGATGGGGGCGCGGCGGGCCGCTACGGGCGGTACGGCTCGGGTTGGTGGGGCTGAGCGTGGCGCTCGCCGTCTCGCTCGGCGCCTGCCGCCACGACGACGAGAGTTGCGGCTACGTGTTCAACGACGTTCCCACGGCGGCCGACTGCGACGACCTGGCAGGTGAATTCGACTGCGACAGCGACATCTTCAACGACGGCAACGACACCTGTGAGGTCGGTGGCTGCCTGATCTGCGGCGATTTCGACACCGACTTCGACGGCGATCTGGACACCGACGGCGATATCGATGTGGACGACTGAGTCCGCAGAAGGGATCCATGATGCGCCCCACCCTGTCCCCCCGATTCGGCCGCTGGGTGCTGGCGCCTGTGGCAGCGACGACGAGGACTGGGACGGCGACCTCGACGTCGACGAGTGATTGGAGGGGGCGTAGGGCCGAGTTGGGTCCCCAACTCGGCCCTACGCCCCCTGCGCGGCGATCAGTGCTGCGACGGCGCGGCGCAGGGCCGGTTTCTCGACCTTGCCGGTGCCGGTGCGCGGCACCGCGGCGGCGTCGACGACGAAGACGTGGCGCGGCACCTTGTAACTCGCCAGCGCCCCGCGACAGAAGGCGCGCAGCGCGGCCGCGTCCCCGGCCTGGCCGGCGCGCAGCACCACCAGCGCCGCGATGAGTTCGCCGCGCGCGGCGTCGGGGACGCCGACGACGTGCGCGGCCTGCACCGCCGGGTGGCGCGCCAGCACCGCTTCGATCTCGGCCGCGGCGACGTTGACGCCGGAGGTCTTGATGACGTCCTTGATGCGGCCGCCGAAGTGCAGCGTGCCGTCGGCGTCGAGAAAGCCGCGATCGCCGGTGCGGAAGAAGCCCTCGGCGTCGAAGGTCGCCTGGCGCGGGACGCGATAGTAGCCCTCCATCAACGTCGAACCGCGCACCAGGATCTCGCCGCTGTCGCCGGCCGGCAGGGTCCGGCGCGTCTCGGCGTCGACGATGCGCACCTCCATGCCCGGCAGCACGCGCCCGAAGGTCCCGGTGCGGATCGACTCGGCGTCGTCGTGGTGCGCCGCCGTGACGCAGGTCGCCGTCTCGGACATGCCGTAGACGCCGATGGTGCGGTGCTCCGGCCCCATCAGGCGCACGGCCTGGGCGTGGTAGGTCCCTTTCGAGAGCCGCAGGCGGCGGCGCGCGAAGTCGGGGTGCTCGAGCAGCGGCGCCGCCTGGTGCCAGCCGGCCATGATCGTGCAGCCCTCGGCCTCGAGCAGCGCCAGCGCCGCCCCCGGCTCGACCGTCTCCTGCAGGACGACCCGGCCGCCGCCGGCGAGCGTCGCGAGGGCGCCGAGGACAAAACCGCCGCTCCAGAAGAGCGGCATGTGGCCCCACCAGGCGTCATCCGGCGTGACGCCCAGACACGGCGCCAGGCGTCGCGCCGAGGCGGTGAGGGCGGCGTGCGCGTGCACGACCGCCTTGGCCTGAGCGGTCGTGCCGGAGGTGAAGAAGATTGTCGCCAGGTCGGTCGGCGCCACCGCCGCCTCGAGGGCGTCGAGCAGCGCATCGTCGATGGCGGCCGGCAGCTCGTCCCAGCGCGGCAGCCCGGCGCCACCGTCGTCGAGCAGGACGACCCGCCGCAGGGCCGGCACCTGCGGCGCGTAGAGCGGCTGCCCGGCATGCGCGCGCAGGGCCGGGGCAATGTCGAGCAGGCGGGCGAGATAGTCGTGTTTCAGGAAGCCCGGCACGGCGACCAGCACGGCGACGTCGCCGTGTGTCAGCGCATAGGCGATCTCGTCGCGCTTCCACAGCGTCGACAACGGCGTCAGCACGGCGCCGATGCGCAGCGCGCCGAAGGCGATCGGCAGCCAGTCGAGCCGGTTCGGGCACAGCAGGCCGACACGCGTGCCCTTGCCGACGCCGAGCCCGATCAGCCGCTTCGCCGCCAGGCGGCTGGCGGCGCGCAACGCGGCGCCGGTGAGGCGCCCGGTGACGCGCTCGGCCGGCGCGTGCGCCACCAGCTCGCGCTCGGGTGCGGCGGCGACGACGGCATCGAGGAAGGCGCCGAGGGTCTCCATCACGAGCCGGTGAATAGCGGCGGCCGCTTCTCGACGAACGCGCGCACCGCTTCCTGGTGGTCGGCGGTCTCGCCGAGGATGCCCTGCGCCAGCGCCTCGGCCTCGGTGGCGCCGCGATAGTCGCTCGCCGCGCCGCGCTCGAGCAGGCCGCGCGTCTGGCGCACGGCGTGCGGCGCCCAGCCGGCGATGGCGACGGCCAGGGCCTGGGCGCGCGTCGCCAGCTCGGCGGCGGGGACGACCTCGGTGACCAGCCCGAGGCGCAGCGCCTCGGCGGCATCGACCGGCGCCGCGGTGAGACACAGCCGCTGCGCGGCGGCGAGGCCGACGCGACGCGGCAGCAACCAGGTGCAGCCGGAGTCGGGGATGAAGCCGACGCGGACGAAGCTGAAGGCGAAGCGCGCCGTATCGGCGGCGAGCGCGAAGTCGCAGGCGAGCACGAACGAGCAGGCCATGCCGGCGACGACGCCGTTGACCGCCGCCAGCATCGGCTTCTCGCGCCGCAGCAGGCGCTCGACGACCGCGGCGCCGTGCAGGGCGCGCTGGCGCCCGACCAGCGCGCTGCGGCCGAGGCGCCCCGGCTCGCCCAAGCGCTTGATGTCGGCGCCGGCGGAGAAGGCGCGGCCGGCGCCGGTGAGGACGATGACGCGCACCGCCGCGTCGTCCTCGGCCCGCCCCACCAACTCGGGCAGCAGGTCGTTCATCTCCGGCAGCAGGGCATTCATCTGCTCGGGGCGATTGAAGGTGAGCGTCGCGACGCCGTCGGCGACCGCGTACAGAATGTGGGCCTCGGCCATGCGATTCCTCGCCGTCAGGCGATCTCCGGACTGGGATTGAAGCGCTCGCGCAGGACGCCGGTCATGACTTTGTTGGTGGCGTTGCGCGGCAGCGCGTCGATGAACTCGACCCGGCGCGGCTTCTTGAAGCCGGCCAGGCGCGCGGCGGCGAAGGCGACCAGCGCCGCCGCGTCGGGATGCGCGCCGGCACGGGTGACGACGATGGCGGTGACCTGCTCGCCCCACTTCGGGTGCGGCGTGCCGATGACGGCCACGTCGTCAACATCCGGGTGCTGACGCAGCACCGCCTCGACCTCCACCGGGGAGACGTTCTCGCCGCCGGTGATGATCAGATCTTTGACGCGCCCGGTGATGACGACGTAGCCGTCGCCGTCCTGGCGGCCGCGATCGCCGGTGTGCAGCCAGCCGTCGCGCACGGCGGCCTCGCTGGCGGCGCGGTCGCGGTAGTAGCCGGCCATCACCGTCGGCCCGCCGACGACGATTTCGCCCTCCTCGTCGACCTCCGCCAAGCGGCCGTCGGGCCGGCGGATGGCGACGACGACGTGCGGATTCGGGCAGCCGACGGTGCCCGGCCGCTCGAAGACGCTGGCGCCGCGCGCCATGCAGACGCCGTCGGTGGACTCGGTCTGCCCGTAGGCCTCGATGATCTCGGCGCCGTCGAACAGGCCGGCGAGCGCCTGCTTGGTGGCCATCGGCGTCGGCGCGCCGCCGACGCTGACCTTGCGCACCGTGCGCCGCGCCGCCTCGGGAACGGCGCCACCGGCGACGACGTCGAACGTCATGCCGCCGATCAGCGGCAGGTCGGTGATGCCGTGCCGCGCGGCGGCCGCGAAGAGGGTCGCCAGGTCGAACTTCTCCAGCAGCACCGTCGTCGCGCCGGCGACGATGCGGCAGAGCAGGTGCGACACGAAGACCGGCGTGTGCGTCAGCGGGCTGAGGCTGGCGCCGACGCTGGCCGCTGTGTCGCCGCGCGCCGTGCCGCAGGCCAGCGCCGCCCACAGCAGGTTGCCGTGCGGCAGCATGACGCCCTTCGGCGCGCCGGTGGTGCCGGAGGTGTAGGCGAGGACGGCGAGATCGCCCGGGCGCGGCGCGCGCGGCGTCGCCACCCGGCTGAGGCCGCGGCGCGCCTGGCGCGGCCGCAGCGGCAGGTCGGCCTCGACGGCGAACAGCGGCACGCCGGCGTCGGCGGCGGCGGCGCGCGCGACGTCGATGCGCGGCGCATCGCACAGCAGGGCCGTGGCACGCGCGTGCGCCAGGATCTGCGCCGTGTCTCCGGCGGTGGCGCGCGTCGCGATCGGCACCGTCGCCGCGCCGAGACCCCAGACCGCGTAGCTGGCGACGACCAGCGCCGGCGTGTTGCCGGCCATCAGGCCGATGCGTTGGCCGGCGCCGACGCCGCGCGCGGCGAGCCAGGCGGCCAGCTCGTCGGCCGCGGTCGCCAGCGCGCCGAAGGGCCGCGCCTGGTCGCGAAAGACGAGGCCACCGGCGGCACCGCGGCGCGCCCCCTGCAGACGCAGGTAGGCGGGCGTCGTCGGCAGCAGCATGGCGATCGAGCCGTCGCCGCCGGTGGCGCGGCGCGGTCCGCGACCGGCGACGCGCAGCCTCCGCAGGGTCGGTGCCATCAGCGCGCCCTTCCAGACCGGCGCATCTCGCGCGGGGTGCTCACGGCTCGTACAGCTCGTCGAAGATGGTGCGGCCATCGACGATGTGGCGCACCAGCAGCCAATCGCCCTTATAGGCCTTGTGGTCGTATGGTCCGAGGGACATGTGCGTGCGCGGGCCGCCGTTCACGGCAGGCAGCATGCGCACCTTCTCGAGCCCCTCCTTGAGGCCGCGCGGCGTCAGGAGCGGCGCGCGCGCCAGGCCCTCGGCGATGAGCACGGCGGTGTCGTAGCTGAGCGCGATGATCGTGTGGTCCTTGGTGCTGCCGGTGGCGGCGTGGAAGCGGTCGAGCATCGGACGCAGGCGCGGGTTGTCCTCGCAGATCTGGTCGATGCCGTACCAGCCCTCGAGCGCCGCCATCCACTCCGGCTTGGCGTAACAGAACTGGAAGGCGGTGGTCATGATACGCGGCGGGTTCCAGCCGAGGCGCGGGAACATCGGGCCCATGAGGATGGTCGGGTAGCCGTAGCCGAGATAGGCGAGGCAGTCGGGGCGCTGGTCGCGGATGGTGGCCAAGGTCTGCTCGAGGTCGTCGGGAACCTGCGTGGTATACGCCTCGATCAACACCGTCAGTCCGGCGCGCGCCGCGTACCAGCGGAAGTTGCTCGCGTACTCGATGCCGCCGGGGCTGATCTCGTGAATCATGCCGACCGACTTGTAGCCGCGCCGACGGATCCAGGTCGCCATCAGCGCCGCCTCTTCGGCGAGGCCGCCGTTGCCGAGGTTGAAGCAGTACTCGCCGTGGTAGCGGTCGGTGCCGGTCCAGGTGACGGCCGGCACGCCGAGCTGGTCGATGACCGGCGCCAACGCCAGTGAGTTGTCGGTGATGAGCGGCCCGATGGTGCCGAGGACGCCCGCCTCGACCAGGCGGCGGTAGCCGTCGATGGTGTTCTTCGCCTCCAGGCGCGGCAGGCCGATCGCCTCCTCGACCAGCAGCTCGACCGGGCGGCTGATGACCTGGCGCGCGTGCGCCTCCGCGAAGGCGAAACGCAGCGTCGCCAGGAAATCGGCCTTGGTGCCCATGTCCATGTCGATGAGCACGCCGATCTTGATCGGCGCGAAGGCCTGGCCGTGCGGCGTCGCCACCTCACTCCTCCAGGCGGTCGGCGTAGCCGGCACGGACGAAGCGCTGTCGCAGGCCGGCGAGATCGGCGGCGGTGAACGGTGCGAGTTGCGCCGCGCCGCGCGGGCGCCAGAAGAGCGGATCGGCGACGCGGTCGAGAAGGAACTTCTCGCCCCGCAGGGCGCGCTTGAGGATCTTGTTGGTCGCGGTCGTCGGCAGCGCCGCCGCGACACGGACGAAGATCGGGCGCCAGCGCGGCGGCAGGTCGGCGCCGTCGATAAAGCGCGTGAATGCCGCCGCGTCGAACGCGGCGCCCGGGCGCAGCACGATGGCGGCCATGACCTGGTCGCCGGCTTCGGGATCGGGAACGCCGTAAACGCTGGTCAGCGCCACGTCGGGATGGCGCGCCAGCACCTCCTCGATCGGCCGGGCGAGAAAGTTCTCGCCGCCGACGCGGATCCATTCAGCGTCGCGGCCGGCGAAGTAGATGAAGCCGTCGGCGTCGGCGTAGCCGAGGTCCCCGGTCCGGAACCAGCCGTCGCGCACCCGCTCGGCGGTCGCCGCCTCGTCCTTGTAGTAGCCCTCGAAGAGGAAGCGGCCGTTGGTGTTGACGATCTCGCCGGTCGCCGCCGCGGCGTTGAGCAGGCGGCCAGCGCTGTCGAACTGCGCGGTTGCGCATTCGCCGCCGTCCTCGCCGATGATCTTCACGCCCGGGGCGCGACCGAGACTGCGCGCCGGGTCGTCGGCGCTGCGCGAGAAACCGACGCCGACCTCGCTGGCGCCGTAGCCGTCGATGACTTCGCAGCCGAAGCGGGCGGCGAAGGCGGCGATGTGCTGACGCGGTGCTTCGTTGCCGTAGGCGAGGCGCAGCGGGTTGTCGGCGTCGTCGGCTCGCGCCGGCGTGTCCATGATGTAGGCGAGCGGGTTGCCGACGTAGTTGAACAGCGTCGCGCCGTGGCGGCGCACGTCGTCGACGAACTGCGAGGCGCTGAAGCGGCGTGCCAGGGCCAGCCCGCCGCCGGCGAGCAGTGGCGGCGCCAGCGCCAGGATCTGCGCGTTGGCGTGGTACAGCGGCATAGCGCAGTACGTCACGTCGTCGGCGCTGTTGCGGCACATGTGCATCGAGGCCCCCCAGCCGAGCATCATCAGGCGGCCCTGGCTGTTGAGGACGCCCTTGGGCGCCTTCGTCGTGCCGGAGGTGAAGACGATCATCAGGAGGGTGGCGCCGTCGACGTCGATGCCGGGGTCGCTGTCGGCGACGCCGGCCAGTGCCTGGTCGAGGCGCTCGGCGCCACTGCCGGCGACGCCGTCGGGTGCGGCGGCGAGCAGCACCGGCAGGCGGTCGCCGATGGCCTCGCGCAGGTGCTCGGCATAGCGGGGCTCGCTGAGCACGAACTGGCAGTCGGCATAGTCGATGTCGCGCGCCAGCGCGCTGCCGGTGCGCGTCGGGTTGAGGCCGACGAGCGCTGCCCCGGACAGGGCGCAGCCGAACTCGGCGAAGACGAAGGCGGGCAGGTTGTCCATCAGGACGCCGACGTGGAACGGGCCGGCGCGGCGCCGCGACAGGAACAGGTTGGCGTAGCGGCAGGCCTCGCGGTGCGCCTCGGCGAAAGTCCAGCGGGCCGTCTCGGTGCGCAGGAAGACGCGCGCGGCGCTATCCTCGGCGCGGGCGCGGATCGCCGCCGCCATCGTTGGCGGCGGGGCGCTCATGTCTGGCGCGGTAGTGGACACGGACAACCCCTCGGTCGGCGCGTCGCGGCTGCCGACGACCGTCAGCGGGCTAACACGCGTTAGCTGGCCGATACCAGCGCCTGGAACCCGCTGTCAATTCGCGGCAGAGAACTTGTCGCGGCAGAGAACTCATCGCGGCAGAGAACTCATTCACACGGAGAAGCGGAGGAACGGCGAAGCCCGCGTCGGTCCGGTGCAACCGTTTCGGCTCCGTTCCTCCGTGTCTCCGTGTGAGTTCTGTTTTCTTCTCATCGGGGATAGAGGACCGGCCGATGCTCTACCTGCATGAAGTCATCGACATCGTCGGCGCCGGCCAGGAGAAGTACCTTGAGACCGTTGGCGAGCGCGCCCGCCACTCGGAGCGAGAGGGCATTTCGCGCCTGATGGGCACCTGGAAGGTGATCGGCAGCACCAATCGCTGGCCGCGCGTGGTGAACCTGTGGGAAATGGACGGCTGGGAACACTGGGCCGAGACGCTCGAACGCCAGTTTCTGCCCGGCAAGGTCGATGCGGCGCTGGCGCCGTGGTGGGCGAAGGCGATCGAGTGGCGCAGCGGCGGCTTCGATCGCATCCTGGTGCCGGGGCCGGGCTCGCCGACGCGCGACGAGTTACGTGCCGGCGGCCTGCGCGCCTGGGTGTGCGTGCAGACCATCGCACGCACCCCTGCGGGAATGGCGGGCGCCTACCTGGCGGCGACGGGGGAGTCGCTGGGCGGCCTGCTGGCGGCGCGCGGCGGCACGCTGATGGGCGCCTACGCGTCGACCATGCGATCGGACGAGGTGGTCGTCCTCTGGGCGGCGCCGGATTTCCGTCACCTGTGCCGGCTCACTGCCGGCTGGGATGCGGACCCCGAGCTGCGCGGGTGGACTCGCTTGGAGCAATCGCTGCGACTCGAGTCCGAGACGATGTGGCTGGTGCCGTCACCCGACTGCTTTTTCCATCCGCGGCCGCGGGCGGCGGGCTGAGAGGGGGGGCGTGCGCCGGGGGCCGGCGCGGGCCGACCCCCGGCACGTCTCGCTCGGGGGGAGGAGACACGCGACTGGTGGAGGGGGTCGACCAGTCGCGTGTGCCTGTCGACGCCGAGCGCGGTGGTTGATTCACCGCCGCGGCGGCTTATCTCGCGTTGATCCCAAGCGGGCAAAAAAAAGCCGGCAGCCAGGGGGGGCTGGCTGCCGGCACTCGGGGGGAGGAGCCACATGCGGCATTTGGGGGGCCGCATGTGCGCTGTAGCGTGCGGAGGGGGGTCCGCGTTGTTGCTACGTGGCCCTATCGACGGCGCCCGGTGGGGGATCATTCAAAAGAATTTCTGCCCCCCGCCGCAGTGCGTCACGGCCCATGCAGGGCGCGGCGGTAGCCGTGCCCTCCATGGTCGACTAAAACACGACGATGCCCGACCAGCCCGTTGCCGCACATCCCGCCGCCACCGTCGTCCTGCTGCGCGACGGCGCCGAAGGGTGCGAGGTGCTCCTCGTCCGCCGCAACGCCCAGCTCGCCTTTCACGGCGGCGCCTGGGTGTTCCCCGGCGGCAGGGTCGATGCCGGCGACTTCGACGACAGCCGCGACGTCCTGCGGGCGGCGCGCTGCGCCGCCGTGCGCGAGGCGCAGGAGGAGGCCGGGCTGCTCCTCGCCCCGGACGCGCTGGTCATCGTCTCGCGTTGGGTGACGCCGGTGCAACTCCCGAAGCGCTTCGACACCTGGTTCTTCGCCGGCGCCGGCAGCGACGCGCCGGTGGCGGTCGACGGCGGCGAGATCCACGACCACCGCTGGATGCCGGCGCGCGCCGCGCTGGCCGCGCAGCGCGCCAGCGAGATCGAGCTGCCGCCGCCGACCTTCGTGACGATTACCGCCATCGCCGACTACCGCCACGCCGCCGACGCGCTGCGCGGCCTGGCGCGCGACGAGGCGGAGGTGTTCGAGCCGCGCCTGTTCCCGATCGAGGGCGGCGCGGTGACGCTCTATGCCGGCGACGTCGGCTACGCCGACGGCGAGCTCGAGCGCCCCGGCGCCCGCCACCGCCTGTGGATGCGCGAGGACGGCTGGCGCTACGAGCGCGAGTGACCGGGGCGCTGCGGCGCCACAACGTGGATCGCCGCCAACGTCTTGGCCAAGGTCTTGGCCAA